>Ga0187875_10000093_pt1 | contig 79765 bp, 78 predicted proteins | sample June2016WEW_17_1_2_FD_132978 | JGI IMG/M metagenome (GOLD analysis project Ga0187875, IMG submission 132978) | Peatland microbial communities from SPRUCE experiment site at the Marcell Experimental Forest, Minnesota, USA - June2016WEW_17_10 | ecosystem: Environmental > Terrestrial > Soil >... | reverse complement strand
GTTCCGCCGTCCCACCGAGACCATTCGACAATACCAGCAGCAGCTTGACGATTACGCTCATCGGCTCCGTCGCGCTCCCGGTGCGACTGTGGCGGCGCATCGCGCCCGCTGGGAGACCGTCGCCGAGAAGTTCAAGTTGCTCAGCCCGCAAGCCATGGTCGTCAACTGGTGGCAACGTCTCGGTTCCCACGAGCAACGCTTTCAGGCGGCTTGGGCGAGGCGCGCGCAGGCAACCCGTCACCGCCTCAGCCAGGCCGGCGCCAAACTCGACCTTCTTAGTCCCAACGCCACGTTACAGCGCGGTTACAGTATCACCGTCCTGGCCGGGACCGGACGCATCGTCCGCAGCGTAACCCACGTCCAGCCAGGCACTAACATTTCGACCAAGGTGCTTGATGGTGACTTCGGTTCTGTGGTATCTTGAAAGCTGGACGCAGAATGAAACCGAAGAAGAAGAGTGCCGCGCCCGTTCTGGACAGGAACGGGCTGACGTTTGAGCAAGCCATCGACCGCCTCGAGAAAATTGTGGCCGACATGGAGGCCGCCGAACTGCCGCTCGAGGATGTCCTCAAGAAATATGAGGAAGGCTCCCGCTTGGTCCACTTCTGCAACCAGAAGCTGGAAGAAGCGGAAAAGAAAATCGAGGTGTTGACCAAGAAAGCCGATGGATCCATCGCCTTGGAACCGTTCGAGACGGAACCGGACGACGGCAAAGACGACAAGTCTGAAGATCAAGGGGGCAAGCTGTTCTGACCCACAAGGAGAGCGACATGGGACGTTATCTTGACATGATTAACACGCCGGCGGATGTGAAGCTGCTCACTCTCGACCAGCTTCAAACGCTGGCACAGGAGATCCGCGACGAGCTGATCACCGTGCTCAGCAAGACCGGCGGCCACCTCGGCCCCAACCTCGGGGTCGTAGAACTGACCATCGCCCTGCACCGGGTATTCGAATCACCCAAGGACCGGTTCGTATGGGACGTCAGCCACCAGGTGTACGTGCACAAGCTTCTGACCGGTCGGCGCGAGAGTTTTCACAAGATTCGCCAGTCGGGTGGCCCGATGGGATTCGCGTTCCGCTCGGAGAGCCCGTACGACTGCTTTGGCGCCGGCCACGCCGGCACGGCGTTATCCGCGGCGCTTGGCATGGCCGTAGCCCGTGACCACGCCAAGACGGACGAGCATGTGGTCTGCATCGCGGGCGATGCCGCGCTCACCAATGGCATCACCTACGAAGCACTCAACAACATCAAAACCTCCACGAACCGTCTGATTGTCATCTTGAACGACAACGAGTGGAGCATCGCCAAGAACGTTGGCGCCATTTCCGATTATCTCAACCGAATTGTCCGCCACCCGTCCTACGCCGCGGCCCACAAGCGGATGGAGCATTTTCTCGGTCGCTTCCCGCGCGTCGGCCCCGAGTTGGCGCAGATCGGTCACAAGGTCGAAGAGGCTGTTAAAGGGATCATCGTCCCGAGCTTGCTCTTTGAAGAGTTCGGCCTTCGTTACATCGGCCCGATGGACGGCCATAATACGGCTCTGCTGATCGACACCCTGCAATGGGCCAAGAAGCAGGATGTGCCCGTTCTGCTCCACGTCCTCACCAAGAAAGGCAAGGGCTACGAGAAGGCCCTCGAAGACCCCCAGACGTTTCATGGGTGCGGACCGTTTGACATCGCCACGGGCAAGTCGCCGGCGAAGAAGGAAGGCACCCCGCCCAATTACCAGGATGTCTTTGCCGACGCCCTGATCCGGTTCTGCGACGTGAACAGCAAGCTCGTCGGCATTACTGCCGCCATGCCCAGTGGCACAAGCCTGGGCAAGTTGCAAAAGGCCAAGCCGGATCGCTATTTCGATGTCGGCATCGCCGAGGAGCACGCGGTCATTTTCGCCGGGGGAATGGCGACCATGGGATACCGGCCCGTCTGCGCGATCTACTCGACGTTCCTCCAACGCGCGTACGATTGTATCATCCACGACATCGCGTTACAGAACCTCGACGTGATCTTTGCCATGGATCGAGCCGGCCTCTCGGTGAACGACGGCCCCACCCACCACGGCGTATTCGACATTGCTTACGCACGGTGCGTGCCCCGCGCGATCCTCATGGCGCCCAAGGACGAGGATGAATTGGTCGACATGCTGTGGACCGCCCTACAAAATCACGGCCCGATCTTTGTCCGTTATCCGCGCGGCGCCGGCGAGGGTGTTGCCATCAAAGAACGGCCGGCCATCCTGCCGCTCGGCAAAGCCGAAGTACTGCAACATGGAACGGATGTCGCCGTGTTCTTCTATGGCGCCGTCTCGAAAATGGCCCGGGAAACCGCCGCCACGTTGCAGGTGGACGGCTTGTCCGTTGCCCTCATCAACGCCCGATTCTGCAAACCAATCGATCGCGACGTCATTGAAAAATACGGTCGCATCTGCAAAGTACTGTGCACCATCGAGGACCACGTCCTGATGGGCGGATTCGGCAGCGCGGTGCTCGAGGCGCTCGATGACCTGCGCATCGATACGCCGGTGGCTCGTGTCGGTTGGCCCGACAACTTTATCGAACACGCCAGCACCAACAAGGATCTGCAGGATAAGTACGGACTGAATTCCAGGACGGCCATCGCCAAGGTAAGGGACTTGCTCCTGGAAGCCTCCCAAGAACGGGTCAAACCACCCCAGTTCCGTGTCTTGGGCGCCACCGCCCGAACGGCGTAACGCGGGCTTTATCACGACGATGTGAATTCCATGGCTGCCGCCTTGCGCGCCCGGCTCGACATGCAACTTGTCGCCCACGGCCTGGCCGATAGCCGGGAGAAAGCCAAGCGTCTGGTTCTCGCCGGAGCCGTGCGCGTCAACGGCCAACTCGCCCATAAACCCAGCGAACTGGTGGACGATCACGCTGCTCTTGTCGTTGAGGCGGCGGAGAAATATGTCAGCCGCGGAGGCCATAAACTGGAAAAAGCACTGGACCAGTTCCACATATCCTGCGATGGCCTCGTTTGCGCCGACCTCGGGGCATCCACGGGAGGATTTACCGACTGCCTGCTGCAGCGCGGCGCAGCGCGCATCCATGCCGTCGATGTTGGCAAGGGACAGCTCGACTGGAAACTGCGCCAGAACGGGCGCGTTGTCGTTCACGACGAGATGAATGCGCGCCACCTGACGGCCGGTGACCTTGGCGGGCCCGTTGATCTGGTGACGATCGACGTATCCTTCATTTCGCTGACGAAGGTGCTGCCATCGGCCGTCTCCGTGTTGAGCCCCGGCGGCACACTCCTCGCCCTCATCAAACCGCAATTTGAAGCCGGAAAAAAGCTCGTGAAGAAAGGCGGGGTTGTGCGAGACTCGCGCGTGCACGAGGCCGTGACCAACATGATCCAAGAGTTTGCCACTCAGACGCTGGGGCTGACGTTGCTGGGAGTGACGGAGTCCCCGTTGCTCGGCCCGGCAGGCAACAAGGAATTCCTCATCGCCCTGCGCAAATCGTGAAACCGCACATTCCCAAGACGGTGGGCGTCGTCGCGCACTCGGACAAACCCGAAACGCGCGGTCGGCTCCTGGAGCTTCTCGCCGTTCTCCGCGAACACCATGTCGCCGTCCTGCTGGAACGGGAAGCGGCCGCTCTCGCCAGCAAGCCGAGGCTGGCCTGCCGGCTGCGGGAGATTGGAAAGACCGCCGACATGGTGATCGTACTCGGGGGAGACGGCACGATGCTCCGCGTCGCCCGCGAATTGGAGGGACCAGCCACCCCGATCCTCGGCGTGAACCTGGGCCACCTGGGGTTCCTGACCAGTATTGATGGCGACCGGCTTCAGGGTCCCGTCCGCGACGTTTTGCGCGGCCAGTATGAGATCAGCCACCGGCATACGCTCCAGACCACCCTGATTCGCCGCGGCAAACGCCGCGCCGCGCACCGGGCGCTCAATGACGTCGTGGTTTCCCGCGGGGCGCTGTCCCGCATTGTCCGGTTGCGGTTATTTGTCGACAGCGAGTTGTTGACAGAATATGTGTGCGACGGCATGATATTCGCGACGGCAACGGGCTCAACGGCGTATTCATTGAGCGCGGGCGGGCCAATTTTGGTGCCAACGTCGCGCGCACTGATTATCACGCCCATCTGTCCGCATGCGTTGAGCAATCGCTCCGTCATTGCGGGAGAGAACTCGGTCATTCGTTGCCAGGTGGCGGATGCGGCGGCTGAGTTGCTGCTGACCGTCGACGGACAAGTGCAATTGCGGATGGAAGTGGGCGATGAAGTGGAAGTTCATCGGTCCCCGCGAACCGTGCAACTGGTCACGCCAAAGGATCATTCGTATTTTGAAGTATTGCGAGAGAAACTGAAATGGAGTGGAGCCAATGTCTGACGGACCCAAAGTTTCTCCATCGAAAATCGCGTCTTTGTTGAGTGCCAATGCGATCCGACTGGAGCTGCAGAGCCGGGAGAAGACTCCCGCATTACGTGAGGTGGCCGAGCTGTTGGCCCAAAGCAAGTGTGTCGGCAATTTCGAAGCCTTCTTCAACGAAATCCTCCAGCGGGAGCGCGTCAGCAACACCGCATTGGGCCATGACGTCGCCATTCCTCATGCCCGTACCGACCAGTGCTCGGACATCCTGATCGCCGTTGGACGTAGCCGCGAGGGTGTCGATTTTGAGGCGAAAGATGGTCAACCCGTGCGACTGATCTTCTTGATTGGCACACCCAAACAAATGGTCACGGACTATCTTCGTGTCGTGGGCACGCTCGCGCGCCTCCTCCGTCAGGACGAACTTCGCCAGCGGCTGCTCGAGGCGACCGACGTCGCCGCGTTTATCAAGATCTTCGAAGTTGCTGAATCGTAAGTTGCGACCGTCAATGGTGCGGCTTACCCCTGCTGCGCCGCCAGATACCGCTCGGCATCAATCGCCGCCGCGCATCCTGTCCCCGCCGCCGTGATGGCCTGACGATACACGCGATCCACACAATCTCCGGCGGCGAACACGCCCGGCACGTTCGTGGACATCCCCTTCCGGCAAACGATGTATCCCTGGGCATCCATGTCGATCTGACCGCGGAACAGCTCTGTCGATGGTTCGTGACCAATCGCCACAAACACCCCGGCGCAGGAGAGGTCCGAAGTCGCGCCGGTCTTGAGGTTCTTGAGTTGGACCCCCGTGACCATGTCCTTGCTGACGTCGTACACATCCGTGACCACGGAATCCCACACCGGCTGAATCTTGGGATTGGACAACGCCCGCTCGGCCATGATCTTCGAGGCGCGAAGTTGGTCGCGCCGATGCACCAAATAAACCTTCGATGCGAAATGAGTGAGATAGGTCGCCTCTTCGCAGGCCGAGTCACCTCCGCCGACAACCACCAACTCCTTGTTGCGAAACATGGGTAATGCCCCGTCGCACGTCGCGCAATAGGTCACCCCTTTGCGTTCCAGCAGTTCCTCGCTCTTGATCCCCAGGTGCCGATGCGAAGCGCCCGTCGCGATAATGACGCCCCGGGTCTCGACGATCTCCTCGTGCAACCACAACCGGAACGGCGCCCGGCTGAAATCCACCTTCGTAACGGTCACGCCGTATCGGGTCTGTGTACCGAAGCGCTCTGCCTGCTTTTGCATCCGCATCATGAGATCGGTCCCGTCGATTCCCTCGGGAAAGCCGGGATAATTCTCCACAACACTCGTGCTCGTCAGCAACCCTCCGGGACGTTCACCCGTCAGCAACAGCGGCTTCAGACTCGCCCGCGCAGTGTACAGCGCCGCAGTCCAACCAGCGCAGCCAGAACCGATAATAACGACGTTTTCCATGTGCGATTTTCCGTTCTCCACCATAGGATGCGCCAGACTAGCGGGAAGTTTCGGGAACGGTCAAGGCCGAACCCCTTCGGCAAGACCCGCGAATCAGGGGCGTCCATGCCCCTGCGGGGGCGCCGTCTTGGCGCCGTCGCGCTGGACCTGATCCGCCATGATAATGGCCCGAGCGACTTCAACCAGCTTGCGGTTTTCATTGCGGGCGGTCTTTTGAAGCTTGAGGTAGGCTGCTTCCTCGTCCATTCGGGCCTGCCGCATGAGAATGCCTTTGGCGCGCTCGACGATCTTCCGCGACTCCAAGGCCTCCTTCATTTGCCGAATTTCGGCAGCCATCTCCCGGGATTTCTCCGAACTGGCCAGTGCCAGTTCAATCGCCGGCTTGAGTTGCTCGGCGGTGAATGGCTTGACGAGATACGCATTGACCCCGGCCCCGACCGCCTCACTCCCCAAGCCCGCCTCCGAGTGGGCGCTAAGAACAATAATCGGCGCGGGACACCGGTCGCGGATCTGACGGGCGGCTTCCAACCCGTCCATCTTGGGCATGCGGATATCCAGTATGATCAGGTCCGGACTCGCCTCGCGAGCCAGTGTCACGGCTTCCTGACCATCCCCCGCCTCGCCAACAACGTTGTGCCCCATGGCCACGAGTATCTTCCGCAACACCATCAGTGTCAGGCCATCGTCATCAGCAATGAGGACTCGAAGGGCTTTCATCTGCCTCCAAACATCTTCGGGCGCTTCCTGACTGTGAGCTTAGAACGGCCATGCGCAAAGTCAAGCTCACGTGCCGGTCAGGGCCGACGGAACCCGCGCGCCCGGCCCCGTCCCCCGTGGAACGATCTCAAACCGCAACTCCGCGCAAACACCTCCGTCGCGAGAATCGATCTGCAAATGGCCACGCAGATTGACCTGCGCCAATTGCGCCACAATGCTCATCCCCTGCCCCTGACGCTCCCGCCAGTCTTTGCCGTCTGTGAACCCACCTCCGTTGTCGGCGACCACCAGTTCGATATGGCCGTCCTGTTGTCGGCACTGAATTCGAGCACGCAATGGCTGCCCTTGGGAAGATCGACCGTGCACAAAAGTATTGGAGACCAGCTCATTCACGATCAACGCGAGTGGAACGGCTTGCTCGGCCCCCAGCCACACGTGGTCGACGTCCACCGTGACGTCCGGCGTCCCGTGTGTTCCCACCGCCGAATTCACCAGCATTTGCACAATCGTCGTTATCAACGCGTTGACGTCCACCTTTTCCGGCATCTCTTCGCTCAACAAGTTGTGAACCTGGGCAATCGCCTGGATCCGCGTGATCGCCGTCTGGAGAAACCTCCGCGACGAATCCGTCTGGGCGGATTCGGCCTCCAATTGCAGAAGACCCGACACCATCTGCAGATTGTTCTTGATCCGGTGATGGGCTTCCTCAATCAGCAACTGCAGAAGCTTGTTCTTGCGCTCGAGGTCTTTCAACAACTGCGCGTTGTCGATCGCCACCGCCGCACGGCTGGCAAATGCTTCCATCAGTTCCAGGTTGGCCGCCGTGAATTCCGTCGCGCTCTCTCCGTGTCGCGTCAGGCTGAGGGCGCCGATGAGCTCGTTGCGAGAGATCAGCGGAACGACCAACGCGGACCGAACGTCCGACTCACGGAGCACCGGGCTGTACCCATACGCCTTGACTTCTTCACGAGTAAAAATCCTCCCCTGCCGGGTCGGGCGAATCTGCCCAAAGAGCCCTTGGGTCGCTGGATACAGCATGCCAATGAGTCGAGTAAAATTGGCGCTGGCCGCCACAATCTCCGCCTGTTCCGACGGCTCCATGTAGTGGGAAATGTACGCGGCATCCGCTCGAAGCAACGCCGCCGCCCGCCGCAGGATCCGTTGCAGTAACAGTTCCAGTTCGAGCTGTTGCGCGCTGCCGCTGCTGATGTCCACCAGCGCCGCCAGTTTCTCGTTTTCCCGAAGCTGCTTTTCATACAGCCGTGCGTTGGCGAGCGCAATCCCTAGTTGGTTTCCCATGGCCGCGACCATTTCCACCACCTCGCTCGTGAATTCAAGCTCGTGCCGGTTCAACAGGCCGAGCGTGCCGAGTATTTCCCCTTTCGTTTTGACCGGCACCACAATCGTCGACCGGAAGCCGTGCCGTGCGGCAGAGGATGGTGGAGCGGGTGTCCGAATGCTGAGATCATTCACCACCGCGGCTTGCCCCGACGCGGCAACGAAACCCGGCACAAGCTCACCCCACTTGAGTGTACGAAGGTCAGCGATCAATTCATCCGGTAATCCGGACTGCACGTACAGGTGAAGAAACTGCTGCGTCGCGTCCGCCAAGTGTATCGCGCCGCCACTCATTCCCGTGCTTTCCATGGCGACTTGGAGAGTGTTACGGGCAATCTCGTCAATGTTCAGGGATGAGTTGGCCACTTCGGCCAACGTGGTCAGCGCGCCCAGTTGCTGATTCCGCCGAAGCAACTGTTGTTGGCGCAGCCGCGCCTGCGTAATATCACGAACGACAAACTGTACTTCGGTCACGTGTTTTCCCTCACGAGAAAACACGCTGCCGCTGCATTGCAGATCGATCCACACCCCGTCCTTGCGGCGGAAGCGGTACTCCAGACTGTGAATGGGCTCTCCGCCCAGCAAGCCGTCAACCGCTCGCCGGACCATGCCGACGTCCTCCACGTGCACGTGCGTCAATAGGTCCGCCAGTGTCACCTCGGACAGCCGGTACCCGGACACCCGGGGGAATGCGCTGTTGGCGAACCGCAACCGCCCTGATGAATCGGCGATATAAATCGCGTCGTCCGAGTTCTCCACCAACGCCCGGTACTGTTCCTCGCTCGCCCGCAGCTCCGTCTGCAACTGGGCGTGTACCATCGCGTTGCCAACCTGGTTGCTGACGGCCTCGATAAGATCAACGTCGGGTTCATCGAATGTGCGCTTCTGGCGCGTGCCCAGACCCAGTGCGCCGACGACATACCCGTGGGCCCGAATGGGAACCAGCACCGCGGATTGAAATCCCGCTCGTGTCGCTTCTGAGACCTCGCCGCCCGCGTTTACCATGAAATCCTCGATGACACGGGCCTCCCCGTTGAGCACGGCATCGATGACCTCGTTGCCTCGTCGCAATACCGCGACCTTGGGGACAAATGTCTCGCTCAGGCCACGCCAGGCGAACAGATGAAGGGCCAGGTCGATATCCTGCCAGATGTACACGGCCCCCGCGTCCACCTTCATCACCGCCAGCACGGAGTCCAATGCATTGTCCGCAATTTCCTTGAGATCGAGGGTCCGGTTGACAGCATCCGAGACGAAATTGATCGCCGTCAGTCGCGGGTCACGCAACGGCTTGGATCCGGATACCGTGCTATCAGGGATTTTCATCGCTAGCCGGCCACCTCCAATCTATACCAGAAAAGCCGTGATTTTTCACCACTTTCTCTCGATAATGCGGCCAGCCTTATGAATGCACCCGACAAACTTGAAGAGATCTTTCGCCTCCAGGAGCAACTGAACAAACGGATCGGCGTCGACACCACCCAGATGACGGACGACCAGCGGCAACAGTGGGTGTTGAACTATTGCCGAGCGTTGACCCAGGAGGTCGCCGAATTGACGGACAGTGTCCCGTGGAAATGGTGGGCCAAGTATCAAAAGTTTGACAAACAGAATGCCCGAGTCGAAGTCATCGATTTGCTCCATTTCCTGATTTCCATTGCGCAGGTCCTGGAGATGACCCCCGCCGACTTCTACGACGCCTACGCCAAGAAGCATCAGGTGAATCTCGCCCGCCAAGACAGCGGGTACCACACCAAAGACGAGGACGACAGCAAACATATCTGATGCAACAACCGGTGCCACGACCACTCTGTTCTCGTTAGCCAAGCACCACATCACCCGTTCATGAAATGACAACGGCCTCCCTTGATGGGGAGGCCGTGCCGTTTCCAATGGTTGTATGGAGACCGCTACGACGCGGCGGCGCCTTCTTCCTTCTTTTCGTCCGCCTTCTTCTTGGCTTTCGGGGCCTTCGCTTCTTTGGCTTTTGGTTCCTTGGCCTTTGGCTCTTCCGCCTTCTTGCCCGCGTCCGGTTCCGGCGCGGCCGTCACCGTGCCCGTCCATTCGAGAATGGCGACAGGCGCGGCGTCTCCCAATCGCTGGCCGACCCGGACAACCCGGGTATAACCGCCGTTGCGGTCACCGTGTTGCTTTCCGATCTCCGCAAAGAGTTTGGCGACCGCTGGCTTGTGCCGCAGAAACGCCAGGGCTTCGCGTCGGTGGTGGAGCGTACCCTTCTTGGCCAGAGTGACCATCTTGTCCGCATACCGGCGGGCCACTTTGGCTTTGGCGACCGTCGTGGTGATGCGGCTGTATTCGATCAGGCTGCACACCAGGTTGGCCAGTGTGGAGCGCCGATGCTGGGATTTCATCCCCAGCTTGGCTGTTCGCTTTCGGTGTCGCATGGCAATTTGTCCCCTTCCTCCGCCCCGCCCTACTCCGGCACCGGCATCGGACCGGAAAGGACCGCCTCAACGCTCTTGTTTGCGTCGGGCGCTTCCAGTAATGCCGCATCGAACTTCATGCCCAGGGTCAGGCCCAACGCCGACAATTTCTCTTTGATCTCGTTGAGGGATTTCTTCCCGAAATTCCGGTACTTGAGCATTTCCTGTTCGGTTTTCATGGCCAGTTGGCCGACGGTCGTAATGTTGGCGTTGTTCAGACAGTTGGCCGCACGCACGCTGAGTTCGATCTCGTTAACACTCATATTGAGGACCTTCTTCAACTTGGCCTGCTCGGCGCTGACCTTCTCACCGGCTTCCTCGAACTCGACCACGATGTTTTTGTCGTAATCGCAGAACACATCCAGGTGGTGTCGCAGAATGTTCGAGGATTGCACCAGCGCATCTTCCGGCGTGATGCGCCCATCCGTCCACACCTCAAGGATGAGCTTGTCGTAATCCGTACGTTGCCCGACACGGGTGTCCTCCACGCTGTAGCGCACGCGACGAACCGGCGAAAACAGCGAATCAATCGCGATCACCCCGATCGCTTGCTCGGGCTTCTTGTTCTCCTCCGCCGGGCAGAAGCCGCGGCCCACTTTGATTTCCAATTCGATCTCAAAGTGCATTTTCTTGTCGAGCGTGCAGATGTGCTGGTCGGGGTTGAGCACCTCGACGACCTGGTCGCTCTTGATGTCCGCCGCCGTCACCGCGCCGTCCTTGTTCGCCGACAGATAAACCACGTGCGGCTCGCGGCTGTGGGACTTCAGCAACACCTTCTTCAGATTGAGCACGATGTCCGTTACATCCTCGACAACACCGGGAACGCTCGTGAACTCGTGGGGCGCGCCCTCGATTTTGACGGAACTGATGGCTGCCCCTTCCAGGGAACTGAGCAACACGCGCCGCAACGAGTTGCCGATGGTGTGGCTGTAGCCGGCTTCCAGCGGCTCGGCAATGAACTTGGCATATGTCGGCGTCGCGGTGGCGTCATCGCGCGTCAACCGCTTCGGCATTTCAAATCGACCCAAACGAACTGGCATGGTGAACTTCCTCCTGTGAGCCGGGTTTCCCGCGCTCTAGAAGCGCGGACCGACGGCTCGTTGTCGCGTCCGGACTGCGGACGCGGGTTCTCGTTATCTAGAATAAAACTCGACGATCAATTGTTCGTTGACGATGGGCTGAATATCATCCCGCGACGGTATCCGCCCGATCTGCGCCCGCAACGCGTCCCGGCTGAACGTAATCCAGTCCGGCACGGGCCGAATCTGCGCGGATTCCAAACTTTTCGCCGCCAACTGCCGCGTCGCCGCGGTGTCGCGGATTTCCACCACGTCCCCGGGCTTCACGTTGAACGACGGCGACGAAACCTTGCGGCCATTCACGCGGATGTGCCCGTGTGAAACCATTTGCCGGGCAAACGGCCGCGTCGTGGCAAACCCGATGCGAAACACAACGTTGTCGAGGCGCGTCTCGAGCAATTGCAACAACGTCTCGCCCGTCACGCCGCGCTTCTTCAACGCCTTGTTGAACATGCGCCGGAACTGGCGCTCCAGCAGCCCGTACTGGTAACGCAATTTCTGCTTTTCGGCCAGGCCAATGCCATAATCACTTTGCTTGCGGCGCGCCTTCTTCGGGCCGTGCACGCCGGGCGGATACGCGCGGCGCTCCAGATATTTCGACGGGCCGAAAATCGGCTGTCCAAACCGGCGGCTGATGCGAACTCGTGGTCCTTTGTATCGTGCCATGGTACCAAAATCTCCTGCTACACGCGGCGGCGCTTCGGCGGCCGGCATCCATTATGCGGAACGGGCGTCACATCCTTGATCACGGTGATGTCCAAACCGATCGCCTGCAGCGCGCGGATCGCGGCCTCACGCCCGCTGCCGGGCCCTTTCACCCACACCTCGATTTCCTTCAATCCATGCGCCATTCCCTGTCGCGCGGCGTCCTGCGCGACCAACTGGGCCGCGTAGGCCGTGCTCTTGCGCGAGCCTTTGAAGCCGACGCGCCCGGCGCTCGACCAACCGATCACCCGGCCCTTCAAATCCGTGATCGACACACAGGTATTGTTAAACGTCGCCATGATATGGGCGATACCCTGAAACACGTTCTTGCTGTGCTTGGCCTTGATAACCTTCTTCGCGACCTCGCCCTCGGCCAATGCCTCCGCGGCCGTGGTCGGCACGGCGGACGCCGCCGGCGCGGCTCCGGCCGCCTCGGGAGCGGCTTCGGGTTTCGCGGCGGGTGTGCCTGCCTCGGCGGCGGGTTTCGCTTTCGGTTCTTCGGATTTCTTGGATGCTTCTTTAGCCATTGTGCTCCTTCAAATAACCATCGCGATCAAACCTTGCCCGTCTTCGCTTCCTTGCTGCGAACCACGCCGACCGTCTTGCGCGGGCCCTTGCGGGTGCGCGCGTTGGTGGACGTGCGCTGGCCGCGCACCGGCAGGCCCTTCTTATGCCGGATCCCGCGGTAACAATTGATGCTCATCAGGCGCTTGATGTTCGTTTGCACTTCCCTTCGCAGATCGCCTTCGATGCGAAAGCCCTGCAGCACCGTCGTCAGGTGCGACAGCTGCTCGTCGTTCAGGTCTTTCGCCCGCACATTCGGATTCACGCTCGCTTTCGCGCACACCTGGAGCGCGGTCGTCGGCCCGATCCCATAAATGTAGCGGAGCGCGATCCCAATTTGTTTCTGGTCCGGTACTTCCACACCAATCAAACGTGCCATGCCGATACCTCTAGCCTTGACGTTGTTTGTGCCGCGGGTTGGTGCAAATCACGCGCACCACTCCCTTGCGCCGCACCACTTTGCAGCGTTCGCACAACCGTTTTACGGAAGGTTTTACTTTCATGTTTGTCCTGCCTGTCTACTGCTCTTTCTGCCGAAACGTAATTCGGCCCTTGCTCAAATCGTACGGTGACATCTCGACCATCACCTTGTCGCCGGGCAACAACCGGATAAAATGCAGCCGCATCTTACCCGAAATATGCGCCAATACTCGATGCTTATTCGGCAACTCCACCCGAAACATCGTGTTCGGCAGCAACTCGACTACCGTGCCTTCGACTCGTATGGGCTCTTCCTTAGCCACGTCAAAATCTCGGCGTCTCCATCCGTTACCAGGACCGTATGCTCGAAGTGCGCGCTGGGCGCTCCATCAGCCGATACCACGGTCCAGCCATCGCTCAACATCACCACATCGCTCGCACCCGCATTGATCATCGGCTCGATCGCCAACGTCATTCCCGGCTTCAATTTCGGGTCGGGCCCCGAACCCACATAGTTCGGGACTTGCGGCTCTTCATGCATTTTCCGCCCGACTCCGTGTCCGACAAATTCTCTCACAACCGAAAACCCGTTCTCTTCGACCATCGTCTGGACCGCCCGCGAGATATCGGAAACCCGATTCCCTGCTCGCGCCGCCGCAATCCCTGCGTACAGCGCCTGCTCGGTCACCTGCAGCAACCGTTGGGTCCGGCCTTCCACGACTCCCACGGCGACTGTGGTCGCGTTATCTCCCACGAACCCATTCACGATAATCCCCACATCCAAGCTCACAATATCGCCATATTGCACCCGACGCTGGCTCGGAATGCCGTGAACCACTTCCTCGTTCACTGACACGCAAATGTGTCCTGGGTAACCTTTATATCCGAGAAATGGGCTCTTCCCGCCCAATTTTTCAATCAACCCCGCCGCCACGCCATTCAGCTCCGCGGTCGTGCGCCCCGGCTGAACCTCACGCGCCACGGCACTCAAGACCTGTGCCGCCGCCTGGCACGCGACCCGCATTCGCTCAATCTCTTCTGGCGTCTTAATAACGATCACGACTAAACCTCCAGCCGTTTCTGTACGGTCTCCGCCATATCATCCGCGATGCGTCAACTGGTTGCCGCATCGGTTGCGAACCCTACTCTGCCGCGGAGGCCCGAACTTTCAATGATACAACGCGCCGCAGTTTTCGCAACTCTGTCGTCGAGCACGCGGTCGAATGCTGTCCACGTGGGTTCCCGTCCGCAGAAACTCATCGAAGACGAATCCGCCGGTCGATTGTTGCTCGTCACGCAGCAACCGCACGACCGCTATCCTGATCTCATCGGGCGCCGGTCGCCCTTTGTCAATGAACTGCTTCGCCGCCGTAACTTCGCCGGACGCTGGTGGTCTCAAAAAACAGGACGCAGTGGTGACTCATCGTCACCTTTCCCCGTCGTCAGAACCGGCCTTTCAATCGGCCCTTCCGCAAGAACCCGTCGTAATGACGCATCACCAGATGCGACTCGACCTGGCGCATCGTGTCCAGCATGACGCCAACGTTGATGAGCAGGCTCGTTCCACCAAAAAAGCTCGCGGTCAGATACGGCAGCCGAAAGTTGTGCGACAAAATGTACGGAATGACCGCGACACCCGTCAGGAATATGGAACCGGACAGCGTAATCCGCGTCATGATCCGATCCAGATACTCCGCCGTCGGCCGGCCCGGCCGAATCCCCGGGACGTACCCGCCGTACTTCTTCAGGTCGTCCGCGATTTGCAACGGATTGAATTGTGTCGCCACCCAGAAATATGAAAAGAACAGGATCATCCCGCCGTACAACATAAGATACAGTGACTCGCCCTCCGTCAACAAGCGGGACAGGTTCTGAAAAAAGGACATCTGCAACATGGAAAAAATCTTTGCGGGAAACAACAGGATTGCTTGCGCGAAAATGATCGGCATGACTCCCGAGTAATTGACCTTCAGCGGCATGAATGTCTGCCCGCCTCCCAGCATTTTGCGTCCGACCATGCGTTTCGCGTACTGAACCGGTATCTTTCGCTCCGCCTCGGTGACCGCCACCACCACCGCCGTTACCGCGACCGCCATCACCAGCAACAGAATCGCATGAAGGGCATTGAACTGGCTTTCCGGCCCGACAAACAGTCGGAACGCCTGGTTGATCGCCCGCGGCAGGCGGTCCACGATGCCCACCGTGATGATGATCGACATTCCGTTGCCAATTCCCCGCTCGGTGATCTGCTCGCCAAGCCACATCAATAGAATGGTTCCACTCGTAATGGTCAGCACGGTCAACAACTCGAAACCGATTCCAGGATTGGCCACCAATACGCCCGTAAAGCCGGAAAACATTGTTTGCGGATGCTCGAACGCCTTAGCCAACAACAATGACTGAACGATGCACAGGCCGACCGTCATGTAGCGCGAGTACTGGATCAATTTCGCCCGGCCCGTTTCCCCTTCCTGCTTGAGTTTCTCCAGCGACGGCATGACCGCCGGTAACAACATCATGATGATGGACGCGCTGATGTACGGCATCACACCCAGTGCGAATACCGCGCATTGCTGCAGGCCGCCCCCGGTCATCATGTCCGCCAAACCCATGAAACTGCCGCCCACGCGCTGCTGGATTTGCGCCATGTATTGGTTCAATTCCGAAGGATCCACGCCCGGGCAGGGAATATTCGCGCCCAATCGCGCGAGCGCGACCATGCCCAGCGTAAACAGGATCCGACGCCGCAGTTCGGGAATCTTCCAGCAGTTGAGGAATGCGGAGAACATGGGTCGTCAACGATCGCGCGTCACTTCTCTCCCACGGGTGTCTTCGGCGCTGCGGCCAGCGGCGGCGGCTGATGATGGATGCTCCGCAATGGCAGGTCTTCGCATTGGCCACCAGCCCGGGTAATCTTTTCCCGCGCGGACGCGCTAAACTTCTGGGCCTTGACCGTCAGCTTTTTCTTCAACGCGCCGTTGCCAAGTACTTTGACTCCGTCAAACAGCCTGTCGGCCAGTCTGGCCTCCACCAACGCCTCGGGCGTAACCGTCGCGCCGTTGTCGAACTCGTTTAACTGCTCGACATTGACAATGGTGTAAACCGTCCGGAAGTTCGCATTGTTGAATCCGCGCTTCGGAATGCGGCGCAGCAACGGCATCTGGCCGCCTTCAAATCCCAATCGAATCGTACCACCGGAACGCGCCGTCTGCCCTTTGCCCCCGCGTCCGCTGGTCTTGCCATGACCCGAACTCTCGCCAATACCCAACCGTTTCGTGCGGTGCTTGGCGCCAGGACGAGGTTTCAAATTATGCAGTCGCATCGTCATATCAGCTCACCCCGGCGGCCGTTGGTCGCGTCAACCCGCGCACTCGCATGATTTCCTCGCGCGGACGCAAATTCAGCAGGGCGTCAATCGTGGCCTTCACCACGTTGACCGCATTGCTCGATCCCAGCGACTTTGTCAGTACGTCACGCACCCCCGCGGCCTCAATGACGGCACGCACGCCGCCGCCCGCGATAACGCCGGTGCCCGGCGATGCGGGCCGCAACAACACGCGTCCGCCGCCAAAGACACCCACGATTTCGTGGGGAATCGTCGAGCCTTTTAGATTCACAAACACCATGGATTTCTTCGCCTGATCAGTGCCCTTGCGGATCGCGTCGGCAACCTCGTTGGCCTTGCCAAAACCCCAGCCTACGTGCCCGCGTCGGTCGCCGGCAACCACCAACGCGCTGAAATGAAAGCGGCGTCCGCCCTTCACAACCTTCGCGCTCCGGTTGACGTAGACGACCTTTTCAACAATATCACCGCCTGGGCGATCGATCTCGACTCCCAGTTCCTCGACCACGGCTACCGGCGAGGCTTCCTTGCCTTTGGAAGCGATCGGCTTTGCAATCTTCGGTTTCTTTTCAGGTGCCATATTAGAATTTCAATCCCGCTTCGCGCGCCGCTTCCGCCAATGCTTTGACGCGTCCGTGATACCGCAATCCGCCGCGATCGAATACGACCTCGGTGATGTTCCTGGCCTTCGCCTTCTGCGCGGCGAGTTGGCCGACTTTCTTCGCGCCCGCGACCGTCGCCTTCGTCCCCTTCAAGTCGGAGGCCGCCGTGCTGGCACACGCCAGGGTCACTCCGTTGGCGTCATCGATCAGCTGCACATAGATGTGCTTGCCGGTCATGCAGACACTCATCCGCGGGCGCTGCGCGGTGCCGCGCACTTTTTGTCGCAGCCGCAGATGCCGGCGATATCGCGCTTCAACTCTGGTTCGTGGAATCATAACGTGCCACCCAATTAACCACCGGCCGTCGTCACGGTCTTGCCCGCCTTGCGGCGGACTTGTTCCCCGACGTAACGGATGCCCTTGCCCTTGTACGGTTCGGGCGGATAGAACCGGCGAATTCGGGCCGCCACTTCCCCGACCATTTGTTTGTCCGGTCCCTCAATCGTAATCTCGGGCTTCTTGTCCTGCGTGTCGGCCACCGAAACCTTCACTCCTTTCGGAATGGCAAACACAATCGGGTGTGAATACCCGAGGGACATCTGTAAATTTGTCCCCTGCACCGCGGCGCGAAAGCCAACGCCCTCCACCAGCAGTTTTTTGACGTACCCCTCATTGACACCCTTGACCATGTTCGCGATCAGGCTTCGCGACAAACCCCAACGCGCTTTGCCAACCCGGTCCACCTGCGTTGTGCTTGCGACCACCCGGCTGCCTTTCACCTCGACCTTGATTGGTGATGGCACCGTCCACTCCAGCTTGCCCTTCGGCCCTTCGACAGAGATCGCCTGGCCCTTCACTTCGACTTTCGTCTTGGCCGGGATCTCAACGGGTTTTTTTCCAATTCGTGACATAATCAAGTCACCACACGTACGCTAACAGCTCGCCACCCAATTTCGCCTTTTTGGCCTCATGGCCAGTCATCACACCGCGCGACGTCGTGAGAATGGATATTCCCATTCCGCCCAGGACCCGCGGAATATCCGTCGAACCGACATACCGCCGCAGCCCGGGCCGGCTCACGCGTTTGATTCCGACGATCGCCCGCTCTTTGCCGACGATCTTCAACTGAATCTTCAGCACCTGCCGGCCGTTCTCCAGTTTCTCCGCGTAGAAATCGGCCAGGTACCCTTCGCGTTTTAACACCTTGGCAATCTCCGCCCTCAGTCGCGAATACGGCACGAGTACGTCCGGCTTGAGCGCGGAGTTCGCGTTGCGAATCCGCGTCAGCATATCTCCGATGGAATCGGTCACGTTCATCAATTCACCAACTCGCCTTCACCACGCCCGGGATCTTGCCCTGGCTGGCCAGTTCACGAAAACAAATGCGGCAAATCTTAAACCGCCGGATATACGCACGGCGCCGCCCGCAGTTCTGGCAGCGATTGTACTGCCGCGCCTTGAATTTGACCGGCCGTCGCTGCTTCACTTCCCAAGTTACTTTCGCCATAACACAATCCTTTAACTGCTGAACGGCATCCCGAGCAACTTGAGGAGCTCCTTGGCCTCGGCATCGGTGTTGGCCGTCGTCACAATCGTCACGTCCATCCCGAGGTTATGCTTGATCTTGTCGAGTTCGACCTCGGGAAAAATCGCCTGGTCCTTCACGCCCATCGTATAGCTGCCGCGTCCATCGAACCCGCGCGGGTTGACCCCGCGAAAGTCGCGAATACGCGGCAACGCCGCATTGAAGAACCGCTCCAGAAACTCGTACATGCGCTGACCCCGCAACGTCACCTTCGCGCCCACGGGCATGTCCTTGCGGACCTTGAAATTCGAGATGCTCTTCTTCGCCTTCGTGACCAGCGCCTTTTGCCCGGTGAGTGTGGCCAACTCCTGCTGGGCTTCGTTGATCACGTCTTTGTCGTGATTCGCATTTACACCCATGTTGACGACCACTTTTTCCACCTTCGGCACCTGCATCCGGTTGGTGTAATGGCCGCCCTTCATAAGTTGCTCCACAACGCTCTTCTTATAATGTTCGTATAACTGCGCCATAACACTCGCTTATACTTCGGCGACCGCGGGCGCGGCTCCATGCTTCTTCTTCCGCGCCTCGTGGCGTTCCTGTTTCATCACTTTCGAAATATGGATCGGACCCTCTTTGGTAATGATCCCGCCCTTGGGATTATTCTGACTTTTGCGCAACGCCTTGCTGATCACGTTCACGCCCTCGACCAAGACGCGTTGCTTTTCGGGAAACGCCGCCAGCACCCGGCCGACCTTGCCCTTGTCCTCTCCCGAAAGCACCACGACCACATCATCTTTCTTGACTGCCAGATTCTTCATGACCTAGAGCACCTCGGGAGCCAGTGAAATGATCTTGGTAAAATTCTTGTCGCGCAACTCGCGCGCCACAGGTCCGAAAATCCGCGTGCCTTTCGGATTCAACTGGTCATCGATAATCACCACGGCGTTATTGTCGAACCGCACGTAGGACCCATCCGTGCGGCGCAAGGCCGACTTCGTCCGCACCACCACGCAGGTCACAACCTCACCCTTTTTCACCGTTCCATCAGGTGAGGCCTCTTTGACGTGCGCCTTGATGACGTCACCGATCCGCGCGTATCGCTTCTGGTGTCCCAGAACGCCGATCGCCCAGGCCACGCGCGCGCCGGTGTTGTCCGCCACGTCCAAATGCGTCCGAATCTGAATCATACGTCGACCTTCTCGATCTTTGCCGCCTTCTGCACCACGCCGACCAACCGCCAGCGCTTGAGCTTGCTCAGGGGGCGCGACTCAATGATCCGCACCTTGTCGCCCACACCCGCTTCACTCTTTTCGTCGTGCGCGTAAAACTTCTTGTAGGTCGTCATGACCTTTTGATAGCGGGGATGACGGACACGTCGGGCCACTTCGACCACGATGGTCTTCGTCATCTTGTCGCCAACAACTTCGCCCACCAATTCCCGCTTCTTGCTTTCGATTGTCGCTGTCTCCACCATAATAAATCCAAATTGTGCGTGCGGCTGTCCGCGTCATCCCTTGGCCGGCACCGTCGCCGGTCGAATTTGTCGCTCCCTCAACACCGTTTGCAGCCGCGCCACATCCCGCCGTACTTCGCGAATCCGGCTGGGGCGTTCGAGACGGGCCGTTTGCTGCTGAAGCCGCAGGTTAAACATCTCCTGCCGAAGATCACGCAGTTTGGCCTGTGCCTCGGCATCTGTCAACTCACGGATTTCTTTGGCTTTCATGTCGTTCGTTATCGCCTGGCTACAAAACGCGTCGCAATCGGCAACTTGGACGCCGCGAGCCGAAATGACTCGCGCGCCAGTATTTCCGTCACGCCGCCCAGTTCAAATAGTACGTTTCCCGGTCGGATTACCGCCACCCAGGTTTCGGGCGGACCTTTGCCCTTGCCCATGCGTGTCTCCGGTGGGCGCTTGGTGATCGGTTTGTCCGGGAACACCCGGATCCACAGTTTGCCGCGCCGCTTCATGTTGCGGGACAACGCGACACGACACGCCTCGATCTGCGTCGTGGTCACCCATGCGCGCTCCAGCGCCTGCAAACCATATTCACCAAATGCGACTGAGGCCCCCCGCCACGCGGTGCCGGTCCGGCTTCCGCGCTGGGCTTTGCGATACTTCACTCGTTTGGGCATCAATGCCATGGTCTCAAAATCCTTCCGTCATCTCGTCTGCGCTATGCCGCCGGCGCCGGGCCGACGGGTACCGCCGGTTGGGGTTGTATCACGGGCCGTAGCGGTCGTTCGCCTTTGCAGACCCATACTTTCACGCCGATCTTTCCGTACACCGTGAGCGCCTCCGCAAAACCGTAATCGATATCCGCGCGCAAGGTGTGCAGCGGGATTTTCCCGACGCGATACTTTTCGCGGCGAGCCAGTTCGGCCCCCCCTAAACGTCCGCCGCAGGCCACCTTGATCCCCTGTGCCCCAAAATCCATGGCCGTCTGCACGGCCTTCTTCATGGCGCGCCGAAAACTGATCCGGCGTTCCAGCTGTAGGGCGATGTTCTCCGCGACGAGTTGGGCGTCGGTTTCCGGCGTCTTCACCTCGACGATATCCACGTAGACTTCCTTGCCGGTCAACGCCGTCAGTTCTTCCTTCAACTTGTCAATTTCCGCGCCCTTGCGTCCAATGACAATTCCCGGACGCGCGGTCGAAATGGTGATCCGGGCCCGGTTCGCATACCGCTCGATCGCGATCTTCGGCACGGCGGCCGACGCCAGTTTCTTCTTCACGATGTCCCGGATCTTGATGTCTTCCAGCAACAGCGCGGCGTAGTCCTTCTTGTCCGCATACCACTTCGACAGCCAGTCTTTGGTAACCGACACGCGAAAGCCTACCGGATTCGTCTTTTGTCCCATAAATTATTGTCCGTCCGTCAATACAATCTGAATATGCGTGGTCCGCTTGATAATCGGTCCCGCGCTGCCCCGCGCCTTGGGTTGCCAGCGTTTCAGACGCGGCCCCTCATTGGCCACGGCTTCTTTCACCGTCAACGCGTCCGCCGCGAGACTGGCGTTGTTCGTCGCGTTCGCAATCGCCGATTTGAGTGTCTTCTCGATCATTCGGGCCGACTTACGCGGGATCGCCCGCAACACTTCCAACGCATTCGACGCGCTCAAGCCCTGGATCAGCCGGGTTACTTCACCCACCTTGTAGGGGCTCATCCGCGCATATTTGGTTGTCGCTCTCACTTCCATAAATCACATGTGCACTTACGAGTTCCTGGCCACGCGGGCAACGTCTCCCGTCTTCAGCGTGACACCCTCTCTTACCCATTCGATCAGCGCGCCGCAAATCCGCTGTCGTACTTCCACAACTTTCAACTCCGCTACAACATCTTCCCCGTGTCTAACCACCAACGGCATCCCGATTCGCGCTCCCTGGAGCTGGCCGATGTTCAACACCACCAGCCGCAGGTCCGGATTCACATCGAGCACGGTCGCCGCGCCCAAGCTTCCCTGGGCCTGTCCGTCCGTCGCGCGGCCTGAAGCCGACCGATCGGCCGCCTCGAACAGCACCTTGGTACGGGCCAGCTCGCCCGCAACATCTCCCGACTCCTGCAAGGCTTCAATCAGCCGCTGCACCTGCGCCAGCAACCGTTGCCGCTCCGCGTCCGCGAGATACAACGCCCGGACGCTCTCGGCCAACTGTCGTTGCGTCTGCCCGGCGTTGTCATCGGCAACATCCACACCGAGCCTCTGCGCGCGCAATTGCGCCTCGCTCCATTTCTTGTGGAACAACTCACCCTCGGTCCGGGCGACGGCCAAGTTCTCCGTCAACAGGCGTATGATCGTCTCGCGCTGCTCCAGATCCGTCTTGAGGCGCTGGTTGTCCGCCCGGAGGCTTTCCACCAGCACGCGCAACTCGTCGACAGCTTCATTCGTCGCGACCGACGGCGACGGCGCTTCCTCCGCCGCCAACGGCCAGACCGCTACAAAGAACAAGCAAACCGCACAAATTCCCGTTCGTGTGCCAGGTGCAGGCACAACCGGCTCCCGGCCGCGTTACTTCGCGACCGCCTTCTCGGTGTGGGCTCCGTGGGCGCGGAACGTGCGCGTCGGCGCGAACTCGCCCAAACGATGCCCGACCATGTTTTCCGTCACAAACACCGGCGTGTGCACCTTGCCGTTATGAACCAAAAACGTGTGTCCCACAAATTCGGGGACGATCATCGACCGCCGCGACCATGTCTTGATGGGCTTCTTCTCGCTCGTCCGCATGGCCTCGACCTTCTCCATCAGATGATCGTCAACAAACGGGCCTTTTTTCAGGGAACGTCCCATTATTTCTTCCTTCTCTCCAGGATCATCGAGTTCGAATACTTCTTCCGGCGACGGGTCTTGCCGCCCTTGGCCAGCAAGCCCCACGGCGAACACGGGTGATGCCATCCGCCACCGCCCTTGCTCTTGCCCTGGCCGCCACCCATCGGGTGATCCACCGGGTTGCGGGCCATACCGCGGGAAATGCCGCGCCGGCCAAGCCAGCGGTTCCGCCCGGCCTTTCCGAGCATGATATTGATGTGATCGGTGTTGCCAATCTGTCCGATCGTGGCGTAACACTCGCGACTGATGAGGCGAAGCTCGCCCGACGGCATCTTGACCGTTACATAATCGCCTTCGCTGGCGGTGACTTGCGCCGCTCCACCCGCGCTGCGGCAAATCTGCCCGCCGCGTCCGCGGTGTAGTTCAATATTATGAATCGGCATCCCCGGAATGATCTTCTTCAAGGGAAGCGCGTTGCCGACCGACAGCTCGGCGTCCGGGCCGCTCATCACTTTCGCCCCGACGACGAGGCCGATCGGCGCCAGGATATACCGCTTCTCGCCGTCCTTGTATTTCAACAAAGCAATGCGTGCCGACCGGTTCGGATCGTACTCGATCGCCTCGACCATCGCCTCCACGCCCACCTTGTCCCGCTTGAAATCGATGATCCGGTAGCGTTGCTTGTGGCCACCGCCGATGCCGCGCGCCGTCATCCGCCCGACATTGTTGCGGCCACCGGTCTTGCGTTTTGCCACCGTCAGCTTCGCTTCCGGCGTGCGTTTCGTGATGTCCGAGAAATCGGAAAGCACGGTTCCGCGCAACGACGGTGTCAACGGTCTGAAACTCTTGAGTCCCATAAATCGCTATGCCAATTCAATTTTGTCGCCCGCCTTGAGGGTGACAATCGCCTTTTTCCAGGCGGGCGTCCGGCCAAACTGCACCGTGCGCTCCCGCCGCGCTTTGCCGCGAACATTCAGGGTATTCACGCGGAGCACCTTTACCTTGAACAACTGCTCGACCGCGTGTTTGACATCCACCTTGTTCGCGTGCTTTTCGACGACAACCTGGTATTGATTCAACGCTTCCGTTTGGGCCGTGCCCTTTTCCGTGACCCGCACGGTCTTGACGACGGTATAGGGATCTTTCATCGGCCCTGCCCCAACCGCGCGCCCAGTTTGTCGAGCGCGGCTTTTGTCGCAACAATTTTCTCGAAGCGCAACAACTCGTACACGTTCACGGAATCGGCCGGTTCGACCTGTACATTCGGCACATTCCGCGACGCCAGCTTCAAATTGCGGTCCACCTGGTCCGTCACGACGAGCGTGGGCGCATGGTCCTTCGCGCCAATCGCCGCCATGATTCCGGCGAATTCTTTCGTCTTGTGGTTGGCCAGTTTCAATTCGTCCACCACCACGATATCCCCCGCCAACAACCGCTCGCTCAGCGCCTTGCGGAACGCCAGGGCCTTGACCTTCTTCGGGACGTTGATCGTGTAATCGCGCGGTTTCGGACCGAACACCACGCCGCCGCCACGCCACAATGGCGATGCAAACGAACCCGCCCGGGCTCGTCCCGTACCCTTCTGTTTCCACGGTTTCTTGCCGCTGCCGTGTACTTCACTAATCTGTTTGGTACTGGCCGTACCGAGGCGTTGGTTCGCCATATACGCCGTCACCGTGTCATGGACCGCCTGGGTTCCCTTGCCGTCCTTGACCAGCAACTCGTCGGCAAACTCGACTTCGCCCTTGGACTGACCGGAAATGGTAATGACGGGCACCTTCATTTCGCCGCCTTTGCTGCCGGTTTTGCCTTCTTCAACGCGTGTCGGACCACCACAAACGCACCGCGCGCGCCGGGTACCGCGCCTTCGATGAACAACAGGTTCTCCGCTTCACGCACCTGGATCACCCGCAGGTTCTGCGTGGTGACCTTGACGTCGCCCATGTGACCCGGCATCCGCATGTTTCGGAATACGCGCCCGGGGAACAAGCGTTGCCCGATGGCGCCCGACCGGCGATGCCAGCCCTTTGCGCCGTGGGTCATATCGCCGCCGGCAAATTTATGACGCCGCACGACACCTTGAAACCCCTTGCCCTTCCCGGTGCCAATAACATCCACGTACTGACCGGGCTGAAATTCTTTCACGGTAATTTTATCGCCGACGCCAAACTGTATGGGCTCATCCGTGCGGTACTCCCGAATAAACCGTGCGGGCGCCGCGTTGGCTTTTTTGCAGTGGCCGATCAGCGGTTTGCTCGCATTGCTTTCCTTGCGCGTTCCCAAGCCCATCTGCACGGCGTGATACCCGTCGTTTTCGGGCGTCTTCTTCTGCAGCACGGTACAGGGACCCGCTTCAATGACGGTGACGCCGACCAGGTTGCCGTTCGCGTCGAACAGTTGCGCCATGCCGAGTTTTGTTCCGAGGAGTTCCATGACTAGATCTTGATCGTGATATCCACGCCGGCGGGAAGGTTCAGTTTCTTTAATTCGTCCACCGTCTTGGCCGTGGGATCGATGATGTCGAGCAACCGTTTATGCGTCCGCATTTCAAATTGTTCCATCGACTTCTTGTCGGCATGGGGCGAGCGGTTGACCGTGTGCCGCCAAATGTCCGTGGGCAACGGGATTGGTCCCGCCACCTTCGCGCCGGTCCGTTTGGCGGTTTCCACGATGTCATGCGCCGATTGATCGAGCAAGCGGTGGTCATAGCCTTTGAGACGGATTCTGATGCGCTGATTATTCATTTCTTCGACCCGCCCTTCGGAGTGCCGTTCTGGTCAAGGATCTGCGCGAGAATGTTCTCGGGCACCTTCTCAAAGGCAGCTGGCTCCATCGAGTAGCTGGCGCGGCCCTTGGTCAACGACCGCAAGGCCGTGGCATACCCGAACATCTCGGCCAGTGGAACCGTTGCATGAACAATTGTTGAACTCGCCCGCGACTCGATATGGCTGATCTTGCCGCGGCGGCTGTTGAGGTCTCCCACCACGTCGCCCATGTGCTCTTCGGGGGTGATGGCTTCGACGTCCATGATCGGCTCGAGCATGATCGCGCCCGCTTTGCGGGCGGCTTCCTTGAAGGCAAAACTGCCGGCCATCTTGAACGCAATTTCGGAACTGTCGACTTCGTGGTAGGTGCCGTCGATGATCTGAATCTTGATATCCACCATCGGATAACCGCCCAACACGCCCGTCTGCGCCGCCTCGATAATGCCGTCTTCAACGGCGCCAATGTATTCCCGCGGAATTGCGCCGCCGACAACTTCATCCTCGACGACGATGCCGCTGCCCTTTTCACCGGGCTCGATCGTGACGACGGCGTGTCCGTATTGGCCACGACCACCCGATTGGCGGATAAATTTGCCTTCGGCTTCCGCGGACTTGGTGATCGTTTCGCGATAGGCGACCTGCGGTTTGCCCGCCGTGGCGCCGACATTGAACTCGCGGAACATGCGATCCTTGATGATGTCGAGGTGCAACTCGCCCATCCCGGAGATGATTGTCTGGCCGGTTTCGTGGTCGGTCGTGAGTCGGAAGGTCGGATCTTCTTCGGCCAGCCGTTGCAAAGCGGTGGACATCTTGTCGCGGTCCGCCTGGGTGTTCGGCTCGATGGCCATGGAAATGACGGGTTCGGGGAACGTGATCGATTCGAGGAGAATGGGGTGGTCCTCGTCGCAAACCGTGTCGCCTGTGGTGATATTCTTCAGGCCAACCAGCGCGCCGATGTCACCCGAAAAACATATGTCAATCTCCTGGCGATGGTTCGCGTGCATTTCCAAGAGCCGCCCGATGCGCTCGCGCTTGTTGTTGCGCGGATTATAGACGGAAACGCCCTTCTTGACCTTGCCCGAATACACCCGGAAGAAAATCAATTTGCCGGCGTACGGATCGGTCCAGATCTTGAACGCCAGGGCGCAGAACGGGCCGCTGTCATCCGCGCGACGCGCGTCCGGCTGCTTGCTATCGGGGTTGGTTCCAACCATGTCAGGAACATCGAGCGGGGACGGCAGGTAATCGACTACGGCATCGAGCAGGGGTTGCACCCCTTTGTTCTTGAATGCCGCGCCACAAATGACCGGCACCAGTTCGTTGTTGATCGTCAGACGACGGATCCCCGCTTGTAACTGTTGCTGACTGATTTCCTTGCCTTCGAGGTAGAGGTGCATCAGCTCCTCATCCTTTTCCGCCACCGCCTCGACCAGTTTCGCGTGGGCTGCGTCCGCCGCCGCCTTGAGTCCGGCGGGAATGTCCACGGCGTCAAATGTCGCGCCGAGTTCTTCCCCCGACCAGATCAGCGCCTTCATTTTGACGAGGTCGATGATTCCCTTGAAATCGGCTTCCTTCCCGATCGGGATCTGAATTGGCACCGCATTGGCGGCCAAACGCTCCCGCATCTGGGCGACCGCCGCCTCAAAGTCCGCCCCGGTGCGGTCCATCTTGTTGACAAACGCGATACGCGGCACCTTGTACTTGTTGGCCTGCCGCCACACCGTCTCGGACTGGGGTTCGACCCCGCCCACCGCACAGAACACCGCGCAGGCGCCGTCCAGCACGCGCAAACTGCGCTCGACCTCGACGGTGAAATCCACGTGACCGGGCGTATCAATAATATTGACGCGATGCTCGCGCCAAAAGCAGGTCGTCGCCGCGCTGGTAATCGTGATCCCCCGCTCGCGTTCCTGCTCCATCCAGTCCATGGTCGCGGTGCCCTCGTGCACCTCACCGACCTTGTACACTTTGCCGGTGTAAAACAGGATGCGTTCGGTCGTCGTCGTCTTGCCGGCGTCGATGTGCGCGCAAATCCCGATGTTTCGGGTGCGTTCCAACGGCACCAGTCTGTCCGTCGCTGACCTCGCCGCCTGCTCGGCTGGCTGTTTCGGTTGTTCTAACACGGCCTGCATTGATTCTTTAATTCGTACGACTGTTCGTTTCCTGCCAAACGGCGCGAAAGCACATCCGTGACTCGTCCCACAGAGTTGAATTCCCTCCGGACTACCAGCGGTAGTGCGCAAACGCGCGATTGGCCTGCGCCATCTTGTGCGTGTCTTCGCGCTTCTTGACGGAGGCACCCGTATTATTGGATGCGTCCAAAATTTCTGCCGCCAGAGCATCGGTCATGGCCGTGCCCTTGCGGGAACCCGCGTACTGGATCATCCAGCGCATCGCCAAGGCTTCCTGGCGGTCGGTTGACACTTCCACCGGCACCTGATAATTCGCGCCGCCGACACGGCGCGACTTGACCTCGAGCCTCGGCTTCACATTCTCCAGCGCCGTCTGCAACACGTCGAGCGGATTCTTGTCCTTGGCCTTCTCCGCAATGCGGTCAAACGCGCCATACACAATGCGCTCGGCCACGGATTTCTTTCCACTCTTCATGATACACGTGATCAGCCGCGTGACCGTCTCGCTGTTAAAGCGAACGTCACGGATTCTCGGCCGTCGATCTGCTCGTCGTCTACGCATACTCGAAATATTTCAGTGTTATGCGGCAACCTTCGCCGCTGTGTCCTTCGGGCGTTTGACGCCGTACTTGCTCCGGCTTCGCCGGCGTTTCTCGACGCCCATCGCGTCCAATGTGCCGCGGACAATGTGGTACCGCACGCCGGGCAAATCCTTTACGCGTCCACCGCGCACCAGCACAATCGAGTGCTCCTGCAGGTTGTGGCCTTCGTCCGGAATGTACGCGATCACTTCCACGCCATTCGTGAGACGCACTTTGGCGACCTTCCGCAAGGCCGAGTTCGGCTTCTTCGGCGTGCGCGTCATCACCTGCAGACACACCCCCCGCCGTTGGGGACACGACCCCAGCGCCGGCGCCTTCGACTTGGCCTTTAGTTGGCGCCGCCCTTTGCGAACCAGTTGGTTAATTGTCGGCATTTCTTAATTCCTTGACCGCCGCCGTTGCCGTGAGGCAAGGAGCGCGAACGGTATCACACGCACTTCTCGTACGCAAGCCCTTTTGCGGCACCCCGCTAGATGGCTGCCTCCTCGGGTTGGGCCTCGACTCTCTCTTCCCGCGGCGGCTCGACCGGCTCCGCCAAGGGCACCAATTTGAGCCCCCGATGCTTCCCAAAGCCAGTTCCGGCTGGAATCAGGTGCCCCATGATGACGTTTTCCTTGAAACCGCGCAGGTGATCAACCCGTCCGAGCGTCGCCGCCTCAGTGAGGACGCGCGTGGTGTCTTGGAACGACGCCGCACTGATAAACGACTCTGTTTCCAGTGACGCCTTGGTGATCCCGAGCAACACCGGTTGGGCTTCGGCTGGTTTGCCACCCGCTTCCGCCACTCGCTTGTTCTCTTCTTCAAACGTCACCTTGTCAATCTGGTCGCCCCAGAGGAATCGAGTATCGCCGGGATCAACGATGCGAACTTTCCGCAGCATCTGGCGGACGATGATCTCGATATGCTTGTCGTTGATCTCGACACCCTGAAGGCGGTAGACCTCCTGGACATCGTTGACGAGGTACTCCTGCAAATCCTGCGGCCCGCACACCTCGAGGATTTCGTGCGGAACCACGGGGCCTTCGGTCAGTTGCTGACCCTTCTTCACGGAGTCGCCACGGAACACGATGATGTGTTTCGAGTGCGGGATGAGATGCTCTTCCTCCGCCCCGGTCTTCGGGTCCTTCACAATGATCCGGCGCTTGCCGCGCACCGTGCCGGCAAAATCCACGATGCCGTCGATCTTGGCGATCTCGGCCGCGTCCTTGGGACGGCGCGCCTCGAACAATTCCGCCACGCGCGGCAGACCGCCCGTGATGTCCTTGGTTTTGAAAACCTTTCGTGGCGTTTTGGCGACCAGCGCGCCCGGCTCGATCCGGGCACCTTCTTCCACCACAATATGCGCTCCCGCGGGAATCGCGTAGAACGCGATCACTTCGCCCACGTCGTTCACGAGATTCACTTGTGGATGCAGGTCTTCCTTGTGTTCGATGACGACCGTGCCCATGAGGCCGGTGGCTTCATCCAGCTCGCGCTTGACCGTAATGCCTTCGATCAGGTCGTGGAACTTGACCACGCCTGCGACCTCCGAAAGCACGGGGACATTGTACGGATCCCACTGGACGAACACGTCGCCCTTCTTGACACGACCGCCATCGGCGGCGGCGATTTCCGCGCCCACCACGACCGAGTATCGTTCCAACTCCCGACCTTCCTCGTTGCTGACGACGACCTGGCCGTTCTTGTTGAGCACGACCCAGTTGCCTTCCGCGCGTTGCACCGCGCGCAAATCCTGGTAGTGAACGACGCCGTCATTCTTGGCCTTGATCTGCGGTTGCTTGAACACCTGGCTGGCCGTACCTCCGATGTGGAATGTCCGCATCGTGAGTTGCGTACCTGGTTCGCCGATGGATTGCGCGGCAATGATGCCGATCGCCTGGCCGAGTTTGACCAGCTTGCCCGTCGCCAGATTGCGACCGTAACACATGCCGCAGACGCCCCGGCGCGATTCACAGGTGAGCACCGACCGAATCTTGATGCGCTCGATGCCGAGCTTGTTCACGGCTTCGGCGGCGGCTTCGTCGATTTCGGTGTTGGCCTTGACGATCTTCTTCTTGTTCACCGGATCAACGATGTCCTCCGCGGCGATCCGTCCGATGATGCGCTCGCTCAACTTCACCACTTCGTCTTCGCCTTCGTAGATCGGCTTGACCCAGATGCCGTTGACCGTGCCGCAGTCCTCTTCGAGAACGATGACGTCCTGCGCCACGTCGACCAGTTTGCGGGTAAGATACCCCGAATCCGCCGTCTTCAGCGCCGTGTCGGCCAGGCCCTTGCGCGCGCCGTGCGTGGAAATGAAGTACTCCAACACGCTCAGGCCTTCGCGGAAGTTCGACAGGATCGGCCGCTCGATAATTTCGCCCGAGGGTTTGGCCATCAACCCGCGCATGCCGGCCAACTGCCGGATCTGCTGGCGCGAGCCGCGGGCCTTGCTGTCCACCATCATATAGACGGGGTTCAACTCCGCCCGTCCCTGGTTGTGCTCCATCGCGGCGTACATGATGTTGGAGATCTTGTCCGTCGCGTGGGTCCAGATGTCGATGATCTTGTTGTAGCGTTCGCCGTCGGTAATGATGCCGCGACGGTATTGCTTCTCGACATCGGCCACGTCCTTCAGGGCGTCGTTGATCACCACGGTCTTTTCCTTCGGCACCACCATGTCATCGATGCCGATGGAGATTCCCGCGAGCGTCGCGTGTTCGAATCCCAGCGCCTTCAATTTGTCCAGTACCTCGACGGTCCGATGATGGCCCGCCGTGCGGTAACACTGCCAGATGACGTCGCCCAGTGACGATTTATTGATGGACCGGTTAATGAACCCGAGTTCCGGCGGCCAGATCTCATTGAAAATCACGCGGCCGACCGTCGTTTCGATGACCTTCGACGTCGCGTCGCCGTACACGGTGGGGCGACCGTAGTCAGGGTTTTTCATCCGGATACGCTCGTGAATCGTCACGTCGCGCTCGTCGCGACAGAAAAAGACCTCTTGCGCATCCGAGAACAGCTTCAGCCGAGGGGCGGCACCAGCGGTTTCCTTCTTGCCGCCATGGGTCAGGTAATACACCCCGAGCGCGATGTCCTGCGTCGGCGTCGTGATCGGTTTCCCGCTAGAGGGCGAGAAAATGTTGTTCGGCGCGAGCATCAACAGCCGGGCTTCGAGTTGCGCTTCCACCGAGAGCGGAACGTGCACCGCCATTTGATCGCCGTCGAAGTCGGCGTTGTACGCGGTGCAGACCAGCGGGTGAATGCGAATTGCGTCACCCTCGATCAATTGTGGCTCGAACGCCTGAATCGACAGCCGGTGCAACGTGGGGGCGCGGTTCAGGAGGACCGGATGGCCCTTGCTGACCTCTTCCAGGATGTCCCAGACCTCCGGTGACTGGCGCTCGATCAGTTTCTTTGCGGAGCGGATCGTGTGCACCAATCCCATCTCCCGCAGGCGGCGAATAATGAAGGGCTCGAACAACACCAGCGCCATCTTTTTCGGCAGACCGCACTGGTTCAACTTCAATTCGGGTCCGATGACGATGACCGAACGGCCGGAGTAATCGACGCGTTTGCCGAGCAGGTTCTGCCGGAAGCGCCCTTGTTTGCCTTTGAGCATGTCGGCCAACGATTTCAAGGAACGGCTGCCCGCGCCCGTCACCGGCCGACCGTGTCGCCCGTTGTCGAGCAGGGCGTCGACGGCCTCCTGCAACATGCGTTTCTCGTTGCGGATAATGACGTCGGGCGTGCGCAACTGCAGCAGGTTCTTCAACCGGTTGTTGCGGTTGATCACGCGGCGATACAAATCATTCAAATCGCTGGTGGCAAAGCGCCCGCCTTCCAAGGGAACCAAGGGACGAAGATCCGGCGGGATCACCGGCAACACTTCGAGAACCATCCACTCCGGACGCATCTTGGACGTGAGAAATCCCTTGGCAAGCTTGAGCCGCTTGGCGATCTTCTTGCGAATCTGTTTGCTCTTCGTGGCATCGAGCTGATGTTCCAGGTCATGACCGAGTTTGCGCAGGTCGATCTTTCCGAGGACTTCCTTGACCGCTTCCGCGCCCATCTTGGCGGTGAACCCGTCGGAGTATTGCTCGCGCGCTTCGCGGTACTCCATTTCGGTCAGGAGCTGTTTGTCCTTCAACGGGGTCTTGCCCGGATCAACGACCATGTAGTCTTCGTAGTAGAGCACGCGTTCGAGGTCGCGGGCGGTCATGTCCAGCATCAAGCCCATTCGAGACGGCATACACTTGAAAAACCAGATATGGCTGACCGGTACGGCCAGTTCGATGTGTCCCATGCGCTCGCGACGCACGCGGGCCAGGGTCACTTCCACGCCACACCGATCGCAAATGACGCCGCGGTGTTTGATGCGCTTGTACTTCCCGCAATTACATTCCCAATCCCGCACCGGACCGAAAATGCGTTCGCAGAACAGGCCGCCTTTCTCGGGCTTGAACGTACGATAGTTGATGGTCTCGGGGTTTTTCACTTCCCCGTGCGACCAGGAGCGAATCGTGTCCGGCGACGCCACGCCGATGCTGACGTGGTCGAACACATCTGCTTTTTCCAGACCGAGCGCCGCGCGGGCGGCGGCGGTGGCCGCGGCTGTCGATGGAATGGAAGTACCAGGTTTGGCTGCGATCATATCTTGCTCTCGCCTCCGTTCTTCCCGACGCGAACGTCGAGGCATAGACTCTGCATTTCTTTCATCAACACATTGAACGACTCGGGTGTGCCCGCCTCGAGTGTATTGTCCCCCTTGACGATCGATTCGTAAATCCGCGTACGGCCCTGCACGTCGTCGCTCTTGACTGTGAGCAACTCCTGCAACGCGTAGGCGGCGCCGTAGGCTTCCATGGCCCACACTTCCATTTCGCCGAAGCGCTGGCCGCCGTACTGCGCCTTGCCGCCGAGCGGCTGTTGCGTCACGAGCGAGTACGGTCCGACCGCGCGCGCGTGAATCTTGTCCGCCACGAGGTGGCCCAGTTTCAACATGTAGATGTAGCCGACCACAACCTCCTGATCGAACGTCTCGCCGGTGCGACCATCGTACAGGCGCGATTTGCCATCGGCCTTCACCCAGTCGAACCCATCGATCTTCCGGGCCTGCTCGATCATTTCCCCAATTTCCTTTTCCGTGACGCCATCGAAGACCGGTGACGCGATCTTCAACCCCAGCGCTTTCGCGGCCACGCCGAGATGCGTCTCCAGCACCTGACCAACGTTCATGCGGCTGGGGACGCCCAACGGATTCAACACGATGTCCACCGGGGTGCCGTCCGCGAGGAACGGCATGTTCTCTTCCGGCAGGACCTTGGCGATCACACCCTTGTTGCCGTGGCGACCGGCCATCTTATCGCCCACGCTCAGCTTGCGCTTGCTGGCGATGTACACCTTGACCTGCTTGATGATCCCCGGATCGACATCTTCGCCGCTCTCAATGCGGTCGAGCTGCCGATCCCGTTCCATATCCAGTTCGCTGAACCGATGTTCGAATTCGCCAATGATCTCGCGAATCTTGATGCGGATCGGTGATGGATCAATTTCAATATGGTCGTACACGGTCGCGAGCTTGCGCAACAGCGTCTTGGTGATCTTGCGATTGGCCGGGATGATGATCTCGCCGGTCTCGGCATTGACCACATCCAACGGAATCTTTTCGCCGAGGAGGATGTTGCTCAACTTCTCCGTGAGTTCCTCGCGCAATTCCGTCGATTTCTTCTTGTGGTCTTCCTCGATCTGTTTCTTCTGCCGACGAATCTCGGTCGGCGTCAGGTTCGGGCGGCTCGGCTCCTTGCGGGCCGACACCTTCACGTCCATGACGATGCCATACGTGCCGCTGGGCACCCGTAGCGAGGTGTCCTTCACATCGGCGGCCTTTTCACCGAAGATGGCGCGCAACAAGCGTTCTTCGGGCGCCAGCTCGGTCTCCCCCTTCGGGGTAATCTTGCCGACGAGAATGTCGCCGGGTTTGACTTCCGCGCCGACGCGAATCACGCCATCGTGTCCGAGGTCTTTCAAGGCTTCTTCGCCGACGTTCGGAATATCACGCGTGATTTCCTCGGGACCGAGCTTCGTATCCCGAGCGCCCGCTTCAAATTCGTCAATATGGATGGACGTGTACACATCCTCCTTGACGAGGCGCTCGTTAACCAGGATCGCGTCCTCAAAGTTGTAACCGCACCACGGCATGAACGCCACGAGCACGTTGCGCCCGAGCGCCAGTTCGCCGTCTTCACAGCACGGGCCATCGGCCAGTACCTGGCCCTTCTTGATCTTCTCGCCGTGTTTGACGATTGGTTTCTGGTTGAAACACGTGCCGGCATTGGACCGCATGAACTTGCGCAATTCGTACACCCAGATGTGGCTCTCGGGGTCCGTCACGATCTTGCGTTTGCCTTCCGGAATATCGCCGTCCTTGGTAATGATGATGCGGCGCGCGTCCACGCTGGCCACGACACCGGATTCTTCCGCCACGATGCACACCTTCGAGTCGCGGGCGATGCGTCCTTCCAGACCCGTGCCAACCAGCGGCGAATCACTCTGAAGCAGCGGCACGGCCTGCCGTTGCATGTTCGATCCCATCAACGCGCGGTTGGCGTCGTCGTGTTCCAGGAACGGAATCAGACCCGCGGCGACGGACACGAGTTGTTTCGGCGACACGTCCATATAATGGACGCGCTCCGGCTCGACTTCGACGAAGTCGCCCTTGTACCGGCAGGAAACCTTTTCGATGAGGAAGTGACCGCGGGCATCGACCGGGGCATTGGCCTGGGCGACGACATAGTTCTCTTCCTGGTCGGCGGTCAGATAGTCCACCTGGTCGGTGACACGACCGTCCTTGAGTTTCCGGTACGGCGTCTCGAGGAAGCCGAATTCATTGATCCGCGCATACAAACTCATGGCGCTGATCAGACCGATGTTCGGCCCTTCAGGAGTCTCGATCGGGCAAATCCGTCCGTAGTGCGACGGATGAACGTCGCGGACCTCGAAGCCCGCGCGCTCGCGCGACAACCCGCCCGGCCCGAGCGCCGACAACCGCCGTTTGTGCGTCAACTCGCTCAGCGGGTTTGTCTGGTCCATGAACTGGCTGAGCTGGCTGCGCCCGAAGAAATCGCGGATGACAGCCGACAGCGCCTTGGGATTGATCAGTTGCTGCGGCGTCATGGTGTCGGTGTTGACGTCGAACAACGTCATGCGTTCCTTGACCACGCGCTCGGTGCGGGCGAGGCCGATGCGACACTGGTTGGCGAGCAATTCGCCCACGGTGCGCAGACGGCGGCTGCCCAAATGGTCGATATCATCCACCGAACCCTCGCCCTTGCGCAGGTTCAACAGATATTTGATCGCCTCGATAAGGTCTTCCTTTTCCAGGACGCGGCTCTCGAGGTCGGCACTGCGGTTCAACTTCTGATTGATCTTGTAGCGGCCCACCCGACCGAGGTCATAGCGGCGGGCATCGAAGAAGAGCCGCTTGATCAGCGCGTTGGCATTCGCGATCGTCGGCGGGTCGCCCGGGCGCAGCCGCCGGTAAATATCCTTCAGCGCTTCCTCCTGGTCCTTGCAAGTGTCCTTCCGCAAGCACTTAACGATGCACCCGTCGTCCACGGAAATGTCCACCACCTTGACCTTGTCCACGCCGAGATCGATCAACTGACGGGCAATACTCTTGCTGAGCGGCTCGAACGCCCGCCCCACGACCAGTTGCTTCTCCTTGTCCATCACGTCGGCAATGAGCACCTTGGTGGTAATCTCTTCGCCACTCGTGACGTCCTTCAGCTTCACGTCCTCGATCTGGTAGAACAACTTCAGAATGTCCTCGTCCGAGCTGTACCCCAGGGCGCGCAGAAACGTGGTCGCCAGGAATTTGCGGCGGCGATGGCGGCGGTCGAGATAAATATTCAGCAAATCGCTGTTGTCAAACTGCACTTCCAGCCAGGATCCGCGGTCCGGGATGATGCGGAAGCCGAACAGCACCTTGCCGCTCGTGTGGATCGAGGATTCAAAACAAATCCCGGGAGACCGGTGCAACTGGCTGACGATCACGCGCTCCGCGCCGTTGATGACGAAGCTGCCCGACGGCGACATCAGCGGGATTTCGCCCATGTACACCTTCTCTTCCTTCGTCCCGTTCTTGTCCTTGAGACGGAAAGTGACATGCAGCGGGCCGCTGTAACTGATGCCCTCCCGCAGACAATCCAGCCACGACGTCTTCGACTCGCCGATGGAATACTCGACGAAATCGAGCGTGGCCTGGCCGTCGTAGCTCGCGATCGGGAACACTTCCTTGAACACGGCCTGGAGACCGACGCTCTTGCGGCGGGTCGATGCTTCCGCCTGCAAAAACTCCGCGTAGGAATCCGTCTGCGCCTCGATCATCGGAGGCGGCTGGATTACGTCGCCCAACTTGCCGAAATATTTTCGTTCAGCCATGAATTACTTCCCGGGCATCGCTGCCCACTGACTGCTGTTTGCCAACCGTTTATCGCGGGAGCGCGGTGTTGGCCGCGCCCCCCCACCCACATTCCCGCAACCGCACCACCGCTACTTGAGCTCGACCTTGGCGCCGGCTGCTTCGAGCTTCTTCTTGATTTCCTCGGCTTCTTCCTTGGTGGCGCCTTCCTTCACGGTCTTCGGCGCGCCTTCCACGAGGTCCTTCGCTTCCTTCAAGCCGAGGCTGGTCACCGCGCGCACTTCCTTGATGACGCCAATCTTGTTGGCGCCGGTTTCCTTGAGAACGACATCGAAAGTCGTCTTGACCTCGGCGGCCGGAGCGGCTGCTGCGCCGGCCGGGCCTGCCGCCACGGCGACCGGGGCCGCCGCGCTGACGCCCCACTTCTCTTCGAGTTTCTTGGAGAGTTCGGCGGCTTCCAACACCGTCAGGCCGCTCAATTGTTCCACGATTTGTTCCAGATTTGCTGCCATGTTCGTATCCTTTTCTCGGTATCGTCGTGTTTCGAAGCCTCGAAACGCTTCCCCCCGAAAGCCTCCGGGGCGACGAGGAACCCTTGGTTGTTGCTGCTATGCGGGGGCGCCGGCCGGTGCCGGTTCTGCTCCCGTTTTGTCGGCGTGCGCCTTGAGCACACGCGCAATCTGAGCCGCGGGCGCGCCGAGCACGACCGCAATCCGGGTCGCCGGCGTCTGTAACAGGCCCACCAATTGCGCCCGTAACGCATCCAGCGAGGGCAAATCCGCCACGGCGGAAATCTCACTCGCGCTCAGCGCTTTCTTGCCCAACGACCCGACCTTGAATTTCGGTTTTTCTGCAAATTCCTTGCCGAACTGCTTCAACACTTTCGCCACCGCCCCGATGTCGGCCTTGTCGTGGCCCACCACCACCGCGGTCATCCCGCCAAAGTCCCGGTCAAGATCCGGTAGCTCGGCGCCCTTCATCGCGTGGCGCAGCATCGAGTTCTTGGCCACGTGATATTCCGCTTTCGCTCCGCGCAACCGCTTGCGCAACTCGGCAAACTGCCCGACGGTCATCCCCTTGTACTCCGTCACGATCACAAACGGGGACGCGCCCACCTGCTTCTTCAAATCTTCGACAATCAATTGCTTTTCTGGTCTCATGACAATCCCTGCCCCTCAACGTCAACTCGCCGAGAACTCGTGATGATCGATCGTAATCCCCGGACTCATCGTACTCGACAGCGTGCAGCTCTCGATAAACTGGCCCTTGGCTGTCGCCGGCTTCGCATGCGTCACGGCGGTGATCACCGCCCGCGCGTTTTCCTCGATCGCCTTGCCCTCGAACGAAAGTTTTCCAAACGACACGTGCAGGTTGGCGGCCTTGTCCATCTTGAATTCGACCCGGCCCGCCTTGACTTCCTTGACGGCTTTGGCGGTGTCGTCCGTGACCGTGCCGGTCTTCGGGTTGGGCATCAAGCCTTTCGGGCCGAGCACCTTGCCGAGTTTGCGGACTTCCTGCATGGCTTCGGGGGTCGCGACCGCGACATCGAAATCGGTCCAGCCCTCCTGGCACTTCTTCACCAGTTCCTCGAACCCGACAAAATCGGCCCCGGCATCCTTCGCCGCCTGCGCCGCTCCGCCTTTGGCGAACACCACGACGCGCACCTTCTTGCCGCTGCCGTGCGGAAGCGCGACGGTGCCGCGGACCATCTGGTCGCTCTGCTTGGGGTCGACCCCCAACTTGAACGCCAGTTCCACCGTCTCGTCGAACTTGGTCTTCGGCAGTTTCTTGAGCAGGCCCACCGCGTCGGTGATTTTGTACTGCCGTTTCGCGTCGACCTGTTTGACCGCCTCATTGTAGCGTTTGCCGTGTGTAGCCATAAAAACCTCGTGCTCCCCTAATCGACCACGTCGATGCCCATGCTCCGCGCCGTGCCAGCAATGACCCGACACGCCGCGTCCTCGCTCGCGGCGTTGAGGTCGGCCATCTTCGTCCGGGCAATTTCCAGGACCTGTTTGCGCGTGACCTTGCCGACCTTGTTGCGGTTCGGCTCGGCGCTGGCCGTGGCGATGCCCGCCGCCTTCTTGAGCAGGGCGCTGGCGGGCGGCGACTTGGTGATGAACGTAAACGTCTTGTCCTTGTACACCGTGATCACGACGGGAATGATCGTTCCCGCCATCTTCTGCGTCGCCGCGTTGAACTGTTTGCAGAACTCCATGATATTGACGCCCTGCTGGCCCAAGGCGGGGCCGACCGGCGGCGCCGGGTTCGCCTGTCCCGCCGGAATCTGCAACTTGATCATGCCTGTGACTGGTTTTGCCATGTTCCCTCGCTAACCGCGCTCGACCTGCCAGTATTCCAACTCGACCGGCGTCGACCGCCCGAAAATCGACACGGAAATCTTCAATTTGCCGCGGTCGGGATCGATCTCGTCGATTACACCCGTAAAGTTCTGGAACGGGCCATCGGTGACCTTGACCGTCTCGCCCTTCTCGAACGCGACCTTCGGCGCCACCTTTTCCTGACGTTCCTCGATTTGCGCCAGAATGCTGTCCACTTCGTCCTGCTTGAGCGGGACGGGCCGGTCGCCGCCAATGAATCCGATGATGCCCGCCGTTTCGCGGATGAAATACCACGATTTCTCCTGCAACTGGTTCTTTTCGTCGAGCAACTTCATGTGGACCAGGATGTAGCCGGGATAAAACTTCCGCGTACTGGTTGTCTTCTTGCCTTTTTTGACTTCCGCAACTTTTTCCGTCGGGATCAACACTTCCTTGATCCATTCGGTCATTTCTTCGATTTTGATCCGCTTCTCAATGCTGTCTTTCACCTTCTGTTCCTGCCCAGAAAGCGTGTGAAGCACAAACCACTGAAATTCCGATTTTGTCGTTGTGTCCATCTCGTTTCTTTCGTCAACGTCTCGTCAGCAGGGCGACGATCCGCAAGAACACCAGGTCGGCCAACGCGACGAATATGCCGAGCACCAAGATCGTGGTAATCACCACAATGGTCGAGTCGACCAATTCCTTGCGCGTCGGCCAGGAGGACTTTTTCAGCTCCGCCCAGACCTCGACCACGAACTCCTGCACTTTCAGAAATGGGTTTGTCATGTCTCGCTACTTCCGCGTCTGCCGCCCGGTTCCTCGCTTCGGTCTCCGTACGTCCCTGGCCTGGTCCCTCCGGATTGGCACGCCAGGAGGGACTTGAACCCCCAACCTACGGTTTTGGAGACCGTCGCTCTGCCAATTGAGCTACTGGCGTATCCGCCCTGCGGCCTCGTCCGCGCCGAACCTCCGTTCCCGCTCACTTGGTTTCGCGGTGCGAGACGTGTTTCCCGCACTTCGGGCAGAACTTGCGCAACTCCAGCCGCTCGGAACCTTGCGCCCGCTTGTTCCGTGTCGACGTGTAATTGCGGTTCTTGCACTCCGTGCAGGCCAGTGTGATCAATTCTCTGGGCATCGTGCGTCAGCTCCGAATCCTCGTTCCTACTCCAGAATCTCCGTCACGCGTCCCGCGCCGACCGTGCGTCCGCCTTCGCGGATGGCGAACCGCATCGTCTTTTCCATGGCGATGGGCGTGATCAATTCGACCTCCATATTGACGTTGTCGCCCGGCATCACCATTTCGACGCCCTGCGGCAACTTCGACACGCCCGTGACGTCCGTGGTGCGGAAATAAAACTGGGGGCGGTATCCATTGAAGAACGGCGTGTGCCGGCCGCCCTCTTCCTTGCTCAGGACGTAGACTTCCGCCTTGAACTTCTTGTGCGGCTTGATGGACGCCGGCTTCGCCAGGACCTGGCCACGCTCGACGCCTTCCTTTTCAATACCCCGCAGCAGTGCGCCGATGTTGTCGCCCGCTTCGCCCTGATCGAGCAGCTTGCGGAACATTTCCACACCGGTCACGACCGTCTTCTGCGTCTCGCGCAAGCCGACGATTTCCACTTCTTCGCCGACCTTGATCGTGCCGCGCTCGATACGACCCGTGGCGACCGTGCCGCGGCCCGTGATCGAGAAGACGTCTTCCACGGGCATCAGGAATGGCTTGTCTTTTTCGCGCACCGGGTCCGGTATGAAATCGTCCACCGCCTTGACCAGTTCCAGGATCTGCTTTTCCGCTTCGGGATCGCCCGCCAGGGCTTTCGTGGCGCTGACCCGGATGACGGGCGTCTTGTCGCCCGGGAACTGGTACGCGGAGAGCAACTCGCGCACTTCGAGTTCGACGAGGTCGAGGAGTTCAGGATCGTCGACAAGGTCGACTTTGTTGAGGGCTACCACCATCGCCGGCACCGCCACCTGCCGTGCCAGCAAGACGTGCTCGCGGGTTTGCGGCATCGGACCATCGGCGGCGCTGACCACGAGGATCGCGCCGTCCATCTGGGCGGCGCCCGTAATCATATTCTTGACGTAATCAGCGTGGCCGGGGCAGTCAATGTGCGCGTAATGCCGCTTGTCGCTCTCGTACTCGACGTGGGCCACGGCAATCGTCACGGTCTTGGTCTCGTCACGGACGGTGCCGCCCTTGGCGATGTCGGCGTAGCTCTTGATCTCGGCCTTGCCCTGCTTGGACAATACCTGCAAGATCGCGGCTACCAACGTCGTCTTGCCGTGGTCAATGTGACCGATCGTGCCAACGTTGGCGTGTGGTTTTGTCCGTTCAAATTTGCCTTTTGCCATGGTCTCCTCCTGTCTGCCTCTCTAGATTATGTGACCTGATGTCTCCGTCGCACTGTCATGCTTTCCGTCGATCCAAACTCCGCTGAGTTTCTGGAGCCCACGATCGGGTTTGAACCGATGACCTCGTCCTTACCAAGGACGTGCTCTACCAACTGAGCTACGTGGGCGACATTTGTCCCGAAGGCGTTGCCGTGCAGCCGCCTCCAAAAGTTTCCCCGACAACCCGCAAGATCACCGATTCCACTAGACACAAAAAGACGCTAGAACCCACCTCTGCTTCCTCAATTGCCCCTATACCAGGAAACAGTTGGCGGGTTCTGCTACGCCCTATGTACTTGCTCTACTGTGTCACCCCTCCATTGGGGTGTGCTCACTATAGTAAATTCCAAATACATGTCAACACTGGTTTCAAAGAAAAATTCAGCGCCAAAATCGCCCTCCAAAACGAGGGAATCCGCCGCGCTTTCCCGCCGACAGTCGGGTTGAAAACGTCAAATCTTTGTCCCGGCGGGGATGACCGCGTTCTTGGGGATGATGACGATGCCGTCACGGATGTAATAATTCGGGCCGTCAAAATCGGGCGTGCCGGTCTTGTCGGTGATCGTGACGCCTTCGCCGATGTGGACGTTCTTGTCGATGATCGCCCGCTCGATTTTGGAGCCGCGTCCGACGCTCATGTGGGGGATCCCCATGGCGTCTTCCTCGAGCATCTCATGTTGGGTCTCGAAAAAGTCGCTCCCCATCAGGATGGTATCGCGCAACATGCAGTCGCTGCCGATAAACGAGCGCACACCGACGATGGTGTTCTCGATGCGGGACCGAAGAATGATGCAGCCGTCGGCGATCAGCGCATGGCGCACCTGGGTCTCGACAAGTTTCGACGCCGGCAAAAACCGCGCGTGCGTGTACACGGGCGCGTTGCGGTCAAAAAAATTGAACGACGGTTTGAGCGAGCACAGGGCCAGGTTCGCCTTGAAAAACGAGCCGATGGTTCCCACGTCCTCCCAGTATCCCTGAAAGACGTAGCCGGATACGCGATGGCGGCTGATGGCGTCGGGAATGATGTGCTTGCCGAAGTCGGTCTTGTCGTTGTCCAGCACTTTGCGGAGAATCTCGCGGTTGAACACGTAGATCCCCATCGACGCCAGATACTGGTCCTCGCTGGTGGTGATGCGCAGGTGCGACAACAGCGGGTCCTGGATCTTCAGCTCGTCCAGCAGCGCCTCCTCGTGCGGTTTTTCGACGAACCGCACGATGCGTTTTTCCTCGTTGACCTGCAGGATGCCCAGCGAACCCGCGTCGCCGCGGCCCACCGGGATCGCGGCAATCGTGACGTCGGAATAGGATTCGATGTGTTGTTGCAGGACCTTCCGAAAATCCATCCGGTACAGTTGGTCGCCCGAGAGAATGACGATGTATTCGTAGTCCCGCTCGAGGAAATACCGCAGGTTCTGGCGCACCGCGTCCGCCGTGCCCTGGTACCAGCCCATGTTGTCGGTGGTCTGTTGCGCGGCGAGGATTTCCACGAACCCGCGCGAGAACCGGTCGAACGCGAAGCTCTGGTGGATGTGCCGGTGCAGCGACGCGGAATTAAACTGGGTGAGGATGTAGACGTGGCGGATATTGGAGTTGATGCAGTTGCTGATCGGGATGTCCACGAGGCGGTACTTGCCGGCGATGGGCACGGCGGGTTTCGCCCGCTCTTTCGTCAACGGAAAGAGCCGGCGTCCCTCGCCTCCGCCCATGATTACGCCGAGCACGTTGGTGGGCGTGACCGGTCTGAGTCCCAATGGCGCCATGGCGCGATACTAGACACACCGACTGGGCGCGTCAATTGACAATCTGTCGCGCCTCGCAGAGGCGCGGCTACACCGGACCAGCGCCGTTGACAATCCATAATCCCCCGTTGACAATTCCCGCCGCCCGAGTAAGTTATTGGCATCGGCGGTACAAAAACAAACTGCGATACGAAGTCCACGCCATGGTGATTCGCCTCGCCGCCGATGCCCGGACATTTCGGGCGGTGGAATCCCCGTCGCGCGACTTCAGACAAAGGACCGCACCATGTGTGGCATCATCGGCTACATTGGGAAGAAACCCGCCCAAAACGTTATCCTCGAAGGCCTGCGCCGCCTCGAATACCGCGGCTACGATTCCGCCGGCCTCTGCATCATTAATAAGGAGCAGTTCCAGCTCCGCAAGAAGACCGGCCGCATCAACGATCTGGCCGCCCTCCTCGCCAAACAACCCGCCAAAGGCGATGTCGGCATCGGCCACACCCGCTGGGCCACGCACGGCCCGCCGACCGACGCCAATGCCCACCCGCACCTCGACCAGTCCGGCAAGATCGCCCTCGTCCACAACGGGGTCATCGAAAACCACCAGCTCCTGAAGGAACGGCTCCTGGCCAAGGGCCACAAGTTCGTCTCCGAGACGGACACGGAAGTTCTCGCCCACCTCGTCGGCGACCATTACGAGCAGGTCCGCGCCGAGCATCCCGGCGCCGACGGCACGTCGCTCACCGAAGCCGTCCGCCGCGCCCTCAAGGACGTGGTCGGCACCTACGGCATCGCCGTCGTCCACGCGGATCATCCCGACCAGATTGTCGGCGCCCGTCGCGGCAGTCCCCTGCTCCTCGGTGTTGGCCGCGACGAAAACTTTCTCGCCAGCGACGTGAGCGCGATCATCGCCCACACGCGCCGCGTGGTGTACCTGAACGATTTCGAGATCGTCACGCTCACCCGCGACGATTTCCAGGTGTCCACCATCGAGGCGGCGACGGTCAGCCCGCAGATTCGCGAGGTCGAATTCGCCGCCGAAGAGGTTGAGCGCGGCAAGTTCCCGCATTACATGCTCAAGGAGATCTTCGAGCAGCCGCGCGCGGTGCAAAACGCCATCCGCGGCCGCCTCAGCCACGAGGAAGCGACGGCGCGTCTCGGCGGGTTGAACCTCTCGCCGGCGGACCTGCGCGCCGTGGACCGGATCATCTACATCGCCTGCGGCACGGCCCTGCACGCGGCGATGGTGGGCGAGTTTTTGATGGAAGACCTCGCGCGGATCCCGACCGAGTGCGATTACGCCAGCGAATTCCGCTACCGCAACGCGCCGGTCGAGAAACACACGCTCGTGTTCGCCATCAGCCAGTCGGGCGAGACCATCGATACCCTGGCGGCGGTGCGCGAATCGCGGCGCAAAGGGCACAAGACACTCGCCATTGTCAACGTCGTCGGCTCGACCATTGCCCGCGAAGTCGATGGCGGCACCTACATGCACGCCGGGCCCGAGATCGGCGTGGCGGCCACGAAGACGTTCACGTCGCAGGTCACGATCATGACGTTGCTGGCGGTGTTGATGGGCCGGATGCGGCATCTGGCGTCCACGCGGGGCGCGGAGATCCTGCGCGGCCTCGAGGAAATCCCCGCCAAAATGGAACGGGCGCTCCAGTCGAGTGATGCGATTGCCGCTGTCGCGAAGAAGTATTGCGAGGCCAACAGCTTCCTGTTCCTCGGCCGGCAGGGCAACTTCCCCGTCGCGCTCGAAGGCGCGCTGAAGCTCAAGGAGATCTCGTACATCCACGCCGAGGGTTATCCCGCCGCGGAAATGAAGCACGGCCCGATCGCGCTCGTCGACCCGCGCACGCCGTCGGTGTTCATCTGCCCGAAAGGCCCGGTCTACGACAAGGTCATGGCCAACATCGAGGAAGTGAAGGCGCGCAAGGGACCCGTGATCGTCATCGCGACGGAGGGCGACGAGAACATCCGCAAGAAAGCCGATGACGTGATTTACGTTCCCGACACGCTGGAGTGCCTGCAACCGTTGCTGACGGTGCTCCCGTTGCAACTGCTGGCCTATCACATCGCCGTGCTGCGCGGGTGCGACGTGGACAAACCCCGTAACTTGGCCAAGAGCGTGACCGTCGAGTAGACGCCTAGGTCAGTCATTACTGTATTGTGGAAGTCGAGGAGCGGTAGACAAGGTGGTAACCGTCACGTCCCCAAACAGGGTTTGCGAAACTCATCCATCATGAGCCAAGCCTTGAAGCCCTGAATTTGCTTGCCGGTGGGCTTGATGTAGTGATATTCTTCGCCCTCGGTGAGGGCGACGTAGCCAAGATGCTCGCCAGCCCTGTTTCGGGTTCGAGTTGTCGCGAGAATGGACTCGAACCATAGTTCCGTCATCACGGGCGTGTCTGGTACCGAACGCCCAAGGAAGTCCTGTAGCCTTCAATTCAAACTCCACTCACAACGGGCCTGCCAGCTTCACTCGGCGCCCGTCCATCCAACGTGTCCGGTAAACAACGACTGAGAGAAGCCAAACATGAAATCGACAACACAATGCAGCCCGATGAAAACAAAATTCAATTCCATCCTTCGCGCCGATTGTCATTCATTCGGCGCAATGGTCTGTGCGGGAGCGGTTCTGCTAATTGCCGCCAGCGCGCCGGCGCAGAACCTGTTCGAGTCGGATGACAACAGCGGCTGCATCTATGAATTCACGCCGAACGGAGGGTCAACGACCTTTGGCTCGGGGGTGTATGAAGCTGATGAACTGGCCTTTAACAGCGCGGGTAATCTGTTTGTGGATGATCGGCACGGCAACATCTATGAATACGCGCGGAACGGGGGGTCAGCGACCTTTGCTTCCGGGTTGGGTGAGTCTGCTGGACTGGCCTTTAACAGCGCGGGTAATCTGTTTGAGGCGGATGAGGGCAGCGGCAACATCTATGAATTCATGGCGAACGGGGGGTCAACCACCTTTGCCTCCGGGTTGAATGAGCCTCATGCACTGGCCTTTAACAGCGCGGGCAATCTGTTTGTGGGGGATGAGGGCAGCGGCAACATCTATGAATTCATGGCGAACGGAGGGTCAACCACCTTTGCCTCGGGGTTGAATTCCTCTTATGCACTGGCCTTTAACAGCGCTGGCAATCTGTTTGTGGGGGATATAGGGTTTGGGGTACATCCCGACAGCGGCAACCTCTATGAATTCACGCCGAACGGAGGGTCAACCACCTTTGCCTCCGGGTTAAGGCCTACAGCACTGGCCTTCAACAGCGCGGGCAATCTGTTTGTAGGGGGTTATGGCAGCACCAACATCTATGAATTCACACCGAACGGAGGGTCAAGCACCTTTGCCTCCGGGGGGTTTGGACCCAATGGACTGGCCTTCCAACCCGTGCCGGAACCCTCGACATTGGCGCTGCTGGCCGTCGGCCTGCTCGCGCTGCTCCCGTTGCTGCGCCGACGCGCCTGACCGCTGCTGTGAAGTATCCGGCGGGGGAGAGCACGCAGACCGTCATAGCACAGAACTTGTGAGCGGGAGGTTGAATTCGACCGGCTGCCAATTTGGTTACCACATCGCCGTGCTGCGCGGCTTTGACGTGGACAAACCCCGCAATTTGGCCAAGAGCGTGACCGTCGAGTAGACGATCGGGACTACGCTGTTGAGTCGGTCGCGTCGTCGGCATTCACGCGGCTGTGTCCGGCTGAACTACCACGTCTGGTTCTTCGTGCTGAGGCATTAACTGCCCAAGCCGTGCGTGGTTGGTAGGTCGGATACAAACCAGCGCTACCATCAAACAGCCGTAATCCGAAAAGTAATCTCAAATAATGAACCTTTTCGCGTGCTCCCGTTATTAATGGGCAGACCTAACATCGGGAGCCCATTATGAAAACCGCAACACTCACCTGCCTCGCGTTGCTGATTGTAACCATGCCGGGTGCGCGCGGCGAGCCGCCGCGCACGGACATCAACCCGGCGCTGCTCTATTATCGAGCGTTTCTTTTGGCGCCGGATTTGTCCCCGGCTGACCATGACTACCTGTTCACGACCAATTGGCAGGGCCAAACGCTCCCGGAACAACTCGGCAAGATCGTGGCTCGCTACGATAATCAGTTCACATTGGTGCGGCAGGCGGCACGACAAACACTGCCCTGTGATTGGGGCATCGACATGAGTCCCGGACCAGCGGTGCTGCTTCCGCACCTGGCCCGCGCCAAGGCGATAGCCCAGGCGGCGCGGTTACGCGCGATGTGGGAGTTGCAGCATGGCGATCAGGCCGGCGCGCGCGATGATTTGCTCGCGGCATTCGTGCTGGGAAGAAATGTCTCGCGTGACGGCATTTTGATTAGCGCGCTGGTTCAAATTGCCATGGAAGGCATCGTGTGCAACACCGTGACGGAGAATTTCGGCCGGTTCTCACCGGAGACCTTGAAGCAGTTGGTGGATGGATTCGATGCCGCTCCGGCCCGGGGCACGATGGCCACGGCCGTCGCGACCACGGAAGCGCATTGTTTCTCTGATTGGATGGAAACCAGGGTGTTGGACTTGCGCAAGCAGTATCCCGGAAATGATGCCAAGGTGCTGGAGAGCCTCGGACAACAGGTGGACGACACCAATTTCTGGCCAAAGGTTGCCAAGGCGGCGGGAGGAACGACGGATGGATTTCTCAAGCTGGTCCGTGACATGCAACCGCTGTATCCGCGGCTCGCCAGGATCATGACGCTGCCACAGCCAGAGTATGAAGACCAGATACAGAAGTTCGGCGCGGAAATTCGCGGATCTCAAAATCCTTTGGTTCCAATCTTCTTCCTCGATCTGCTGCAGCCACGTCGGAAGGAATTCACAATTCAAGCGGTCGAGGCAATGGTGCGCGCCGCGGTGGAGTACAAACGGCACGGCGAATCCGGATTGAACAGCGTGATGGATCCCTTCGGGAAGGGCCCCTTCGCCTTCCAGCGTTTTGTGTTCGACGGGGTGGACTATGGATTCGAACTCAAGTCCGCCTATGCCGGACGACCCGAATGGCCCTCGGCGCTCATCTTTGTCGAGAAAGAGGGAACTCCATTTTACGTTGATGGACCGCATATTGGTCAGGCGGTGAAGCCATGATTCACCAAACAAGAGATTGATGGGGCGAACAGTTCCACGATGGAACCGTCCCCGGTTTTCAGCTAGAATCGACATGTGTTCAGCCTGAGTCCAACGTTCGTGGAAAGCGAATTCCCCGACACGCAGAGCCTTCTCGATCAGGCCCGGGCCGGCGACGCCGAGGCGTTCGGCGAGATTTGTCGCATCCATGGAACCCGGCTGTTGCGACAGGCCGTCGCGCTTTGTGGCAACCTCACGCTGGCCGAAGATCTGGCGGAGGACACGCTGGTGGAAGCCTGGAAGGGGTTGCGCCGTTACAACGGGCGCTGCCAGTTTTTCACCTGGCTTTGCGCGATCCTGCTGAATCGTTATCGCAATGCCCTCCGGGCAAATCGTCTCCGACCGGCGGCCACGCCCGCCGCACGGGATCAAGATGAATGGGAGAAACACGCCGGCAATCTGGCCGACCACGCCGCCCGGCCGGACCAGGCCGTCGAGCTGCGCGAACAGGCTGTTCTTCTGCGACGATGCGTCCAGGCATTGCCGGCCAAACACCAGCAGGTCATCTATCTGCGTTTTTACGTGGATGATTCCTTGGAGGAGATTGCCGCCGCGTTGGGTTGCCCGGTGGGGACGGTCAAATCCCGTTTGTTTCATGCCTTGGACAAGCTTCGGAAAATGGATGCTTTCAGCCGCCAACTGTCAGATTTCAAACCGAAAGGCGGGATGTGATGAAACCTTGTCCTCAAAACCGAAAACTCATTGTCTGGCTGGCATTGAACGCCCTGGATGCGCGGCAGACGCGGGATCTTCGGGCGCATCTTGAAACCTGCGAAGGTTGTCGCGGCTATCTGGATGAAATTTCCAACGTGACCGAAGCGCTGGCGACGGAGGAGGCAAATCCTGATGTTCAGGCGTCCGAAAGATTTCACCAAAAACTGGCCGGCAAATTGCAGGCGGCGACACCGGATTCCCTTGGGGAAATCCTGGCGGCGTGTTTTCGGGGAACCCTGTTGAACTGGCGCGTGGCGTTGCCAGCCATCGCGGTCTTGGTGGCCGTCGGCGTGACCGTCGCCACCCGGCGGCAACCACCGGATGTTTCTTCGTCCCCGCGAGCCGGTATTCAAACCGCGCCGGTATCAGGCGCGCACGATGATCTGGCCCCGACCATTGCCAACTACCACAGGGTTGCCAATCAGTCCTTGGACAAATTGGATGCCTTACTGACCCGACAAGGCAATCGGGCATTGCCACCCATGCCAATCTATACAGCTTCGACGCTCGCGCTTGCGAAAGGACCTGGGTAGGCGCGCGCACCACAATTACGCGCTTCTTCCAAACCGTCTTGACAAGCCCGCAGACCGGCCCGGATACTCGCGAAGTATGGGTTCCCTGACCGAACCAAGTTTGCCTCGCTCGCGGAACGTCGAAAACAGATTTCCACCAACAACCAACTGAATCGCCATCATGAAGAGACTCCTGTTCCTCGTCGTTCCGGTCCTGATCGCCGTGCCCGGCCATGCCCAGTGGAATTATCCGCCGACAAAGACCGTCGATGCCGCGGACACCTATTTCGGGAAGACGTACACCGATCCCTACCGCTGGCTGGAGAACCTGAAGGACAAGGATGTCGAGGCGTGGTTCAAGGCCCAGGCGGACTTGACGGATGGCCTGCTCGCAAAGATTCCCGGACGTGATGCGTTGACGCAGGAATGGCTGGCGTTGGACAAGCTCAAACCGGCGGATTACTCGTCGATCACGTACGAGCACGGCCGGGTTTTTTACAAGAAGACCTTGGGTGGCGAAAACGTGGGCAAACTCTACTTCCGTCAAGGGTGGAATGGGACAGAGAAACTGCTCTTCGATCCCGCCACGTATAAAGCCGGTGTGGTTACGACCATCCAAAGTATTGCTCCTTCCTGGGACGGGAAACACGTCGCCATGGGGCTTTCGTCGGGTGGCGCGGAATGGTCGGAGATCCGGGTATTGGACGTGGATCGGGGAACCCTGCTGCCCGAGAGCATCTACCCTTCCTACGGGCCCAGCGGGTGGATGAAGGACAGCAAGTCTTTATTCTATGATGCGGGCAAGGTGGCGGACATCAAGAGCCTCGAAATCGAATTGAACCGCAAAACCAAAGTGCACAAGCTCGGCACCGACATCGCTGCGGACAGAGACGTCTTCAGCGACGAGAGCAACCCGGAACTGGGGATCACCGCCAAGGAGATTCCGTCTGCTTCCGTTGACGAATCATACCCGGACTACATCGTCGGCATCGCGGACACCGTCCAACGCGAGCTGCGGATTTTCTATGCTCCCGCCTCCGAGTTGAAGCACGCGAAAATCAAATGGAATGTCCTGTGTAACCGTTCGGACAACCTGGTCCGCGGGCTCGAGTTCGACCGCGATTACGTTTACGCCGTCACCCATGCCGGTGCGCCCAAGTACAAGGTCGTTCGGACGAACGTGAAGCATCCCGACTGGGACCACGCTGAAACCGTGATTCCCGAGGGGACCGACTCGATCCGCTACATCACGAAGAGCCGGCACTACCTATTCATTGTGTACTCCAACGGGGTTGTCGACCGCCTCGTCAAATACGACCTCGCCACCGGCAAGACCGCGGACGTCAAGCTTCCGTCGTCCGGGACGGTCGGCGTTAGTTGTCCGGATTGGCGGACGGACCGTTGCCTGCTGAGGATCACCTCCTGGGTTTCGCCCCAGACGATTTACGATTTCGACGCGCGGAAGGACACCTTCGCCAAGAGCATTTTCAACACGGACGTGTCGTATCCCGGCTTCGAGAATTTGGTCTCCGAAGAAGTCGAAGTGCCCGCGCACGACGGCACCCTGATCCCGCTCTCGATCATTTACAAGAAGGGCATTCCGCTGGACGGGTCAAACTGCTGCATCCTCACCGGCTATGGCGCGTATGGGATCAGTGCCACTCCGTACTTCAGTATTCGCAATTCGGTGGCGCTCCGCGGCGTGGTGGTGGCCATTGCGCACCCGCGGGGCGGCGGCGAAAAAGGCGAAGCGTGGTACAAAGCGGGCTACAAAACCACCAAGCCGAACACTTGGAACGACTTCATTTCCTGCGCCGAGTACCTTATCAAAAAGGGATACACCAGTCCCCAAAAGCTCGGCGGGACCGGCACCAGCGCCGGCGGAATCCTCATCAGCCGCGCCATCACGGAACGCCCCGATCTGTTTGCGGCCGCTGTTTGCAATGTCGGATGCGCGAACGCGATGCGCATGGAGTTCTCCCCCAACGGCCCGGTCAACACGCCGGAATTTGGCACCGTGAAAGACCCCGCCGAATGCCAGGCCCTGTTCGAGATGGACGGAGTCCAACACGTCCAGAAAGGCGTGAAGTACCCGGCGGTGATGGGCGTGGGCGGCTGGAATGATCCCCGCGTCGCCGCCTGGGAGCCGGGCAAATTCGTCGCGGCGGTGCAGGGAGCAACGGCCTCGACCAATCCCGTCCTGATGAAGGTGAACTACGACAACGGCCACTTCACGGAAGAGAAGCTCGTCACCTTCAAAAACTTCGCCGGCCAGTACGCCTTCCTCCTCTGGCAGACCGGCCACAAAGACTTCCAGCCGGCGAAGTAGACGAATAGAGCCTCGGACGCGACGGAGCGCGTCCCTCCATTAACGGCAAAGGAGGACACCGCCCAAATGACTGCAGCAGAACCACAGAAACTGGAATCACTGGTGGGACAAAGTCTGCCTGACCACCACCAAAATAAACCCGGGTTGGCCTACCACTGACAATTGACAAACAGTACCTCCGTTACCGCACATGGCAGATTGTTGTTGACACCGCGTTGCGCTTGTGAAAGTTTTCACAACGGCGAGGGAGACGCAGCCACGACGCTCGCCATCCCGGTTTTGGGTTCGAGTTGGAGGCGAGAATACACTCGAACCATAGTTCTGTCATTGCGCGCGTGTCCGGTACAGAACGCTTGCGCTACCCCTGTAGTCTCTTAACAATTCCAAACTGGGGGCCGGTGCGCCCTGTTGACTCGTCATTCAGTCATCCAGACCAATCCAAGGAGAAACTATGAAAACCAAGATCCTGCGTCTCCTCATCCTCATCGCGCTGATGTTACCCGTGCGCCTGCTTGGAGATAGTATCAATGTATACATAACGGTTGATAACGGCTACGCTTTCGGGTTTGGGAACGTTAATGGTATCAATGCCGCCCAGTTTTACGGGGGCATTGACAACTGCTATCCGCAGTCGGTCTTCGGCCCAACCTGCTATGTGTTCGTGCCTCCAGATAATCCCGGTACAGATCCAGGTCCGGAGATTTACAACCTCAACGTCGACAATCCCGCCGATGTTTACATTTACATCGTGGCTTGGAGCGATGATGGGGGGTACCAAGGGACAGTCGCCAGTTTCACGGACCCTAACACGGGAGTCACCGTCACGACCAGTCCGAGTTGGCCGTGGCAAGTTTTCGCCACCGGCACAAACATAACCCCCAACTGCTCTGGTTCCGGCTCGCACGGACCTACTTTGGCCGCGATTAACAGTGAGATCGCTATGGCCAACGCCAGTGCCGGGCCGCCGGGCTCCTCCAGTGTCGGCTGGGTCGGCAACAACGGCTGGGTCGGCGGAGTTTCTTACGCACCCGGATCTCTGGACAATGGACGTCTGGATTTCAGTGATCAGTTCAATGGCAATCGCTACCCCGTAGCCGTTCCGTCGTGCATTGGTTCGAACGCCCTGTGGATGGAGTACAACCCTGAACCCACCAACGCTACATGCAATCCTTTCATATGGGGCAGTACCGAAGACTACAATACCACTCCGAACTTCCTGCGTGAATACCTCATCTACCGTATCGGGCCTCTGGGCTCGATCATTTCCTCCACCAACACATGCACCAACGCGTGCCTTGTGCTCGACTGCCCGAACGACATCGTGGTAACATCCAGCGTCCCCATCCCGGTGTATTACTCGCCTTCGGCCACGACTTGTTGCAGCAATGGCACGCTGTCGGTGGTGTGCAGTCCGGTTTCGGGCAGCACCAATGATCCGAACACGACCACGACGGTCAGCTGCACGGCAACCGACTCCTGCTCGAACAGTTGCACTTGCAGCTTTACAGTCAGGGTGGTGGTACCCATGACGGCACCGGGTCTATACTGCACCAACCAGACCATCCCTTGTAGCAGCCCAGTGCCGACCAACCCGCCCAGTTACTACGACCCGAGCTGTAGCAATGCGTCGGTGACCCTATCTGGTAGTTGGACAAACTCTAACGGCAACGGCTACGACCCCTACTGCAGCACGCAATACGTTTACCAGGTTTGGCAGCTGGAGGATAGCTGCAGCAACAACCTCGTTTGCACCCAGATGGTGACGGTGTTGCCCGCGACGCTGACCTTGACCTGCACCAACATGAGCATCGTTTGTGGCTCCTTGTTGCCGACCAACGGGTACACAGTCAGTCAGTCGTGCGCTGCCAGTTTGACGGTCAGCCAGGGTGGCAGTTGGACCAACTCCTTCGACTGCTGCAGCACGGGAACCATTTACCAATTATGGAGCGCCCACGATTATTGGTGCACCAACCTCAGCACCGTCTGCACCCAGACTGTGACGGTGCTGCCGAACACCATTCCGTATCCAAGCAACATCACGGTTTATTCCTGCTCCGATGTTCCAGTGTTCTACACCAATTTCATCCCCAGCAGTGTTAGTTGCACCAACAAGGTCGTGTTCGATCCGCCCTCAGGCACCTCCTTCGCCCACCAGACGGTCAGCCCCGTCAACTGGTCCGTCTATGACTGCTCCGGCACCAACATCTGCTCCTCTGGCTCCTTTTGGGTGTTCGTCTTCTGCACCAACTGCTGCCCCTGTATCAATTATACCAATTCTACCTGTACCAATTATACCGTCACGGTGTTTCCCGGAAGCAACTACTTGGCTGACGTCCTGTGCCAGGGAACCAACAATACACTGGCGGACGTGTTGCCCTCCGTTTCAAATGGAACTGAAGTATGCTTCTGGAACCAATGGACCGAGACATTCACTCCTCCCGATTCCTTCAACTCCCAATGGCAAAACGGCACCGAACCGCTCGTTCCCGGTGAGGGGTTCCTTTTGGTCTCCACCAATCAATATACGTATACGCTCACTATTTACGGATGTGAACCTACTTGTCCCGGCCTTTGCGCGCCGCTCGACTGCTCCAGCGGCACCATGCTCGTCGGCGGCTATGGCCTCACACCGCTTGCCTTTTCCAACATGTTTTGCATGCCGATGACCTACCAGACGGAGGTCTTGGCCTGGAACCCGACTAATCAGGTGTTCACCACCTATACCTGCGGTGGGACTTCTTGGTCACCCCCCTCGGGCCCGCCGCTGCTGCAACCCGGCTATTCAGAGTTTGTCGAGGTGCAGCCTTGCCCTACCAATCTGCCTTCCTACCAGAGTTGGGCAAATCAATACTTCGCCTGCACCAATTGCGCGATCGCAGATCCCGATGCGGATCCGTTCGGCAAAGGGATGAGTAACACCAACCAGTTCCTGGCGGGCTTCAACCCCACGAACGCGGCGGCCTACCTGCACATCATCAGCATCGCCAAAACGAATGGCACCGACATCAGCGTCACCTATCTGGGAGCCAATGGCGACACGAACTACGTGCCGGGGATCGCCTCCCGCACCAACATCCTTGAGTACTCGACGGGCGCGGCCAATGGCGGCTACACCAACAACTTCCTGCCCGTGCCCTCTGGTGGCGCGACCAACATCCTCAGCGGCGGCATTGGATTGGGCGCGGTGACGAACATAGTTGATCCAGGCGGTGCGACCAACCGTCCGTCGCGGTACTACCGGGTCCGCGTGCTGTTGCCATAAACACGATCGGAGGAGCGCAGCCGGGCGAACGAAACGGCAACGAAACAACAACCGAAGCCGCTCGTGGCGAGGAGCGCTCGCGACGAGCCGCGTTCACGACTCGGTGAACCATCCCCGGCTGCGCTCCTGATCGCAACTATCCCGTTGCCATACGGTATCCCTCGCGCCTATTCTGGCCGCGTGAACACGAAGCGGATCATCACCATTCGCGAATTCTTCCAGATGTTCCCGAACGATGAGGCGTGCCTCCAATACATCTTCACCGTCCGCTACGGCCAGGGTTATCGGTGTCCCAAATGCCGACGCCGCGCCCGCTGGTATCGCCTCCGGGCCGAACGCGCCTGCTCCTGCCAGTGGTGCGGTCATCACCTCCACCCGACCGCCCGCACGCCGTTCGCCGACAGCCGCACGCCGTTGCAGCTCTGGTTCTATGCGATCTACCTGTTCGCCACGTCCCGGTACGGTGTTCCCGCCGTCGAACTCCGGGAAGAACTCGGCGTCACCTACAAAACCGCCTGGCGCATGGCCCGCCGCATCCGCCGCTTCATGGCCGGCATCGCCGACGCCCCGCTCGACCTGTAGCGCGCGGTCGCTAACCGCGGCCCTGCGCTACAATGGATGAACCTCCCCTTGATACGGCCAGTCCTCCACCCGGGCCGTCAAGCCCGCCCGGACCGGATTCTGCCTCACGTATTCCCATTTCTCCGCGTAACTCTCCTCCGAACGCAACACGTGATCGAAGAACTCCCGTTGCCACACCCGCGTTGTCGTGTTGTAGCCGCGGGCGCTGACCGCGGAATCTGTAGCCGCGCGCGGTGAGCGCGGTTCCGTTTGTGCTGTCGCCTCCGTTGTAGCCGCGCGCGGTGAGCGCGGCTTGTCGTTAATCATCCCGGCATCAGAGCCGCGGTCGCCGCCCGCGGCTACAGCCGGCCCGAACTCTCGCGCGATTCGCTTGCTTGTCCATTCTTTCCATGCCCCAACGAAAACCGACAACGTCTTCGCGTTGTGTTCCGCCGCGCAGAAAAAATGCACGTGATCCGGCATAATGACGTACCGGCCCACCATCCAACCGTGCCGCTCACCAGCGGCGCGCCATTCGGCGGTAAGAATGTCGGCGACGCCGGCCACCGCCAGGACGGGCCGCCGTTGACGGGTACAGGTGGTCACGAAATAGACCGGCGATCCCAACCACACTCGTTCCAACCGTCGCAGGTGTTTGTGTGGATCCTCTGGCATACGAGAGCGTTCCATACGAAATGCCGCGCCTGGATGCAACCTCGGTCCGGCTGTAGCCGCGGGCGCTGACCGCGGCCCGTCGTTACTCGTCATGGCGTGATGGCGAACCGATAGAACCCTTGCGGCGCTGACGCTCCGCCGAAATTGGTCAGGGTCATGAGCGCTCCGACGCTGTTGCTGACGCACCCACCCGCGACATTCGACCAGTTGGCCGGGCTTATCGAATCACTGAACTGCAATTGATACGTCTCGCCGGCCACCGACGGGATGGCGACGACCATATCCGTGCCGGATAACTGGACCCCGGAAACCTGATTGGCCGGCGGGTTGAGCGGCACGGAAAGTTTGAACACGCTGCCCATGAAACTCGCCCCTCCGTCATACGTCGTCCCGTAGAAGCTGCCGTCGCTGCCCTGGATGAGCCCGCCATACGGCTTCGCGAAGACACGAGCGTAGTACAAGTTGAAGACATTCGCAAACGCGCCCGCCGGGCTGATGGCGAACACGGTCCCCGCGCCCTGGAGTCCGGACGTGCGGGTCGTGCCGTACAGATTGCCGTCGCTGCCCTGAATGAGCCCGTTCGGGACGAAACCGTTCGTGCCACCGCTAAAAACATGCACACTGGCAAACGCGCCCGAAGAACTGATCCCGAAAACCGTCCCGTATCCCTCATCGTAATTCGAGCGCGACCCTCCCTGTTGCGTGGTCCCGTAGAGGTTGCCGTCGCTGCCTTGCGCCAGTGGCGCCTGGGGAGCCGCCCCATCGGTGAAGCTGAAGGAATACAGGCTCGTGAAGTTGCCGCTCGGGCTGATCCGGAACACCGTGCCGCAGCCGCTCGAGCAATTCGTGCTCGTCCCGCCCAGGACGGTCGTCCCGTAGAAATTGCTGTCACCGCCCTGCGTCAGCCCGCCCGACGGCCAGCGCCCGTCAACGCCGGTGAACAGGTAAAGGTTCGTAAACGATCCGCCGGGACTGATTCGAAACACGGTGCCATTGTCGTTCGTCCCCCCGAGGACCGTCGTCCCGTAGAAATTACCATCGTTACCCTGCACCAGTCCCGCTTCGGGAGCCGCCCCGTCGTTCCCCGTGAACGAGTGAAGCGTCGTCAAACTGCCGCCCGCGGTGATCCGGAACACCGTGCCGCATCCTCCAGAGCCGCAGCTTGTACCCGTACCGCCCGCCTGGGTCGTCCCGTAGAAATTGCCGTCGCCGCCTTGCACGAGTCCGCCTTGGGGAGACCCCCCATCACCGCCGCTGAAGGAATACAGATTTGTGAAGTTGCCGGCCGCGCTGATCCGGAACACCACCCCGTACCCGTTTCCGAGATTCAGCGCCAGGTTCCCACCTTCGTACGTCGTGCCATAGAAATTGCCATCCGTGCCTTGTATGAGCGCAGCTTCCGGCTCGTTCCCATCGGTGCCGCTGAAGGAGTAAAGAGTCGTCAGGGTCTGCCCGCAGATTCTCCAGGACAAACCGGTCAGAAACAAGAGGACGATCGCAAAACGTTTCGCCGCGGTCATGGTCACGCTCCCATTCGAAGCCATGCAAGTCTGAGGCGACCTGCGACCGCGGAACCGTCAAAGGCGCATACGCTTCTCGTCCTTCCCTTCTACACCTGTCGGGTATGCCTTGTCGAGCCGAAAACATCTTTGGACGGTCGCGTTCCGCCCGAACTGTAGCCGCGTCCGCCGTTGTAGCCGCGGGCGCTGACCGCGGCCGCCGTTTCCCCCTGTAGCCGCGCTTGCGCTGTAGCCGCGGGCGCTGACCGCGGTTCCGTTCGCGTTGTAGCCGTGGGCGCTTGCACGCCTCAGGCGTGGCCGACCGCGGCCGCCGTTTCCCCCGAATTTCGTAAATTACAATCAGCTGGCTTGCTGGGGCGGGGAGTTTGGCGGGATTGGGGGGCGTGGGTCTCTGACCAATGGCCGGTAATTATTATCCAGGAATCTGCCGATGATCATGCCGGAGGTCAGACCGCCGATAATCCATCCTGCATAAACTCCTGGCACTCCGAACCGCGCCCCGAATAGATAAGCACATGGTAAACCTCCGATGCCCAAGGCAACGGGAGTGCGGAGCCGATACCGGAGGGTCGTGGATAAATGCGACCGCTGGTTGCACTTGGGACAAACATGCTTGCCGTTTGGGGAAAGAAAGTAACGCCGCCACGTCAATGCAAACTCATAATCGCAATGCGGACATTTCATGACGTCATCTTCTGGTTCTTCTTTGAGCTAACCGCGCACCGCCTGCACTGTAGCCGCGCGCGATGAGCGCGGCCGCCGTTTCCCCTGTATCCGCGCTTCCGCTGTAGCCGCGGTTCCGTTCCCCTGTAGCCGCGTCCGCCGTTGTAGCCGCGGGCGCTGACCGCGGCCCCCGGTCTCCCTCCTCCCTCTATCCCTTCTTCTTCCCCCTCGCCTTCCCCAACGCCATCGACTTCACCACCGCCCGAAACCGATGCTTGTGCGTGTGCGGATGCGTCTTCTCCCGCTCCCGAACAAACTCCGCCAACTTGCCTTTCGCCCGGGCCTGTTTCAGGTGCACAATAGCTAGGCCTTCTGCCCGCTGCGTTGAAGCCTCGTAGCTGCGACAAAGTTCGTAACAGACTTGTTCCATGTCGGTCTGGGTTTGATGATTTTCAACAAGAGTGCTTCCAAATCCCTAATACGTCGCTCTTGCGCAGAGCAGCTTCTGCCTGTGACCAAGAAAACAGAGAATTCGGTGAATGGAATCTTGCCTCGGCGTATGTGGCCCTGAATCCGCGAACGAATGCTCTTGGTAGCAAGACCAACGTAGATTAGCTTCTTGTTTTTATAAAGCGCGTACAGTCCGCAGCCTCTCGCCCTACCCCGGATGACCTCACACCAATCCTTGAAATCCTTTCTCTTCAGATCGCGTCGGTATCTTCGAATAACTCGCCCTTGCTTTTGTGTTGCTCGCATCGCTACTCCTCCCTCTCGGATCCGCATGGTGCGACAACCGGACCAAAAGGTAAAGTCCTCTCCGTTCCGTATGCCAATGGGATAATCGCATCCCACCTCCGTCATCTTCTGTAAAATAAATCGCTCCGCTTTTGGCCATTTCTTGCCGATTCGAAAGAAAAGCTTCCAAAGCTCCCAAACCTTCCAAAGTACGTTCACGGATTTTTTTCCCTGAAGGTAATCTCCCGCCCGTTGTGAATAGGAGAAATAAAAAATGAACTGGATGACGCGGATTGCGATTCTGTTCGGACGAAAAAAATTCGAGGAGTTTGCCCAGGCCAATCCCCAACTGCCCGACGACGCGCTCGCCGTCGCCAACACGCTCGATACCTATGCGGTGGTGAACACAGCGATCCAGAAGCAGGCGGTGATGAGTGTGTACTGCCAGGACTGCCGGTTCCCCGGCTCGGCGCACGCGAACGACATTCGCGACCCGCACGCGGTCCCGATCCAGCGTCAACTCCTGCAGGTGGAAATCATCTGCAACGGCGATCCGCCGAGCGGGGCGTCGCTCGTCGTGCAGTTGCTCTTTGGCGGCACGGCGCAGAGTCCGACGTTTGCGCTCGGGGCCGGGAACGATTACGCGCTCATCAACGCGACGGCTGACAACACGGTGCTCCCGGCCGGGACTCCGTGCTCGGCGCAGATCGTGACGCCGAGCGGCGCGAGTGATGTGGTCGTCAAACTCTACTGGCAATTGGTGATCCCATGAAAACGAATTTATGTTACGACGAAGACGCGAAGGGCACGAAGGCAGGACGATGGAGCGTCACCGCGATAATGCCGTGTGTGTTCTTCCTCGTGATCTTCGTGGCTTCGTGGTGCGAGTGTTTTGCCGCGAACGACTACAACATCAAAATCCTCGTCGGGACGAACGTGATCGGCGACGCGGAGCAGGTCAGTTTGCCGGCGGGATCATCGTGCACGATCACGGATTACCTCAACGGCGTGCGAGAGGCCATCATCTCATCGCTGGCCGGCGTGGGCGGCGGCGGCAGCGCAGCGCCGTTTGTGCTGCTCACCGACAACTGCATCGACCTGACCACCGTGGGGACTTCGGGGACGAACATCATCGGGGTTAGCTACGGCTGCTTGCACGGCGAGGGCTTCCTGATGATGGACGATCTCAGCACGCTGGAGTCAGAGGTTGGCGCGATCGGAGCGGTAACGAACGGGACGGTGCTTGCGGCGGAGCCGGGTGTCTTGCTTACCTCGCAGGGCGCGGGTACCAACGGCATCGGCGCGGACTTCTCGCTGGTGGTCAGCAACCAGGCGCTGATCAACGCCAGCAACACAATCATGAACGCGTTGAATGCGCTGCCGACTGGAAACCTGACCAATGGCGAGAACGGGGTGAGGCTCAATGGCGGGTCCGTCGTCTCGACAGCGGACACGACGGACTTTTATCCGCGCGCCAGCAACCCGGCTGGTTACGTCACGAGCGCGCAAGTGACGAACGGCAATATCGTCTCCGCGGGATTCGGGATCACGACGACGCCCGGCGGCCAGAACACGCAGATCGTGTCGGTAGCGAGCGGGATCTTCCCGATGCTGGCCAGCAACAATACGTTCACGGCCAACGAAATTTTCAACGGCGGCTCAATCACTGTCGACAACGGCGGCCTGTTCCTCGGCGCGGGCGCGCCATTGAGCGTGAACAATGCCGGCGCGACGTTGACGACGATGACGGTCAACAACGCCGCCACGTTCAATTACTTCGCGTGGTTCCAAAGCAACGTGTGGGACATGGGTGCTACGGTGATCTCCAACACCTTGACGGTCACCGGCACGACGACCATCCCGGGGCTGTCGGCAAACGCGAATGGCACAAACACGATGACCGGCGTGTGGGTGTCGAGCGCCTCGCTTGTGGGGTCCGGCTTTGGCCCGGCGCTGACCAACGGGTTGGTCGGGACATTGACGAGCGCAAGTCCGCAGTTCGGGACGTTCTCCGCGGCGAACAATAACGGGCTGGTGACATTGACGCTCAACCCGGGGCTGTTGACGAACGGTCTGACGAGCGCATTTTGGATGAACGGCCCGAGCGTCTTCAGCAACAACGTGACGGTGACGGCTCCATTCCTTGCCACGAGCACGGCGACGATCAGCAACAATGCGACGATCACGGGCACGCTGTTCGTCAATGGCGCGATCAGCGCGCCAGGCGGGTTTGTCGGGATCACGACCGGCTCGGTCGCGTCGGTCAACGGCCTGGTATCAAACGTTACCATCGCCGTGTCAGGCCATCCGACGATCTCGACCGTGGCCTCGGGGACGGGCGGGACGATCACGATCAGCGACCCGACGCAGTTCGCGTCCACGAACACGTCGACCACGCTCCAGCCGGCGCCGTTGTTCTGGGACACGAAGTACGGCGCGCTACGCGTGAGCAACAATTTCGGGGCGACGTTCATCAACACGCCGGACCTGTCAACCACGAGCAACGAAAACGTGACGTTGACCGACTACTTCGTCAACACAACCACGAGCGCGTGGATCACTGTGAACGGGACGAACGCGTGGACGTGCGTCAACAGCAACAACTGGCTCTGGATTCAGAGCAGCGGGCCGCCGATGCCGAACTGGGGCACGTATTACCTGAAGGCGATCCCGACCACCAATCAGTCATGGCGCTGCCGCGTGCTCGTTCAGCCGATGGTCGGTGAGAATGGTTCTTACTCGTTTAACGCCGGCTTCGGTCCTGTCGCGGCGGAGGGCACGAACGCAAATCTGCACGCCTTTGTCATGTGGCGCGGCTCGGCGACCACTCCCGAACTTCGGGCGTTTGTCAGCGCAACCGCCATATCCACATTTGCCACTCCTGACGCCTTTGACAGTTCCTCGGAAGCGCAGTGGTGGCAAGGGCCGATTAGCACGCTGGAGCTTGGCCCCCCCGCGCCGATCTGGCTGCAAATCAGCTACGACGGGAGCAACACGATGAAGTACACATACAGTCTCTCCGTAAATGGTCTGCCGCCGCCGATCACGCAGAACGGGCAATATTCGTTTATCAAGACCAACCAAGCGGTCAACCCTCAGTACGTCGGCATCGCCGTAATCGACTCAAGCAGCACCAAGCCGACGTTTGCGATCAAGGCATTCGTTTTCGAACAGCCATGAAAACACTTCTTGCCCTTGCTTTACTGATCGCAGCCCCGCTCGTGATGGCCGTCGCTGCCGCGACGTGGACCATCCAAACATCAGGGTCGCCCGGCGGTCCATGGACGAATGCGGCGAGTGGGACATCGGCGCAGATGTTTGCACGGCTGGCGGTGTCGAATTCGGTCGCGGCCACGGTCGGGATCGGTGGCGTCGTAACGATCACGAACCCTTCGACAGGCTCAGGACAGGCTGCCGCGGCCGTCCTCAGCAACGGCGTGCTGACGATCACCGCGGCGATCGCGTCGAACAGCCTGAAACAGATCCAGGGTATGACGTCCACGAACATCGCCTTGAAACTTAATTTGGTGGGGCAATGAGTGGCCACAGATGCACACGGATACGGAGGAATGAAACAATGAAGCAATGGCGGAAACGCTCGCTGGCGGCAATCTGTGTCAATCTGTGGCTAGCCGGAATTTGTCTGGGCCAAACCATCGTCTCCTCGATCACGCTGAGCGGGTGGGTAATCGTGACGAACGCGCCAGCGCCGCCGCCGCCGCCGCCACCACTCGGGCAGGCGACGAACATGACCGGGTATTTCGTGGATTACATCGGCGGGAGCGACTCGAATCCGGGCACCAACGCCGCGTCGGCATGGAAGCACGTGCCGGGTGATCCGAGCGCGACGGGAAGCGCGGGGACGGCGACGCTCGCGAACGGGAGCGTGGTGTGGTTCAAGGCCGGCACGGCGTACAAACTGACGGGCGGTTACAACGGGTATTACTCGGTCGGGATCGTGCCGTCGAACAACGTGACGTACGCCTGTTCCTCGAACTGGGGTTCTGGCGCGACGATGAATTTCACCGATGGTTGCACGACGCAGCGGTACGTGGCGTTCTACGCGAACGGGAACCTGGTGGGGACGACGTTCAGCAACCTGGTGTTCGGGCCGATCGGCGGATCGAGCAACGCGGTGCCGGCGGATGGCGGATTGCCGGTGGCGTCGAAGCAGGGGTACGGCATCATGGTCAACGGCGGCAATTACGTGAACGGGGTGACGATCATCGGCTGCCTGTTCGACCAGCTCGGGTATTACACGAACGTGTGTCCGATGGATGGGAACTCGGTCGGGACGTCCGACACCGGGCCGTCGTCGACGGGCGTGTACGTGACGGGCGCGCAGGGCGCGGGCCTGACGATCACGAACTCGACATTCCAGCGCGGGGCGGTGGGGATTGACCTGGTGATCGAGGGCATGATGACGAACGTGAGCATCGTCGGCTGCCAGCTTGGGCAGTCCGAGATCTGGGGCATCGACATCGCAGGCGTGTCGGGCCTGGTGGATTACCTGACGATCCACGGGAACACGTGGACGGACCCGGGGCACGCCTATTCGCCGCAGTACTGGCGGGGCTACATCGACACGGGCGAGCCGCACCAGGACCCGATCTTTTTCCGGACGCAGTCGGCGTCGGCGGGGACGCACAACAATATTTGCGGGAACACCTGGCAGGTGGCCACGTGGAGCAACTCAGTGTTCACCGCGTGCATTTACCTGGAGTACGCCGCGAGCGCGAACATCTACAACAATTTGTTCAACATCCCGATGGCCGGCAGCGGCAACGTGTTGTGCATCTACACGAACACGCTCGGCAATCTGATCATCACCAATTCCAACGGCGGCGGGCAGGCCCCGCCGGTGCAGGTGAGCTACGAGGTGAACACGGCGTCGGTGATCCGCGTGGTCAACAACACGATGATCGTCAATTCCGCGACCGCGCCGAACAACAACGCGATGTTCTGGGGCGTGTGCGGCGGGTGCGACAATTCGGGTGGAGCGTATCTTCCGCCGTACGCGTGGCCGACCAACGGGACGCTGCAGGTCGAGAACAACCTGGCGTATTCATTCTCGACCACGGGCCAGCAGGGCGACCTGCTCGTGCTCGGGACGGTGACGAATGCTTATCCCGTGGCGATGTGGACGGTGGATTACAACGACTGGCATAGCGCAGGCGGCGCGACCGATCCGTATCTGTGGTGGAACAACGCGGTCGGATTCAACGTGAACGGGGGGCTGTCCGTCGAGCGGAGTGTCGGCTTCGACGCGCACGGGCTGACCAACGATCCGCAGTTTGTCAGCTTGGCCTTCAGCAGCGGCACAAACTCGACGGGGAACATCTGCCAGCTGCAGGCGGGTTCTCCCGCGATCGGCGCGGGCATCAACCTAGCCAGCCTCAGCAACACCTGCCCCGGCATCGACCACGATATCCGCGGCGTCGCCCGCACCAACTACAACGGCGGCTGGACCCTTGGCGCCTATCAATACTGAACTACTTAACGGTAACGTCCCTTACGTTGCTCTTGGATGGCGGCGGGCACATGGCTGGAGACATTGCGGGAAACCATGGCGCTGGCTCGCCCAACGTGAACCGCGCCTCGACACTCTCCCCCGTCAGGAACGCACACCTTGCCGCGCCTGACGACGGATCGCCCGGAGATGGCCGTAGCCGACGAGTTTGCGGCGTTGTTCGTCCCAGAGGCGGAAGGTGAATGATTTGAAGCTCGAGAACAGCGTGACCGCCGGTACCGTGTTAAACAGCGGCTCCGCCTTGTGGCATCGCTCCAGGTTGTAATTCGGAATCCGCGGACTCAAGTGATGGATGTGATGGAACCCGATGTTGCCGGAAAACCATTGCAGCACTTTCGGCAGTTTATAGAACGAACTCCCCTGCAACGCGGCCGCCGTATAATCCCAGTCGTCCCCGCGCTCCCAATACACACCCTCAAACTGATGCTGCACGTAAAACAGCCACACGCCCGCCGAGCCGGCAATCACGATCAGCGAGAACTGAATGATCAGGTACGCTTTCCATCCGAACACCGTGCTCATCGCCGCCGCCACTCCCAAGATGGCCAGGTTCGTCCAATGGACCGACCGACGCTCGCGCGCGGCCGTACCGTTGGTGGGAAACCGCTGGTGAATCAGAAATAGGTACATCGGCGCCAGCACAAACAAGATGACCGGGTTGCGCGCCAACCGATACGCGAACCGCCTCCAGCGCGATGATTCGAGGTACTCTTGGACGGTCAGCGTCCACACGTCGCCGCGACCCCGCCGATCCAGGTCGCCCGAGCTGGCATGATGGACCGCATGTTCCCATCGCCACAAATAATACGGCGTGAACGTCAGCACGCCGGTGACGATCCCCCAAAAATCATTCGCCTTGCGCGATTTGAAAAAAGAACCGTGCCCGCAGTCGTGAAAAATGATGAAGACGCGCACCAAAAACCCGCCTGCCAAAAGCGCCAAGGGTACGGTCAGCCAATACGACACGGACAAGCTGAGGTACATCAAATACCAGAGGATGGCGTAGGGAACCACCGAGTTGGTAATTTGCCACGTGCTGCGCCACACCGAGGGCTCCTGGTACTTGGCGACCACTTCTTTCCACGGCATCGCGTTGGCTTGACGTTCGCTCTCTGTATGCACCAATTGATCGATCATGTTTGCTCTTTCTGCGGGATTCCCCGAAACGGGCAAGCAGAACGACCTCCCCGAAGTTCCGCCAGCCAGATGAAGTATACGCCCCACTCTAGCCGTCGGCAACACTCAATATCAGAAATATCGCGCCATTCCGCTGTATGCGGGATCGAACCGCGTCATTTTACGGCCCATGCGCACAGACCAGCCTCATCCAGCGCGCGCACAAGATGTTTCACGGCTGACAGAACCAACCGAACGACGCCCAGGCTGCGAACCACTGCTGAACCTGCGCCGCGGTCGTTGTGGCGGCGCTGCGGCCGCGCTTGAGCAACACCGCACAGGCCTTTTCCAACGTCGTCCCGCGCTGCAACGTGCGCAAGACCTGAAACTGTTCGCGCGTCAACGTCTTGTAATACACCGAGCATTTCATCCGATGAACGGCGATGTATTGGCGTTCCGGTTTCAGGCCGCGTATGTTCAGCCGCACGATGTGCCGCTGGTGAATCTCGACGGCGTTACTGGCTTCCGCGCGAAGCCGATCATCGCCTTTCTTGGCGGCGAGCAGCAGGTCGTCGACGGGGTAATGGACTTCCAGCAGCGCCATGTACGGCTGCAACCCCAACCGGACCTTCGACGGGTTGCGACCCAGCAAATCGTCCACATGAACGACCGGTTTCGCGCCCTCGTCGAAGGCGACAATGTGGGCCCACTCCAATCGCACCATGTCCAGTGCCAAACGCCCGTGCGGCGCGATCCATTTCGGCTCGGCGCGCAAAAATTTCTCCAGGCGACTGCCGAGGTTGCGTAGCGTGAAACACGCGGATGGATAACGCGCGAGGTAGGCGCGAGCCAGACGATCGAATTTCCTCTCGCCGATTACCGCCCGCAAGCCGGGATAATCGTCGTAGAAGCAGTCGAGGATGCGGAACCAGTATTGGCGGTTGTAAATCTCGAGCCGCTCGAACGACGTGAGCCGGTCGTTGGGCTTGATGAGCGCGTTGGCGATGGGAGCAGACTTCTTCTGCATCCGGTCGCCGGGCGCAAGCGACCGCATGATCGCGCCGGCCATGAGCGCCTGCAGTTCGCCGAGTTGTTTGGCCGAACCGGCCCTAGGCGCGCGCCGCGCTCGGCTCGATCGCATGGATGAACTGGTTCGCTTTAAGCGCCTCATGATGGACCTCGTCGAAGGACGGGATGCTGTCGTCCCATTCCAGCAGCGTTGCGGTTTTGCCGACCAGCTTGGTGGCGTGGGCGTACAATTGCCACACCGGGTCGAGCACGGGATGATCGTGCGTGTCGAGAATGTACTTCTTGAACTTGGAGTGGCCCGCGATGTGGATCTGCGCGACGCGATGGTGCGGGACGTTGTTGACGTACTCGTAGGGATTGAAATCGTGGTTCTTCGACGACACGTAAATGTTGTTCACATCGAGCAGAATCCCGCAATCGGCCAACTCGACAACCTCGGTGAGAAATTCCCACTCGGTCATCTCCGACGCGTGAAATTCCGTGTAACTGCTGACGTTCTCGACAGCAATCGGGATTTCGAGAAACTCCCGCGCGGCCCGAATCTTTTCCGCCGTGACCTTCGCCGCGGCGAACGTGTACGGCATGGGCAACAAATCGTGCGTGTAGCGGCCATCGACGCTGCCCCAGCACAGGTGGTCGGAGAGCCAGGGCGTCTTCGTGCGCTTGACCAGCGCCTTCAGCCTCTTCAGGTGCTCGCGGTTGAGTTTGTTTGCGGAGCCGAAATACATCGACACGCCATGCTGAACGACGCGGTATTGTTCGAGTATCTGGTCGAGCACTTCCAGCGGACGGCCGCCATCGACCATGAAATTCTCCGAGATGATCTCAAACCAATCCACCACCGGCTTCCGCGTGAGAATGTGCTGGTAATGCGGCACCCGCAGGCCGATGCCGATCCCGTAGTCGGTGAATCCGTTGAATGGGTTGGCGGGCATGGTGTGAAGGGGGGCGGCTCGCGCCGCCCCCACTTGAATCACATACCGAGTCGGCTGACTAGCTCGACTTGTTGGTGTTGCAACCGCCCTTGCCCTTGCAGGAGTTCTGGCCTTTGCAGCCATTGTCCCCGGCCTTGCAGCCGCCCTGCCCCTTACAGCTGTTCTGGCCCTTGCAGTCGTGCTTGCCAGTGCTGCCGCTGTCGTCCAACTGGCCCCAGCTCGTCAGGCTCGCGCCCTTCGTCGCCGTTGTGGGCTGCTGGCTGGCATACGTTCGCGCGACCGCGCCGGTCATCAAACCGGCAAACGCTGCGCCTGCGACCAATGCTCTTGTGGTCCTCTTCATTACGTCTCCTCTGGTTGGGTGTTTGGTTTGTTCCGGGCCACCGTCCCCGTCACGCCACGGGGGAACGGTAATCCGCTCACACTGCGGAAAATGGTCTGAGGGAGGAAGAGGTGGAAAAGACATGGGATCGAGCACCGACCGCGTCGGGACAAAGGTTGTCTCATGGCTCGCATAGGCATCGTCACCGGGCTCCCAGCATATCCATAGGATGCTTGTCAGGTCGGTTGGTTCCATTCATTTTCGCCAAACTGCCACCGTAGCCAAGACTACGATTTGAAAGCCAACTTGGATTTGTTAAGGCAACGGTACGCCCGCCGTGCCTCCACGATTTTGACTCACGCCACCGCAAACACTAGCCGAACATTGCCTCGAAGGCAAACCGAAATGAGGCGACTCGGCTGCAATTACGCCCTTTTCTGGCCTCGAAGCCGGGCGATAATCGCATCCAGTGAGAAGACTCCGGGCCCGAATACCAGCACGATCACCGAGGTCAGTAGAAACAAGAATTCCGCCGCGGACAGAAAATCGTCGGGTTTGTTGAAGATATTCTTCACGGCGTCCGAATCCGCCGTGAGATAGGCCACGATCATGGTGCAAATCAGGGGGACAGTGGCGATGCGCGAACCCAATCCAAGCAGGAGCAGGAGCCCGCCAACGCATTCCGTGCTGCCGGCCAACGCGGCGTTCAGTTTCGGCATGGGGATGTGTAGTGTCGCGAAGAAACCAGCGGTCTTGTCCAGATGCATCAGCTTGCCCTTCCCGGTTAGGAAGAATTGCCAGCCGAAATACAGGCGCAAGATCAGCAACACCGGCGATTGCAGTTTCGAGATCAGACTTACCCACAACCGATAGAGTTTCGTCATAGAATCAGCGTCTCCTGTCCGACGAACCGCCCGAGTTGCCGTCACCATACTCGAAACGTCGAACAATTTCAATCGGCCATGAAGGATTAGAGGATTCCCGGGAGGGTTCCGGTTGGATCAGCAGGCGTGAGGTTGCGTTGAAACTCCTCGCGGAGGGTCTTGAGTCGGTCGGGGGTGAATTGCTGGCGAATCTTGAGGACCTCGGCTCGCGCAAGCACATCGCAGCGTTCGTTCATCTCGTGGCCGGCGTGGCCCTTGAGCCATTTCCACGTGATGCGATGCCGGGCGGATTCGTCATCGAGCTCCCTCCAGAGATCCTGGTTCTTGACAGGTTGTTTGGTCTTCGTTTTCCAGCCGAAGGATTTCCAATTCTTAAGCCATTCGGTGATACCGTTGCGGACGTATTGGGAATCGGTGAAGAACTCGACTTCGCAGGCCCCGGGCAACGCGCGGAGAGCTTCGACCGCCGCCTGAAGTTCCATGCGGTTGTTGGTGGTGGCCGGTGCGCCGCCGCTGATCTCCTGCTGATGATCGGGCCAGGCAAGAATCGCAGCCCAACCGCCCGGCCCGGGATTGCCTTCGCACGCGCCGTCGGAATAGAGCGTCAGCTTGTTCATAAGGTTGTCAGGCGAGGCTCAGCGTAACACGAAGGATGCGAACTCGACACGAACTCAGCGCGCGGCTGGATCCCGGTTCAACTGGTTGATCAAACTCGCGGCGTAGCCGGCGCCGAAACCGTTGTTGATATTGACCACGGTGACGCCGCTGGCGCAGGAGTTCAGCATGGCCAGCAACGCCGCGACGCCGCCAAAGGACGCGCCGTAGCCGACCGAGGTGGGCACGGCGATAACGGGTTTGTCCACAAGTCCGGCGACGACGCTGGGCAGGGCGCCTTCCATGCCGGCGACGACGATCAACACGCTGGCATCGAGCAGTTCCTCGTTGAGCGCGAGCAATCGATGAATGCCAGCCACGCCCACATCGTAATATCTCTTTACGCGGTTGCCCATGATGTCGGCGGTAACGACAGCCTCGTCCGCCACGGGAATGTCGGTTGTCCCCGCGCACAATACCGCCACCGTGCCGCCGCGCTTGGGCAATGGTTTGCGTACGACCGTCACCGCCCGCGCCGCTTCGTGATACTTCGCCTTTGGGAACGCGCGTTTCACGGCGCGAAACGTCTCCTTCGAGGATCGCGTGGCCAGCAGGTTGTCGTTGTGGCGCAGGATGGTCCGCGCGATTTTGGTGACCTGCGCCGGCGTCTTGCCTTCGCAGTAGATCACCTCGGGAAACCCTTTGCGCAACGAGCGATGCCCGTCCACGCGCGCGAAATCGAGATCGTGAATCGCCAACGATTTCAGTTGTTTGATCGCGCGATCGGTTGACACATGGCCGGTGCGCGCATCGTGCAGCAACTTTCGTAGCTTCGGCTCGTTCATGGCGTGGCAGACTTGGCGCGGATCTCTTTCGCGCGGGCGTCAATGGCCGCCGCTTCGGTGTTTTGGTTGAGGGCGCGCAGGGCGATGGCGTAGTTGTCGAGAACCTGTAACAGCCTCGGGTCGTTGGAGCCGAATGCGTCCTGTTGGATGGCCAGCGCGCGTTTCAAGGCGGGTTCGGCATCCGTGTAACGGCCTTCCGAAAAGTAGAGGGCGCCGAGATTGTTCAGGTCGTTGGCGAGATCGGGGTGATCAGGACCGAGAAGTTTTTCGTCGATCAACGCCGCGCGCCGGTACAACGGCTCCGCGATCTTATACTTGCCTTCCGCGCGGTACACCTCGGCCAGATTGTTGGCATCGGAAGCGACGGTGAGGTGTTCCTTGCCGTAATTCGCTTCGTCCAGTGTCAGGGCGCGTTGGAACCGCGCCTCGGCGGCGTCGTACTTCCGCTGTTGGAAGAGAGCAAGGCCCAGGTTGGTCAGGTCCTTGGCGGCTTGTTGGTTGCTGTTCTTGGCCCGCCCTTTCTCGTCGATGGACAGGGCGAGGCCAAAGGAGGATTCCGCTTTCTTGTACTCATGCAAGGACACCTGCACGGCACCCAGGGCGCGCAAAGTCGCGGCAATAGCGGGGTGGTCGGCAGCCACAGCCTGATGCCATTTCTGCAACGCCCCAGACAATAGCTGTTCCGCCTCGGTGTGTTTGCCCTGGGCCGCGGTCAACGCGCCCAGGTTGCTGAGTACGGTGGCAATGGCACGGGGATTCTGGCTGGATTGTTTCTCCCAGATGGCGAGCGCCCGCCGATAGAGCAGCTCCGCTTGGGATAGTTTCCCTTCGGCGCGGTACGCTTCGGCGAGATTATTCAAATCGATGGCAACGTCCGGGTGGTCAGGGCCGAGTGTGTGTGCGTCGATTTCGATTGCCTGGATGTAAAAGGGCTCCGCGTCCGCGTAACGGCCAAGACTGTCGTACAGCATGGCGAGATTGTTAAGGTCAACAGCGACATCCGGGTGTTCCGCCCCGAGCAGTTTCTGATCGAGAAGCAGCGCCCGCTTCTGCAACGTCTCCGCCTCCGCGTAGTTCCCCGAAGCGCGCTGGTATTCCGCGAGGTTGCCCAGCGCGGTCGCGACTTCGCGATGGGATGGACCAAATGTCTTTTCCGCGACTTTGAGCGCGTCCTGCCCGACGCGAACGGCCTGGGCATATTTCGCCTGGCGATACAAATCGTTGGCTTCGGCGGTCAATTTCTTCAGGGCGGCTTCCTGGGCTTCCGATGGAAAAGCGGCAAGAAGTAAAGCCAGCGCTGTGATAAGACCAACTTTCGGGTTCATGGCGGACATACACTGTATGCTAGCAGCCGGGCCCGCACACCGCAACTGCGTTCACTTCGCCAGCAACGCGAACGCCTTCGCCAACGGCAGGTCGGTCGCGAGCACTTCCGCTCTGGCATTCCTCCAATCAAAATTGCCGAAACCGGTCATCGCCAGCGAACGTTCCGTCTCACGCGGTAACTCCACGATCACATCTGGCATCAGCCCCTTGTCCTGAAGAATCTGCTTTGATGGCCGCATATAATAAGCGGTGGGCATCACCAACACCGAGCCATTTGCCAGTCGGGTCGACACGGCCAGAAACCCGCGGCCAAAGGTCTTACTGCCAACAATCCGGGCGCGATTGTTGTCTTGCAAGGCCGCCGCAAAAGCCTCGGCCTCCGCCGCCGTGCCGCCGTTGACAAGCACTACGACGGGGACCGTCGCTTTTGCGCCTTCGTCGCTGACGAACCCGGTGTGCATGGCCGGGACCGCGTATTCCAGCGCGACGATCTCGGCGCCCTTGGGCAGAAAAATCGATGCGGCAGGCTGAACGGCGAGAAACCCGCCGCCGGGATTGTTTCGCAGGTCGAGAATGATACCGGTGGCGTGTTCGCCTTTGGCAAGGGTCATCGCCGTGCGCAGGTAATCGGCAGTATCCTTCGAGAATCCAGCTAGACGATAGTACGCGACGCCTTTGTCGAGCATTCTCAGCGCGGTCATGGAAGGTGAACCGCGCGCCGCCCGATGGAGGTGCAGCTCGCGTACGCTCCCGGAGATTGGATCGATCACGCGCAAACTCACCTCGGAATCCACGGAACCACCAACGAGACGTTCCACTTCGGAGTGGCGCGCCAGGAGCGTGGACGAATTGTCGATGGCAATGATCTGGTCCCCGCCCATCATGCCAGCGCGTTGCGCGGGGCCGCCATCAGATGGGGAAACAACCGTGGGGATGCCTCCGCGGATGACAAACCTCAGCCCAATGTCCGCCGGGACCGCATTGGATTCGGTGGTCGCCATCGCTTCCTCGGGCGAGAGCAGGTCGGCCTCCGGATCGATGGACCGGACAAAGGCGCGCAGGGCGACCGTGGTGTACCATTCCGTATTGACGCGCGATGGTTGAACGTAATTCTTCTGGAGCGTGTCCAGCAATTCCGTAAACCGTGACAGGGTCTCGAACGACGACGGCGTGGGGGTGATGACGCGCGGCTCGTCTGCGGCGCGAACGGACGCCGCGACCAGCAGCACGCATCCCACCAGGGACGTTGTCCAACGCACCCCTCGGGCATGACTCGACAGGCCCATCACGCGAGTTCTTGACCGCTGATGGCATCCGCGATCTTGAATTGCTCGAAGTGGAACGTCGGGTCAGCGCGGAAGCTGAGTTTGCCGTTTAGTTTCTTCTCCAACTCGATGAGCACGGTTTCGTCCTCGGTGCGCAAGCGATTCAACACCTCCGGATGAACGTAGATGCGAAGTTGCGGCTGCTCGTGCCGGCCCTGCTCGCGCAGTTTGCGGAGGAGTTCGGCGACTTTCCGTTGAATCTCCACGGACATGGACAGCGCGCTCTTGACCATGCCTTTGCCCTTGCAGTACGGGCAATCCTCGTAGACGGCGCTGGCCATGCTCTCGCTGTGCCGTTGCCGGGTCATTTCCATCAGGCCCAACTGCGAGATGTTCAGGATGCGGGTCTTGGCTTTGTCGCGGCGGACGCCTTCCCGCACTTTTTGGGTGACCTTCTGTTGGTCGTTACGGTGGCGCATGTCGATAAAGTCGATCACGATCAACCCGCCGATATTGCGGAGACGAAGCTGACGGCAAATCTCCTCGGCAGCTTCGAGATTGGTCTGCAGGATCGTTGTGTCCAGGTCCTTCTGTGATTTGTGGCGACCGGTATTGACGTCGATGGCGACCAACGCCTCGGTTTCATCAATGCAGATATAACCGCCCGATTTCAGCCAGACCTGGCGGCGGAAGGCGTTCTCGATCTGCTTCTCGACGTTGAACCGGCTGAAGATCGGCGTCGGCTCATTGTAGAGCCGCACCTTGTTGCGCGAGCGGCGGCTGATCTGGCCGATCATGTTGCGTATGCGTTCGTTGGCCAGTTCGTTGTCCACCACGATGCGATCGACTTCCTCGGTGAGGAAGTCGCGGACGGTGCGCTCGACAAGGTCGGGTTCCTGAAACACGCAGCACGGCGCCGGCTGGGTCTTGATCTTTTCCTCGACCTGTTTCCATGTTTGCAACAGCAGTTCGAGGTCCCGGATGAAGTAGCGCTTCTTCTGGTTTTCCCCGACGGTGCGGATAATGACACCCATCCCTTCGGGAATGCGCAGGCGCTGCAAGACCTTTTTCAGGCGCTGGCGTTCCTTCTCGTCATCGATCTTGCGCGAGATGCCCCGTTGCGCGTTGAACGGCATCAGCACCAGGTAACGGCCCGGGATGCTGATGTTGGTCGTGATCCGCGGCCCCTTCGTTCCAATCGGGCCTTTGACGACCTGCACGATGACCTCCGACCCGGGCGGATAAAGCTGCGGGATATCCTTTTGGGAAATCTTGGGCTTTTGCGGCCCGCGCTCGCCCTCCGGCGTTTCGAGCAGATCGACCCGCTGGTCGAGTTGCTCGGGAATGATGTCCCAATAGTGCAGGAACGCGTTTTTCTCGAACCCGATATCGACGAACGCGGCTTTCAGCCCGGGTTCCAGGTTCTTGATCCGCCCCTTGAACACGCTGGCGACGATTCGCGTCTCGGTCGTCCGCTCGATGCTGAACTCTTCGAGTTGGCCGTCCTCGAGCACGGCGACGCGGTTTTCCAGCGCTTCGGCGTTGACGATGATTTCCTTGAAGATTCGTTTTTTGCGCCGTCCGCTAAACAATTCCTCGCCCTTCTTCAGTATCTGTTTGATTGCGTCCACAGTTAATAGATCCTCCTATGAATCCACACGTTTTGTAACAGCCCGAGGGCGGTCATGCTGGCCAGCACGAACGATCCTCCGTAGCTGAGTAATGGCAGGGGCAGACCGGTGACCGGCATCAGGCCGATCGTCATGCCCACGTTGATGAAAATATGGAAAAACAGCATGACCACGACGCCCGTGGCCAGAAGCATTCCCAACCGGTCGCGCGCATTGGCGGCGATCCGTAGCCCGGAAAACAACAGTACGGCATACAACAGAATGATCACGACGCTGCCGATGAATCCTTCTTCTTCGGCGATTACGCTAAACAGAAAATCGTTGGGGGTCACCGAGCGGGGCAGATAACCCAGCAGGTTCTGCGTGCCTTGTAGATACCCCTTGCCCGTCATGCCGCCCGACCCGACCGCGATGAGCGATTGGTTGAGGTTCCAGCCGGCGCCAAGCGGATCGTAGTCGCGATGAAAGAATACCGTCAGACGGTCCTTTTGATAGTCTCGACGGCCGGTCCTGTTTTCCTTCAACTTCCACATAATGGGCAGACCGACGCCGGCGAGGACGATTCCCAATGCTACGGCCAGCGCCAAATGCTTCCCTCTCACACCGGCCACGAACATCAACCCAAAACAGATCGGAATCAAGACCAGCGCCGAACCCAGGTCCGGTTCCAGCATGATCAGCACAAATGGCACGGCCATCATCACGACGGTGACCCAAACGGTTTTCAATTGCCGCCGCGATTGAAGCGTGTGGTGGAACAAATAATACGAAACCGTCAGGAGTGTCGCGAGCTTGGCGGTTTCCGCAGGCTGGATCCCGAAACCATGCCATCCCAGCCATCGTCGCGCTCCGTAAATCATCTGGCCGGTCATGAGAACCAACACAAGCAATCCGATGGCGACGGCATACCAAACCGTCGCCCATTGGCAGATGAGACGGTAGTCCACCAACGACACGACCAGATAAATCAGCAGGCCGACGACGAACCACACCATTTGCATCTTATAGAAATCCCGGATCGGTTGTCCGGGACCATGGTACGAGGCGCTATAGATAAACAGCACGCTGGCGACTGCCAGGGCAGCCATGGCGCTGAACAACAACCAGTCCATCCGCCGGACCAACTCGGTGTAGTACTTAATCTTCATACACCCTGCCCTCGACCGCACCCGATCGCTCTCCTTCTTTCCCAAAAACCTGGGCGAAAATTGCGCTGGCCACGGCCGCCGCTGTATGACTGCCGTCACGCGCCGCCTCAATCAACACGGATATTGCAACCTGCGGCTGGTCGTAGGGCGCGAACCCGATAAACCACGCGCGGTCCCGCGTCGACTCCTGGCCGGCCACCTTGTACTGGGCTGTCCCCGTCTTGCCCGCCACGCTCAGGCCCTTCACGGCGGCTCGATGCGCCGTGCCGTAGGATTCCTGAACGGCGCCGAGCATGGCGTGACGGACCAGTTCGATTTGTTGGGGCGTTGCGTCGAGCCGGGCGCGAACATCCAGTTGGCCCTCGTGAACCACCTGACCATCCGCCGTTTCGATCCGCTGGACGACATACGGATGAAGGGCTGTGCCCCGGTCCGCGAACGTGGCCGCCACGCACGCCATCTGCAACGGCGTGACCAGCAGGTAACTTTGGCCGATCGATAACTGCGCCGTGTCGCCCTCCCACCATTGCGTCCCCTGCTGCTCGCGTTTCCAAGCGGGGGTGGGCACGAGACCCCGGATCTCGTTGCCGATGTCAAATCCGGTCGGCTGACCGAGACCAAATTCGGCGGCCATCTTGGTGATCGCATCCACTCCCGTCTTCATCCCCTCTTCATAAAACCAGACGTCGCACGATTCTGTAATTGCCGAGTAGGCATTCAGAGGGCCGTGCCCGCTGTGGTTCCAACAATGGAAGGGATGTTTCTGCCAGTTGCCAATCACGATGGACCCGGAACATGTGACGGTGTCCTGCGGCGAGATCGCGCCCGACGCCAGTCCGGCCAGCAGCGTGATGGGTTTGAACGTCGAGCCGGGTGGATACCGCGCGCTGGTGGCGCGATTGAGCATCGGATGCCCGGGATCATTGAAGACGGCATTGATCGTTTGCGCGGGCGTGCCGGGGTTGAAGATGTTGGGGTCAAAGCTGGGCAGCGAAGCCATGGCGAGGACTTCGCCCGTGCGGACATCGAGCAACACCACCGCCCCGGAGAGTTCCTTGCCGTCGGACGACGGTGCCGCGGCCAGTTCCTTCTCGACGATCCGTTGCAGCCGCACATCGATCGTAAGCGTCACGCGACCGCCTTGTTCGGCCTCTTTCTCGCCGAGGTCCTCGGCCACGAAACCCGCCGGATTCACGCGGATGGTGCGGCCACCGGGCGAGCCGCGCAGGTATTCGTCGCAAGCCCTCTCGACGCCCTGACGACCAACACGGTCCGGCTGGTAATAGTAGAACTTCTCAATCTCGTCTTCATCGTTTTCGTCGGCTCGGCCAACGTACCCCAGCAAATGCGCCGCGAGTGGACCCTGGGGGTATTGCCGAACCGGCATCACGATCAGGTCCGCGCCCGGAAGATTGCTGGCGCGTTCAGCAAAGGCGGCGACCTGTTCGGGGCGCAGATCCCGCCACACCGGAAGGGGAAGCGGTCCGCGCCGTTCATAGTGGGACAGCACATCGTTGTCGGTAATCGTCAGCGGCATGCCGAGCGCGGCGCTCATCACACCGAGATTGGCCTGCGCCACGCGCACGATGTTTGTCTTCTTGGAAACGTGGCCGAGTTGGTCAAGGTAGATGGCCACATCGTAGCTCGGGCGGTTGTTCGCGAGGATGACGCCGTTGCGGTCAACGATCTCGCCCCGCGCGGCCGGGACGCGGATGCGGCGCAACGATTGGTTCTCCTGCTTGTTGTCGTAATCCCCGCCGCGCACCACCTGGACGCGCCACAGGGCGACGACAAGTACGAGCAGGCCGGACGCGATGATCGTCCCGACAGCCCGCAGCCGCGGGTTATGCTCTCGGGCTGGCGCGCTAATGATCATTCGAACCCCCACGCCAGGCGGGCGTAATCAAGGACGAAGAAGATCACGACCGTCACCAGCCCGGCGAGGGACGCGGCCATGAACATCTTGAGCACGTTGCCAAACGAGATGCCGACGGCGAAGAAAGCGATAATCGACCCGGTCATGGAGATCAACGCGCCCGCGCTCCACTGCATCCACGGCAGGTCGCGGTCGAGAGCTTCGCGCAGGCCGGTCGTCACGATGGCGGCGATGCCGTACGCGAGCGCTGAGATGCCGAAGGGTGCGGCAGACAACGCGTCCTGGGTCAACCCCGCGACCAGTGCGAGCGCCAGCGCGCGCCGACGATGTGTGGTCAACGCGGCGTAGGCAACGAGCGCCGGCAGAAGTTCCGCATGCACGCCGCCGAGCCACCAGAGCGTTGGCATCCGTGCTTGCAGGGCAACGGCGATCAGGATTCCCGCGATGGCGATGAGCGTATTCATTCCTGTCCCGCGATCACAATCACCTCTTCCAAGCGGCGAAAATCCACCGCGGGAGCGATGTCCACGTCCTGGTACATGCCGGTTTGTCGATTGATCCGGGCGCGGGTTGTGGCACCGATGAGAATGCCCTTCGGGAACACGCCACCGAGACCGGACGTAATCACACTCTCGCCCGGCGCAACTTTCGCGTCGCGGTTCACATAAGTCATGGTCAGATGCGGCGAAATGTTGAAAGCTGTCTCGACCCCGGACACGACCCCCGGCTCGCGCGTGTCCTGCAACAGCGCCGCCGCCTTGCAATTGGGGTCGATCAGCAACAGGACCCGCGCCTGACCGCGACTGACGGAAATGGTTTTCCCGATAAGGCCGTCGGCGTTGAGCACGGCCATGTTGTCAGCGAGACCGTCATCGCTGCCGCGGTCGATCTGGAGGCTTCTCCACCAGTTGGACGCGTCGCGGCCAATGACGCGCGCGGTGACGGTGCGAAAGGCGGTGTGTTGCTTCACGTCCAGAAGCTGACGCAACCGGAGGTTTTCGCGGCCGGTTTCGCCAAGGGCCCGGACCTCCTGGCGCAGCAGGTCGTTGTCGTGGCGCAACTGCTCGTTTTCCTTGGCGAGGAGACGGCGCGACTGGACAAAGGGCAAATAGTCGCCCAGTTCCACGAACGGCGTGCAAAGTTGTACGAACACCATACGCAGCTTGCTCGAAAAACTGGTCGGTTGGCCGAGAAATACAATCCAGCCTGCCACCAGCAATCCGATAATGACCCAATTTCTACGGTTCAAACAAAACTTCCGTGCGGTCTCAGCGGTCCATGACCGCCGTCAACGAGCGACGCCTGCGAAGCATCGCTACAAGTTCATGTGGGTGTGGTAGGGGCGGGCGCTTACGATGAGTTCTTGGCGAGTTTTTCAAGGTAGCCGAGTTCCTGGAGCACAACGCCCGTGCCCATCGCCACCGCGCTGAGCGGATCGTCGGCGATGTGAACGGGCAGCCCCGTTTCCTCGGCGAGCAGCTTGTCGATGCCCCGAATCAGCGCCCCGCCACCCGCCAGCACGATGCCGCGGTCGACGAGATCAGCCGCCAATTCAGGAGGGCAGCGCTCGAGCGTGACGCGGACGTTCTCGACAATCGTCGAGACCGGCTCCTGTAACGCTTCGCGCACTTCCTCGGAGGTGATCGTCAAGGTCTTCGGCAGTCCGGCCACCAGGTCGCGTCCTTTGACTTCCATGGTCAGCTCTTGTTCGAGCGGGTAGGCCGAACCAATCTTGATCTTGATATCCTCCGCCATGCGTTCGCCAATCATCAAATTGTAAGCGCGTTTCATATACTGGATGATCGCTTCATCCAGTTCGTCTCCTGCCACACGCACGCTCCGGCTGAGCACAATACCGGCCAGGCTGATCAGAGCCACCTCGGTCGTGCCGCCGCCAATATCCACAATCATGTTGCCCGCCGGCTCTTGCACCGGCAGCCCAACGCCGATGGCGGCCGCCATCGGCTCTTCAATCAGGTAAACGTCCC
>Ga0187875_10000092_pt1 | contig 81098 bp, 82 predicted proteins | sample June2016WEW_17_1_2_FD_132978 | JGI IMG/M metagenome (GOLD analysis project Ga0187875, IMG submission 132978) | Peatland microbial communities from SPRUCE experiment site at the Marcell Experimental Forest, Minnesota, USA - June2016WEW_17_10 | ecosystem: Environmental > Terrestrial > Soil >... | reverse complement strand
TTCTGCTCATCGCCGCCAATGCCGATGCCCACAACTTCCCGGTCGTGATAACGAACGGCAAGCTCAAAAACATTCTGCGCAGACTCCGCGCCGAGCTGGCGTACTGCGTCGAATATCCAGACGAGCGAAATGCCGAAGTCGCGCGCACCGCGGGCGCGGCCGCGATCCAGTCCTTCGAAGATAGCTGCAAAATCCTGCTTGCGCCAGAGGCAGACGCCAACCGAAACGTAAACTTCCGCGTGCAGGACGTTTTCTTCTTTCAGGCGCTGCATCAGGCGGTAGATGATCAACTCATAGTCTTCAGGGGTGCGCAGGTGCTCGGTAATATTTTTGAAAGCGAGGAGAAAACCTGGAAAATCCTGGTAGCGATAAAGTTGATCGACTTCAGCCTGCGTGACGAGATCGCCATGGCGCTGGCGAAGTTCAAGCAGCGTTGCCGGTTCGACCGCACCCTCAAGGTGAAGGTGCAGCTCTGCCTTAGGAAGCTGGCGGAGGAAACTGCTCGGCAATCGATCAAGGGACATTGCCCTTGATTGTAGATTCTTGGACGAAGATTTGCGAGGAAGCAAATTCACTACGGAGGCACGGAGAAACGCAATGGTTAACCGGGGCGACGGACGGGGAAGAAACCTCCACCGAGGGTGCGGCCGTGCATATTGTAGGAGTGCGGGGATCCTTCGACGGAGCAGACCGATTCGCTTCGCTCACCGTTCTGCTCCACTCAGGATGACAGCGCGTTTTCGCCGAGGGCGGAAAGCTGACAGCTATTTCTTCGCGAACTCGCTACGATGCCGGCTGTAGAAAATGTAGATCAGCAGGCCCAGGCCCAGCCACACAACGAAGCGCAGCCACGTAATGACGGTCAGTCCAGTCATCAGGCCACCGCACAGCACGATCGAGATCAGCGGGAACCACGGCACGAACGGCACTTTGAAGATGCGCGGGCGATTCGGCTGAGTGCGGCGCAAGATGATCACGCCGAGCGAAACCAGAACGAAGGCGAAGAGCGTACCGATGTTCGAGAGATCGGCCGCATCGCTGATGGCGAAAATTCCGGCAGGTATGCCGACCGCGAAGCCCGCAATCCAGGTCGAGTAATGCGGCGTCTTGAACTTGGCGTGAACTCTTGAAAACAGCGCCGGGAACAGGCGGTCGCGCGACATGGCGTACCAGATGCGGGCCTGACCATACTGAAAGACCAGCAGCGATGAAATCATCCCGGTGAGAGCTCCGATGACGATTACGGATCGGGACCAGCGGCTTGCTCCGAGGACTTTCAGCGCATAGGCGACGGGAGCATCGGCGGCTTCGCCGGTGACGAAGGTGGTGTATTTCATCATGCCGAGCAACACGATGGAGACGCCGACGTAGAGTATCGTGCAGACGATGAGTGAGGCGATGATGCCGAAAGGCAAGTCCTTCTGCGGATCGCGCGCCTCCTCGGCGGCGGTGGAAACGGAATCAAATCCGATGTACGTGAAGAAGACGATGGCGCCTCCGGTGACGACGCCGCCGAATCCGGAGGGTGCGAAGGGATGCCAGTTGGCGGGGTTCACCAGCGCGCCGCCGATGATGAGGAACACAAGAATGGCACCGATCTTGATGGCGACCATGATGTTGTTGGCTTCGGCCGATTCGCGCACACCCCGGACCAGCAAGACGGTGAGAATGAAAATAATGAGGAAGGCGGGGAAGTTGAAATAGGAACCGGTCCAGTGGCCCGACTCCCAGACAGGCGTGGACCATCGGTCCGGCAGGTGCACGCCGAAGGATTCCAGTTGCGCTTTGGTGTAGGCGGCGAAGCCGATCGCGACCACGACGTTGCTGACCACGTATTCGAGGATCAGATCCCAGCCGATGATCCAGGCGAAGATTTCGCCCAGCGTGGCGTAAGAGTACGTGTAAGCGCTCCCAGCGATCGGAATCATCGACGCCAGTTCCGCATAGCAGAGTCCGGCGAAGCTGCAGGCCATCGCGACTAAGAGAAACGAAATGGCGATGGAGGGGCCAGCGGGCGGGCGTCCGTGCATGAGGACAGCGCCCATGCCGCCGCCGCGGAAGAAATTAACGATGATGTCGAGAACTTGCGCGTGCAGAATCGACGGAGCCTGGAAGTATTCTCCAGCAGCGGCGGTTCCGGTGAGCACAAAAATGCCCGAACCGATGATGGCGCCGATGCCTAGAGCGGTCAGCGACCAAGGGCCCAGGGTTTTTTGCAGCCGTTGGCCAGGAGCCTCGGATTCCGCAATCAGCTTGTCGATCGACTTGCAGCAGAAAAGCTGGTTGTCGGAGGTCCGCACGGTGCCAGTTGGTTCCGGGGATGATTGTGACAAGTGGTGGTTGTCTCCTCACAGCGGAGTCGGGCATGGACCGCTGGACTTCGTTGAACAATCAACGGTCCATGCCCGGACTTCTCAGGCCTGCCGCTTACCGCTTCGACTGACCGCGAGCCAACTTCTTCACCTTGCGTTTCTTCGATCCGCGGGCGTAATCGCGGGGCTTCTTGGGTTTCTCCGCTTTTGCTTTCTTGCGAGCGGTACGTTTGGATTTCTTGCGCTCTTCTTTGCTTAATTCTGCTGTGTTTGCCATGAATGCTTTCTTGGTTCAGTAATTTGGTGATTCGGCAATGTCATCACGAGGCCAAAAGGACAAACCGGGAAATTGCCCGATTACAAAATTACCAGATTGTGCAGTCAGGCGCGCTCGAGCTGGGCATACTTTTCCACCAGCTTCTTCAAGCCGAAGCGAGGAAATTGTACAGTAATCTTGGCTTCTTCGCCGTCTCCTTCTCGCTGGTAGACGGTTCCTTCTCCATATTTCGGATGACGAACTTTCTGGCCGGGGCGGAATCCGCGCTTGCCGGTGGGCTCTCCAAGGGGAATTTTTGGCACGCTGAACTTCTTGCCGCGGGTGGCGAAGAACTCGGCGATGTTCTCGATGGAGTTGTAGGGCCTGGCCGGAGCATTGGACACAGAGCTGCGGGGCTTCGCCCCCCCGGACAGCCGGGGGTTGTCCCCACGCGAACCTTGCCAGTTGGCGCTTTGGTCTTCATCTTCGTAGGAATAGTGCGCCCCCTCGGCGTCGTAGGCTGCGGAGCTGCGCCCCGCGGGTCGGCCGGGGGCGGCCATTCCCCCGGAGTCCGTCCCCGCCTGGCCCGTGCCAGCCCGCAAAGCGCGCCGTCCTCCGAATTCTTCGATCAAAGGAGCTGGAACTTCTTCGAGGAAGCGAGAGGGTACGCTGGCTTCGGGCAAGTCGGTGCCGTACCGCCGGCGGTAGACGGCGCGAGTCAGAATCAGCTGATCCATGGCGCGAGTCATCCCGACGTAGCAGAGACGGCGTTCTTCTTCGATGTCATCCGGTTGGAGCATGGTGCGGGAGTGCGGGAACAATCCTTCTTCGAGGCCGCTGAGAAAGACTAAAGGAAACTCCAGACCCTTGGCGGCGTGCAGGCTCATCAGAGTGATCTGCGAGCGCTCGTCATAGTCGTCGGCATCGCTGATGAGGGCGGCATGGTCGAGGAATTGATCTAGCCACTCGCCTCGGTCGCGTGAGTCCATGGCGGCGTTTACGAGTTCGCGCAGGTTCTCCATGCGGGAAAAGGCCTCCGGCGTGTCTTCGGCTTCGAGAAGTTTGATGTAACCGGTGCGGTCGATGAGGAACTTGAGAATGTCCGCGGTGCTGACCGTGGGAACAGGAAATGCGTCGGAGGTAGGTGCCGCCGTATCTCCGATCGGCGCGGTCGATAGGTCTTTGACGAAAACCGGCGGGACGCCGGCGCGGTTGTCGACATCGTCCCCGGGGTAGGCGCCACCGAAATCGAAGGCGGTATTTTCGAATTCGTTGGGATCGAAGGCGCCTCCGTCGTCCCCTGCTTCTTCTTCTGCTTCGCCAGACGCGGGCGAGGGCGTCGGCGCCACAATTGCTTCCCCGCTCCCTCCCCGATGGCTAACGAAATTTCCTGCCAACATCGCTTGGGCGTCCACCATCAACTGCTGGAAGCCTTTCAGCGCCGACAGCGCCCGCTGCGGAAGGAGTTGACGCCGGATCGCTTCTCCTAACGCTCCCCACAAAGAGAGACCAGTTTCGAGCGCTAGCCGCTCGATCGTATCGATCGTGCTCTTGCCGATGCCGCGGGTCGGCGTGTTGATCACGCGCAGCAGCGCGATCGAGTCATCCGGATTCTGGATGACTTTGAGATACGAAATCATATCCTTGATCTCGGAGCGCTCGTAGAAAGAGAATCCGCCGACCACTTTGTATTTGAGGCCGTAACGGCGCATGGCCTCTTCGAACAGACGCGATTGCGAGTTCGTGCGGTAGAGTACGGCGGCGCGGGGAGTCTCGCCGCGCTGAGCCGCTTCGCGCAAGTATTTTGTGATATGGTCGGCGGCGAAGAGTGCTTCATTTTCGCCATCCGGCGCTTCGTAGTAGCCAATCTTCGTACCCCCCTGGCGCGATGTCCAAAGATTCTTGCCTTTGCGGCGAAGGTTATTCGCAACTACCGACGATGCCGCCTGCAAAATATTCTGCGTAGAGCGGTAATTCTGTTCGAGGCGGATGATTTTGGCTTCGGGGAAATCTTTTTCGAACTCGAGAATGTTGCGGATGTCGGCGCCACGCCAGGAGTAAATTGACTGATCTTCATCGCCTACGGCGCAGACGTTGTGGCGCTCGCCGGCCAGCATGCGCATCAGTTCGTATTGCGGGCGGTTGGTGTCTTGATATTCGTCGATCAGCAAATACCGGAAACGGCGGTTGTAATACTCGCGCACATGCGCGGCAGTCTTCAACAATCGCGTAGCCTCGAGTAGCAGATCGTCGAAGTCGAGTGCGTTGGCTTTGCGCAATTCTTTGCGATATTCCTCGAACAGATGCGCAATCTTTTCATTCTTAGGATCAGCCGACTGCAGATAAAGTTCCTGCGGATCGAGCATGTGATTCTTCGCCCACGATATGCGTGAAAGTACGGTGCGTGGCGTGAGTTGTTTGTCGTCCACGCCGAGGCGCTTCACGATCCCCTTCACCACGGATTGCTGATCGCTCTCGTCATAGATTACAAACTTCTTCGTGTGGCCGATGGGGGGCTGGCCGGGCGTGGTGGACCGAATCTGCAGCGCTTCAATATCGCGGCGAAGAACTCGCAGGCAGAAAGAATGAAATGTCGAGATGACCGGCTTGGCAATGCTGAGGCCGCCGACCAGCTTCTCGACGCGCTCGCTCATTTCGGCGGCGGCCTTGTTCGTAAAAGTCATCGCCAGAATCGATTCCGGCATCACTCCCTTGTGCTCGATCAAGTAGGCGATACGGTAGGTAATAACGCGCGTCTTCCCGCTGCCCGCCCCCGCGAGGATCAGCACTGGCCCTTCGGTAGTTTCGACGGCCTCGCGCTGTTGCGGGTTGAGTTGATCGAGAAAAGACAATGCGGAAGTGGCTCCGGCGCTGATCATTCAATTTTACAGGGGAATGAGAGTGTTCGGCGCGCGGCTGGATGATTTCAAGTCGGCGGAATCGGGGCTTTCGCTTTTGTTGGACGACTCACACCCACGCCCCCATCAAGTGCCCCAACCCGCCGCGGACAAGCAGGCCGTCTTTGCGGTCTTTGAAATAACGAATGTTGAGTTCCCTTCCTTGCAGAAGTTCGGTGTGGTGAAATCCCATGCTCTTCAGTTCATCCGGCAATTTTCCGGGATCGAAAAATAGTTGGAAAGGTTCTCCGGCCGCGGCTACGCGCTTCGCTAGAGCCTCGAGGGCCTGCCTCTGTCCCGCATTCAGAAGCGCCGGATCGACAGCGAAATCGAAGACCACACCACTACCAGCAGGCATTCTGGCAATGAGCGAAAGCGTACGCATGCAGGCTTCCTGGGTCAGGTAAGGAATTACGCCCAGCCCCGAGAAGAACGCGGCAGCCCGGGGATTGAATGCAGAGCGCTGAAGAGTGTCCTCCAGCGTCTGCTTTTCGAAGTCGATTGGAACCAAGGTCAGGGATGGTGGGATCGCAATGTGAGCCGCTTCCAGCTGATCGCGCTTCCAAGCCTGTGTAGCGGGATGATCCACCTCGAAAACCTGCAAGTCGGCATGAGGGTTGCGGTAGGCGAACGTATCGAGTCCGGCTCCCAGGACTACGTACTGCGTTACCCCCAGCTTGACCGCATGAGCCAGTTCGTCCTCGGCGTAGCGGCTGCGCGCTGCCATGAACGCGCGGAAGGCGCGGGAGAAGGCATGGTGTTCTCTCGGGTTGGAGCAAAGAGCTTCGGCAGTCTCGGAGCCGATGATGCGCAGAGCGAGTGGATCATCGAGAACTCTGGGCTCATCGAGAAGCTGATGGGCGGCACGGCGAATCGCCACCCGATAGGCAGTTCCGCTGAATTTACCTTCTTGCATCCGCAGGCTTCGCCGATTCTGCGCGCTCGGCCTTACATTCCTCGCAGGGGCAGACCTCGCGCAGGAACCTCCAGGAATAAATGCCGAGATCGTGATCGTCGTTCCACGCGAATCGGATGGCATACTTACCGATTCCCTCGGCGGAGACGGGCTTGGCCGCAGCTTTGAACATGGGCAGCATGCCGGGACGAAGCTTGGCCGGTTCGCCGGGCTTGCGTCCGGATTTGTCGCGCTCTTCGTTGCACATGGCGCAAGGGCAAGCGTCACGGAGATAGACGAAATCGAAGTGGGAAACGTGACCGTCTTTCCACTCAATGTCGACTCCGGTACCGGTAGTCAGGTTCACCTTCACGGACTTAGGATCCGTGGACGAAGTCGGCGACTGAAGCGGGGACTGCATAGTTTCAATATCGTGAGCGGAAAAAGAACCCGGTCTCAGGGATGCGCCCGCTAGCGAGAAGTGCTTGACGTGGTCGTGGAAGATGCCGTTTTCGGTGTGGTAGCAATTCCAATCGCCAAGCCCCCAACGGCTCCCGCCAGAATGCCCATCAGGGCGAGAACCAGGGCATTTTCTACCAGGGTTGAGCTTCCACGATTCTGCATCGATTTTCTCCTTGGGCCCGCTGCCAAAATGCGGTCAAAAGCCGCCTTCTTAGTATACCTCGGCCGTTCTAATCATTCTAATTTCTAATGCTGCGAATTGTCGGCTGGGGCCAAATCCGGTAGAATAAGTACTTCGATTTCAAGCTGGAAAGGATCGATCGCAGCGATGGCCCAACAGTGTGATATTTGCGGCAAGAAGCCGCAATCAGGAAACCGCATCAGCCACGCCCATAATGTCACCAAGCGGCGCTGGAACGTCAACTTGCGCCCGGTGCATGCCCGCGTGGGCGCTACCACGAAGCGCATGCGTGTATGCACGTCCTGCATTCGCAGCGGCAAAGTGACCAAGGCGTAAAGTCCAACCAGCAAAGGTCTTAGGTACTGGGGTCCTCGCCATCAGCGGTGGGGATTGGCCTAAGACCTAACACCCAGATTTTTCTCCTACTGCACGCCCAACAATTGCACATCAAAAATCAGGGTCGCATTGGGCGGAATCGGGCCGCCGGGAGTGCCTTCGGCGCCGTAGCCTAGAGCGGGCGGAATGCGCAACTGGCGCTTCCCCCCAACTTTCATCCCCGCCACTCCTTCTTCCCAGCCTTTGATCACCTCGCCATTTCCAATGGTGAAATCGAACGGCTTCCCGGCGTCGACTGAGCTGTCAAACTTGTTGCCGTTGGTTAGCCAGCCAGTATAGTGCACGCGCACGTGGCTACCTTCTTTCGCCACCTCGCCGTTGCCCACCCGAATATCCCAGTACGCGAGGCCGTCAGGGGACTTCACTCCATCCCCAGTCACTTTAGTCGGGGCGTTGGTGTTGGCAGCGGACTTGCGAGTTGCGGTTTGAGCGACCAGGAAACCTGCAGTGAGCGCGACGACGATTACGATTGCAGCAACGTACTTAGTCATTCGAAACTCCTTCCAAGAACTTAGCAAGGCGGAAAGTCGAGTCCACGGGAATTTATTCTAGTGCGATCACGTCAATTTCTACCATCACGTCCTTCGGCAAACGCGCTACTTCCACGGTGGTGCGGGCCGGCGGTGCGGTGCTGAAATACCTTCCATAAACCTGATTCATGGCAGCGAAGTCGTCCATGCGTTTCAGGAAGACGCTGGAGCGGACAACCTTCCCCAGGCCAGTGCCGGCGGCTTCCAGAATCTTCGACACATTGCGCAACACGCGATCTGTCTGCCCCGCCACATCGTCGCCGGTGACTTGCTGCGTAGAGGGGTCGATCGCGATCTGCCCGGAAACGAATACAAATCCGTTTGCCTTGACCGCTTGCGAGTAAGGACCGATCGCTTGTGGAGCGTCTTTGGTGGAAATAATTTCGCGCATGGGATACACCAGCGGTCGGTTGCCAGTTGCCGGTAAGAATCCGGAACCAGACCTCACTGATTAACGCAGATCGATGCGGCCAACGTCAAATTGCGAAGCGGTCTTATCTTGCTGCTGAGATTAATCCCCGGGCTTCCCCCCAGTAATAGAAATCATCGATCCAGTGGTCGCTGGTGATTTCCTTTTACATACTTAAGGCGATTGGGCACGCCTAAGCAACATGGCTTGCCGCAGGTCCTGTCTTGATTTGTTCTGATGAGTGCCCGGACAATGCCTTCTTGCACCTTTCGAGCATCATCAATCATCTGTGATGCAACGCTCTCGATTCGAGGACATAATGACTGATCTACGTTACCCCGTCGGCACGTTTACCTACCAAAAACCGCTAACCGAAGATCAAAAGCAGAGGCATCTGGACGAGATCGAACACGCCCCGGCCAATCTCCGTGCCGCCGTCAAAGGCCTATCCGCCCAGCAACTCGACACGCCCTACCGCCCTGGAGGCTGGACCGTCCGCGAAGTCACGCACCATGTTCCCGACAGTCATCTCAACGCCTATATCCGCACCAAGCTCGCCCTCACCGAAGACGAACCCACGATCAAGCCCTACGCCGAAGACCGCTGGGCCCAACTTGCCGACACGCAAACCACTCCCGTCGAAGTCTCACTGACGTTGCTGGATTCCCTGCACGCGCGCTGGGTTCGTCTTTTGCGCGCTCTTAAGCCAGAAGACTGGAAACGCACCTTCCGCCATCCCGAGCGAGGGGTAATGGATCTTGAGGAGACTCTCGCGCTGTATGGCTGGCACTGCCGCCATCACGTCGCCCACATTGTGAGCCTGCGCCAGCGAAACGGCTGGTAGTACGAAGGGGATAGATCCCCGAAACTTTCGTCATCTTTTGACCCCCTACGTCGGCAGATACGATTTGGAGGTGACATCCCTTGCGTCATTCCGTTCGGGCTCTTGGCGGAGCCTGCTACGAGCGTCAGTTTTCGCGCTTCTGCTCCCGGCCGCCGTTGCCCAAAACCCGCCTCCGGTAGCTCCCGCCGACCTGCCGGAACCCACCTCCACGGGCAAGGAGCAATCCCTCGCGGCCGTGGCCCGGAACTCCAAGAAACAAAGCGCCTTGCAGGGCAAGAAGGTCTTCACCGAGGACGACATGGGCGCGCTCCGAAATGCGCTGCCTGCGCTCACCATGGACGACGCGGAAAATAGCGATGAGATCGTAGCCGCGATCGGCCGGTACAAGCAGAATCACACCCCCGAGGAGACTGAAGACGCAGTTCACGCCTGGTACGACAAATATGATGAAGAGCTAGCCGCCGCCATCCAGCAAAATATGGTGGTCAGCGTTTTGCGGGAAGAAAACAACAGTAACGGCTATGAACTTTGCCGTGAAAGCGGCAACTACCAGGCCTGTGAAGGTCGCCGCCGAGCCGAATATATTGGCGCGCGTCATGATCAAGCCACCCTGAACAAGAACGCTCAGCTCGAAGTACGCGTTCAGCACGCCTTCATGAAGGTCCGCAACGGCATGATGCGCTACAACCTGCGCTACGATTGGTTCAAAATTCGCACCACGAACGGCATTGACAAGTTCTAACTTCCCAACTTGATCCTGGGTTGTGAAAATCTATGGCGAAGTCTGAGCGCGAGTCAGACAAGATTTCAGACTTAAGAGGCTCCGATCTTCCACAGCAGATAGCTGCATGCCTCGCGCAACACCGCGTAGGGTCGCTGCACCACGCTGTGCGGCCGCGAACCGGGCCGCGGCGCTCCATACACCGGCCGAATCCCCTCGTGTTCCAGCAGCCGCTTGATGCGGAACAGATGATAGGCGTCGCTCACCGCTACACAACTGTGCAGCCCGTTTGCACGCATGATCACCGCCACGCGGGTTGCCGACTGAGCCGTGTCGGAGCCTTGCGTTTCCGCAATTAAATTCCTCTCCGGAATTCCGCGATGCTGCAAATAATCCCGTCCCACCCCACCTTCACTGAAGCTGGGATCGGAGGCTGCGCCGCCGGTGATGATCACGACCGGAGCGATTCCCTTCTGAAACAGATCGAAGGCATGATCCAGCCGCGCTCGCAAGACCGGCGAGGGCCGGCCCGAATACTCCGCTGCGCCGAATACTACGATTGCGTCCGCCGGATGCAGTTCCTCTCGCGACCCTTCCCGGGCAATACGCATTCCGGTCACCCCCAGGTAAGTAACCAGCGCCGCCAGCGCAAGCCCTTCGAGTCGCAGCAGCCAACTGCGTCCGGGATGCCGCGTAGCAGATTTGTCGTTCATCCTTTGGCAAAAAAAGTGGAAATATCGTCGGCAGGAATCGCGCCTTCGCGCATAATCCGCCAGCGCGCGCTCTCATCGGTCAGGTCGATTATGGTCGATGCAATGTCGCGCGGTGAGGTTCCCCCATCCACAATTATGCTGATCCTGCCATGCAACTGTTCGTGCACCTGGTCGGCGCTGGTACACTCCGCCGCTCCACTCAGGTTCGCTGACGTAGCCGTAATCGGGATCGCCGCCGCGGTCACCACCGCCAGCGGAATCTTTGCATTCGGCACGCGCAGCGCCACGTTGCCGGTATTCGCCGTCACTTTCAGCGGCAACCGCGATCCTGCCTTCACGATGATGGTCAGCGGTCCCGGCCAGTATTTTCGCGCCAGCGCATAAAATTCCTCCGGCAGCCCTTTTGCCAGTTCCTCCGCATGATCCACGTTCTCGATCAGCAGCGACAGCGGCTTGTGGCGTGAGCGCGTCTTGATGTCATACACACGGTCCACCGCCCGCAGGTTGAACGGATCCGCCGCCAACCCGTAGAACGTGTCCGTCGGCATGCCCAGCACTTCCCCAGCGCGAATCTGGTCGGCGGCGTACTTGATCAGTGAACTTTCAGGAGTGTTGCAATTGATTTTTATAATTTCGGCGCGCACGGCTTTCCCTTCTTGCCCGCTTCTTGTGGAATATGTGCCTGTGAGACCTATCATAATACGGCAAAGCGCCGCGCAATGGGGGACTGGCGTATCATGCACCCATAATCTCACTCATGAAAAAGACTCTAGAACCGGCTCCCAGCGCCCAGCAAAGGCTTCGCCGCATCGAAGGGCACCACAACCCTCTCGTGAAGCAATTGCGCCAGGCTTTCGCCCGTTCCGAACCCACCGAAGCCGGAGACTGCGCGATCGAGGGCTTGCGCATTCTGGAAGAAGCCATCCGCAGCGGCCTCCGTTTCAGCGCGGTTTTCTTTCGCGAATCCTCCCAGGACCGCGCCGACCGCTTGCTTCCGCAGATCGGCGCCCAGGTTGAAACCGTGCTCCTCCCCGATAAATTATTCGACAGCCTTGTGCCCAGCGAATCGCCGCAAGGCGTAGCCGCTCTCGTCCGCCTCAAAGAATTTTCCCTCGCCGACGTCACGGAGCGTCTGCCGGTCGGCCCAATCGTCGTTCTCGCAGGTCTCCAGGACCCCGGCAACCTGGGCACGATCCTCCGTTCCGCCGAGGCCTTTGGCAGCGCCGGCGTTATTCTGGGCGAAGGCACCGTCAGCCCTTTTAATGCAAAAGTTGTACGAGCTTCCGCCGGCTCTGTCTTCCGCCTTCCCATTGTTCATCATCAAGGCAAGTCAGCCACGGCGAAGCTGGAAGAAGTTTCCGAAAAGCTGCAAGCCCAAGGCGTCCGCCTGCTCGCAACTTCCTCGCACAAGGGCACCCCTATCGATCAGGCAGATATTAAGAGCCCGGCCGCGATTTTCTTTGGCAACGAAGGCTCCGGGCTCCCCCGCGACCTGATGGCGGCAATGGATGAAGTCCTCGCCATCCCCCACACGCCCCAGGTGGAATCCTTAAACGCCGGCGTCGCCGCCAGCATCGTATTGTACGAAGCCGCGAGACAGAGAAGATAATTGCGGATTGCTGATGGTTGATTGTGGCCCCGATGTTAGGGTGAGGAATCAGGAATCAGGAATTGATGCATGGGACTTTTCGAACCCATCCCGAGCCCCTCCTCCAGCGCCGACCTCACCCGCCCGCTGGCCGACCGCATGCGTCCGCGTACGCTCGAGGAGTACGCCGGGCAGGAGCATTTGATCGGCCCCGGCAAGCCTCTCCGCATCCAGATCGAGCGCGACGATACCGGATCGCTGATCTTTTGGGGTCCACCTGGCACAGGAAAAACTACACTCGCAAAGATCATCGCGAATATGACCAAGGCTGAGTTCATCGAATTTTCCGCCGTTCTCGTCGGGATCAAGGAAATCAAGCAGGTCATGGCCGACGCCGAACGCGCCCGTCAATACGGCTCCCGCACGATCGTCTTCATCGACGAGATTCACCGCTTCAACAAGGCCCAGCAGGATGCATTTCTGCCGCACGTGGAAAAGGGCAACATTCGCCTGATCGGCGCCACCACCGAGAATCCCTCGTTCGAGATCAACGGCGCCCTGCTCTCGCGCACCCGCGTTTATGTATTGCAGCCGCTTACCGAAGACCAAATCGTGCAACTTCTGAAGCGCGCTCTCACCGACGAGGAACGCGGCCTCGGGGCGATGAAACTCGACACCTCCGACGCCGTCCTGAAGAAAATCGCCAGTTATACCAGCGGCGACGCGCGCAGCGCCTACAACGTCCTCGAAGTCGCGGCCGGCCTGGCGCAGCAGTCGGGCACTCACCCCGCGGAAATCACCGATGACGTCGTTCGCGACGCCCTGCAGAAGCGTACTCTGCTCTACGACAAAGCCGGCGAAGAGCATTACAACCTGATTTCCGCTCTTCACAAATCCGTGCGCAACAGCGATCCCGACGCCGCCCTCTACTGGCTCGGCCGCATGATCGAAGCCGGGGAAGATCCGCTCTACATCGCCCGCCGCGTCGTGCGCATGGCCGTCGAGGACATCGGACTTGCCGATCCCAACGCCCTCTCCCTCTGCATGGCCGCCCGCGACGCGGTCGATTTCATCGGCATGCCCGAAGGCAATCTCGCTCTCGCGCAAGCCGTCGTCTATCTCTCAGTCGCGCCCAAGTCGAACGCGCTCTACACCGCCTACGGCGACGTGCAAAACGATATTGAACAAACTGCGGCCGACCCCGTCCCGCTACACCTCCGCAACGCTTCCACCGGACTCATGCAGGACCTCGGCTACGGAAAAGACTATCCATATGCCCATGACGTCGAAGGCAAAGTCGCCAACATGCAATGCCTGCCCGACAATCTGCGTGACCGCGTCTATTACCACCCCACGAATGAAGGGATCGAGAAGCGCATCCGCGACCGCATGGAAGAGATCAAGCGCCTGCGTCCGGGCTCCCCAGCGAATCGGCCTCGCCGAAACAGCGAGTCGTAGCGTTACCCTTCAGCTTCCAATTTGTATGGAGCTGGTTTCATAAATTGTTTTTGGGGTCGGGCACGGCGTTCGCCGTGCCGATTAGGAGCTCTAGAAATGCGGGCTTTAGCCCCTGAGGGTCGCGCTTACCAGTCTGAAAATCATTTTATGAAACATCTTGTAGTCGTTCTTTAGGGGCTCGCACAATGGCCACGGTTACTGCAAATATCTTCGGCCCGGGATGATGTCCGCGCTTTTGCCGCTGGCGTGCCGCTGCGCGATGACGCCAGCGTCGCATTTGTCCAGGTGGGATGCGGATAGAGCTTGTGGCCGATGATGTTCACGCAGTAGGCAACGGCAGCGAAGAGCGCGATGAAAATGAGCAGGCTCCAGCCCGCTCGGAGTCCGTCTGGGCCGATGAAGATCTTACGGAGAAACCGGTGCTGGCGGGGGCGGGATCGGTTCGGAGGCGGGTATCCGCGACGCGTAATGACTCACAGGGCTTCCTCGTTCCAGTCGCAGCTCATTTAGGCCTTCTGCGACTCATCGGAAGTGCGCCCGATGTTCTTTCAGAATACAGCGATCCATCACCACAAGAATCCCCGACTTGCGCGCCTTCTCCGCGGCCTTGTCATGAATCACGCCTTCCTGCATCCAGATCGCTGGCACTTTCAACTGAATTGCCTGGTCCACAATTTCCTCGACAAACACAGGCCGCCGGAAAATATTCACGATGTCGATTTTCACAGGCACGTCGAACAGTGACCGATAAGCCTTCTCCCCGAGTGAGCATTCAATCTTAGGATTCACAGGAATGATGCGGTACCCTTGGCTCTGCAGGTAGGCTGACACGCCATGGCTCACGCGCATCGGATCGTCGGACAGTCCGACCACCACGATGGTTTTTGCGTGCTTCAGAAGCTCAGTTACATCGTCCGCCCGAGGAAGAGAGGCCATTTCGTTTTCGACAAAGCAAGCGTTTCTTTCTTGACACCATGCGCGTCTGGCTAGCTTCCTTCATTTCTTCTTGGTCGTATCCAACTTCTGTTTGTACATCTTCGACGCCAAATTGCGCACGGTTTCAGACACTTCTTTATTACTGGACAGATTCTTCAGATCAGCCATCAGTAGGTGTTTCATCAATCCTAATCCAAGATCAAGCGGAGTCCGCGGATTCGCCACCAGATTCCGCACCACAATGTAATTCTTCATGAAGCGCCGCTTCAGCGGAATCTGCCTTAACACCGCTTCCAGCACATTTTTCTGCAGCGCGAATTTTTCCACTTCCCCATCGGAAAGTTTCGGCGCTTCAAGCACCGCGAGCGCAACCACCTTCGTGCCATCGCGAATCAGAATCGAACGTTCTTCCTTGTTCCCCTTGAGCGCCAGTTGAATGCGGCCCTTTACGTCCAGTCGACCAATCTTTTGCATGGTGTTTTCGCGCTTCGCAAAGACTGGCGCCCCCGGCACAGCGTGGCCACCCGGTTTCGCACCCTCAGCGCGAACTGTCTTGGTCGCCGCCGATCCTGCAACCGCGCCTGGCTCCGGGTTGCTGGTTATTTCCTGCACTGCCGACACCGGGAAATAGTCGGCTCCCAGCAGATCTAAAATGCCGCCGATCGGCTGAAACGGCTTCCCTTCCTCTGCGCTGATTTCCGAGGCGTGCTCCGCCAGGTAGGCCGTCACCGCTTCTTCGGGATGTTCAACCGTCTCCTCCCGGGCTTCGATTGCTGCTGAATCGGCAGGCTCAAGCGCGCTTAGAAGCGCCGCGGTTACAGGTTCTTCCGGCTTACCGCCGCTCAGAAACTCAGCAATTTTCGCAGCCTGATCCGGATTCGAATAAGGATTCGATCGCAGAGTCTTCAGAATTTCCTTCGAAGCCTGCACCCGCCCGCTCTGCAGCATCGTCGTGATTGATTCTGGAGACGCGGAACGAGCCGATTTAGCTAACTCACTCTCCGGGACCGAAGGATTTTCCAACAGCGCCGGCAGCAGCTTGGGACGCAGATTCTCAGGCGATACCAGATACTTCAGCACCTCCTGCGACGTCTTCGGGTCGCAGGCCGCAACCAGCGAAGCCTTCTCGTCCCATCCCGCCAGGGTCATGCGGGCTAGATCGCCGAAAACTTTATTGTGCTCGGCAAGATAAACCAGAATCTCAAGATTTTCATCCGGCGGCACCGACAGCGCGCCTCTCGCCGCGAACTGCATCATGTTCGACGGCAACTTCAATGCGCGAATTTGATCGATCATGCGCCCCATATCTTTTTTATTTCTTGGAACGATGAGACCGTTTCACCTTGGCAGCGGCCTCAAGTTCCAGCACTCCAAGCTCCAACTCGCGAGCCAACCGGTTCGGCTCGCCCCGCTGGAATTCCTGCAGCAACGCGCGATAGTACCAAAGAGTTCCATCGCGCCCGCCATGAAAGCGCGCCCACACCCTTTCCCCAACCTCGCGATAGTCGGAAAGAATCGAGCGCACGTTGTTCAGCTTGTCGGCCGCGGAAACCAGCCTCGTTTCTGCATCCGCACTCTTCAAATGTAGAAGATAAGTCTCCTTCCGCTCGCGCCACGGCGGCTTCGGCTCCGTATCCGAGTCCGTGCATCCATCCACAATCTTTGCTACGCGAGGTCCAAACCGCCGCTTCACTTCCTCCGACATCGGCGCGCCGCCGCAATCTTCCACCACATCGTGCAGCAAGGCCGCGATCGCAATATCTTCATCTCCGCCATATTCCAGCGCCAGTGACGCCACTCCCATCAAATGCGCAATGTAGGGGATCGTCGAAGCCTTGCGCGTTTGCCCGGCATGTTTCTCGGCTGCGAACAGAAATGCACGTTCAAATCGCGGACCGAGTTTCCCTACCGCCGCCTTCGCCGCTTTCCCGGGCACACTATTTCTCCTGTTTCTCCCCACGCCGCGCCGCCAAATATGCCCGAATAAAAGGCCGCAGATCTCCATCCAGCACCCGATCCACATCACCCACTTCAGTCTTCGTGCGATGGTCCTTGATCATGCGATAAGGCTGCAGAACGTAGGAACGAATCTGCGACCCAAAATCGTTGTCCAGTTTCGAATCCTCAATCTTCTTCGTTGCCGCGCGCTTCTTCTCCATCTCAAATTCATAAAGCTTCGACCGCAGCATGCTCATGGCACGCTCGCGGTTCTTATGTTGCGAGCGTTCGTTCTGGCAACTCGCGACCAGCCCCGTCGCAAGGTGCGTGATCCGCACCGCCGAATCCGTCGTGTTCACATGCTGTCCGCCCTTGCCGCTCGATCGGTAAGTGTCAGTACGAATATCCTCGGGCTTGATCACCACTTCAATGCTGTCGTCGATTTCCGGCGAAACAAATACGCTGGCAAACGACGTATGCCGCCGCTTCGCCTGATCGAACGGCGATATTCTGACCAGCCGGTGCACGCCAATTTCACTGGTCAACAATCCGAAAGCATATTCGCCGTTCACCGCAAACGTCGCCGATTTCAGCCCCGCCTCTTCTCCCGGCTGATAATCATAAAGAACCGTTTCGAATCCCTGCCGCTCCGCCCATCGCAAATACATGCGCAGCAGCATGTCGGCCCAGTCCTGCGACTCCGTTCCACCCGCGCCCGGATGAATCGTCACAATCGCATTCAGGGCGTCGTTGTCACCTGAGAGCAGCGTCTCGGTCTCCAACTTATCCACCAACTCGCGCAGGGAGTCGATCTCGCGGCGCAAGTCGGAGTCCACATTCTCGCCTTCCTTCGCCAAGTCGAAGTAGGCCGCAATGTCGTCGCCGCGGCGCGCCAAATCGGCGTCGGTGGCCAGCAAGTGTTCCAGTCTTTTTTTCTCCCGCATCACCTGTTGCGAGCGTTGCGGATTCGACCACAAATTCGGGTCGGCGGACTGCTTCTCAATTTCGCTTAGTTGTGGACGGAGTTTGCCCGCGTCAAAGATACTCCCGAAGTTCCCGCACCTTTTTGCGCAACACCCCGTATTCCTGCTCGCACTCTTGATTCATGAGGATTCTGCTTTCCTGCGGAAGCCAATGCGCGTTAGCAACGCCCCCGCCGAAATTATCGCACAGAGATACGCAAACCAGTCCCCATGCCGCGTGTAGAACGTGGTTACGGAAGTGAGTGCAAATGGCGCTAGCAGCACCCCTTGCTGCTTACGCGGAAGTCTCGCCACCGTCCGGCCATAAGGATCGATCGACGCCGTCACCCCTGTGTCCGTCGCACTCAGAATCCACCGGTCATTCTCAATCGCTCGCATCCGCGTCTGATTCAAATGCTGCGCATACGCCCCGCTATCCCCGTACCAGCCGTCGTTCGAAATATTTACAAAGACCTGCGCGCCCTGATCGGCAAACTGCCGCACTTCATCCGGAAAGACCGACTCGTAGCAAATAAAAATTCCCAGCGGAATGTTTCCTGCGGAGAGCGGCGCTCGCGACGATCCTTTCTTAAACTCTCCAACTTCTTTGGTGAGGCCTCCTGCGAAGGCAAACCACTGTGGAAACGGCAGATATTCTCCGAAAGGAACCAGATGCACTTTGTCATAGCGCTCCGTCCAATCTCCCGATGGACTGACCAGCGCAGCGGAGTTGAACATTTCCGATGGCGTCTGGCCGTTCTGCGTGTCGCGCGTGGTCCCGATGGAACCTGCGACCACCCAACTGCGCGTCGCCCGCGCCATTCCGCTCACCGGTTCGCGGAACAATGGATCATTCGCAAAAAAGGGCGCCGGAGATTCCGGCCACACGATCAAATCCGCCTGCCCCCCTGCGCCCACCGCCACGGAGGAAGAGCGCGACGAAGAAGACGGTGCATTGGAAGCCTGCGCCCTCTCGCTGAGATCAGTCAGTTCGCGCAAGATGCGCTCAAACGCAGCCCGCGTCCAATTCTCATCCACTGGAATATTTTCCTGGACGAGCAGCGCCTCATGATTCGCCGGAATCGCGGGAGCATCCACCAACCTTCCCGCCTGAAGCACCGTTGCCGCCACCAAAGCCGCCAGCAGTAATGTGCCCCGCTTTTTTCTTGGCACCAGAAACGCCGCAGCGACCGCAACATTCACCAGCATGATCTCGAACGAGACCCCGTACACTCCAGTCCAAGTGGTGATGCGACTCAACGAAAGATTGTCTACCTGCGCCGTGCCCAGCAGGTCCCACGGAAACCCCGTGACCCGCGTCCGCGCCAACTCCACTGCCACCCATAGAAGGGGCACAGCCATCAGCGCGCGCCGGTTGTCCCGCCCCGGTCCCGCCGTCAACCCCAGCAGCAAACCAAACAGCCCGTGGTAAAGTCCGAGATAAAGACAGAAGAGAAATAGCGCGAGCGCAGCCGCCCCTAGGCTGAGCCCACCGTGCTCGTGCATCGTGTCATAAATCCAGTAACACGTGCCCGCATACCAAATAATTCCGGAAGCATACGCCAGCAGAAACGCCTGCCCCGGCGTCGCTGCCTGCAGATTGACGGAGCCATCGACCTCCAGAGCGCCTGCGGGACGCGCCCGCAGCAGGGCCACAATCAGCGGAGCAAAGGCCGCCCACGATAAAACATAGAGTCCGGGCAGCGGAAAAATGAGGACTTGGAGCAGTGACGATAGTCCCACCAACAACCACGCGCTGTAATGAATTTGCCGCACCGGCAAGGATAGCAAACCACGCTTGTCACCAGAGCGCACGCAAGCACTCTTGTCATTGTCAGAGCCCGCTGCGACCGGGCTACCAGGCAGTTCTTGTCATTCGAGCAGGCTATAAAACACTCTTGTCATTCCGAACCGAGCCGAGAACTCGGTGAGGAACCTGTTTTCCCGGCTCGCCCCACGTAACCCCGCACAAACTCCACAATCTCCGTCGTCACATATGGCGGCGGCGAAATCCTGAACACCGGCCGCCCCGACACCGCCTTCAACGAAACCCCGTGCCACGCAGCCTTGCCATTCGCACCGTCATGCAAAATCACCGCGTCCGCCCGGTCCATAAATTGCTGCGCCGACGTCTTGAAGTCCTCCGTCCCGGGATTGAGCACTGTCATATACAAATCCGGCCGCAGAAATTGCATTACGCTATTGGATTCCACGATCACATTGCGTGACGATTCAATCCGCCGTCGCAGCGCAGGCATCGCCTCTGCCAAGCGACGCTGTTCGGTCCGCACCCAAAGCGCCCGCACCGCTCCCGCCAGCAGAAAACGCGACGTATCCGACTCCCCTCCCCGATCGTTCTCTTCTGAAATCGCCCACGCATGATCCGCGGTCGCGCAGTCGCATGCCTCTCCATTCGCCGAACAAACTCCATGTCCGTACTGCGTAATCTTCACCGCCATCCACTCCCATTCGCGTAACCCGGCAATCAGCCCCGCAACCACGCTGGTCTTCCCCACGCTCCGCGAATGTCCGCCAATCACCACGATTGCCACGCCCTACCTCTTCTTCCCCAAACGCGCCAGCTCCGCCAGTTGCTTCAGATATTGCCGCACCGGTTGCGCGGGAGTTCCCCAGAATGCCACGCCCTTGCCCCGCAAAACTTTATTCGGCAACACTCCGCCCTGCCCGCCCAGCATGACTCCTTCTTCGATGCGCGCATGCTCACCAATACCCACCTGCCCTCCCAGCACGACGTCGTTCTCAATCACAATGCTGCCGGAGAGCCCGGTCTGCGCCGCAATCACCACATTTTCCCCTAACCGGCAGTTGTGGCCAACATGCACCAGATTATCGATCTTCGTCCCTCGCCCGATCCTCGTTTCTTCCAGCGCGCCACGATCGATCGTTGCATTCGCCCCGATCTCCACATCGTCTTCGATTACCAGTCTGCCCACCTGCGGAAATTTTTCATACCGGCCGTCCTTCACGTCGCGCACATATCCGAATCCATCGCTTCCCAGCACCGCCCCTGCATGCACGATTACACCATCTCCAAGCTCCGTCCCCGCATACATCGTCACATTCGGATAAATCTCGCATTCGCTCCCCACCTTCACACCACACCCAATCACGCACCCGGCGCCAATTCGACTTCCTTCGCCGATCTTCGCGCCCTGCGCAATCACAGCGCGGTCTTCCACCACCACACCCACTCCTAGCGAAACTGAAGCGTGTACGACCGCACTCGCGCGCACGCCAGCTTCACGCCCCTCGTGCTTTCCCTCCCCCAATAACCGCGCCGCCCGCGCAAATGCCAACTTTGGATGAAGGCAAATCAGCAACGGTTTCCCCGATGATCCAGCCGCAAATTCTCCCGCAATCACCGCCCCCGCGCCACTCTGCAATGCCTGAGAGAAATATTTTTCTTCTTCGACAAAAACAAGTTGGTTCGCGGATGCGGACGCGATGCTCGCCACCCCCGCTACCTGAATTCCTCCGTCCCCCCGCAGGCGGGCTCCCACAGCCTCGGCAATTTCTTGCAGCGTGTGTTTCATCGCTCTCACTCTATCGCACAGCATCGATCAGACGGAAGGCAGGCCGTCTGCGACCACAATCGAGCCAAACGCTTCCGACAGAAGATGATCAAACAGAAGATCATAAAAGGACGATAATCAAGAAACCCTATGACTCGCCGATTCCCGCTCTCCGATGGCCTCGTACTCACCGCATTCGTCCTGATTGCCTTCAGCCTGGCACTCCCTCCTCGCTCCTCAGCCCAGCAGACCGCCCGCCGCCTCATCCTCAAAGACGGCTCGTATCAATCCATCACGAAATACGAAGTGAAAGGCGATCGCGTCCGTTACTACAGCGCCGAGCGCGAAGAATGGGAGGAACTCCCTTCGTCGCTGGTCGATTGGAAGGCTACCGAACAATACGAGAAAGATCGCGCCTCCGCCCCGGCCATTCCCGAAGCAGCGCTGATCGACAAGGAAACCGAGGCCGACCGTGAAGCGTCTCGCCTTCCGGAAGTCGCCCCCGGCCTGCACTTGCCGGAATTTTCCGGTATGTTCCTGCTCGACAATTTCAAAGGCCAGCCGCAACTCGTCGAGGTCCAACCGAATGAGGGCGATATCAATCGCAACACCAAAGGCAACATCATTCGCGGAGCCCTCAATCCTGCCAGCGCCAAGGCGACGATTGAACTAGACGGAGAACACGCCCCGGTGTTCTCCCACGTCGCCGTACCCTCCCTCTACATCAAACTGGAAGACGAGGCGTCAACCTCGGAGCCGCCGCCTGGCGAAACCGCATCCTCCAAACCTTCGCAGCCCAGTCTCGACGCTCCTCGCGCCGAGGCTCAGCGTCCCGATCAGCCCCAGCAACCCGAGCGACCCATGGCCCCCACCGATCGCTTTCGCATCGTGCGTCTGAAAGTGAAAAGCGGCAAACGTATCGTTGGTGATCTCAAACGCACCCCCACCGGCAAGCCAAGTCAGGATCAAAATTACGTGAAGACCACCATCGACCGCGTCACCGCCGGCTGGCTCAAGCTCACTCCCACCGAAGATCTCGTACCCGGTGAATACGCCGTTGTGGAGGCACACGGATCTGATAGCATGAACCTCTACCTCTGGTCTTTCGGCGTCAACCCCGGCGCCCCCGCCAATTCGAATCCTTGGACCCCCGGTGTGATCGAGGGTGGGAAGGACAAGACTGAAGGCGAGAAAAAATAATCCAATCGTGCAGATGAGCCCGAGCGAGCCGGAAGCCAGCAGCCAGAAGCTGCGCCTACTTCATCACTCCACGCTGCGCAATCCCAATGTTGTCTCTCGAAGTGTTCTTCACCAGATACATCATCTCGTCGGCCTGCCGGATGACATCGTGCGCGTCGCGCGCGTCGTGCGGATAAGTCGCCAGCCCAATGGAAGCTCGAACATTCAGATTCAATCCCTCGTCGCGGCAGAAATTGCTGACCCGCAACGCATCGCGCAGACGCTTGGCGACGACCAGCGCCTGGTCCTTCCCGGTCTGCGGCAACAGCACCACGAACTCATCGCCACCGTAACGGAAGGCAAAATCGATCAGCCGCAACTGCGCTTTAATCAGATATCCAATCTCCGCCAGTAACCGGCTCCCAATCAAATGTCCATGGGTGTCGTTGACCGACTTGAAGTGGTCCAGATCGATAAACAACACGCTGAACTCATAGCCGAATCGCGACGAACGATAAACCTCCGTCTCCAGCGTCTTGTAAAGATGCCGGGCGTTATAAAGCCCGGTACAGTCGTCGGTGATGGTCAGTTCCTGGATCTTTTCCACCCAGCGCGCATTCTCGATCGCGATAGCGGCGTAGTCACACAAAGCCTGCAAGAAAAAAACTTCTTGCTCGTTGAATTGCGAGCGGTCCACATTCACCAGTTGAATGACACCCAGCACCCGCAGTCTCGAGCGAAGCGGCACGCAGATGATCGACCGGGTCTCCCACTGCGTTACCTCGTCGATCCGCTTGGAAAACCGCTCATCCCCAAGTACATCATTTGAGATTACCGGCTCGCCGTGCTTGGCCACCCACCCTGCGATTCCCTCACCCACCTTCAGCCGCACATTTTTCAGAACTTCCGCCTTGTCGCCCACAGCAATCGCGAAATAGAGCTCTTCTTTTTGCTCGTCCACCATCAGCAGCGACCACGTATCCGGACGGAAATATTCCGCCATCTTTTCCATGATGGTTTGCAGGATCGAATCCAGGTCGAGCGATGACGTGAGCGCCTTCGCCACATCGTGGAAGATGTTGAGCTCCTGGATCTGGCGGGTTAGCTGAGTGCCGGCAGCCTCGGACATGCGGCTTTCCTTCATCTCCGGTGTGTCGCGGCCTTTAAAACCCGCGAGCTCTCGTACTTTGAACCTTGATTTCGAATCGTTATCCAATTTTCGAATCGAAGATTCGTGGCATGGACGGGTTAGACAGTTCCCAAAATTATAGATTCGTTGCCTGGACCGGGCAATGAACCTTGGTAACCAGAACCCGTAACGTCAATGGCCTCTGCCCGATCGTCGTTCTGGATAGCTTGACCCCTGCGCTCAATCCTTGGCGTACTCTATATATCTATGTCCTCCAAAGTCAGCGATCCACGCGCTCTCGCCTTCACCTTCGCGGTGATGATTCTCTCCCTGGCAAGCTCGCACGTCTCAGCCGCCCGCCCCCGGGACTCGAAAGCAGACTCCAAAACCGTTTCCGAAGTCGACGCCGGTCTGGGCCCCTGCACCGCTGATTTCATCATCGCCAACGAAGCCGGTGAGCCAGTGTATGCCGCCAACGTTCGAGTTCACCTCGCTTACGGATTCATGTCCCTCCACAAATTCGACCTCCAGGTCGGAACCAATGCCGAGGGGAAGGCCCGCTTCATCGGTCTCCCGGAGAACCCCAAGCAAGGCCTCTTCTTCCGCGCTTCCGACGCCGACCGCGAAGGCACCGCCTTCGACAACCCCTCCAAAACCTGCAAAGCCCAATTCACCATCGTCTTGCGAAAAAAATCACAACCATCAATGGAGAATGCTTTCTTTGACGGCCGCCGTGAAATGCCTGGCCAGCGTGGAACCGCGGCGTCTCAGTACGACTCGTGGATCTTCTAAGAATTAGGGACTTTAGACCGGTAGATCGTTTCATGCACCCGCCTCTGGCATCCGCCGTCGCCTTCGCCTATGATAATGGGCGTCTCAATGCGGGCTTTAGAGGTCACTTGCCTGCCGGGGTCCGGTGTGGGTTCATTCGGAGAAAAACTTCGCAAGCAACGAGAACTGCGTGGCATTTCGCTCGACGCCATCTCCACCACCACGAAAATCAGCACGCGCATGCTCCGCGCCATCGAGGACGAACATTTTGACCAGCTCCCCGGCGGCGTTTTCAATAAAGGCTTTGTCCGCGCCTACGCCCGCCAGGTCGGCCTCGATGAAGAAGAAGTCGTAAACGACTACCTGGCCGCCCTCCGCGAAACCCAGATTCACTCTCAGGCCATTCTTCCAAACTTCCGCAACCCGGCCGCCAATTTCCCCGAGAGTCAGGATACGTCCAGTCAGGATACGTCCAGTCGCGATACGTCGAGCCACAATGCCTCCGTCGGCAACGCCGATCGCAAACACGCCGATCACAATAAGGACTTGCGAGCCAGCAGTTCTCCCGGCAATGGTCTTCGCGCTTCCGGCCCATTGCGCCCGCGTCTCCAGAGCGATGGGGTCCGCCTGAAGGACTCGGCATCAAATTCACCCCGGCCGGATCGCCGTATCGAAGCCCGCCGTAAAGACCCGCGACGCAAAGGCGACCGTGAACTTCATCCTCAGGAAGCTCACGCCGCGCCGAATCACATTGCTCCAGATCGTCCCGACAAAGCTCTCGACGATGCCGTCCCCTCCGCGCCCCTGTCTTTCTTGAACCTTACTTCCGCGCCATCGCGTTCTCATCCCCCAAGCAGCCGACCTGAACCACTCGAGGCAGCGCCAACCACCGCTGGGAATATCCCTTCTCGCCGCGTTCCTTGGGAGAAACTGGCCATTCCTCTGCTTGTGATCACGCTTGTGCTCGCCTTCTGGGCTTTCCATCGCCGCAGCCACGCCGCCACGGCATCCCCGGGCGGAACGCCGCAGCCGTCCGCCGTGCCGGTAGCCGCCGTGGCAACCCCCACCACCGAATCCTCCGCCACGCCAAGTCCATCGCCAGTCTCACGCTCCGACGAAACGGCGATGCTCCCAGCCCGATCCGCCCCCGTTTTGCCGGCTGTCAAGGCCAATCTCCCTGTGTCCAAACCTCATGCTCGACAGGTCGTGCCGCCGTCCACGTTCACACTGATCGTCCGTGCCGCGGAGACATCCTGGGTGTCCATTGCCGCCGACGGCCAGCCCGCCGCCCGAGAAACTCTCATCGCGCCTGCCAACACCTCGGTTCGAGCCTCTCACGAGATCGTCGTAGAAACTGGCAACGCAGCCGGCGTCAGCTTCCTGCTGAACGGCAAAGAAATCCCCGCCCACGGCAGCCCCGGCGAGTCCCGCACTTACACCTTCGATGCTTCAGGATTGCGAGCGTCGTACGCCTTGCCGGCCGGGAATGGCGTGCGGTAGCTGGGCTTATACCGAATTTCCCACGGACCCGGAACCTGAACGCCGCTCACGCGCGTGCAGCTTCCCGCACCATCGTCGCGATCGTCTTCGTAAAGATCGCGCGAGCCTGGGTCGCATCCCTGGGCAGGATGCTCTTTTCGATCAGCAGCATTGCGGTTCCGTGCACGATCATCCACAGCGCCATCAGGATCCGTTCGCGCTCGTCGGCTGATCCACCAAGTTTCTCCGCAAGCTTTCGCCTCATCGCCTCCCTCGCTGGACGCCCCACGGGCTTCACTCCGACGCGAGTGGCACGGGGCGAATAAAACAGCTCATACTCCTTCTGATAAAACAGTTCATACTCGCGGGGATGGCTTAACGCGTAATCCAGATACCACTCGCATCCCTGTTCCGGAGAGGATGCCCCTTCCAGCCGGGCTGCAAACTCCAGCCGTATGCGCTGCAGCAGCCCTCGCAAAATGTCATCCCGGTCTCGAAACCGCCGGTATACCGAAGGCGTATTCGTCCTCGCCGCCTTCGCCACCGCTCGCATGGTCAGAGCCTTCTCTCCGCCTTTCTTCCAGAGCTTTTGCGCTGCGTCCAGTATTCTGCCTTCCAGATCGGGGTCCGGTCGCCGTGGCAATTGATCTCCCCTCCTCTTTACAGATTATATTTACATCGTTAACATAACGCTGTACAGTAAATGAGGTCCTCTCCCCTGGCCCACCCCTGGGGCGATTCCCGGGACGGAGCGAGACAGTTTCGGAACCCTCAAAAAAGTTGTTCTACCCCCACGCTGCAAAGGGACGGCGCAAGCCGTCCCCCTTTTTCCCCCCTTCTTCTTTTTTCGGACCCGGCGGCGATGTTGATCTTGAGCTTGCGCTATCCCATCCTTCAAGAAGGCAGGTGTCGGGCACGCTCTGGCTTCGAGTCCCCTCGATGCTACGGATTCCCTTCCCGCAGCAAGACCACGTCGGCGACGTCGTGCTCGCGGATGACGGCAAGGGTTTTGCCGTCCGGCGACCAGTGGAAGTCGGTGATTTTTTCGGAGGTGAAGTGTGTCAACTGGTGCCCCGGCGAACCGTCGAGCGGCTGGAGCCAGAGGTTATCCACGCCATTTTCGCTGACCTTGTACGCCAAGACGTTGGCATTCGGGAGCAGTTGGGTGGAAGGACTCAAAACGCGACTTCCAGCGAAGCGCGGGTCGAGTTCGAGCAGACGCCGTCGAGAAGCGCCATCCAAACTCGCGATGGCGAACTTGGCGCGTGCGTCATGCGTGACCGGGTCGGCGACGTCCACGACATAGCCGAGAGATTTTCCGTCCGGAGAAACGAAGCTGATCGCCTCGATGCCGAACTGGTCTGGAACGGCAGTTCCGGGGACCGGCTCCGCTGTGCCTCCGTCAATGGGTATGCGCATCAGACGGGCTAATCCGGGGCGGTCGATGAAGTACATCCACTTGCCGTCGGGGGCACATAGAGGATTGGTGTCAAATCCTCCGCTGGTCAATTGTTTGGGTGCGGCGCCATCGGCACTGGCGCGCCAGATTGTGACCTTGGAGGAGCCAGCGTGGAACCACCAGGAAAGCAGCAGGTAGCGGTTAGCACACGAGGAAAATCCGAGAAGGAAAGCATTCGGGTCGGCTATCAGGGCAGCGGAGTTATGTCCGTCCGCATCCATGCGTGTAATGCCGGCGGCATCGGCCACCAGCAACTTTCCATCGGGAGTCCAATCGAGCTCGCGGGGGTCGGCGACTTGCGACACCGATTGCGGCTGCGGACTGGTCTTTGGCGAGACGCCGCCATCGAGGAGCGCCAGCGCGTGTGTGGTCTTCACCTGCACGCTGGAGGCGCTCTTGCCGTCGGCGGCGACCGTCAAGGTGGAGTAACGATTGGTGTCGCGAGTGATGGCCTGGAGCTCGCCTTTGTCAGACAGCACTCCAATTTGCGCCCGCTCGAAATTCGGTCCCTTTGCTCCAAAGACGCAGAGCAAGGAATGTCCGCCGGGCAACCACTTCAACTCGTTGACATCGTCGGTGGGGAGCACAGCCAAAGTGGATATCTGTTTGCTCCCGAGGTCGAAGCTCTCGATATAGCTAAGGGCCTCGCCTGAGGAATCGAAGGAGTAGGCAATCCGCTTGCCATCCGGAGACCAACTGATGTGCTGGGGATCGGCGCCACGAGTGGATTGCGCGATCCTTAGTACGGTTTCGTCTCCGCCGTCCTCGTTGGCCGTGAGCAAGCGATACTTCCCGGGCTCGGGGTCGTTGGCCCGAATGTAGGCGATGCGCCGCCCGTCAGGAGAGAAGGTTAGGTCAGAGTCGACGTCGTGGGCAACGACCTTCGGAACGCCACCCAAAACCGGGGCACGGAAGAAATCGAACTCGGTGCCCTGATGATTGGCGGCCTTCTCGAAGTAGACGTAATTGCCATCAGGAGAAAAGGCGAGGTGACGGTATATGCCGGCTGCTGGCGAAACGGTTTGTGTGTCGCTCCCCGTGGGGATGTTGCGCAGCCACAGGCCTTGCATTCCATTGTCGTTTTGCACGTGCAGGATGTACTTCCCATCGGGCGAAATGGCAGCTAACTCGGCTTTGCCAGTATTGGTAACCTGCGCGATGGTGAAATTCTGAAAAGCCGCAGATTTGGATCCTTCCAGAAACGAATAGACGCCGAAGCCCGCGGCCACAACCAGCGCACCGGCAACGACGACTGCCACGATGGTTCCCGCGCGGTGCTCGCGCGCCACTCGAGTCACGCTGGAACTGCTGCCGCTGGCCGGCGATACCGCGATCGACGGACCACTTCCGGCGGCCACACCGCCCGAACCGGACACCGGCGGCGTCTGAGTTTCGGCGGCTGGGGCGGATTCTGATGCTGCGGCCCTTCGCCCCGATCCACTATCGCGCTGCAATCGCTTCAGGTCGCTGCGTATCTCCGAAGCGTGCTGATAACGCAGCTCACGATCCTTTTCCAGGGCTTTATCGATGATCTCTTCGAGCCGCGCCGGAACCTCGGGATTCAGCCGGGCAGGTGGAATCGGCGCCTTGCTCAGAATCCCTTCGAAGATGATTGCCGACGTATCTCCGCGAAACGGCACCGCTCCCGTCGCCATTTCATACAGCACCGCGCCAAAGGAAAACAGATCGGTGCGAGTATCCAACTCCTTGCCCCTGGCTTGCTCGGGCGACATGTAGGCAATCGTGCCTACAGCCGTTCCCGGACTGGTGAGGAACGCATCACTCACGGCGGTGGGCCGGTTCATCGCTCCATCATCACCCGCACTCGCGTGCGCCGTGGGGACGAGTTTCGCAAGACCAAAATCCAGGATCTTGGCGTGGCCCCGGCGGGTCACGAAGATATTGGCAGGCTTGATGTCCCGATGAACGATGCCTTGAGCGTGGGCTGCGTCCAGCGCATCCGCGATCTCGACGGCGAGTTGCAGTAGAAGCTCGGTCTCCAGAGGGTGTCCGGCGATGCGGTGCTTCAGCGTCACGCCATCCAGGTATTCCATGACGATAAACGCCTGACCGTTTTGCTCGTCAACCTCGTGGATGGTGCAGATGTTGGGATGGTTCAGCGCCGAAGCCGCCCGCGCCTCGCGCTGAAATCGCTCCAGCGCCTGCGCGTTCGAAGCCACTTCTTCCGGCAGAAACTTGAGGGCGACGAAGCGTCCGAGCTTGATGTCTTCGGCCTTGTACACCACCCCCATGCCGCCGCCGCCAAGCTTCTCGACAATACGATAGTGGGAAATAACCTGGTCGATCATTCGGCCGTGCCTGCTTCTAGAGTCGCTTCATATTACGGACGTAGCCCCGAATCGTCAACGAACCGCTCATGCGGGTCATGCGGGAACGGACACTCCCTAGCCTGTCTCCAAGTCCGTGCAGAACGTAGGACTCCTGTCCGCTGCCGACGACGCGCGCGACGTCCTGCGCAATCAAGATCAAAGCCTCGGCGCTCGCACAATGAGGCCTCGGGTCTTTGCTAATTGCCGATGCCCCCCGTTCTCGCCGCCGGCGGCGAACTCCTTGAAGCGATCAAGAAGCCACCGGGATGCCCTCGAGACGATTTACAGCTGGTGCGGTTGGCTTGCCTTGCTCATGGATGTGTTCGGATGGAGCTTGAGCCTTTACGGCAGCCTTTTTGGTGATGGCATTCTGGGCGAAGAAAGGTAAGCCAGCGAATCCATTTTCGCAGCACTCCAGAAAGCAAACGGGGCGGCTCCGCCGCCCCGGGTTCCGGGTCAAAACCCGCGGGCGAGGGCGCCCGCTCTACGCAATCCTAGGTTCCCTCGCTCCAGCCCGCCAAATACTCTTCCTGCTCCGGCGTCAGCCGATCGATCTTGATCCCCATCGATTCCAGCTTCAACTTGGCTACACGCTTGTCGAGTTCTTCGGGAACTTTATAGACTCTCTTCTCCAGCGACTTGAAATTCTTTACCATGTACTCGACCGAGAGCGCCTGGTCGGCAAAGCTCATATCCATCACCGACGCGGGATGTCCCTCCGCCGCCGCCAGGTTGATCAGCCGTCCCTCCCCCAGCAGATTGATCTTGCGCCCGTCTTTCAAGGAGTATTCGTCCACGAACGTGCGCGTCGTCCGCTTCGACGATGACATTTTCTCGAGCGCCGGAATGTCGATCTCCACATTGAAGTGTCCGGAGTTTGAAATGATCGCGCCATCTTTCATCAAGTCAAAGTGTTCCTTGGTCAAAACGCTCTTGTTGCCCGTGACCGTGCAGAACACGTCGCCCAACCTGGCTGCTTCCTGCATCGACATCACGCGGAAACCGTCCATCACCGCCTCGAGAGCCTTCGTCGGATCCACTTCCGTGACGATCACTTCCGCGCCCGCGCCCCGCGCCCGGCTCGCCAACCCGCGTCCGCACCAGCCGTAGCCGGCCACTACAAACTTCGATCCAGCCAGCAGGAAATTCGTCGCGCGGATAATTCCATCAATGGTCGACTGACCCGTCCCGTATCGGTTATCAAAAAGATGCTTGGTATCCGCATCATTTACCGCGACGATGGGAAACTTCAGCACGCCTTCCTTCGCCATCGCCCGCAGGCGGATCACGCCGGTCGTCGTCTCCTCCGTTCCGCCAATCACGCCATCCAGATTGTCCGTCCGCTTGGTGTGCAGAATCGTCACCAGGTCCGCGCCATCATCCATCGTGATGTGCGGCTTGTGATCGATCGCCGCCATAATGTGCTGGTAATACGTATCGTTGTCCTCGCCCTTGATGGCAAAGACCGAAATGCCCTGATCACGCACCAGGCTGGCTGACACGTCGTCCTGCGTCGAGAGCGGATTCGAGGCGCACAGCACCACGTCGGCCCCCCCGTCACGCAGACAAATTGCCAAATTGGCGGTCTCGGCCGTAACGTGCAAGCAAGCCGAGATGCGGATCCCTTTCAGCGGCTGGTTCTTGATGAATTCTTTGCGGATAATTTGCAGCACCTTCATGGATTGATTCGCCCACTCGATGCGCTTCTTGCCCAGTTCGGCCAGTTCCAGGCTCTTAATATCGGAGTTGATTTGTGCTGCTGTCGACATACGCCTCCTGTGGCGCCTTAATGCTAAAAAGTTTGCGTTGGTTGCGAAGGGGTAGGTTGCTCGTCCGGTATCCAGAATACACGACTCGTAAGGTCAGCATACCCAATGCGCTTAAGGAATTACACTTTCGGCCCATCCCCGAAGTTTCGTCGCCAGCCGGGTGCCCCATTTCTCGCGCTCTATCTGAGAAGTGGGGATTTCGCCGACGCCTATTTCCGCGCACCCGCCGGCTCTCGCACTCCTGCTTCGCTGGCTAGCTTCGCAGCTTTGTCGGTCTTTTCCCAGGTGAAGTCAGGATCGTTCCGCCCAAAGTGGCCGTATGCCGCCGTCTTCTTATAGATCGGCCGACGCAAATCCAGAGAATCGATAATCCCCCGAGGCGTCAATTGGAAGTGCGCACGAATTAGATCCGGAAGAACTTCCGGATTTACTTTCTCCGTTCCAAACGTATCCACCCGCACGCTCACCGGATCGGCCACCCCAATGGCGTACGCCAGTTGCACTTCGCAACGGTCCGCCAGCTTCGCCGCAACAATATTTTTCGCAATGTGCCGCGCCATATAAGCCGCCGACCGGTCCACCTTCGTCGGATCCTTCCCGCTGAACGCTCCCCCACCGTGACGGCCCATCCCACCGTAAGTGTCCACAATGATCTTCCGGCCCGTCAGTCCGGTGTCTCCCATCGGTCCACCGATTACAAACCGCCCCGTGGGATTGATGTGATACTTGGTGTCTGCATCCAGCAAGTGCGCCGGAATCACCGCCTGAATCACATGCTTCAAAATCCCCGCGCGCAGTTCATCGTTCGTCACCGTCTCCGCATGCTGCGTGGAAATCACAACCGCATCCACGCGGATGACGTTCCCCCTCGCATCGTACTCAACCGTAACCTGCGACTTTCCATCCGGCCGCAGAAAAGCCAGCGTCCCATTCTTCCGCACCTGTGACAACCGCATCGTCAACTTGTGCGCCAGCGAAATCGGCGTCGGCATTAACTCCGGATTCTCATTACAAGCATATCCAAACATCATTCCCTGGTCGCCGGCGCCGCCGGTGTCGACGCCCATGGCGATATCGCCGGATTGTTTATTGATGCTAGAGATTACGGCGCAGGTGTTGCAGTCGAAACCGTGGAGAGCATTGTCATAGCCGATCGCCTGCACGGTGCCGCGAACTACGTTTTGAAAATCAACGTAGGCTTTGGTGGTGATTTCTCCGGCGATGACGACGAGGCCGGTAGCGGTCAGAGTTTCGCAGGCGACGCGGCTCGATGTATCTTCGGCGAGGCAAGCGTCGAGGATGGCATCAGAAATCTGATCGGCAATCTTATCGGGGTGACCTTCGGTTACAGATTCGGACGTAAATAGAATGCGATTCTTTGTGGTTGCGGCCAAGATTTGTTCTCCTTAGAAAGCTGCTTCGGACATCGACTGGTGGCGAGAAGCCGCGGACACGATGCGCGGTGGCAACGATAATAAAGAATGATCAATAAAGAAGTCCATGAAAAGCCTACCAGAGTGCCCCGCCCCCGTGCAATGAGTTTTGCGTTAACCGCTTTGTGATGAATTGAATAGGGGAATATCGACGCCGGAGGGGCGATACTGGCGTCAAGTGGGAGACGGGGCTTACGCCTGCTGAAATCGCTTCGCCGATTCATTCACGAAACCGCAAACGATCGCTTCTCCGGTTTAATCCTTCTCAGGTTTCTTTTTCGAACTTCTTTCAAGACGACAGAATTCAGGTGCAGATATATATCAGGACCGGCGCTGCGGTTTGAGGGTCAGTTTTTCGGTCTTCAACCATCCGAATTTCGGACTTCCCAGCGTGGGACAGGCCGGCATTCCAAGAGAACCTTCCACGCCAGCTGGATTCTGAGCCCTGACTTACGTGACTTCCCCGCCAACCGGGCTGCTCGGCGTTGGTTGGGCGGGGACAGAACTCCGCGCCTGATCGCATTTCAGGCGGGGTTGGAGTTCTAGCGTTCAAACCCGATTCTGCGAAGTTGGAACGACACTTCAAGCCCACCACTTTAACCAGCGTTGTGGTTGAGGGCGTCGGGGAAATTCCGGTCAATTCAAAAGCCAGGTCAAAGGCGACGGACAGGAGTGTCCGTCCTCCATGAATCAATGCATCCAAGGTATGCCATCGTTGATCTAACGAAGCATCCGCTGAGTCCAGTCCATGATCGAATCGATTCCCCGGTTACCTGCAAAATCTTCGCAACGCCGTTCCGCTCTCGAGCAGATTGGGCCGCAGAGCTTATATCTCAACGCAGTTCAAGCGGCCATTATCGGGACCGACCTATCCGGCGTGGTGACCTATTGGAATCGGTTTGCGGAGGGATTGTACGGGTGGGCGGCGGCGGAGGTGATCGGCCGCAACATCATGGAAGTCACGGTCAGCTCGGAAACTGAGGACGAAGCGCGAAAGCACATGGCATCCGTGCTGGCGGGAAACAGCTGGGCGGGAGAGTTTCGGGTGCGCTGTAAAGATGGGAATTTTGTAAGCGCGTTCGTGACCCTTTCTCCGGTACTGGACGAGGGCGCCACTGCGGTGGGAGCGGTGGGAGTGAGTCAAGACCTGCGGAGCCTGAAAGAGGCGGAAGGGGCTCTGCGGCGGAGTGAAGAGGAGTTTCGGGCATTTGCGAATTCGCTGCCGGAATTGTGCTGGATGATCGACGGCGATGGCGAGATCCTGTGGCGGAATGAGAGATGGTACGAGTACACGGGCACGACGCCGCCACAGATGGAAGGGCGAGGTGGAGAATCGGTGCACGACCCTGAGATTTTTCCGTCGGTTCTGGAGCGTTGGGAAGAATCTCGCCGGTCGGGAAGCGCGTTCGAGATGGAGTTTCCGCTACGGGGAGCAGATGGAATGTACCGGTGGTTTCTGACAAGGATCAGACCGGTGCGCGATCATGCGGGAAAAGTGACGCGATGGTATGGAACGGCGACCAATATTGATGAGCAGCGGCAACTGCTGCAGAATTTGAGCGAGGCGCGCGACCAGCTGGAAAAAAGAGTTATGGAAAGAACGGCTGAGCTGCACCGGGCGACCGAGAGTTTGCGCGAGTTGTCGGCGCGACTGCTGCGCATGCGTGATGACGAGCAGAGACGGCTGGCGCGGGAGTTGCATGACAGCGTAGGACAGTTGCTCGTGGCCATCGGGATGAACCTTGCGATGATATCGTCAGAGGCCAACAAACTGACTCCAGCCACGGCCATGTGCGTTGCTGAAAATGCAGAACTGGTGGACGAGGCGAGCCGGGAGATTCGAACCATCTCGCATCTGCTGCACCCTCCGTTGCTCGATGAAGCGGGACTGGCGTCGGCGTTGAAGTGGTACACGGAAGGATTCGCCCAGCGGAGCCGGATCGAAGTTCATCTGGAAATTCCCCCAGATTTGCGCCGCCTGACCCATGACACGGAAATCACGATGTTCCGGGTGGTGCAGGAGTGTTTGACAAATATCCACCGGCATTCCGGGAGTGATACGGCGCGCATACGGCTGCAGACACAGGACAACCTTCTTACTCTCGAGGTGAAAGATCACGGGAAGGGCATGCCGGAGGAAAAAATACGAAGCTTTGCACGTTCGGGGAGGGTTGGCGTGGGCTTCAGTGGCATGCGCGAGCGGCTGCGACAACTGGGCGGCACTCTGGAAATTCAATCGGATCAAGATGGAACTTTGGTGAAGGCGGTGCTGCCGATCGACGATAGTATCTCCAGGGCGAGCTGACGAGCCCCATCAGGCGGCAGCGTTCCTGGGCGCCCCATGAAAATACGTGTTCCCCTTCAGCAGTGCCTCCATGGCTGCAAACATGGCGCGGAGATCGGCTTTAGCCACGAGGCCCTTGACTCCCGCTTTTCTTGCTTCATGCTCCAATTGGAGTCAAGGGTCAATGGTGATCATAAGAATCGATGCTTCGGGGTGTTGCTGAGAAAGCCGCCGGGAGGCTTCCAGGCCATCCATTTCCGGCATCACGAAATCCATCACGGTGATGTTGGGTGCGCGTTCCTCCCACTTCTCAATGGCGCGACGACCATCCTCGGCCTCACAGACAACGACCCATTCGTCCTGCTTCTCCAGGAGGGACCGAAGATGAGAGCGGATCATGGCGTTGTCATCGACCAGAAGGATGCGAACCACTTAATTCCTTGCACCAAGTGAGATTCGGAGGGCCGCCGATCAGACAGTTTAGCGCCGGCGGCGCAATGGGCCTATACAGAAGGAACCTTATGAAAGGAAATGATTTCCGGCCTACCCGACTCCATAAAAGAGCCTAATAAGGCGAAGGCAGGTTTAGCCGCGCACGCTAATGCGCGAGAAGGAGAGCACCGCGCGCGATGAAATGGGCCGACCCATCGACATTGCAGGGCGGAATGTGGTGAAGATCAGAATCCTTTTGACTTGAGGAAGAAGTTCCTGAGAGTCGCCAGGATCGGAGAGAATCTTGTAATCATCGACCCGGCCGTGCGAATCGACATAGGCTTCGATCACAAGGGATTCGGCGTTGATGGAACTCATGGAGCCGAATGCGCTCTGTAGAAGCTCAGGGCCGGTGTTTAACACAAGCGGTACATCCTGGTTGTTGGCCTGCAGCTGACCTGGGATGGCGACAATGGCGGCGACAAGGCCGAAAATCAAGATGGCGCAGGCCAAGCCGGCGGTTGCCGGTACCATAAAGGCTTCCAAAGTGTTTTCGAGGCGGACGCGCAGACCTTCGTAGCGTGGACGCCGAGTCTGGGCAGCTTCCCGTGAAATAGCGAGGCGCAACTTGAGCCCAAGATCGGAGGGTATTTGCGGACGGCCGGAGCTGGCGAGTAATTGTTGAGTCTTCCGCAATAGGGAATACTCGCGCGCGCAGTTGGGGCAGGAGTCGAGATGCTGGCGCACGGCTTGCATCTCAGTGCCGGTGACAGCACCATCCAGATAGGAAGAAAACATTTCGTTCGCGTCCGCGCAATTCATGACGGAGTTTTTGGCCATGTGATTCATGGCGTCACCTCGACCCTTCTTCCCCCTCCAGAGACCTGCGAGTCCGTGGCTTCCTCTTCTCGTTCAGGCAGGGCGAGCCCCAGCTCTCCACCTACCTCGCGCACATAGGGCGCCAGCCGCTTTTTCAGAGCCTGGCGTCCGCGGGTCAATCTGGACTTCACGGTTCCCAACGAAATCTGCAAGATTTCCGCGATCTCCTCGTAAGACATTTCTTCCCGGTCGCGCAGGATCAGCGTGGTGCGATAAGGCTCCGCAAGGTGGCGCAATTCGGCGTTCACGCGATGCTGCAATTCACGGTGCGCCATTTTGTCGAAAGGTGACTCATGACGATCGGTGAGCGCTCTCTGCATGGCTTCATCCGCGTTCGACGTTCCATCCGACTCCGACGGCTCAATGGAAGTTTCATGTGCCTTGTGGCGAAACCACCAGCGCTTGCGATTGGCGGCCTCGTGCAAAGCGATGCGATAGATCCATGTCTTCAAACTGGATTCGCCGTTGAAGTGCTTCATTCCGCGGAACACTTTCAGGAAAACATCCTGCGTGGTATCAGCAGCGTCGGCAGGATCGCTGACCATGCGGTAAACGAGCCCGTAGACAGGACGCTGAAATTCGCCAATCAGCCATACATAGGCCGTTTCCGAGCCGGCTTTCAACTCCGCGACAATCGCGGCTTCTTCCGCTCGTGCTCCGATCGCGCTGGCTAACTCTCCCAAGGTGGTTGCTCCCGCCATATGCAGGCGTCCTTTAATTATAGGATTATCCACCCTAGTCTGAGCCGAAAAATTATCGGCCAGCGGATCGGCGAGCTTTGCCTGCGCTCAAGAGGCATAGACTCCGGCCGGGGGGATGAAGTTCCCGGGAGATTTGATCACAATGGTAACCAAGGGGTTGCCCAAAAAGGAGGCCCTTCAGTGAGTCCCAGCAGAGCAAAACGGGGCCTTTTCGCGGCGGCGACTAGGCAGTGGTGGTGCGGGCCCGTGCCGGGGAGAGATTTCTAAAAATCTCCTTGAGGGCGATCAGGAGGTGATGGGGCCCCTTGTCCAGCGCTAGGGCAGATTTTTCGAGGAAGGCGAAGGCTCCGTCGTTCTGGAGGCGGGCGGCATTTTTTTGCGACATGCCCGTCAGCACGACGACGGGAATCGCCTTGGTCGCAGGATCCTGTTTGAGGGCTTTGAGGACGTCGGGGCCGCTCATTTTGGGCAACAGCATATCAAGGAGGATCAGATTGGGCATTTTTTCGCGTGCCAGGGACAAAGCTTCGGCGCCATCGGCGGCGCTGCTGATGTCATAGCCAGCGCGGGCCAGAGCTCGCTCGGTTGCCAGCCTGAGAAATTTGCTATCCTCGACGAGCAGAATCTTGAGCATGACACCATCCCCCTCGGATTGAAGAGACGTGAAGAATAATACCGTCGCTCCCCCCTGATGTCTATCGGCAGAATAGGCACGAGTGGCAGTTGGAGCTGCTGCATAAGCCCTTTCTAAGGGAACTCCCGGATGTAAGGGATTTGCTGTATTGTAGGCAGCCACTCCACCCGATAACTTGTCTTTCGAAAGATTTTAGGGGTACGAAAAACCCCAAAGGTGATCATGGGTTAGTGACCAGGGAACTGGCATTCCGACCCTCACGATCGCCTCTTCTGTTGTGCAGTGGAGCCAGAGATTTCTCTTCTGGCGCTCACTGGATATAACCCGTCCGGCGATCTGGCGGTTCAGCGATTTTGAACCACCCTGGGTGGGTTTTCGGGGATCGTCATTTCCGCTCATCAACTTGTCATGGTGGACGGCCAAACCAGCAGTTCCCCCACCATCCTCGTGATTGAGACGATACCCACCTCGTAAGCGCTTCAGAAATACGGCCCGGCCCGTCTGCCAACGGACCGGGCTTTTTCCCCCATGAACGTCCGCCCGAGTCATTATTTTTTCTTTCGGATGACCAACCTCCTTTCCGGTTTGACCCTCTGATGCGAAGTCCTTACACTTGAGTGTGTTCTCCGCCCGGCACACCGTTGATCCTGTGGAGGGTTTCCTGAGTTTACGATTACGAATTGCAATGTTCGCGGCCGTGTGGGGGCTGCTGGCGCCGCTTTGTGCCGCACAGCAGCGCTCTTCTCCCATCTTGCTGGATACGAGTGAGACGCTGTTTTCGATACTGACCGCGCTGAATTCCTGTGGGTACGACCAGGACCTGACCATCTCGGACGCCACGCGCAGCAATGTGCGGGCGGAGGTGCAGAGAGTACTGCGGGAGTCGGAGGAGGCGGAGGCGGCGCGGACAGCGGTGTGCGAATTCTACCTGACCCACACGGAGGAGAGGAATACAAACCACAGCCTGTCCCCCTACATTTCGCTGGCGCTGTATGTGGATGGTCCTCCGCATTTTGTGCCCCGGACAAAGGAAGAGGACTTGCCTCCAGATGCGGCCGGGGTTGCGGGTTTCGGAGCCGTGCTCGAACGCTTTTACGAAAAAGTGAACCTGCATTCCATATGGGAGCGGCACCGCAGCGACTACGCGGCGAGCATCAACCGCTATCACGAGCCCCTGGCGAAGATGGTGTTCGATACCGAGATCTATCTGAAGCTGCCGTCTTCCGAGTATTTAGGACGAAGGTTCACGATTTATCTGGACTTCATGGGGTCGCCGAATGAAACGGATGCACGAAATTACGGAGCGGACTATTACGTAATCGTGTTCCCGGCCCCGAACGCTCCGTCGGGAGCGGCGCCGCGCTCGGCGCTGAAGATGGACCAGATCCGGCATACGTTCTTGCACTATGAGCTGGATCCGCTGGCGGAAAAACATTACACCGCGATTAAACGGCTGGAGCCGCTGCTGCAATCCGTGAAGCGTGCGCCGCTGGAGGAGAGCTTCAAGACGGACATCTCGCTGCTGGTGACGGAGTGCCTGGTGCGGGCGATCGAAATTCGAACCACAGGAACGAAGCAGGCCGCGGAAGAGGCGATGCGGGCACAGGCGGTGGATGACGCAGTGAAGCAGGGGTATATCTTGACGCGATATTTTTACGATGTGGTGGTGGCGTTTGAAAAAGATCCAGCTGGGATTCGCGGAGCGTATAGCGGGCTGCTGGAAGGCGTGGACGTGAAGAAAGAGGAGAGGGCGGCTTCGGACGTTCAGTTTGCGAACCGGACATCGCCGGAACTGGTGCAGTTGTCGCGTCCGGAAGAGCGGAGGATGCTGCTGACGGCGGAGAAGCGGCTGGCGGCGGGCGATCCCAAGGGAGCGCAGGAGCTGGCGCAGCAGTCGTTGGAAAAGAAGATTGGCGACCAGGGACGGGCGCTGTTCATCCTGGCGGAAGTGGCCGTAGCCAACAAGAATCGGGACGGAGCGCAGGACAATTTTCAGAAGGCGATTGAAGCGTCAAAGGATCCGAAAGTGGTGGGATGGTCGCATGTGTATCTGGGCAGAATTCTGGATATGAAAGAAGATCGGGAAGCGGCGCTGCAGGAATATCAGGCTGCGATGAACTCGGCGGGACAGCTGCCGGAGATCAAGGCGGCGGCGCAGCGGGGGCTGGAGCAGGCCTACGAGCCCCCGGCGAAGCCGCAGCCGCAGTAGTGAAGCACGTACAATGGGACTGGCAGTTAGAATATTGATGGATTGCAGATGTGGAAGTCGAATGAAGGCACGGCAGTTTCAAGGAGAACGTATGAAGCGAACGGCACTTATCACGATGATTGCAATGCTCGGAGTCTCGGGCTGGAGCTTTGGACAGAGCAAGCCGGCAGCTCCGGCTACGACTCCCGGGCAGGCCGCGGGACAAGCGGCAGCGCCTGCGGGAAAGCGGCCACCGCAGGCCAAGACGCAGCCGGAGTTTGACGCGTATAAAATTGCCGCGGCGATCACCGATCCCGGGGCGCAGGAAAAAGCGGCGGATGACTTTGCGGCCAAGTTTCCGGACAGCGAATTGCGGCCACTGCTCTACAAGCAGGTGATGCACGGGTACCAGCAGGCCAACAACGCCGACAAGATGCTGGCGATGTCGCAGAAGGTCCTGACCTACGATCCCGATGACCCGGAGGCATTGTTGGGCGTGGCGCAAGTGTTGGCGGAACGCACGCGCGAAACCGACATGGACAAAGATCAGCGGCTGGCCGAAGCCAGGAAAGACACGCAGCGCTCCCTGGTCACGGTGGACACGGATATTCCCACGGCGGGGCAACCGCCGGAGAGGATCGATTCCTACAAAGGATTTTTGCGTTCCGAGGCATACGCGATCTTGGGAACGTTGGATTTCAATGCAAAAGCCTGGGCAAGCGCGGAGGAAAATCTGAAGAAGTCGATTGAGGCGCTGCCGCAGCAGCCGGATCCGATTGCAGTGTTCCGCTTGTCGGTGGCGCTGGACATGCAGAACAAGTATCCCGATGCGTTGAAGTATGCCGACCAGGCAGTGGCGTTGACCAAGGCAGGTACGAACGCGGGGGATGCAGCGCGCAAGGAGAAGGATCGGCTGGTGCAGTTAATTGGCGGCATCAGCGAGCCGCCAGCGAAGTAATGTGGAGCGCGTGAACACACAGGGATGGTTCACCGCCGCGGCCTGATGCTGAGGTAAGGCTTGCGCGGCTGAAGCCTGTTTGGTTGCTGGCTCCAATCGCCCTTCGAATTCGCTCACGGCGGGCTCCTGAAGCCGTGCTCTCCCGATACGATTGGGTGAGAGATCTCATAGCAGTTTCATCATGAAAGAACGGGAAATCACTGCGCTGGAAGCAGCGCTGGGCTACCATTTTCGCCGCCGGGGCGTGATCGAGCAGGCGATCACCCACAGTTCGCAGGCGCGCGAGCAGGAGTCTCAACTCGGGGGAGACAACAAATATCGAGTTAACGATAACGAGCAGCTGGAATTCTTAGGCGACGCGATTCTCGCGCTAGTGACCAGCGAAGCCTTGTTTCATCGATTTCCGCAATTTCGCGAGGGCGAACTTTCCAAAGTTCGGGCCCATGTGGTGAGTGAACGGCATCTCATTCGAGTGGCGCAGCAACTTGAGCTGGGGCATTATCTTCGACTGGGACGGGGAGAAGAGAAAAGCGGCGGGCGAGACAAGACAGCGCTCCTGGTGGACGCGCTGGAGGCCATCCTGGCAGCGATCTATCTGGATGGAGGAATGGAGCCGGCGCGCGAGTTTATTCTGCGGGAGATTCTGGCGCCTGAACTGGAACAGATGGAGCGTGAAGGCGGTGCGCTCCCGATGACGGACTTCAAGTCGGCGCTGCAGGAAACCCTGCAGGGATTAGGGGCGGCCCAACCTTCTTATCTGCTGGTGGAGGAAGCAGGGCCTGAGCATCGAAAGACGTTTACCGTAGAAGTTCGCCTGGATGGAAGAAAGGCGGATGGCCAGGCGGAGTTTGTGGGACGCGCGCAGGGTTCCACCAAGAAGGCGGCGGAGCAGGATGCGGCGCGGCAATTGTTATCCTACCTCGCATCGCGGCCGCAGTCGGCGGAAAACCGGCTGGCACGGAGATCGCGGTCTCCCGAGAAATAGAGTGCGGAACACGTGGAGTCAATGAACTCTTCCGAACACGAAGTTTTAGGCGAGCCGTTGGCAGAAGATCGCCGAACGGCTTGGGCCGCAGGCGCGGGCATAGTCGCTTCGCTGCAGTCGCTTGTGGGAACGGTGGTGATCGCGGGATTTGTGATCACGTTTATTGTGCAGGCATTTCAGATCCCCTCGCCGTCGATGGAAAATACATTGTTGGTGGGCGATTACCTGCTGGTGAACAAGCTGTGCTATGGGGGAGGCGGACTGGGAGACTACATGATGCCTTACCGCCGGGTGCAGCGGGGCGACATCGTGGTGTTTCACTATCCGGTGAATCCGACGCAGCACTTTGTGAAGCGCGTGATCGGAATACCCGGAGACCGGGTACGGATGATCAACAAGCAGGTGTTCGTGAACGGGGTGACGTTGAAGGAGCCCTACGCCAACTTCACGCGGCCGGCGAATGATTTGTTCCGAGATAGTTTTCCCCGGCTGGATGTGGCGCCGGGGGAAACGCCGGAGTGGTGGGTGCAGCTGCGAAAACTGGTGGAGGATGGGCAACTGATTGTTCCCCAGGGATATTACTTTGTGATGGGAGACAATCGCGACGATAGCTATGACAGCCGCTATTGGGGCTTTGTGCCGAAAGCGAACATCATCGGGCGTCCGCTGCTGATTTACTGGTCGGTGCAAGAGCCCGACAGCGAAGTAGTGACGCCGAATTCGGCGGTTGGCAAATTGGTGCACCTGGCCTACGCGGTGACGCACATTTTTCAGATCACGCGATGGCACCGAACGCTGCGGCTGGTGAATTGATCCTATCGCGGCTAAGATAAGCCGTGCAGATTTGCAATTAAGACGGGACGGATACCTCACGGTGGCGAAAAAAGATAATCGAATCAAGAACCAAGTGGATGTGGGAGTAGAAGAGAAACCGCGCGAGACCACGGTGGAGTTTCTGTCTTCTCTCGCAGCGGTGCTGGTGACGGGGCTGTTTATTATTACATTTGTGGTGCAGGCATTTGAGATCCCTTCCAGTTCGATGGAGAACACTCTGCTGATTGGCGATCACGTATTCGTGAACCGGATTCAGTTCGCACCGAAGACAAACTGGGTAGGACCCCTGGTTCCCTATCGGCAAGTAAGGCGCGGCGACATCGTAGTATTTCTGGCGCCGTGTGAGCCGGGACTGTATGTGGTGAAGCGGATCATAGGCGTCTCCGGCGACCGCATTCACCTGCGCAATGGGTCGGTGTATCGCAATGGCGAAGCGTTCAATGAGCCTTACGTGATTCACTCGCAGGATGCGAAGACATATCCGAACCCCTACCGGGACAATTTCCCTGCGGTGCCGCCATCGGAGAGCTATAACGTGTATCCGTGCTGGGAGCCGGAGTTGCCGATGCACATCCAGGGCGACGACCTGGTGGTGCCTCCCGGGCATTTTTTCGCCATGGGCGATAACCGTGACGTAAGCCTGGACAGCCGCTATTGGGGCTTTATCCCGCAGGAAAATATTATTGGCCGTCCCATGTTCGTCTACTGGTCTTTTGAAACCCCGGGCGATCAATACCGCAAGACTAGTTTCGGCGACCGTATTGGCTTTCTGGCACACGTGGTGTTGCATTTCTTTGATGAGACGCGATGGCGGCGGACGTTGCGAGTAGTGAAGTGAGATCCTTTTCCTATAAGCGGCGCGTAGCGGCCGGCGCCGCTCTCGTTGTCCTCGTATTGTTTTTCGTGCGCCCAGGTGTTTCCGGACTAAAGGCGCGCATTACAAATTCCATCAGCCGGGCGGTGGCGCGCCAAGTAGAGATTGGATCCGTGCACCTGCGGTTCCTGCCTCGGCCCGGCTTCGATCTAGAAAATCTGGTTATCCATGAAGATCCGGCATTTGGCGTGGAACCGATGCTGCGCGCGCCGGAGGTGACGGCGCTGGTGCGGTTGACGTCGCTGGTACGCGGACGCCTGGATATCTCGCGCCTCGAGCTAACCGAACCTAGTTTGAATCTGGTGCGAAGAGCCGACGGGCGCTGGAACTGGGAAGCTCTGCTCGAACGCACGGCACGCACTCCGCTGGCGCCCACGGCGAAATCGAAGCGCGAATCGCGCCCCGGGTTTCCTTATATCGAGGCCAGTTCAGGCCGCATCAACTTCAAGGCGGGAGCGGAAAAAAAACCGTATGCGCTGCTCAACGCCGACTTCGCTTTGTGGCAGGAATCAGAAAACGCATGGGGCGTGCGGATGAAAGCGGAACCGCTGCGTACTGATATGAGTCTGAGCGACACCGGTTCGGTGCGGATGAATGGGACGTGGAGGAGGGCCGGAAGTCTGCGCGAAACGCCGCTGGAGTTCAGCCTCTCGTGGCAGCACGCACAACTGGGCCAACTGAGCAAGCTGGCGGCGGGCAGCGATAAAGGCTGGCGGGGCGACGTACGGCTGGAAGCAGTTCTGAGTGGAACTCCAGCGGCGATGCAGGTGGCAGCCGATGCTTCGATTCAGGATTTTCACCGCTATGACATCACAACCAGCGAGGGACTGGGGCTGGCGGCGCACTGCGATGGCAAATACAGTTCCGCGGAAGAAACCATGCGCGAGATTTTCTGCGGCGCTCCCGTGGGAAGCGGCATGGTCACGCTGCACGGCGATGCGGCCCGCCCGGGAGAGCACAAACTGGATCTGGCGCTGAACATGGAGAATGTCCCGGTGAGTGCGGTGGCGCAATTGGCTCGGCGCGCCAAGAAGGATCTGCCGGCGGATCTTGCCGCCACGGGTAGTGTGCATGGCAACTTCGCAGTGAAAGACGACAACGGGTCGCCCGGCGGACCACAATTTCAGGGTCGTGGCGAAATTAGCAATCTAAGGTTGCAATCGGCGAGCACCAAAACGGAATTGGCTTCGGGCAGCGTGCCGTTTGTGCTGAGCTCGACGCTTGCCAGCGTTCCTACTTTAAGCAACAAATCCTTCCACACTTTGCACCTCGAGGCCTTGCCACCTGGGGATGAACTGCACATTGAATACGGCCCATTTCCGGTTGCGCTGGGCCGACCCGCCCCGGCGCAGGCGCGAGGCTGGGTTGGACGTTCTGGATATGGGATGGTGGTACGCGGGGAGGGAGAAGTGGCGCACATGTTGCGCATGGCCGGCCTGCTGGGACTACAAGCGGCGAAGGTAAGCGCGGAGGGAACAGCGCAGATGGATCTGCAGATCGCTGGATCGTGGAGAGGAAAGGCAGCCACAAGTCCCTCCGGTTTTCCTTCGCCGAAGATTACGGGAACAGTGCAATTGCATAGCGTTCGCGCGTCCGTGCGAGGAGTGAATGGGCCGATAGAAATAATGTCGGCGGAAGTAAAGCTGCTGCCCGATGAAGCGCGGGTGGAGAACCTGAACGCGCGCGCCGCCGATGCGCACTGGACGGGCTTTGTAGGCTTGCCGCGCGGATGTGGAGTGGCAGGAGCCTGCCTTGTCCATTTCAATTTGAATACCGACCAGGTTTCGCTGGACGCTCTGCAGGGGTGGCTGGGCCCGCGTTCGAATCAGCGCCGATGGTACCAGATGCTTTCCACCGCACCGCCGGGGTCGGGGTTGTTTCTGGAAAATCTGCGGGCTGCCGGAAAAATGAGTGCCGGACATTTCTCGATTCACAATTTAGTAGCGGATCGGGTCTCCGCGTTGCTTGAGCTGGACCGGGGGAAGATGAAGGTTTCTGATCTGCGCGCCGATTTGCTGGGCGGAAAACATTCGGGGGAATGGGCGGCGGATTTTAGCGCGGCAACCCCGGTCTATACCGGGTCCGGAACGCTGGCCGGAATTTCGCTGGGGCAGATGGCCGGCGCGATGGAGGATCCCTGGATTTCAGGAACTGGTGCGGGCAGTTATCAGTTCAAGGCGTCGGGAACGGATTCGGCCGCGTTCTGGCAATCCGCTGAGGGCGGACTGCGTTTCGATCTAAGGGATGGAGCCCTTACCCACATTTCACTGGCGAGCCATGAACCGGAGTTGCAAATCGTGCAATGGCAGGGACGCGCACACCTGCATGATGGGAAAATTGAAATTGAAAAAGGTTCGCTGATTTCTTCTGGCGGAGCGTACGAAATTAGCGGTACAGCGTCGTTAGGAAAAGAATTGGACTTTAAACTGAGTTCAGACACGCAAGTGCGAACCCCGGGCGCTGGCTCGCTGGTTTATCACATCACGGGCACTTTGACGGAATCTCACGTTGTGCTGACTCCGACGCCCGAGACTCAGGCGCAATTGAAACCGTAGGCTTTCGTTTAGCAGAACGGGTTGCTTCCGGGACTAAAGCCCTTGTTCGTTTGCCACACTTGATGGTACGACTGGAAGTCGTGCCCTTCCCGATCGGCCAGATCACTCCTCGATCTCACCTCGGTCACTCCTCGATTTCTTTCCGATCTCTTTCCAGCACTGGCTGCTTCGCTAAGGTCCGTAGCCTGCACCGCGCAGAACTTTACCTGGTAAAGCTCCGGTCATTCTCGATTGATCGACCACGGGCACGCCATTCACGAGAACGTAATCCACTCCTTCGGAGAGCTGATTGGGATTATCGAAAGTGGCGAGATCGCGCACAGTTGCGGGATCGAAGATGACGACGTCGGCCCACATCCCTGACTTGAGGACGCCTCGATCGGTGAGGCGCAAACGCTGGGCGGGCAGCGCGGAAAATTTGCGGATGGCGTCTTCGAGCGACAGCGCCTTGTCTTCGCGGACATATTTGCGCAGGATGCGGGGGAAGGTTCCGTAGGCGCGGGGATGAGGGTGTTCTTGCCCGAGAATGCCGTCGGGAGAAGTTCCGGATGAATCGTTGTCGACCGCAACCCAGGGCTGCTGCAGCGCCAGCGTGACATCGGTTTGCGACATGCCAAAGACAGCGACACCAGTGTTGGGATCTTCGATAAGGAAATCGAAAAGGGCCTCCATGGGATCCTTATTCCAAAGTTTCGCGATCTCGGAAAGACGCTTGCCTTGCAAGGGAAGCATCTTCGGATTCTCGACGACGCCGATCATGACGGCTTCAGGGCCGGGGATTTCCTGCCACTCGTTATCCCAATCGTTCGATGGCGTGAGCATATCTTTGCGGATGCGCTCGCGAATCGCGGAATCCTTGAGGCGCTCGACGAGTTTGGCGGTCCCGCCGTCGTGCGCCCAAGGCGGAATAAAAGCCGAGAAATCGTTGAACCAGGCGGTATAGGCGTAGGTGTCGGCGGTGACGTCGGCGCCAGCGGCGCGGGCGGCGTTGATTTTGGCGACGACCTCGGGCATGCGTCCCCAGTTGTTTCTCCCAGCGACTTTGATGTGCCAAATCTCCACGGGCACGTGGGCTTCGCGGCCAATGCGCAGGGCTTCGTCGATAGCTTCGAGGACGGAGTTGCTTTCGTCGCGCATGTGAGTGGAATAGATGCCGCCGAACCTCCCGCCTTCGGTGGCGAGAGCGATTAGCTCGTCCGTATTGGCATAGGGGGCGGGAGCGTATTCGAGCGCGGTGGAAACACCGACGGTACCGTCTTTCATGGCGTCGCGCACGAGAGCTTTCATCTGCTCGAGTTGCTCGAGCGTAGGTTGGATATTGACGTCGCCGAGAACCATGCGGCGGACTTGCGTAGCGCCCACGTAGCTAGCGAGGTTGATGCCCATGCCTTGTTTTTCGATGCGGGCAAAATACTGGCGAAAGGTCCGCCAATCGGGAGTGATGTGATAGTGCTCGTAGCCGGTGTGATCGGTTTGAATGATGGCGTCGTTGAGGGGCGCGATGGAACCGCCTTCCCCAGTAATTTCAGTGGTGATGCCTTGATAAATTTTCGATGGCAGGCGAGGATCAACAAGAATGGTGAGTTCGGATTGGCCGAGCATGTCGATGAAACCCGGAGCGACGACTTTGCCCGCGGCGTCGATGGTGCGTTTGCGCGGCGCGGCGGCGAGATTGCCGATGGCCCCGACTTTACCGTCGCGGATGCCGAGGTCGCCGGAATACCAGGGAGAACCCGTGCCGTCGATGATGTGGCCGCTGGTGATGACAATGTCGAAAGGGGCCGATTGGGCGGGCGAATCGGCGACGAGGAGCAGGAGGATGGCGAGAAGGAAATTCAGTTTGTGGAGCTTCATTGGGTTCCTTTTTTGTATCGCTACCTCAGCGGCTAACAGCCGGCTATGCACGAAGAACCTTATCGCAGCGCGGAAGCGCTGCGCCACCCAAAATCAAGCAAACCCTTTTGCCAATGCCTAACGACTGCTAATGCGCCATGGCGCGACGGCGTGCGATGGCGCCCAGCGCGATCCAAATTGCGAGGGCCAGCCATTCGTACGTGGTGAAATGGCCGGGGATTGCGGGGACAACTTTCATCAGCATCATGACAATGGCCACCAGCAGGCCTAGCGTGGCAACCATCCATTCGATGGTCGACAAGGTTAGCTGACCGGGCAACTTTCTAGCGCGGCCCATGGAAAGATACGCGGCACAGGTGGCTGCCCAGCCGATTGCGCAAGCCACCGAGCCGACTTCGGTGATCGGCACCAAGATCGCGTCTCCCACAAGCATACACGCGGCGGTAGCGAGACCGACGCAGAGTACGGCGATGGATGGAGTCTCATGGCGGGGGTGGACCTGGCCCGCGCGAGAGTCGATTAAATCTCGGCGCCCCAGCGCAAAGAATAAGCGGCTAGCCGCGACAAAATTTCCGTTGAAACATTTCAACAACGATAGCAGGGCCGCAGCGAGGATCACATTGACGATCCAGCGCGAGCCGACCGCGTGCTGGAAGGCGACGGCGGTCATGAATTTCTCGCCCGTCAGACGATGCCAAGGAGCCACGAAGGAAACGGCGGCGATGACGATTGTGTAAAAGAGAATGCCGATCAGGATGGCCATCGAGATGGCTTGGAGGAAGCTCTGGCTGCGAAACTCGGGCGTAGATTCTTCCGCGGCCTTGCTTACGGATTCGAATCCCGTCATGAAATAGGGGACGATCTGAACCACCAGCAGGAACGAAACCAGCGGAGCGTGAGTGAAGAGCGGCGGAAAGTTGCGAGGCGATCCTTTGCTTACGCCCATCGTGACGAAAAGGATAAACAGTGCCAGAGTGCCGAAGGCAGTCCAGTTCTGAAAGGTTGCGCTCAAGCGGATGCCGCGATAGTTCAGCGTGGTGAGCAGCGCGGTCAGGCCGAGCCCGATGATGAGGTGCGGAAGATAGACGGGGCGTCCAGCGATGCGGTAGACCTCGAATGAATCGAGCCCGGGGAAAATGTAGCCGGCGATGCGGCCAACGGCGACGGCTTCCCATGGGCAGACGATAAAGTAGGCGAGCATCATCATCCATCCGGTGGAAAAGCTGATGCGACGCGAGAAAGCCGCGGCGGTGTAGGCGATTTCGCCGGCAGCGTCGGGCATGAGAGCGACCAGCCTGCCGTACACCCAGCCGATCGGAAACAGCAGTGCGCCGCCGATGGCAAAGCCGAGAAGCGCGCCGAGAGCGCCGCCGCGAAGAAGCCAGTCGTCCATGACGACGAGCCAGCCCACACCCACCATGGTGCCCCACGCCAGCGTGAAGTAGTCGGTGAGGCGGAGTTTGCGGGCGAGATGTGACATGCGTGACGGCGGTGCAGGGGACGGCGAATTATAGAGCATTGGCATCGGAATGGTTTTCGGAGGGCATTGGCGGCGGAAGCCGCTGTTGATTTTTGTTGGATTCTTGCGCCGCGGCTAAAGCAGCGCCTTTCAAAACGACCGCTGAATGCCCGAAATCCTCGCGTCGCATGGTAGTATCGACAATACCCTGCATGGTGCCGCGACCTGTGAATTTGGACGACGTAGTTCCGTTGTGCCTTGTCACCAATCGTTGAAAATCTGATGACACCTTCGACCAACTTGCGTAAGCGCGTGCTCAGTGGCATGCGCTCGACTGGGAAATTACATCTGGGCAACTACGTGGGCGCTCTCGATAATTGGGTGCGCATGCAGGATGAGTATGACTGTTTCTTCTGCGTGGTTGACTGGCACGCGTTGACGACGGATTATGCCGACACCTCGCGCGTGAAGCAGAACTCAGTGGAAGTTGCGCTTGATTGGTTGGCGGCGGGGCTCGATCCGGAAAGATCCGTGATCTTCATCCAGTCGCACGTGCCGGAGCATGCCGAGTTGCATTTGCTGCTTTCGATGATTACACCGCTGGGCTGGCTGGAGCGGGTTCCGACCTACAAAGAGCAGCGGGAGAATATCAAGGACAAAGACCTGGGAACGTATGGGTTTCTGGGATATCCGGTGCTGCAGGCGGCGGACATTTTGATGTACCAAGCGGATGTGGTGCCAGTCGGCGAAGACCAAGTAGCACATGTGGAACTGACTCGGGAGATCACGCGGAGGTTCAACGGTTTTTACGGACGGCGGGGAGAGGTCTTCCCTGAGCCGCAAGCTTTGCTGACGCGCGCGCCCAAGCTGCCGGGAACGGATGGCCGCAAGATGTCGAAGTCGTACGGCAATGCCATCCTGCTGACGGACCCGGAGCCGGTGGTGCGGCAGAAGCTGAAAACGATGGTGACGGACCCGGCGCGGGTGCGGCGATCGGATCCGGGGAATCCGGATGTGTGTCCGGTGGGCGATCTGCATAAGATTTTCAGCGACCAGTCTACGATGGAAAAAGTGTATGAAGGCTGCCGGTCAGCCGGGATCGGATGCATTGAATGCAAAAGTTGGGCGGCCGACGCGCTGGTGCAGTTGCTCAATCCGATGCAGGAGCGACGCAAGAAATTCGAGGAGAATCCGCGGCTGGCTTGGGATATTCTTGAGGCGGGCACGGAACGGGCTCGTAAGGTGGCGGCCAAGACCATGAATGACGTGCGTGCAGCAATGGGAATGTCGCTGGCATACGAGCCGCCGGTGGTGGAGGACGGGAAGCAGGATGGAAGATAGAATCGCGACTCCCGTAGACGGCGGGACAGAATCGGTATCACCAGCGGCCGTTGCACATTCGACCGTGAAGATGAAGTCTGCTGGAAAATCGGACCGGCACTCAGAAAAGGAGGAAGACAGCGATTCTCCGTTTGCGGTTTCGGTGACGGATGTTTACGAAGGGCCGCTGGACTTGCTGCTCGATTTGATTCGCAAGCAGGATATCGACATCTACGACATTCCGATTGCGCGGATCACGGGGCAATATCTGGCGTACGTGGAAAGGATTCGCGAACTGGATGTAAATGTGGCGGCAGACTTTATTTATATGGCCGCGGTGCTGATTCACATCAAGTCGAAGATGCTGCTGCCACGCGATCCGTCGGCAAAGGCAGAGGAGTTGGAAGATCCGCGAACGGAGCTGGTGAACCGGCTCCTGGAGCATGAGAAGTTCAAGTCGGCGGCGCAGATGCTTTTGCAGAAGCAGCAGATCGAAGATGCGGTCCTGACGAATCCTGCCCTGAAAGAATTCATGGATGCCGACGGCACCGAGCCCGAAATGGCTGCCGACGTGATTGATCTGGTGAAAACTTTTCAGCAGATTCTGGAGCGGGTGCGCACGCGGCCTGTGATTAATGTCGACGAGGAAACGGTTACCGTGGGGCAGATGATTGATTATCTGCGGCGGCGGCTGGCATTGGAATCGCGGCCAATCCGGCTCAAGCAGTTATTACTGCGTGTGTCCTCGCGGCAGGCTCTGGTGTGTATGTTTCTCGCGTTGCTCGAACTGGTGCGACTGCAGGCTATTCAGGTTCGCCAGGACCAACTATTCGGCGAGATTGCAGTGCGCAAGCATGCAGGATTCGATACGTTGATGGCGGAGCAAGCTGCTGTAAGCGATGATTGGAGATAGGAACAGTTGCCAGTGGTCAGTTCTCCGTTGCCAGTTCTGACGGTTCTTATTGGCAACCAGCAACTGACAACTGATTTTTTCTATGAGTTTAAAAGCCCAACTCGAAGCCATTATCTATGCGGCGGAGACGCCGATCACGATGGAGCAGATTGCACAACTGGTCAAAGCATCGGTGATCGCCGAAGGCGCGGCTGATGAAGGTGAAGTGAAATCGCGAGTGCGGGCGGCGCTGGAAGAAATGGTAGCCGACTTCGGGTCGTCCGATCATGGGATTGAGATTCGCCAGGTTGCTGGCGGATATCGTATGTCGACCAAACCCGAGCAACACGAGATGGTTCGGAGTTTTGCGAAGAGCCTGAAGCCGCCGATTCGGCTATCGCTGCCGGCGTTGGAGACGCTGGCGGTGATCGCTTACAAGCAGCCGGCAACAGTGCCGGAGATCAACGAGATTCGCGGTGTGGATTCCGGGGGCGTGCTTGCGACACTGCTCGATCGCAAGCTGATTACGACCGCTGGACGCAAGCAGGTCATTGGACGTCCAATTCTTTATAAAACGACCAAAGAATTCCTGATGCGGTTTGGATTGAAAGACGTGAGCGAGCTGCCCAGCATGGAAGAGTTCGAGAAACTGGTTGCAGAGTCGTTTCAAGGGGAGTTGATTCCTGCGGAAGAAGCGGCGCAAGTACAAGACAACGGTCCCGCTCAGCCGGAGGAAATCGCGGAGTCCGCCGCGCAGAAAGAATAGATTCCGATCATGCCGGGTTGAGACGGCGGCGAAAAGCCGCTGTTGATTTTTGTAAGATGTTACGGAGCAGCTGAAAGCCGCGCCCGTTCCAGACTAAGCCAGAAGTTCAGATCGGAAGTTATCGAATGCCTGCTGAACGCCTGCAAAAAATTATTGCTGCGGCGGGAATCGCTTCCCGGCGCAAAGCCGAGGAACTGATCAGCGCCGGCCAGGTGAAGGTGAATGGCACGGTGGTGACGGAATTGGGAAGCAAGGCGGACCCCGATGTCGACCACATCCGTGTCGATGGGAAACTGCTGCAAGGCGCGCAGCTCCATGTTTATCTGTTGTTGAACAAGCCCAAAGGTTATGTGACCACGCTGAGCGATCCGGAGAACCGGCCAACAGTAATGCAATTGATCCGAGGCGTGAAGAAGCGCGTCTATCCCGTGGGCCGGCTGGACTATGCCAGCGAAGGTTTGTTGCTTCTAACCAATGATGGCGCGCTGGCGAACAAACTGATGAAGGCGGCCTCGCAGGTTCCAAAGACATACGTAGTGAAAGTTGCGGGGGTGCCAAGCACCGAATCTCTGGAGAAGTTGCGCGGCGGAGTTTCCATTGCGACCGAAGACGGGCGCCGGGTGCGGACCGCGCCGGCGGGCATACGGCTGGTGAAAGAGGCGAATAATCCCTGGTACGAGGTCACGTTGATCGAGGGGCGCAATCGCGAGATCCGGCGCATGTTTGAGAAGGTGGGACATCATGTGGAGAAAATCAAGCGGGTCCGCTATGGGCCGCTGACGCTTGATGTTCCACCGGGACAATTTCGCGCATTGACGGCGCAGGAAGTCGATCGCCTGCGTACCACCTGCAACAAACCGATGGCGCGTCCAAAGCCTTCCGTGGCATGATGAGCGCCAGCTATGAGCCGCTTCTTCGATCTGCTCTCCCAGCCAGCCCGCGAGATGGGCGAAACGATTCCTTTCGGGAGCAAGCCGGCCCTGACGGAGCGCCGATCGCAGCTGATCAAACTCGATTCCAACGAAAGCCCGTTCTGGCCTTCGGCGCGCGCGATCGATGCCATGAGGAGTGCGCTGGCCACGGCAAATTCCTATCCCGACGATGATTGCAATCTTCTGCGCCGCGAGCTAGCCGGCCAGTACGAGTTGCAGCCGGAGCAGATGCTGGTGACGGCGGGATCAACTGCATTGCTCAGCCTGCTGTGCCAGACGCTGCTCGCACCGGGACTGAATGCGGTGACGAGCAAGCGCTCATTCATTGTGTACTCGATGGCGGTGCAGGCTGCGGGCGGCCACCTGATTGAGGTGGCAATGCGCGACGACAATTTCGATCTGGAAGCAATTCTTAGCGCCATCGATTTGAACACGCGCATGGTTTTTCTGGCGAACCCTAATAATCCTACCGGCACCATGCTGGAAGCGGACGTGGTGGAGCGGTTTGTGGCGCGGGTTCCTGGCCATGTGATCGTGGTACTGGATGAGGCTTACTACGAATTTGCGATGCACTTCGCGGCGCTGCGGGGAGTCGACTACTCCCATTCTCTGGATTATGTTCGCCGAGGCGAGAGCGTGGTGGTGCTGCGAACATTTTCCAAAGCGCACGGACTTGCTGGTTTACGCGTGGGTTACGGTTTAGGTCCCGCGGAATTGCTGGGATACTGCACGCGCATGCGAAATACGTTTTCCGTGTCGTCGGTGGCACAAGCCGCAGCCATGGCGGCCACAGGCGACCTCGATCATATCCGGCACGTCGTAGAAAACAACGCGATCCAGTCGCGAGAGCTTGCACCGGCACTATCGATGCTCGGATATCGCGTGATCCCGACCTGGGCGAATTTCTTATTCTGCGACCTAGGGGAAGCCGCTGCGGCTTTTGCCAACCGCCTGCTGGAGGAGGGAGTGGCGGTGCGCCCGCTGGGGCCATGGGGGGCTCCGAATTGCATTCGCGTGACCATTGGCACGGCGGAGCAGAACCAGGCTTTCTTGCAGGCGGTGCGGCGGATCGGAACCCTCAGTCCTGCGGACGCGCCTCGTGCATCTCGTTCCGGGCAGGCTGACTAATACGCTAGTCGTGAACATTCATTCAGCGTTGTTGCTGAGATAGCGCGAGCGCGGACTTGTGGGTCTATTGAGTCGGGAAGGTCACTACCACGGTTGTTCCCGCTTGTCCGGAGTGAATATCGAATGTCCCCTGCAGCTGCCGAACTCGTTCCTGCATGCCCTGCACGCCGACCCCGACTTTCGCCGGCATTTTCCTTTTCGAATTAAACTGCGCAATGCCTCTGCCGGCATCGCGGATCTGAACCGTGATTTTGCTGAGACTGTACTCGACACGAATTGTGGCACTTTGACCGCCCGAATGGCGATGGATGTTGGTCAGAGATTCCTGCACGATCCTGAAAAGAGCGGTTTCGGTTTCTTGCGAGAGTCTCGGCAATTTCGGATCCAAGTCTAACTCCACGCGGATTCCACTTCTCTCCCCAAAACCTTCGACGTACCGGCGTCGCCGCACTCCGGTGGCAGGTTTGGCGCAATCGCTGGAGACCATGGTGGAGCGGGTTCGACAAGTGGTAAGACAGACGCGGATTCGGATTTTTGCGGGAGACACGAAGTCCCCGGGAAAGATCGTGAGCGTGTTCGAACCGCACACGGAAATCATTCGCAAAGGGAAAGCGAGCAAGTCCAACGAGTTTGGCAAGCTGGTCAAGATTCAGGAAGCGGAGAACCAAATCGTGACCCACTTTGAGGTGTTTGCCGAGCGTCCTGCGGACTCGACTCTGTTGCTGTCCTCGATCGAGGTGCACCAACAGAGGTTGGGACGAATCCCGCGTATGGTGGCCGCCGATGCGGGATTTTATTCGCGCGCGAGCGAGAGAGTGGGGCACGCACTCGGGGTGCAGTGGATGTCGGTGCCCAACAAGAAAACGAAGAGTGCCGAACGGAAACGTCTTCAGCACCAACGTTGGTTTCGTAGAGGACAAAAATGGAGGACCGGGTCGGAGGGTCGAATCAGCGTGCTTAAACGAGGACACGGGTTGCGCCGTTGCCTCCATCCCGGTTTGGACGGTATGCGCCCTTGGGTCGGGCTGGGCGTGATTGCGGACAATTTCATCCAGATGGGGTGCTATCTCGCGCGACAGAGCACCTAAACCGGCACAGTCCACTCGCCTCGCGCACCAGAATGGACACGCCCAAAATCACCACCGAAGACCCTATCCGTTGCGCATTATGTCGACGGACATATGTCAGAAACCGCATTTTACGACGGAAAGTGGGGGTGGCGACCCTGCCTGACGGGGGCAAGCTCGCAAGAGCCTATCCGGCCGGAACCGCAACGCGAGCAGCGCCGTAGAGGCCGGCATCACTTCCGAGCAGGGCAAGAGTAATGACGGTTTTTCGTTCGCTGCGGCTCTCGGTTTGAGACGATGCGCCTTCTTCCGTTCCGGAAGGACTACTGCCGAGGGGATTGTCGGGGGCGGTGGCAGCGTAGACCAGCGAGCGAGCGCGCAGCTCTTCGAACATCTTGGGGGCGTAGGCATCCCACGCGCTTGAAACGCCTCCGCCAATGACGTACATGTCGAGATTCAAAGTGTTGATCAGGCCGGCGAGCAAGATGCCAAGGTAGCGTCCGAACGAGCGGAAGATCCGGCGAGCGTGTTCGTCACCCTGGATCGCCAGATTATAGATTGACTTCGCGCCGAACTCAGGGTCGGACGACGCGGCCTGCGCAAAAGATGGCGCCTCACCGCTGGCGATGGCTTCACCCGCCATGCGCATAATCGCGCTGGCGGAGGCGTAACGTTCGGCGCATCCGTGGTTTCCGCAACCGCAAAGATAACCTTGAGGTTCGACGGTTACGTGACCAAACTCACCCGCCATGCCGTTCATGCCGTGCCAGATTTTTCCTTCGAGTACAATCCCGCCGCCAATTCCAGTTCCGAGCGTGACCACCGCGACGTTCCCGATGCCGCGGGCGGCTCCGAGCCACTGCTCGCCGAGGGCGGCTACGTTTGCGTCGTTTTCTAGGACGACGCGAGCTCCAAGGCGGCGCTCGATTTCGCGGCGCACGGGATAGTCTTCAAAGCCGGGAAGATTGGCGGACTTTCGTAGCATTCCGGTTTGCATGTCGATGATGCCGGGGATACCGATGCCAGCGCCGAGAAAAATCCCCGTGGATTTGTATTTGCTGGAAAGACGCTGGATGGCATCGCACATTTCGTTGATGACGTGGTCGCGGCCAAGAGCGACCTTGGTTCCGAGGGTCACTTTCTCGAGCAGCCCGCCATCGCGGCTGACGGCGGCGATGCGCAGGTTCGTACCGCCGAGATCGACTCCGATGGAAAACTCGGGCATGGCGGGAGCTTATCAGAATTGCGGCGCGCGGTGGTCTTGGCGAAAAAACCATCGAGCTAGGCGCGACCGGACAGCCGGGGACGGCTGCCACATGATTCTCTCGGCAAACTGAGATGCGTCGTTACTTCTGGCATTTCGGGCAGTAGTGACTGCTGCGTCCCGCAATCACGATGCGTTTGATGGGAGTCTTGCAGACGAGGCAGGGCTCACCTTCGCGGCCGTAGACCTGGTGCTGCAACTGGAAGAAGCCTGCTTCGCCATCGGCGTCGACATAATCTGAGATGGAGGAGCCGCCAAGGGCAATGGCCTCGCGGAGAACTTCTTTGATTGCGTCCAGCAGCCTTGCAAGTCTTGCGCGTGGAATGGTCCAGGCGCGGCGGCGGGGTCGGATTCCGGCGCGGAATAAAGATTCATCCGCATAGATGTTTCCGACGCCGCGAAGCAGTTTTTGATTCAGTAAGGCGCTTTTAATGGGAGTCTTGCGGCCGCGAAATAAAGGGATGAAGCGATCGAGTTCTGCTTCCAATGGTTCAATACCTGCAGCCTCAAATTCGGAACTGACGCTCAAACGGCCAAAGCGGCGGGGATCGACAAAACGCAGCTCCCGACCCGAGGCCAGCTTCAGGATCGCGTGCGTATGCTTGAGAATTTCTGACCGCGGTTCGCATACTTGCAACCGGCCAGTCATGCCGAGGTGGACGATCCACTGGGCTCTGAGTTGAGGCGAATCAATTTGTTTGGGGCGGACCCTCTCGTTCGCCTCTGCTTGCATCGCCGGTGACGTGCGGAGTTTGGATCCCGTTTTAGTGTATTGGCTTTTCGCGGGCAGGAGTGCCCGCGCCCCACTGGTCTTAGCGAGGTCGAAGACGATGTGCTTGCCCATGCGCCGGACGGCGACGATGCGGCTGTTTTCCAGCGTGGCGGCGATTTTCTTGGCGGGAGATTTGAGTGGCTCCGGTTTCTCGCCGAGCCAGATTGATTCGATCACATCGCCGGAAACGCGCCTTGCCAGGCCGCGTGCGATGGTTTCAACCTCGGGGAGTTCAGGCATGCTTACCCAGTTTACAGGCCTGGCAGGGACATGCGTGGTTGTGGACTGGGGTTTCCGGCTAATCCTTCAGAGGGACAACGGCTCTGCCATCGCGGCAGAATGTGGCGACTTTCTGTAGATCACCGTTCGCCTGGGGTAGGGTCATCACGGGTCCGTAGCAGTAAACCGCGTGGCCACTGGCGGCGAAATACCAGCGTCCGCCTTTGGCATGCTGTTCTAAAGCAGCGGAGAGATGTCGATCGGGCAGAGCCGGCTTGGCCACCGTCATACTGAACATCAGGGCTAGGGTCAGGGCATTCATTGCTCTTCAACTTCTTGCTACTTCGGCGAACTTTACCGCTAACAACCGGAACCTACAGCGTAATCAGAACCCGACGTTGATCTCCCAGATCCGAGGCAGGCACGGGTGGAATCTGCGTATAGGGTCTTGCACCCTTGCCTGGCCCGCTCTGGGAGCGTTGTTGTGGTGCTTGCGTTAATGGGACCTGGTTGGACGGGACATGGGTCGACGGAGCCTGGTTCGACGGGATCTGGTTCGATGGAGCCTGGGTTGACGGGGTCTGGCTAGAAGGATTCTGTGCGTGGCTCTGTGCTTGGGCTTGCGCCGACTGGTCGGCATGGGCCTTGATCTTCATAGCCCAAAGCTCTCTGCTGTCACCCTGCAAGAGCTCAATGAGACCACGTTGCGCCTGCATTGTGTTGTTTTGCTCGACAATGAGCAACGTCATCATCCCATACGAAATCAGAAACAATACCGTGAGTAGGGGCATCAGGCTCTTCTTCTTTTTGGGAGCCACGATCGGCATCACGGATGTGTCAGCGGACAAAGGATTCAAATTGCCACCCCAGTCTCAGGTTACTCGCACAGGAGAGTTGCAGCTTGGCCGCCAACAATAGGGCTTGCCGAAGACATTGCAATTACTTGAGTTAGCAACAGGAAGGAGGTTACCACGCCGGTTTTCAAGTGCAAGGGAATGCACATAATGAGCAGCCGGCGTGGGCAGCGGGTGGGCCGATCTAGGGCCTTTTGGGCTCTCAAGAGGCGATCGCCGTATGCGCCTGGATCGAGTTTGGTCTACCCACTTTTTCACTTACCGCCGAGCAGGAGCTTCGCGATGGTCGCCAACTGCATGTTGGACGTGCCTTCGTAGATTTTACCGATTTTGGCGTCGCGCCAGTATTTTTCCACGGGGTAGTCTTTCGTGAAGCCGTAACCGCCGTAGATTTCGAGGGCCAAGGATGTGACGCGCTCGGCCACCTGCGAGGCGAACAGCTTGGTCATGGCGGCTTCCTTCACGAAGTTCACCCCCGCATCCTTCATGCGGGCCGCGTTATAGACCATGAGACGGGCAGCTTCAATCTCAGTGGCCATCTGGGCGATCTGGAACTGGATGCCCTGGAAATCGGCGAGAGCCTTGCCGAATTGCTTGCGCTCCTGCGCGTACTTTGCAGCGAACTCCCAGGCACCGCGGGCTACCCCGATCATCTGCGCACCGATGCCGATGCGGCCTTCGTTCAAGGTTTCGATGGCGATTTTGTAGCCTTTGCCGGGTTCGCCGAGAACGTTTTCCTTGGGGACGCGGCAATCTTCGAGAATGAGTTCGCAGGTAGAAGAAGCGCGAATGCCGAGCTTGTCTTCTTTTTTGCCAACGCTGAATCCGGGAAAATCCCTTTCGATGAGGAAGGCCGTGATGCCTTTGTAACCCGCGGCGGGATCGACAGTGGCGAAGAGCACGAAGAGGCCCGATTCTTTGCCGTTGGTGATCCAGAGCTTGCGGCCGTTGATGAAGTAGTCGGTGCCTTTCAGTTGGGCGCGGGTTTGCAGGGCGAAGGCATCGGAGCCGGATGCGGCCTCGCTGAGCGCATAAGCTCCAACGGTGTCTGCCACCATCTTCGGCAGATAGCGTTTCTTTTGCTCAGGACTGCCCCATCGCAGCAGCGCGTTATTGACCAGCGTGTTTTGCACGTCTACGACCACTCCGGCTGACGCGTCCACGCGAGATAATTCCTCTACCGCCAGAATTGCTTCGAAGAACTTGGCTCCTCCTCCGCCGAATTGCTCCGGGATTTCGATCCCCATCAGACCGAGCTGAAAGAATTCCTGGATCAGATCTTTTTCGAAAACACCCTTCTCGTCCATCTCTTTCACCAAGGGCCGAATTTTGTCGTCGGCGAACTGGCGAATGTTGTCGCGGAAAAGAATCTCGTCTTCAGTAAGCGTGGTCAGTGGCGTGGGAACTGCGGATTGGAGGGTCTCGGGCATATTCGTACCTTCTGGCGGAGGAGTGGCGGACTTGTGATTTTAGCAGAATGGGGAATGACGATAATGTCCGGAGTCTGGTAGTGGGCGGTTTTGATCAAAACAGCCCCACTACCGAAAGTCTTTAACCAGGGGACACGGGGTTTACAGAGTTAAAACCTTTTATTTAGGCCCGCCTGCTATGGACCAACTCCAGGGTGTCGGCTCTGTAGGATGGACCGAATCGGATGGGGGCGTGCACGCATTCCGCCTCCGTTCCCGACGGCGTCATCCCGAAGCGCCACGCTTTCACCAGCGGGGCGAGGGATCTCGCGCGGACTTGTTGCCGATGCGCGCGAGATCCTCGGATCCGCCTGAAATGCGGCTGCGCTCGGGATGACGCCGGACAGGTGAATGACGGGCGGATTACGCGATCAGAGGATCACTACTTGCGCTGCGAGTGGACCAGCTTCAGCGTGTCAGCTTGCAGAATGCGCTGGATCTGGTTCCGCGCATGCACCGACCACGGTCCCGTGGTGTCGAGCTTGATATAAGCCTGCCAGTGTTTTAGCGCCTTCCGCGGCTCGCGGACTTTTTCGTAGGCGAGAGCGAGGTTGTAGTGCGCGTCAGCGTAGGTGGGAGCGAGTTGGACCGCCATCTTGTAAGTCCGAATGCCCTCTTGCACGCGACCGGTCTCGTCCAGAACGTTGCCGAGATCGAAATAGGCGAGCGCGTATCTGGGATCAACTTGCAAGGCGGCGCGATAATGTTTTTCCGCCAATGCGAAATCCTGGCAATTGTAGTAAAGAGTTCCCAGGTTGATATGCGCCGCGGCGTGAGCGGGTTGGAATTCAAGCACCTTCTGGTAGGCTGCCAAGGCCTCGGTCTGGGTGGCGGGATCCTCCTCGAGCGCGACGCCTCGGGCAAACCATCCTGCGGCTTCATCTTCGCGTGGAGCGGGCTCGGGAGTTGGAATCGGCGTGCTCGTCACAACTTTTTCGCGTCCCGAGAAGTCCATCACAAACTGTCCGGCGATAGGTTCCAGCAGCCTGCCCTGGTGACGGAATGCAACGCGATGCCGGCTGGTGGAGGAGGCCCCTGCTTCTACCAGAGGATTGCCCATGCCAGCGGCCTGCTTTTGCATGGCCTCGAGCGATTCGCGGATCACCGCGGGACGCACTTTCATCGCACACAGGTCGCGAACTTTTTTAATTTTTAGAAGATCGGCGAAGGAATAGCTTTTAGAGGCGACAATCAGCCCGGCGCGCTCCCAGCTTGCCAACTGGCGCGCGGTGAGGCGGAGAATTCTAACTAAATCGACTCGACTGTACACGACTCTCTCAACCTCGCGCGCGTCCCCGGCGCGAGAAGGTACCGCCGCTATTATGCGCAACCAAGGGCACTCAGCGCAACAGCAAACCTTGTGGAAACCTGTGGAGAACCCAGATGATTTACATGTCGCGGAAATGGTGCAAAACCATCATAAGGCAGAAACGCCCTCGCTGGCATCTACACCGAAACCAGAGCGGCTTGATATTCCTCGTAGGTGCCCTTGAAGTCAGTAATTTTATGGTCGCGTTCGAAATGCCAGATGCGGGTTGCGACTTCGTCAATCAGGTCGTGATCGTGGCTTACGAGCAACACCGTTCCCTGAAAACGCTGCAAAGAAATGTTTAGTGCGTTGATGGCTTCGAGATCGAGGTGGTTGGTGGGTTCATCGAGCACGAGCACGTTTGGTTTTTGCAGCATGAGCTTGCAGAAAAGCAGGCGCGCCGCCTCGCCGCCGGACAGAACGTTGGTGGACTTCGTCGCCTCTTCGCGTTGGAAAAGCATTTGCCCCAGAAGGCCGCGAATTTCTTCACCCACGGCCGCAGGATTCCATTGATGCAGCCACTCGAGGACGGTCATGCCGCCTTCGATGAGGCTGCGATGATCCTGGGCAAAATATCCGATGGAAGCTTCGTGCCCCCAAACCACTTTGCCAGAGTCGAGGAACGGGCCGTCATAGCCGCTGGTCTTGCGCAACTCGGCTTCCGGCGTGGTGGGCGAATTCGCCAGCAGCGCATTTACCAGCGTGGTCTTCCCTGCTCCGTTGCGCCCCATCAGCGCGATTCTTTCGCCACGCGTGATGCTGGCGGTGAAATCGCGAATGACCGGACTATCGCCGTAAGCTTTGCTCAGGCGCTCGACCTCGAGGATATGTTTGCCAGACGGCCGCTTTTGCTCGAATTTGATGTAAGGGCGCTGGATGTTGGACTTGGCGAGTTCCGTGACCTGCAAGCGCTCCACTTCCTTGCGCCGCGACTGGACCTGGCTGGATCGCGTGCCGGCGGAGAAGCGCGCGATAAATTCGTTTAGCTGCGAAATCTTTTTCTCGCGCTGCGCGTTCTGTGATTCGATCTGTGAACGAACCTGCGTCTTGGCCAATACCATTTCGTCGTAGGAGCCGGTATAGGTGATGATCGTCTCGTAATCGATATCGGCGATGTGAGTGCAAATGCTGTTCAGAAAGTGGCGATCGTGGGAGATGGCGATCACCACGCCGTCGTAGGCATTCAGAAATCCCTGCAGCCAGTGGATCGAATCCAAGTCCAGATTGTTGGTGGGCTCGTCCAGCAGCAAGGCTTGAGGATGCCCGAATAAGGCCTGAGCCAGCAGCACGCGAACCTTCTGCCCACCTTGAAGTTCGCTCATTTTTCGAGCATGAGATTCGTCGGGAATGTCCAATCCTTGCAGCAAAATGGCGGCGTCGCTCTCTGCGGTGTACCCGTCTTCCTCGCCGACGATGCCTTCGAGCTCGCCGAGCTTCATGCCGTCTTCGTCGGTCATGTCGTGCTTTTCATAGATCGCGTCGCGTTCCTGCATCGCCTCCCACAGGCGTTTGTTGCCCATGATTACCGTGTCGATCGCCGTATAGGCGTCGAAGGCGAACTGGTCCTGACTCAACACTCCAAGCTTGCGGGGACGGACTACGGTGCCCTTTTGCGGCTCGAGTTCGCCGCTAAGCAACTTCATGAACGTGGATTTGCCGGCGCCGTTGGGGCCGGTGAGTCCGTAGCGCTTGCCGGGCGTGAAGGCGGTGGAGACTTCGTCGAACAGAATTTTGGCGCCGTAGCGCATGGAGACATTACTAACTGAGAGCATGGTGTCGAATTTCTCTTCTTTGGCTTCTACTGGGAAGCTTGTTCAGGAAGCTTTTCCTGAAACTGCGGGGGAATTTCCGCTGAAACGGTACGCAGCTGGTAGTCAATAGAATATCACGGCCGAGTTACCAACTTGGCATCCCGAGCGGAGAAGGATCCCTCGCGAAGCAAACGATCTTGCGGAGTCGAAGGATCCCGGCACCGGTCGGCCTTTTCTCCCAGCGCCTCAAGGCGTTCTACCTCGCTTAACCAGTCTGAAGCGCGAGAACTTCTTGCGAAGCCTCATCCGTCGTCAAGGGGAAAGGGATCCTTCGACTACGGGAACCGATTCGCGATGCGAATCGGTTCACTCCGCTCAGGATGACAACATGTGAGGGTGAGTAGAAGAAAACTTATGCGGCGGTCCATGGATCAATAAAGGTTGCGGAGATATCGGCGAAGTCCCGGACGTTTCGCGTCGCCAATGTGGCGTGGCGAGAGAGAACGATGCCAGCGATCATGGTGTCGCGCATGTCCCGAGGGCGGCCCCGCATTTTTCGAGAGGCCATCAAGGTGCTTGCGTGCTGTGCGGCCTCGGCGTCGAAGGGAGCGACGCGATGATGAATACGGCTCAAGAATTCCTCAAAGTCGTGCATAAGAGCGGCTCGCCGTCTCCCGCTTGGCATGACCCCCAGCCCGAAACGAATTTCAAACACAGTGATTGAACTCGTCCAAACGGACGTCCGAGGCTGTCGGTCAAGCCATGCCACTACGGTCTCATCCGGGACACGCAACATTAGCGCGGACACTACATTGGTGTCGAGAACGATCATTCCTCGAAGGCAGGGGGTTTGATGTCAAAGCCGCGCAATTCTGGAATCGGAGAGTCGAGGCCATGCCTGGCGAAAATCTTCGCAATTTCTGTCCCCAGTCCGCCGGCAGGAGTCCTCTCTTCCTCATGCACAGCTGCCCGGAGAAGGTCGCGGACTTCTTCTTCCATACTTCGGCCGTTGCGGCGGGCGCGGCGTTGGAGGCGGGCCTTGACCTCATTTTCGATATTGCGAACCACCAATTGCGCCATAATGATATCATGATACCACAACTGGAACGGAAGGCGTCAATCCCTCGAGGGTCTCTCCCGGTCCCTGCGCTCAGGATGACAAGACGCTTTAATGGCCACCGCTTAATTCTCTCACGATTGCGCCGACGAACTGTTTGGCGTCGCCGAAGAGCATTAGGGTGTTGGGGAGGTAGTAGAGGGGATTGTCGATGCCGGCGAAGCCGGGGCTCATACTGCGTTTGATGACCATGACGGTGTGGGCTTTGTCGACGTCGAGGATGGGCATGCCGTAGATGGGGCTTGAGGGATCGGTGCGGGCGGCGGGGTTGGTGACGTCGTTGGCGCCGATGACGAGAGCAACGTCGGTTTGCGGGAAGTCGCCGTTAATCTCGTCCATTTCGATGAGGCGGTCGTAGGGAATGTCGGCTTCGGCGAGCAGGACGTTCATGTGGCCGGGCATGCGTCCGGCAACGGGGTGGATGGCGAAGCGGACGTCGATTCCCTTCTTGGTGAGAATGTCATAGAGTTCGCGAACTTTGTGTTGCGCCTGCGCCACCGCCATTCCGTAGCCGGGAACGATGACGACTTTGTTGGCGGCAGCGAGGATTGCTGCCGATTCCTCGGCTGTGGCGCTGTGCACCGGCCGGACTTCCGCGCCGCCGGCGGCAGCGGCCTGCACCTGGCCAAAGGCGCCGAACAAAACATTGGTAAACGAACGGTTCATCGCTTTCGCCATGATGACCGAGAGAATGAGGCCGGACGAGCCGTCGAGGGCGCCGGCGATGATGAGGAGCTTGGAATCGAGGACAAATCCCATGGCCGCGGCGGACAAGCCTGCGTATCCGTTCAAGAGGGAGATGACAGTGGGCATGTCGGCGCCACCGATGGGGATAATCAGGAGAATTCCGAAGATCAGCGAGATGCCAACGATGAGCGGGAAGAATTGTTTGGCTTCGGGATGCAGGACGAGATAAACGGCGCTGCCGATGGCGACGGCGAGCAACAAGAAGTTGACAAGATTTTGTCCTTTATAAGTGATCGGCCGCTGCGGCAGGATCTCCTGCAGCTTGCCTGCCGCCATGAGGCTGCCGGTAAAGGTGAGGCCTCCGAGGATCACCTCCATCGAAAGAACGGACATCATAAATTTGGGAACGCTCGGGGTGCGCAGATAAAATTCTGCGGTGCCGACCAGCGTGACGCAGAGTGCGCCGAAGGCGTGACTGAGCGCGGTTCGTTGCGGTACCGCCGTCATCTGCACCATGCCAAGCGGAATGCCGATGCCGCTGCCCAGCACCAGGGCAATGATGATCCACTTCCAGTCGACGATGCCGTGGCGCAGCAGGGTTCCGGCGATGGCCAATACCATGCCGATTTCGCCGGCCCAGATTCCGTGGCGGGCCGTGGCGGGGGAACTCATCCACTTCAACGAAAAGATAAACAGGGCGCTGGCAATGAGATAGGTGACTTCGATGACGTACTGGCTTCCGGCGAAATCGGGGTTCATTATTTTTTCACCGGGCGACTGGACTTGAACATCTTGAGCATACGGTCGGTGATCAGGAATCCGCCGACCACGTTGCTGGTGGCGGCGACGATGGCGATCACGCCCAGCACGGTAGCGAAGCCGCTCTTGCGCTCGCCTACCAGCACAATTGCGCCGACGACCGCGATGGCGTCGAGAGCGTTGGTCAGCGACATGAGCGGAGTGTGGAGCAAGGGCGAAACATGGCGGATAACTTCAAAGCCGATGAAGCAGGCCAGCATGAAGATGAACAGCGCGTCAATCAGATTCGAACCCATTGGCGACCTCAGGGGCTAAAGCCCCGATTCTCTCGTGGCACTCTCCGGCGCGGCTCGAGCCGTGCACTGATACGAATCGCTTGATGCCAATCCGCTGATGCGAATCCCGGGATATCAGTCCTGTGCTGCCACATCCTCGATACCAATCTTCTACTGCGTCGCTAATGCCGGCAGTCTGAAAAACTCCCGCACTCTGCTGTTTACGATTGCACCGCCGCGCGTGACCATGGTTTCGCGGATGATTTCGTCCTGAAGATTGAACTGCAGTTTGCCCTCTTTCATCATGTAAACCAGGAAGGTGGTGAGGTTGCGGGCGTACATCTGGCTGGCATGATAGGGGACGCTGCTGGCGAGATTGATGGCGCCGATGATGGTTACGCCATGCGCTTTCACGGTTTCGCCGGTGCGCGTGAGTTCGCAGTTGCCGCCGCGCTCGGAGGCCAGATCGACGATCACGGAGCCCGAAGCCATGCCTTTGACCATGTCAGCGGTGATCAGCACCGGAGACTTTTTGCCAGGAATCACGGCGGCCGTGATGACGACATCGCTTTCCGCGACGACCCGGGTAAGCAGCTCGCGCTGACGGGCGTAAAAAGACTCGTCCTGCGCTGTACCGTAGCCACGAGCGTCCTGTGCGTTCTGCGCCTCGATGGGTAACTCGACGAATCGGCCGCCCAGGCTCTGCACCTGCTCTTTGGAAGCGGCGCGCATGTCGTATGCGGAGGCTACTGCCCCCAGTCTGCGCGCGGTAGAGATGGCTTGCAGCCCGGCTACACCTGCGCCGATGACAAAGACGCGAGCCGGAGTGATGGTACCGGCGGCGGTCGTCATCATGGGAAAGATTCGGATGGAGGTTTCCGCGGCCAACAGCACGGCTTTGTAACCGCAGATGGTTCCCATGGAAGAGAGGGCGTCCATGCTTTGTGCGCGCGTGGTGCGCGGCACGAGCTCGACAGAGAAGGAGGTAACGCCGGCGGCGGCAATCTGCGCGATCACTTCGGCAGAGCCAAAGGGACGGAGAAAGCCAATCAGTACCTGATCGCGCCGGAGAAGAGGAAGGTCAGCCTTTCCGGTAACGTCGTTCGAGCCATAGCAGAGCACCTGCACGATAATGTCAGCGGAGGCAAACACAGTGGCACGGTCGGAGAGGATTTTCCCGCCCTTTTCGACGTAGGCGGAATCGGGATACCCTGCTTCTACGCCCGCGCCCGATTCCACCGCCACCTCGAGCCCGGCCTTGACGAGAGTTGGGATGACTGCGGGAATCAGCGCGATCCGGCGCTCTCCGGGATAGCTTTCCTTCGGAACTCCAACGATCACGCGGTTGTCCTCTCCCCCGTAAAGTCGTTATCCTACGTTCGTAAGGTACGAATACTATGCGCCAGCGGTGCCCGCGGACAGTGACGCGCGTCACAATGGGGTCTGCGCGTTGCCGATCAACGCACGACGCCGTGACGGAGTAAAAACAGTATCAGAAAGAGATGACAGAGGAAAGCAGAGCAAAAGTCCCTTTCTCCGTCAACGTGGTAGGCCTGCAGTGAGCACTGTATTGACTCAACCTGCCGGGGCCTGAGGTAATAAATTGGTCGTTCATGTGCCCACAACAGCTCAACCAAGCGCCCAGAAACGCCGCCGGTGGCAGTGGATCGGCGTTATCGCTTGCCTTGTTCTAATCGGCGCCGCAGTGGTTTCTCATCTTGTAATCGTCCGTGCCCAGCCCATCCTCCGTACGCGGGTTATCGAAACTCTTTCCAATCGATTCAAGAGCAAGGCGGAACTTGCAACGCTGAAGGTGTCGGTATTCAGAGGGCTCGAAGTATCCGGCACCGGCCTCAAGATCTACGGTGCGACCGATCCGAATCCCTACGCCCCGGGGGTCCAGCCCCTGATCAGCCTGCAGGAATTTCATTTTCACACTGGGGTCCGAAATCTTTTTCGTTCGGTTGTACACGTCGACACCGTGTATGTAAAAGGGATGCAATTAAACGTCCCGCCCAAAGAGAATCGCCAGGAAATTAAGGGCATGAGTGCGCAAACGGGAAGGATGACTGTTGTCGTCGACAAGTTCGTTTGTCAAGATACGACGCTGTTGGTAAACACTTCGAACCCGAATAAACCCCCTTTGGAATTTGTTATCAGTGATTTGCGAATGCAGGACATTGGTCGCGGGCTTCCTATGCGTTTTGAGGCCACCCTAGTCAACCCCAAGCCGATCGGGGACATTCGCTCCACGGGCCTGTTTGGACCGTTTTACGAAAGCAGCCCTCGAGATACGCCGGTGCAAGGAAATTATTCCTTCCGCCACGCCGATCTCAGCACGCTCAAAGGGATCGGCGGGATACTCTCGTCCACCGGTGAATATGCTGGAACGCTCGACGACATCGTGGTCGATGGAAGCACCGACACGCCCGATTTCCGTATAGCGAGCAGTGGGCACCCGGTGCCGCTGCATACGGATTTCCATGCGATTGTCGACGGCACGAGCGGGGACACCTATCTTAAGCCGGTGAAGGCGACGGTCCTTGATTCTTCTTTCACCGCAAGGGGTTCGGTGACTCGGGTGCAATATCCGAAGGGGCACGACATCAACCTCGAAGTGCACATTGACCAGGCGCAAATTCAAGATCTGCTGAAGCTCGGCGTGCGCACCGATCCGGCGGTCATGACAGGTCAGGTGGAAATGGAGACGAAGTTGAGATTGCAGCCTGGCGATGCGGATGTGGCCGATCGGTTGAAGTTAGCCGGAACCTTTCATATAGAACGCGCTCACTTTACGAATGAGAAAGTCCAGTCCCGGTTGGATTCGTTGAGCCTTCGGTCCGAAGGCAAGGCTAAGCAAGCGGCAGAACACGTGGAAGAAAATGTCCCCGTGGATTTGCGGGGAGTGTTCACCTTAGACGACGGGACATTCTCTTTTTCACTGCTTCACTTCGTAATTCCCGGCACTCGTATCGCGATGACCGGAGTTTACACTCTGGACGGGCGAACCTTCGACTTTCGAGGCAAGGCCCTGCTGAACGCGAAGTTATCGCAGATGACGACAGGTTGGAAGTCAATTCTGTTAAGGCCGGCCGACCGATTCTTCAGCAAAGACGGGGCCGGGACAGAAGTTCCAATCAAGATTACGGGAACTGAATCGGAACCACACTTCGGTTTGGATTTTCACCATAAAGACGAGCACCCGTCCGCCGACACGAAATACAATTCTGCCGCCAGGTGATGAGGAATCGTTTGAGCTGGCTTCCTTGCAGGATTCTCCCAAGCGCATTCCGAACCTACGGTTCGGCCCACTGGTAATTACAGCTACCACTCCATAGATACGTGAATGCGGGCCTTTTATGCTCGGGACTTGGTTGCCACCGCTCGGGCCTCTGTCGGCAAGAAGGGACTTTCCCAGTGAGTGCCTCGACTGTTTCCCCCGCGACTACGGTTCCTCCGACCAAAATTAAGATCAAAACCGATGCTGACCTGATTTCGCGTGCCCAGGATGGAGATCCTCAGGCATGTGCTGCAATCTTCGATTTGCATAGAGGGCGCGTTTATTCCACTTGCTTGCTGATGACCAAGAATGTTTCCGACGCGGAAGACCTGATGCAGGATGCTTTTATCCAGATTTTTCGCGGGATCCGCAGCTTTCGCGGGGACTCGGCGTTCTCTACATGGATCTACCGGGTGGTGGTGAATACGCTTTTGATGACGCGCCGCAAGCGGCACTTGCGGGAAGTTTCTATCGACGAGCCAACCTCGGTGGACTCCTCGCCCCTACAAAGGGAATTCGGAGGAGACGACCGCGAATCAATGGGGCGGTGGACCGAGTCGCCTTAACGCGGGCAGCGAAAGAGCTCCCTGCGGGCTGCCGGACAATTTTTCTTTTGCATGAAGTGGAAGGTTACGAGCACCACGAAATCGCCGAGCGGTTAAGTTTGTTCGATTGGCAATTCAAAATCCCAACTTCATACAGCCCGTTTGAAGATGCGCACGCTGCTTGCCTCGGGCAAGAAACGCATCGGGAGGAAACATATCCCGAACCGAATGGCGGAATTTCCTGCAGTTTAAAGACTATTTCCTTGCGGCGTGAAGTGGTGTTCCCAAAGAGGTCGGAGCTCCCCCTTTCGGCGACGAGAGGGGAACGGTTACCAAAATCTGAGTTCCGTCGGCGTTGGACGCAATGTCTAACTGGCCACCGAGCTCCCGCACTCGTTCCCGCATACCGGTCAGGCCGACGCCGAAGCCTCCTGTTTTGGTCCGAAATGTGTTTAACAATTCGCGCGGAAATCCTCTTCCATAATCCTTCACCTTCAGTGCTACCTTGTCGGGGAAACATTCCAGGGTGACTTCGGCCTTTGGGCTCTTGGAGTGGCGGTGAATGTTGGTCAAACTTTCTTGCAAGACGCGGAAAAGCCCAAGCTCCACGGGCCTGGGAAGACGCGGAAGGTTCTCCGGCAAATCCACCTTTACTGCAACGCCGCTGCGTTCGGAAAAACCCTGGAGATACCACCTAGCTGCGGAGGCGAACCCGACTTCGTCGAGCAGCGGCGGATGGAGCAGGTGTGAGATGGTGCGAGTCTCTGCGATCGATTGGTCGAGAAGTTTGGCGGCGTTTGTAAGAAGCTCGTCGCCGCTGGGCTGGGCGCGCAAAAACAGGTCCAGGTTCATTTTGACGCCGGCCAAATACTGGCCCAGACTGTCATGGAGCTCGCGGGAAAATTTGCGCCGCTCCTCATCCTGCATTTGCAGCAAACGGGCGGTCAGGTGACGGAGTGATTCTTCTCCCTCGCGAGCCGCGCCTTCCGCCAATGCTCGGGATCTGAGTTCGCTCGTGAGTAGACGATAGTGAATGAAAAATAGGATGAGCGCGAGGGTAAAAGAGACAAAAAGGATGATGATCGTGAGGAAATAGAGACGGTTTGAAACTCCGATCCGGAAATTGAGCAGCCGCTGTTCTTCCTGTCGCATCTGCGCCATGATGGAAGCATTTTCAAAAGCTAGAGTGAGAACGTCGGCCGCGATAGCACTTTGACCCGCCTCATCGGGTGGAGACGACTTCTTGAGCTCGATCGACTTTCTGAATAAGTTAATTCTCCGATCGGTTAAATTCTCCAGCCGGTTGCACATTTCCTGCTGCCTCGGATTGTCCTCCGTCAGTTTTCTCACTAACTGAAGTTTCTGGCGCACCTCAGGAAGTGTCGCACGGAAGGCTTCGCGGAGGGTCTCATCACCGGTGATGGCGTATGCGCTTCGCGCACGAGCCAGTTTTGCCATAGAGGAATCGATCTCGCCCAGGGTGGTCTCAACCTCGAACGAATGAACCACCCATCCCGCACTCTCGCGGAGGCGAGCGACGGTAACATAGGCCGCGATCGCGCTGAGGAGCAGCACGGTTACAGCGGATGCGAATGCTACTTGCGCATTTCCACGGGGTGACATAGATAACCGTAAGTGTTCCCAGCTCACCAGACAGAAGTTGCGTCCACACATGCCCACAGAAACCGGCTGCGCGGTTCAATTCGTGTTCAAACGAGTTTAATCGTACCTTGCTGGCAATCTTCGCGCCACAGCCTCACTGACGCTCCCCTAACGAGAAAGTTTTCTTTTTCGGTCTCATGCGGATACAGCAAAGACCTGATTGCACTATCATGTGCATTCCCTATATTTAGTAACTCGCGAACGATCAGGTGACGTGTACTCGCCGTTCAGCCTTCGAAGTCGAGTCACTCACCAGACTTATGCCGTCTCGTTACGGACATTCCGGCAGTCACAATGCTGCGCCTCCCCCCGCTCAATCCCCGCTGGATCGAACACCTTGGCGGCAGCGGGCGCGCCCTAATTCTCAGTCTGAAACAAGCGAGGAGAAGCCAGCCGACCAGCGATCGGGAAGGACTTTCGTAGGGGCGTCAGGAGGCAGGAGTTGAAACTCCGTATCCTGATTGCCGACGATCACGAGGTGGTGCGGCGCGGGCTGTCATCTTTGTTGCAGGCGCAGGAGGGCTGGGAGGTAGTAGCGGAGGCCTCTGACGGACGCGAAGCGGTGGAAAAGGCGAAGGAACTGAATCCGGATTTCATCATCCTGGATATCGGCATGCCCAATTTGAATGGACTTGCGGCGACCCGGCAACTGGTGCAGCACGATCCCAATTGTAAGGTGATCGTGCTGACTATCACAGATTCCGACCACGTGATACGAGAGGCTCTGGACGCCGGAGCGCGCGGGTTCGTGTTGAAATCCGATGCGGTGCGGGATTTGGTCTCAGCCATCGAAGCGCTGCAACGCGGTCAGATGTTCTTTACCCCTCGAGTAAATGAGTTGCTACTGGCGGGCTTTCTGGAAAAGGGAGCTGCCGCTTCTGGTGGAGTTCCACCAAGGTTCCCGACCTTGACGCCTCGGGAGCGTGAAGTCATCCAACTTCTGGCCGAGGGCAAGAGTTCGAAGGAAGTGGCCGCAGTGCTGAACCTGAGCACCAAAACGGCCGAAACCCATCGCAGCAACATCATGCGAAAGCTGGGCTTTCACTCCATTCGAGACTTGGTGTTATACGCCGTAAAGAACGACATTATTCAGGTGCAAATGCCGACCGGAGACCGGTCTCGGGAAGGCTCTGGCAGCTAACGTCCATACGGAATGGATTCCGACAAATCGCGTTTATTTGATCTCTTATTCCGCGCCCACAATGAAACCGCCGGGAGAAGGAGCGCCCCGGCGGCATTGACTGAAGGAAAACTCGACACAAAGTGGAGCGATACTTAACCGGCCTTTCTTTCGTTCAGGTCGTCGGCGTCCGTTGTATCGACCTCGCTTGAGGGGCGATCTTCATTATCCGTGGCTGACTTAGCCGCGTCCTTCACTTTGCCCCAGGTGTTCTGCACTTTGCCTTCGGCTTGCTTGGCAGCGCCGTGCGCTTGCTTCTCGCTGTCGCCGGTCCACTCACCTACTTGACGTTCCACCCTACCTGCCACATCCTTGATTTTGCCTTCAACCCGATCCTTATCCATGATCATGGCTCCTCTCAGATTGAATATGTTCCCGTAACGGATCACGCTTACTGACAAATATCGCCATCCACGTGGGGGTAGAATTCTCTTCCCCCCGGTGGGGTTAGAGCGCGAATCCGAGCTAAATCGCGCTGCGGCCCTGTATGAGCCGTATCACAACGGCGATGAGGGCGAGTACGAGCAAGATGTGAATGTACCCGCCCACCGTGTAGGCGCTAACCATTCCAAGCAACCACAACACCAGGAGTATTACCGCAATGGTCCAGAGCATCGAGAACCCCTCTCATCACCGCTATTTTCTGACGCAATAACTTCTACAGACTATCGAGGGGATCGTTCGACGAATATAAGGTCCAATGTGTATCTGGTTAACGACGTGGCCCTAGGAAGCGAGGTACAGGGACTTATTCTGGCTGACGATCTACCGCAGCATGTCCGGAGAAATCTCAGATTGCGAATTCGTGTTCCGGTAGCGTGGAAGACCGCGTGCGCTATGGCTGCTCCTGTTCCGGTGATGCCGACCGATACTGCGCGCCGAGAGAATCCAACTGAGGATCGGGAAGGTCGATGGCTGAAACATCGATCTCGCCAATGCCGGCACTTACCGGGACGTGGTAGTCGGCGAGATTTGCGTTCATGATGCGGGCCATAGCACCGATTCAATCGGGATTTGAATCCGTTTGGTGATTGTTCATGGTGGCACTGAGAAATCACAAATGCCATCGCGCCCGGTCCTAACGACCTTGTGCACTCTGAGATTAAGCAGCTTGATCTGCCTGAATGTTGGCGGTGTCCGCGTCAAAACTGCATCCGCTTGCTTTTCGTCTTGCAAGGTTTGATCGAGCAGGTTGGCCTGATTTTCCTCGCCCAGAACTTCCGCAAAAGATCGCACCGTTCCATAACGCCGCCATTTCGTAGTGCTCAACTTTTCTGCACGGCCGCGATGATTCCGGCATCGCGCGCCGACATATCCACGGCGCCTTTGATCACGTCTTCACCTTCAGTGATGAGCGCAGCAATGCCTTTGCACTTCTTCGAGTCGACGGAACTCGCTGCCTGGTTCAAAATCTGTTCCCGTCGCGCTACATGGCCCCGCGTTTCCTGCAAGTGAGTTTGAAGCGCATTTTTCAACGGTGGCTCGGTAGAAGCCTGAATCATCTTTGGCCAAGCTCGGTGACTTGAGTTTCAGCGGAATGCAACCGCTCAAGCTGGTCCAGATAAAGTTCCCGGAGGCCGTCAAGATTCGCAAAAGAATTTCATATGTAAGCACCTCAAGGATCGATTGGATTGAAAGTTCAATTTAAGATGCGAACGCGATCAGCTCTGTTGTAGAAAAAGCAGGTGGGAGCGCGCTCGATAAATCTGCACGATTCCGTTTCGCACGGCATAAAGCGTCAGATCGGCGATTGAATGCAAATCAAGCTTTCGCATCAGGTTGGTGCGGTGAGTCTCCGCAGTCTTAACGCTCAGGCTGAGAGCGGTGGCGATTTCCTTGGTGGTTTTGCCTTCAGCGACGAGTTGAATTACCTCCCGTTCTCGAGGCGTTAGAAGTTGTTGCTCGGAATTCTCACTCACTTCCTGGGGGCGGAGGTAACCATCAAGCATCATTTGCGCGACTTTGAAAGTAAAAAATGTCCGGCGGTTCTGCAGAGCTTCGACCGCAGCCACCAAGTCTCGGCCGGCATCGGACTTGAGCAAAAATCCGCGCGCACCGGCGGCCAGAACTTCTCGCACCGCTTGCTCCGAGTCATGGAGGGTGAGGATGAGAATTCGGGCGTCCGGCATCACGGCAAGGATCTGCCGGGCGGCGTCTAAGCCGTTCAGGTTGGGCATCCCGATATCGAGCAGCATGACATCTGGTCTGGATTGGAGGACGAGCTCAACGGCTTCCCGGCCATCCCTGGCCTCACAGCAAACCTCCCAGCCAGCGTGGCTTTCTAAAATCACACGAATTCCTTTCCTCGCAACTTCATGATCGTCCGCAATTAAGATCCGAAGCATACGCACTCCTCGACCTCTCAGCACGAAGCGTCATGGCGGGGTATTGTTTCCGGCAGACGTGCGCTGTGTTGAGATCGTTGCGCCTCCGCCCTGACCGGTTGCCCCAAAACGGTTTACGATGCGATCTCTGTCGTCCGCCAAGGGCGCAGGTTTCAGGTGTTTCCAGTAGCGGAAAAGTGCTCGAGGTTTTTCCGCAGACCCTCAAGATGGCATCTAACCACGCGATGGAGGAGGGACTCTATGCGCTCAGCCGCTCCCTGGAGCGTCGCCTCAATTCTTTCAACTTTGTTCATTGCCGCTGCTCTGGTCATCAGCCTCTCGGCGCAAAGCTCGGGTCAAACTGCGGCGCCAAGCACTCCGACTGCGCAGGCTCCGCCGGATACCTCAGCGACTGGTGCGTCCCAGGGCGCGGCCCCCGATCAGCAGCCACCCGCGCAAGAGCCGAGCGGCAACGACCACAGGTTGGAGGTGAGGCCCTGATCCCGATAAGGCCTTTGTCCGAAGTTCACCACGAAGATCTGATCGTCGGGATTGCTGGCGCGGACCAGATTCAGAACCGCCTGATTTATTTGCCCACGCTTGTCGCGCATGGAACCTGAGTTATCGACCACGATGCCCATCTCCACCGGAACATCTTCCCCGGCGCAACGATGTAATCGTCAGCGGCATGCCTGCTTCCAACACGGTGAACGCGCCTCGATCCAATCCCGTCACTGACTGGGCTGATCGTCAACCACGGTGGCGTGAAGCACAACTTCCTCGATCTGCTTCTTGAATACGAACGTGCCCTGCACCTACTGCGAGTTGCGCTTCATCAGGTGTCGGCAAAAAAGAGCACGGCGCTATACGACGCAATTGTCGTATCGGCCGTTCGCCTGGAAAATAACTCGCGGCTCAACAAGAAAGTCCCGCTGGTGATTACGGATGGCCAAGACTACATGAGCCAGGAAACGTTGCAAGAGGCGTCGCGCCGGCTGCACAGGCGAATGGACCGACCCTTTATGCCATCGGACTGATCGGAAGCGGGTTGCAGGGCTCAGGGCGGAACACGCTCGAGCAACTGGCGGTGGGAACGGGTGGGGTGGCTTACTTCCCGACTCCCTCGATCAAGCGGATAGCACTACGCGAACCGTGGCTCGCGACATTCGGAGCCAATACATCATCGCGTACAAACTGCACAACCAGGGCAAGCCGGACTACCCAACCTTGCACGTCGAGGCGCACGCCCCAGCTATGGCCAACTTACGGTTCGCACCCGGAGCGGATACTATGAACCGGGCCGACTCACTAATCTAAGGCTGGATCAGTAGGCGTCCCCGGATAAGATAATCGATACCTACGCGACCGTGGTTTCAGGCGTGCCTTGAACCAGGGTCGGCATCTGGATCTGGATAATGTTGTTCTTGATGGCATAGACCACCAGATCCCGAATCGAATGCAGGCTCAGTTTTCGCATGATGTTGCTGCGATGAGTTTCCACCGTCTTGGGGCTCAGGTTCAGCAGGGACGCGACTTCCTTGGAGCTCTTTCCTTCGGCGAGGAGCTGTGTGATCTCGCGCTCGCGCACCGTCAGCGTAGGTAAATTCGGCGCCTCGTTTCTAGCCACCACGTGTCCCTTATCGAGGAATCCGGCCAAGACCAGGTCGTTCACGCGAGGGGTAAAGAACATGCGCTTGCTCTGCAAAGCTTCCACGGCGGAAACCAGGTCGCGCGCCGCGTCAGACTTGAGCACGAAACCGCGAGCGCCTGCATCGAGAGCCTCGCGAATGACCTGATCGGAATCCGTGATGGTGAGGACGATCACTTTGAACTGTGGATCATGCTGCATGAGCTGGCGCGTGGCGTCCAACCCGTTGAGGCTCGGCATGCCGATGTCCACGATGACGACATCGGGGTTCAGGCGTTTGGCCATTTCAACCGCTTCGCGGCCATCCGAGGCTTCTCCACAAACTTCCCATCCCTCATGTTTCTGGAGAAGGGCACATAACCCTCGACGGACAATTTCATGATCATCGGCTAGCAGAATTCGCAGTCTCATGGCAGATCTTCCTCCACGTAACGTCTTACAGTCAGAGTTCCATTATCAGCTCGTAGCCTGGGGGCTTCGAGCCAGAGCGGTGAAAACTCGATGCTGACTCACTGATTCAACGGCTTCCAACAAATCCCGGGCGGCATTTGACTTTACAACATACCCCCGGGCGCCAGCGTCCAGCGCCTCGCGCATCATCTGCGGAGAGTCATGCTGCGTGACGAACAAAACCTCGGGGCCGGCATTTTTACGCTTCTGCTGAATCAGGCGACATGCTTCAAGACCGTTCATTCGAGGCATAGTGACGTCGAGAACGACGACGTCCGGCTGCAAACTATCAACCTTTTCCACCGCTTCCAGCCCATCCGACGCCTCACCGATCACTTCCCAATCGCCACGGCCTTGCAGAAGAGTCCTCAATCCTTGTCTTACAACAGGGTGATCGTCCACCAACAGGATGCGGACCGCCATAATCTTTTCGACTCTCTGATGCGGCACCAAGCGACCTTCGTCAGGGCTCCACAGACCGACTAATATTTTATTTTGCTTTGCCGCCGCAGAGTCTACAACGTTTCCGGGGGAGGCTCTCCGCAGGACACTTTGAAACTAGCATGGTGATAAGCGGAACCGAATACAGGGAATCCTGTATTCCAGGACTCGCTTTCTAACTGGCCGCCGGAAAATAAGTCCTGGAATGCAAGAGTGCGTCCACCGCCTCGACAATGGAGCCGACATCTGATTTTGCGCACGCACCGCGGATTCCGGCTTTGCGAGCCTCATCGGTTAACTGCTTGGATAGATGAATGGTGACCATCAGGATGGGAATTTCGGGAAATAGCTCCGAGATCTGCCGGGCGACATCAAGACCGTTTAAATCCGGCATCTGAAAGTCAAGCAAAATCATGTCGGGTGGATTTTTCTTCACCCTTTGCAAGGCTTCTCCACCGGTCCGCGCTTCATCGCAAACCTCCCACGTACTCTGCTGCTCAAGGAGAGCGCGGAGATAATTGCGTACCGCCGGGTTGTCGTCTACCACCAGGATGCGTACCAAGCAGGTCGTCCCTCCGCGTAGAACTTAGTTTGAATTTGATCGTTTCCAGGATCGAGCATCCAATGGCTCCCCATCTTGGTACGTATTCGCCGGGAAAGGAAATACGGCGAACTCCCTACAGTAGGTGCGTTACCAGATACCCTTATCACTTCAGTCCGCTTCATTTCGAGCGCCGCAGCGGCAGCCAACCCGGGCAACAAGCTCAGGCGAAGCGTGCTTTGCAACTCTCCCTTGAGAAGCATCCTCTTCCACTCTGATGCATAAAGGCCAGCAGCCTGCGGGAAGATCGGGTTTTGAAATGCCCAGTTCATTGCCGAACCGCGCGGCATCAGTCGCGAGCGAAGCTAGCGGAAGATCTTCGCCGCGATATAACTTGACATATCCGGACAGCGTTACTTAATAGGTGGCCAGCCCATCCCAAAGGCCCGCCGATTCGGCTAGTGACTTGAGATAGGCATAGTCGATCAACTTCAAATCCACCAGGCGGGCGTTGTCGGCTACGTCGCACAACCGCAAATAGAAGTGTCGATACATGCGTTGCAGGGTGGTGAGGATCAAGCGATCTTCCGGCGCCGGCACGCGGAAAATCCGTCCGCCGAATTTGGCAGTTTGGGATCGGGGGACCAGAGAATTGGTGATCGCAACCTGCTCGCCCGTCTGGCCCAATCGCGATACGTGCACTTCGACTAATTCCGGCAGACCCGGCACGACCAAATTCCTTTGTTGGCCAGTCCATCGCCCCAGCTTCGCTCATCCATGCCGGCTTTGAATCGATCTTCCATGACCGCGGCAACGTCGGAGCCCTGCGCATTCGAGTAAAGATCAAGATCATTTCCCGGGTCGGGCCAGCGATCGAGAAACTTGATCACCATCAGGTCGCCGACTCCCAGGCGCGCATCGCAAATAGGAAACAAAAAAGATAGTGCATGATCGAGGCACGCCTGCTCTTTTACCAATGCGTGCTCAACCCAATCGGCGCGATCGTTTTTCTCGGCCACCATCACTTGATGCAATGCGGGAAATGTTCGCGCCATCGCGTGATGGGAATTTGCCAGATTCCAGAGTTCCCCAAAATCTTCACGACTAAGGGCGGAGACAATTTCAGCGATGTCTTCATCAGTGCCTGTGCCGGCGACTGAGCCACCCTTGTGATCGCCGCCCAGCAGCAGACGAGAGAGAAGCGCGAGATACTTCGTAGAGTTTTTCGCACCATTCATAAACTGGCCTCGCCTCTCTTGCCGGTTGCGGGAAGGATTTCGACGGTCCGTACTTGGATGAAAAACCGTCTGCAATGTTGTGAGCCAGAGCTCTCCTCAGTGCGGAGTGGGCTGGTCAGAGCCAGCATTTCCGTCATTGCCGCAATCCGTTGCCGTGCGCCGCTCGATTGGCGGTGCCTTGCTTGTAATCGTTCCAAGTCTCAATCAAAAAAACCGGCAACGGCTTGGCCGCATCGTAGTCTCGTTGATAAAAATTCCAAGTCTCATCCCGCGTTTTGCCACAAGCGCTTTGCATATGGCGGTTCAGTCCCCACATGGCGGCGGAGTCGTCAAACCGGGCCACGCTCCTCCTACCGCAAACTTGTCGGGATGTTCGTTCTGCACGGTCTTATAGAGGTTCTCGAAGTAAACCTCGCCCCAGTTGCTGCCGTCAGCGGCCCATCCGCCGGGGCCTGGCTGCACCCACGCATAGGAACCCGCGAAATCGTCGGCGAACTGCGGCTGGTCTTTATCGATCAGTAGAGGAGAACTTTCCCCGCCACTGCAGTGCTCACGAACACGGTGCCGATCGACGTGACCGCTCGTCGGGAAAATAAGAATCATCGGCCGGCCCTGGTAAGTGAGCTACGAATTCCGATACTTTGGATACTGTGGCAATGCTGCACTCGCGACGTTCTCGATTCACTATCAGCTTTTGGCGAAAGACGTACCGAGATTCGGCGCGGGCGTAGACTGCCTCCTGTGCCCCGTTTTCGGGAAGAGAAAATCTCGCATTTTCATCTTGGCCTTGTGCAGTTGTGACTTCGAGTTTCCGATGGAGCATTGTAGCTGTTGTGCGATTTCGTAGTGCTGAAATCCCTGCACTTCGTGAAGGTCAAAAATTTGCCGGCAACCTTCCGGAAGTTTCTCAATGGCGCGCCGCAAAGCGATCCTGTCGATTGCTCCGGAGAGGTTGAGGTCAGCGGTGCCCACATCGCGCTTGAGGGATGGGGATTCAGCCGACACCGGCTCATCCAGACAAAGCAACGGTGGCTCCTTGCGGCGCCGAAGCTTCATCAGCACCGTGTTCACGGCAATTCTGTAAAGCCAGGTGGAGAAAGCGGACTCGCCACGGAACGAGCGGATATTGCGAAATACCTGCAGAAAAACTTCCTGCGTCAGATCTTCGGCGTCGTCCACATCTTTCGTCATTTGCAAGCAGACGGAGTACACCCGCTTCTTGTGCAACTGGAAAAGTGTCGCGAAGGCCTTTTGATCGCCGTCCTGAGCCCGCTGCACGAGGGTACGTTCGGATCCATCGCGCTGGGTTTCAGTTCTCGCTGAGATTAGGTCGGTTGCTGTCGCGGAAATCACGTAAGTGGCCACTGTTAGTCTCCTTCGATGAACTGCGCTGGATTCCAGAACACCGGGAACGATCAGCGTCGAAACAAAGACTAATGGAGGCGTGCCGCGTGTCCCATCAGGGCGCTCCTGTAATTGAGGGCGAGATTTGCTGTACCGAGAAAATGAATGGTTTGTGTACTTTAGAGAAACTTTTTTGCTATCTGCGTGTTTTTGCGCGACTCCAAAAAAAGGCCACGAGCACGAGCTCGAGTTCGCCACCGTCGGACATCGGGGCCCGTCATGTCTTTCTCATCGAACTGGAACCCTGATTTTTTTGCTTGCTGTACTGCTGCCTTCGCTTCTTCAAACTTCTTGCGAATAAGGGTGATATCCTTGGGTAACTTGGCTTCCCATTCAACGCGGGAGAACCCAAGCAAACCTCTCCAGTCAACTAGAAGTTTGCCTTTAAGCGGAAAGAGGAGAGCGCTAACCTGGGCTCTCCTCTTTGTGCCTATGAAGGTAATCTACTAACGCAGTAAGGTTGATATTAATACATTCATAAGTAAGTAGACATAGGATATAATGGCCGGAATGAAGCGACGCGACGCTCGTGCCCTCGACCATAAGACGTTGCAAGAGATTCGGATTCATGCGGTCGAAAGAGTTCA
>Ga0187875_10000085_pt1 | contig 84434 bp, 71 predicted proteins | sample June2016WEW_17_1_2_FD_132978 | JGI IMG/M metagenome (GOLD analysis project Ga0187875, IMG submission 132978) | Peatland microbial communities from SPRUCE experiment site at the Marcell Experimental Forest, Minnesota, USA - June2016WEW_17_10 | ecosystem: Environmental > Terrestrial > Soil >... | reverse complement strand
TTGAGCCGCCTCTACCACCAGACGAACTAACCTCCGCCCGATTCTCGCGGAGAAGCCGCCAACAAATCGCGCACCCCTTCGATCTCCTGCCGTGAGCTTGTTCTCACGCACACTCGTAGGGGCTTGGGGCTCGAAGCTGGTCGCTTCCAGGTGACCCTGGGGCGATCACGCGGCGTTGCGGGCGTGCTTGGTGCGCGGCGCCGACCGACGAGCGGTTTTAGTAGCACAGGCACTCCTGCCTGTGCGGGGTTGGTTTTTTGGGCTTTTGTAAAGGCACTGAGAAAAAGTGCGAAGGCGCACAGGCAGGAGTGCCTGTGCTACCCGGCCCTTTGTAGGCGGTGAGATGGAAACGACTGATCAGTGTTTCGCCATCGGGAGCGTGAATCACTGGCTGAGCCGGTTAGTGCAAGGAAAAATAGGGGCAAACGAGTTAAGATGTGCGCGCAGATCTAGCGTAGCGCTCGGGTGCGTGCGTTCGGGCGACAAACTTCGGACAGTTCGGACACAAGATGGCTCGCGAAAGATTGCTGATTATCGGAGGGGTGGCGGCGGGGATGAGCGCGGCGAGCCGCGCGCGGCGGCAGGACCCGAATCTGGAGGTTGTGGTGCTCGAGAAGGGGGCGGACGTTTCGTACGGGGCGTGCGGACTTCCCTACTACATTTCGGGGCGCGTGGGCGAGGCTAGCGATTTGGTGGTGCACACGGCGGACTTTTTTCGGCGGGAGCGCGAGATTGACGTTCGGTTGCGGCATAAGGCGATCGGAATCGAGCCGGGGCGGCGCGTGGTGCAAGTGGAGGCGGAGCACGGGCAGAACCTCGAGATGCATTACGACGCGCTGGTGATTGCGACGGGCGGGGCGCCGGCGGTGGAAATTCCGGGCTCGGAGCGCGAGAACGTTTTCGCGTGCGGCGATTTGGCTTCGGCGGTGAGGCTGCGTGATTTCATCGAGCAGAAGCGGCCGCGCCGCGCGGCGATCATTGGGTCGGGGTACATTGGCCTGGAATTCGCGGATGCGCTGGCGGCGCGCGGGCTGGAAGTGACGATCGTGGAGCGCGGGGAGACGGTGATCGATGGGCTGGAACCCGAGATCGTCGCGGAAGTCGAGCGCGTGCTGGCGGCGCACGGGGTGACGGTGTTGAAGCGCGCGCCGGCGACACTGATCGCGGGGCCGGAGGGTGAGCTGGCGACGACGGTGCAGCACGGGTTGGCCGGATCGTTGCCGACGGATCTCGTGATTCTGGCGACGGGAATTCGGCCGCGCACGGAGTTGGCCGAGGCGGCGAGAATTTCGATGGGGCGCACGGGAGCGATCGCCGTGGACGACGCGATGCGCACCAACGTGGGCGGGATTTTCGCGGCGGGCGATTGCACGGAAGTGCAGCATCTGGTGGCGGGCTGCGCGGCATACATTCCGCTGGGCACGACGGCGAATAAGCAGGGGCGCGTGGCGGGGGAAAACGCGGCGGGAGGGCGCGCGCGATTCGCCGGTGTGGTGGGGACGCTGGTGACGCAAGTGTTCGAGCTGGAGATCGGGAAGACGGGATTGTCCGTGGATGAGGCGCACGGCTACGGATTTCATCCGGCGAGCGTGGCGATCACGACCGTCTCGCGGGCGAAATATTTTGGCGGCAAGCCGTTGCTAGCGAAGATTGTGTGGGACAAGCCGAGCGGGCGGTTGCTGGGCTGCCAGTTCGCCGGGGAAGATGGCGCGGCGAAGCGCGTGGACGCGGCGGCGATGGCGTTGCAGGCACGGATGCGCGTGGCGGATTTGTTGCATTCGGATTTGGGATATGCGCCGCCGTTTGCGCCGGTGTGGGAGGCGCTGTTGATCGCGGCGAATGAGGCGATGAAGCAGGAATGATATGTGGCTCGTACGGACTGGGATTCAGCTGGCCGCTTCGATCCATCCGATCGCGCAGGGAAACGTCAAAGGCCAAGAAAGAGGGATTCTTCGCTCCCTGCTGGTCGCTCAGAATGACTTTCGTTATTTTGCCGCGATAAATTGAAAGCCGCGACTGTAACGCCACGGTCAGTTCCGTATCGACAAATCTATGGCGGCGTCAAAGCAGCTCGTCGCTGAGCCAAGTCTCGCGATGCTTTGGCTGTTTGCGGCGCTTATCGGGGATGACGCGCTCGGCGGGAGGGGAGCCGGCGGCTTCGCGGGCGCGGCGGCGCGCTTCGGCGGCGACCGTGAATTTGGGTTTCGTGCGTGCGACCTTGCGGGCGCTGGGTTTTTTGCGCGCCATAGTTAAGCCGATGGGCAGCCGCAGCCGCGACCGCCCTGTGACCGTGCGCCGAGCGAACGAATTAGCGCGCGGCTGAAACCTGATAATGCCGCACGGGAACGCGGTGCTGCGCTGTTTTCTGCAAATCGGCGAGGGCGGCCAGGACTTGCTGGCTGTGGCCCGTGGGATTGACGCCGATGAATTCCTTGACGATCACGCCGTCGGAATTAATCAGGAACGTATTGCGCGCGGCCATAACATTTGCGCCCATGGTGCGCAGCGAGCCGTATTTCGCGGAAACTTCATGCGAAATGTCGGAGAGCAGCTTGAAATTGAGGCCTTCTTTGGCGCAGAAATCTTTGTGTGAACCGACCGAGTCCACGCTGACGCCGAGAATTACGGCGTTGATCTTCTGATATTGCGCGAGGTCGGCTTGGAAACTGTGGGCTTCGATCGTGCAGCCGCTAGTGAAATCCTTGGGATAGAAATAGAGCACGACCCACTTGCCGCGATAGTCCTTCAGTGAGACGGCGGTGCCATCCTCGGAATTCAAAATAAACTCGGGAGCCTTCGCGCCGACTGCGGGAATATCCGCCGCCGCGATTGCCGGCGCGTTGATTGCCGGCGCGGGAGCCATTTGCGGTGCGGGAAGCGGCGCTGGAGACGGCGCGGCGGGGGCCTGGGCGCTCGCGCCGCGCGCCGCGAATACGATTAGGAATAACGCCGTACACAGTACCGACAGCGCGGCCACGCGGCCGATTGCGTTTGCTCGAATCGTCATATGTGTATTCCTCCGGGGCGAATAGTATGCCGTTTCACCACAGAAGTTTCAAACCAAACTGAATTTGGCGTGAGGTTGTGGTGGTGGAGGAGATCACTCCGGCCGTGGGCGAAAGCGCCGTGGCGGAAGTGTAGATGACGGGGTTGGGCTCGTTGAAATTGGCGTGATTTAGGATATTGAAAATTTCAGCGCGGAATTGCAGGGCGAGCCGCTCCTTGATCGCCAATTTGCGATCGACGGAAAAATCCAGCGAAGTGAGGCCGGGGCCGGTGAGCGAATCGCGGCCAGCATTGCCGTACGTGCCGATGACCGGAGCGGAGAACGCAGCGGGATTGAAATACTCATTGGGGGCGCCGAGAATCACGGGGCCGGCGAAGGACGGATTGATATTCGGGCGCACGGGGTTGCGCGAATCGCCGTCGTTCGTGGGGTTGTAACCGAGTTGCGGCGTGAACGGGAAGCCGCTTTGCGCGGTGAGGATGCCGCCGAGCGCCCAATCCGAAATCAGGTGATTCGCAAACGAGTTGCGCGCGGCGTTATGGCCGAACGGCAGCGCCCACGTGGCATTCAAGACGGCGGAATGCGTGGCGTCAAAGGTGGAGCGGCTCCAATCGGCCGCGGGATCGAGAGGATTGGCGGTGAACGCGGGCGAGCTGGTGGAGATGCTGGTGTTCACGGTGTCGCCGTCGTCTTCGCTCTTCGAGTACGTGTAGACGCCGCGGAATTGAAGGCCGCGGGCGAAATTGCGGCGGACGTCCACTTCCAGCGCGTTGTAGGAGCTATCGCCTTCGGAGAACCACGACGTCGTGTTGGCGACGGCGGGATTGGCGTCAGGCGAGCCGGTGGCGATGTATTCCGTGCCCGCGGGAAGCGTGGAGCAAGCGGCAACGGCGCTATTCGGGCAAAACACCGGGACGGGCGTGTTGGCGTCAATGGAAAGCAATTCGTGATAGCCGTGCGAGCCGACATAGCCGACGCTGAGCGAAGTGTTCTGCGAGAGCTGCTGCGAAATTTTCAGCGAATAGGATTCAACCGTCGGCGTGAACAGATTCGGCTGCACGCCGGAGGGAGAGATCAGCGCGCCGGCGGGCAATGGCGCGCCAGGGGTGATGGGGGTGTCGGTGGTGAGCGGCTTGCTCTTTATCGTGAACACCGTGTTGTACGGGCCGTTCTGGTCGGCGCGATAGCTGAGATTGTCCAGCAGCGCGTCGTAGATGCCGAAGCCGGCGTCAATCACCGTCTTGCGCGAAGCGAACGGCGCCCAGGCGATGCCGATGCGGGGCTCCGGGAGGAACTTGGCATTATTCACCGCAAGCAATGAGTTGCCGACGGTGGGCGTGGAATTGATCACGCCGTTGGTGAAATTGTAATTCGAGGCGCGGCCGGCCTGTTCGTTCCAGCCGTCGGTGGACTCGGCGCGAAACGCTAGGCGCAACTCGAGGTTCGAGCGCAATTTGATGATGTCTTGCGCGTAGTAGGCGGCCTCGAGCGAGCGCCAGCCGAGCGGCGTGGCCTGCGGCGCGACGACGAAACTGGAAACGGTGCCTTGCAGGAACGTGGTGAGTGAGGTGAAAGTGGCGGAACCGAACTGATCCTGCGCCAGCTCGTCATTGGCTTGCAGGCGTTCAATCCACACGCCGAACTCGAACAATTGCTTGCCGCGGGTCACCGTCACCTGATCTTCTTCGGTGAATAGATTGCGTACGGCGTGCAGGTTGTCTCCGGCGTTGGTGCCGGCCGAAGTGATCGCGGACGGAGAATTCGGCGCGGTGCTGCCGCCGATGACGACGACGCCAATCGGCTCGCCGGAGACGAAGCCGGGGAGATTGATGAGCGATTCACCATTGAAATAAAACGCGGCGCGCGAGAAGCCGATGGTGGCTTTGTTGATGAACGCCGGAGTGAACACGTGCGTTTCGGACGCGCTCACAACCTGTTCGCGCAGGGATTCGATATCGAAGCTGAGCGGGTTGGCTGTCGGCGTGTTGTCCGCGCTGTCGTCAATCGTGTAAACGATGTCGGACGAATCCTTGGTTGAAAACGTGTGATCCAGGCGCGCGGTGCCGAAATCCTCGCGAATGGTCTGCAAGGGATGGCTGAAGTCTTCGGCGATGCCGCAACCAAGATCCGGACCGTTCGCTGCCGGCCACAGTGCAAGCAACGGCGCGACGCTGGCGGCGATTCCGACGTGCGTAAGCGGCGTCGAGGACGTGCTGGGGCAAGTGGAGGGAACGTAGCCCAGCAGAGCTTCTGTGTCGGGCACGAAGGTGACGTCGCTGACGCCGAGGCGCTGTTGGAAGGCTTCAAAATTGGCGAAGAAGAAGGTTTTGTCTTTTTGGATCGGGCCGCCGATGGCACCGCCGAAGACGTTGCGCTCAAAGTGCGGGATTGCGCCCTGATCGAAGAAATTGCGAGCGTCGAGATCGCTGTTGCGAAGGAATTCGTAGAGGCTGCCGTGCAATTCGTTGGCGCCGGATTCGGTGACGATGTTCACCTGCGCCCCGGGGCGCTTGCCGTATTCGGCGCCGTAAGTATCCGTGACGACGGCGAATTCGCGCACGGCGTCAACGCCGAGCAATTGGCCGCTGGCGCCCCCGGGCGTGTTGTCGATTTCGGATGCGCCGGTGTATTCGACGCCGTTGAGCAGGAACAAATTCTCCTGCGGACGGCGCCCCGAAACCGCGAACATATTGCCGACGACGGAATTGGACGTGCCGACGGTGCCGGAACGCTCGGCGGAATAATTGACGATGCCGGGATTCAGCGTGATCAATTGATCGTAGCTGCGGCCATTGAGCGGCAGCTCCTTCACTTGCTTTTCGCCGACCAAGCCCGATGGCTCGACAGTCGATACGCTTACCGGCGGGGCCGTGTCCGAGACCTTCGCGACGGATTGGACCGCTCCGACGGTGAGCGCCACGGTCACTTCCCTGCGCTGGCCGACGACCAGCGTGATGCCGGTGCGATCTTCAGGGCGAAAACCGTCTTTCTCGACGGTAACTTCGTAAAGGCCGACGGGCAGCGCTGGCGCGTCATACCTGCCCGACGTATCCGTGACCGTGTTCCGCTCGGCGCCAGTTTCGAGGTCCGTCACGGTGACTTTGGCTCCCGAGACGGCCGCGCCTGAGGTATCGGTGACGATGCCCCAGATCGAAGCGTCTGCCGCTTGCGCGCGGGCTCGCGTGGCCCAGCCCACGAGCAAAATCAACAACGCCAACAAAACTGCGACCAATTGAAAATGATCGATCTCGGTACGACTGCGACGACTTCCGTTGGTTCTCGCGTTCATGATCGCCGGTCTCCTTTAAGGTCCTCGGCGCACACGTTCAAGTGTGCGGATCGTTACAGCTTGGGCTTTGGGTTTGCGGCAGGCCTTTGGGGTCTGCCAACTTCAAACGGACCGCTTAATTAGAGGAGACAACAACAACAGGAACAACAACAGGCCGAGGCGGCCTGCCGGAGAGAAGAGCCGAGGATACTTTGCATTCTAGTCATAGCAATAATGCGTCCGAGCAGTTTACGGATCGCAGCTACCGAAGTCAAATCAAATTTTGTGAGGGCGCCGGCGTTGCTTGACAGCGAGTCTGTCGCCGGGCGATAAAACTCCGATGTCGAATTGCGATAAGCGCAACCGCGGCGTGAAGAGCGACGTGAAAACTGCCTCCCTTCTGGGACTTCTTGTCTTGGCTTTTGCGCCGGTGGCGGCGTGGGGCGGGCCTCCGTTTCAGACCGACGATCCGGAACCCATCGACTACAAGAACTACGAGTTCTATACGTTCGCCTCGGCCGATGGGACGCCGGTGGAAATGGATACGGTGGGGCCGGCGGTGGAATTCAATTGGGGCGCGCTTCCAAACGTGCATCTTCATATCATTCTGCCGCTGGCGGAAGCATTTCCATCGAACAATCCGAATTTTGCGCCGTCGGGAGAAGGGCCGAAGACGGTCGGACTGGGAGACATCGAGACGGGAGTGAAATTTCGATTCATCCAGGAATCGAAGCGTCGGCCGCAAGTCGGCACGTTCGTGATGTTTGAATTGCCTACGGGCAGCCCGGCCAAAGGACTGGGAGTCGGCAAGACTTGGTACAAGGTGCCGCTGTGGGCGCAGAAAAGTTTTGGGCCGTGGACCACGTACGGGGGCGGCGGAGAGACGCTTTTCAATCACTCGGATGGATATCGCGATTTTCCGTTTGGCGGCTGGGTGGTGCAACGCGATCTTGGCAAGAAATTCACGCTGGGCGCGGAGGTTTTTTATCACGGGGCGGAGGGATTCGCGGCGCCGCAGACCCGACATGCCGTGCTTCTGGATGTGGGCGGCTACTACTACTTCAGGAATCCGGGATTTCAGCTGCTGTACAGTTATGGGCACAGCGTCGCGGGGCAAACCGAAAACTACGCGTACGTTGGACTTTATTGGACGTGGGGGAAGCAAGGGGATAAGAAGGATAGCGCGATGAATGGGTTCGAACCTCCGAAGACTTACGGGCACATGTAGAGGAAACGCGAGGCGCGAGTGAACGTCACAAGCAGCGACGTAATACTTTTGGCACACGCCACGTTTGGAGTGCTGGGGACCGTGGCGGCGGTGTGGGTGTTCGTTGAGGCGCTGAACGCGCGAGAGCAAAACGCGCAGCGCACGCGCGTGGCTGCGTGGGCCGTGGCGCTTTTTTTGAGCGGAGCTTGGATATTGGGCGGATATTGGTATTTGCGATTTTACCCCGCTGAACGCGCCTTGATTCTGAACGGACCATGGCCATTTGCGCATAGCGTGTTCATGGAAACGAAAGAGCATCTGTTTCTGATGACGCTGATCCTGGCGTTCTACCTGCCGATCGTGGTGCGCGAGCAACTTCAGGCCAATCCTGCGGCGCGGAAAATGGCGATGTGCGTCGCGATGCTGATTGTGATCACAGGACTGGCGATTGAGGGGGCGGGCGCGGTGATCGACCACGGCGTGAAGGTCGCGCTGCTGCGAGCCGCGGCGATGGGAGCGGTGAAATGAACTCCGACAGCGCAAAACTAAACAGCGCCACTGCGGGTTTCGGCGTAGCCGCAGCAGTCACAGCGCTATTCAATACTGTTCTCGCATGCGCGAAGGATGCGTATCATCCGCTTTTGATTTTGATGAATGGAATTGCCGGCCACAATTGGACGACGCAAGGAATGGCTGACGTGATTCTGTTCGTGGGGCTGGGGCTAGCGCTTTCGCATTCTCGCGCGGTCGAGCGGATCAGGCCGGATCGGCTGATTATGTTTTTGGTGGCGGCGGTTGCGTTTGCGGGCGCCGGGCTTTTCGCGTGGTACCTGATCTTTTAGCGATTGCGCCGGCGGGTTTGCGCGATCGCATCGAACGCGATCACGCGCGGCGGACGGCCATGCCGGTGTGGGCGTCGACGAGCTCGAAGACCTTGGGATTGGCGCAGACTTCGTAGTAGGCGCGAGCGCTGGCGGGGCCCAGGCGGCCATCGGGCAGCAACTGGCGCACTTGGCCTTTGCGGATGACGATGGGCTCGAGGCCATCGCCGATGGGGACTTCGCCCCAATAGAGCGTGATGCGTTCGCGGCCCCAGGGCAAGGCGCAATCGATTTCGGCGGGGGTCATCGCAATTTCTTCGCTGAGCTTCAGGAAACCCTCTTCATTCAGCTCGATGCCATTCAGATTGAAGCGAATCAGGAGTTCATCGGCTTCTTCTTCGACGGCGCCCTCGAGAACGGTTTGAAATAGGAAAAGATTGAACACCGATGCTTGTTTCGCCAGAAGGCGGCGCGCCAATTTCGAGCAGCTCGACAGGCGATCGGACAGATTCAGCGCCCGCGAAATCATGATTTTGGAATCGGCGTCAACCCAATACGTCGGAGCCGAACCCTGGTAAGCGATTCCAATACCCAATTCGAGACGCGGGAGATCTTTCGATTGAGCTTTGTCGTTGTAGGCCTGCTGCACGGCCAGAATTTGTCGCGCCAGGCCGCAGGCTTTGGAAACGGCGCGCTGGCTGGAGCGATTGGCCTCGGTTTCGTAGATCGCCAACACCAGCGCATCGCCTTCGACGAACACTTTCGCGGCGCCGTAGCGATCGAGGATGCGCTTCACGGGCTCGTACAAATTGATACTGAAAAGCGACGCGGGATTCAGGCCGCGCTCAATCAATTGCTGGGTGATTTTCGTCGAGCCGCGCACGTCGGCCTTGATGATGGTGTGGGAAACGACGCGATCTTCGACCGGGCCGACCTCTTGCGGCAGCAGAAACTCGAACAGGCTGTTGTTCATGCGCGAAATCTCGCGCGTCTTTTCGCTGCGGACCAGATTGATGCGCTCCATCGCGGCGGTCAGGCGATCGTAATTTCGCAGGCCGCCGCGAAGACGCATGAAATCCTCTGCAAAGCGCGTGGCGATGGCGCGGGCGTCTTCGCGGGGAGTCTTGCGGAGTTTCTTCGCGAGGTCTTCGATGCGCTGAACGGAAAATTGGCGCGCCGGGAATTGTTTCAGGATGTCCGCGACGCGCTTCATTTCTTCGCGTGAGACGAGCGCCTTCTTCAGCTGCTGCAAGTGAATCGGCGGGCAATAATCGTGATACAGATTCCGCAGCTGGTAGCTGGCCAAAATGTGGACCAGCAAATCGCGCTGCTCGAGCAGCGCGATCCACCGATCGAGCAGACGCGCGCGCATTTCGGCGCCGCCGGCGCCATCGCCCGCGTAGGAGACGTCGAACAAGCGCAGCGCGTTTTCCGGCTGATTCAGGAAATCGCCCAGACGGCTTTGATACTGCTCGGAGAGAAAATCGGCGCGGCGCTTGGCGGCGTCAATTTGCGGCGCCAGCGAATCGATGCGTTCGCCGAGGCCGTGCAGGCGGCGCTCGACGTCCAACATTTCCGTGCGCGTATCCGCGGCACCTGAACGCAAACCCACGCGGGTGAACAGACCGTCGCCGCGCTCGGATTTGCGAACCAGCGCAGCGCGGTCTTGCTCAAGGCGCACAATTTCGCCGCGCGTGGCGAGCGCGGCATCGACGAGAGCCTGATGCTGGCGCAAGGCCTCGCCCAACTCGTCACCCTGATCGCCGGCCAGCAGCGATTCGCGCAGGAAATCGAGCAGCAACGCGTCGAAAGTCTCCATGCGATCTTGGTCGCGAATATAGTTGCCCAGCAGAACGTAGTGCTCGAGGAACAGCGCGTCGTCGCGGCCGCCTTCGACGAAGGCCAGGCGATTGTTCAGAATGTCGTAGGCGCCGGAATCGTCGGCGCCGAAAAGCGCGCGCCTGGATTTTGAAAGCAGCGATTCGTCAATTTCAGAGAGCACTTGATAAAGGTGCTGCCCGGCCTGCCGGAAGGTGCCGCGACGCCCGGCCTGCAATTCCGCCAGGCGCGCCTTCATCACGTGGGCCTGCTCGCTGCGCTCGAAATATTCACCGCGGCTCCGGATCCATTCCTTGCCTTCGAGCACCAAATTCGCAAACTGAGTGGCGATTTCCTGGGTGAGGAATTTCACGATGGCGACGCGCGCCAGAACGTCGATCTCGATGTTCTTTTCAAATTTGGCGCGGGTCAGAGCGGATTGCAGCAGGTCGGTGAGCTGTTTTTTCCACACGCCGGTTTCGAGAGGCTTCTTGGCGCGGCGATCGGTTTGGGCCAGAAACGCAAGTTGCGCGCTTTGCCGAATGAACTCGAGCAAATAGGTGGAGGAGGTTTCGATGAAGCGCGGACTCAGGAAGACGTCGTGGTGGATGTTGTCCACGCCGACGGCGAGTGACGCGAGCGTCAGCTCGGCGGTATAGGGCTTGAGATTGATCCGCTCGGGGTTCGCGCCCGCAGTTAGGGATAAATTTTCGGGCATCAGGGCGCTCGGGTTACCTATTGCCAGCCTAACAAGGCTGTGGGGAGCGGACAAGGCGAGGGCGCTAAACCGTTAACAGACGCGGCGTTACCGTGCGCGAAATCGGGGAAAAACAGCGTTAGGGCGTGCGCACGGTGATGCGGCGAGTATCTGAACCGAGGTGCTCGAGCGAGATTTCCATGCGCGGCCAATCGTTGGCCAATTGGAAGCGCTCGGACCATTCGACAACGATGATGGTAGGTTCGGAGAGAGCATCCTCAAGTCCAAGCGATTCAAGATCGTGGAAATTTTCGATGCGGTACAGATCGGCGTGATAAATCTTCGCGGACTTTTCCGGCGCGTCGCCGGCGGCGTGGTGAAACACGTGGACCAACGTGAACGTGGGACTGGTGACTTCATCTTCGCCGGCCGCGCCGAGGCCGCTGATGATTCCCTTGGATAGCGTGGTTTTGCCACTGCCCAGATCGCCGGAGAGCAGGACCAGCAGCGGCGGCTTCATTCCGGCGGCCAATTCCCTGCCGCGCGCGATGGTTTCTTCCGGAGAATGCGTTACGTAGACGGCGGACTTTTCGCTAGCGGGCACTTTCGCGCTCCGCGAGCAGTTGCCGGAACGCCGCGGGCAGCGAATCGATCAGGTCGCCCGCAACGAGCGGTATTTCGCCGACGCTTGCCGCAGCGATGTCTCCGGCCAAACCGTGCAGATAAACTCCCAGACCGATCACGCGCAGCCAATCGTCAACGCCGAATTGCGCGGTGAGGCCGGCGAGAATTCCGGTCAGCACGTCGCCGGTTCCGGCGGTGGCCATGCCGGGATTGCCGGTGGTGTTGACGAAGGCGCGGCCATCGGGCGACGCGACGATTGTGTGAAAGCCCTTCAGCACAACGATTGCGCGCCAGCGATTCGCGGCTTCGAGCGCCGTATCCAGGCGGCGCGCCTGAATTTCGGCAACGGTGCGTCCGAGCAAGCGCGCCATTTCGCCGGGATGCGGGGTGAGCGTGAGCGATGGGCACTGGCGATCGTTCAGCGAATCGGCGCAGCCATCGTAGGCGTTCAAGCCATCGGCATCGAGAATCACGGGCGCTTCCGAGCGCGCGACAACGGTGTGGACAAAATCACGCGTCTCATTGTGCGTCGATAAGCCCGGTCCAATCGCAAGCACGGATTTTTTGCCGGCGATCTCGGCGAAGCGGCCGTAATCGAGAGTGCGCATGCCGATCGACCCGGCGTCGGTGGAGACGAGCGGAACGGTCATCACTTCCGGCGACCCGGCAGCCACCATGGGCAGCGCTTCAGAAGCTGTGGCCACAGTGACCAAGCCCGCGCCGGCGCGCAATGCGCCGCGTGAAGCCAGCACAGCCGCGCCGGATTTGCCGACGGAGCCAGCGACGATGAGAGCGTGACCGTAGGTGCCTTTGTTTGAATCGCGGCGGCGCACGAGCGGAAGCGAGCGAAATTCGGCCGGCTCGACCCAATGCAGCTTTAAGTGTGCGTCGGAATCAAGAAGTTCACGCGGCGTGCCGATTTGGCGGACTTCGAGGCGGCCCACACGATCGGCGCGCGGCGAAACTAATTGGCCGACCTTAGGAGCGGTGAACGTGACCGTGCAATCCGCGACGACGACGGGACCGCCCGAATCGTGCGCTTCAGATGCGAGGCCGGAGGGAATATCTACGGCGAGAATCATCGGCGCCGCGGCGCCTGCGGCGGGCGCCTCGCGCGCGGCATTGATGTCGTCAATCACGCGCGCCATCAAGCCCGTCGCTGGGCCGCGCAGGCCGGTGCCGAGCAGAGCGTCCACAATCACGCCCGCGCCATCGAGTGCGGAGCGCGCGGCTTGCCATTCGGATTCGCTCGACGCCACGCGCAGTTCGCCCGCGCCCTGGCGCCAGCGCTTCAAATTCGCGGCGGCATCGCCGGTGATGGCTTCCGGATCGGCGCAGAGCACGACGACCGGCGCCAGGCCGCGCTCGATCAGCACGCGCGCGGCGACGAATCCATCGCCACCATTATTTCCTTTGCCGCAGAGAATGACGATTTTGCGCGCGTCAAGATCGGGGCACGTTTCGCGCAAGACGTCGGCGACGGCGGTGCCGGCGCGATCCATCAGCGCGAGGCTGGCGATGCCGTAGCGCTCGGTGGTGAGCCGATCGGCCTCGCGCATTTGTTCGGCGGTGAGAAGTTTCATGGGAGTGAGCGCCGCTGGGCCGAGTATAGCCGAAGTGCGGCGCGGCGGGCTTCACGCGGAAGCGACGATGTGCCTTACTGCGCTTCGGGATTGCTGACGCGGCTGTGATGCCGGCTGTAGCCGAAGTAAATCATCATGCCGATCGCCAGCCACACGACCAATCGTATCCACGTGGCCAGCGGAAGACTGATCATCATCAAGCCGGAAACCAAAATGCCCATGATAGGCACAAACGGCACCCACGGAGTGCGGAAGTGGCGCGGGATATCGGGCTCGCGCACGCGCAGCTCCCACACGCCGGCGCAAACGATCACGAATGCCAGCAGCGTGCCGATGCTGACGAGTTCGCCGAGCGTGCCGACGGGAATCAGAGAAGCGAACGTCGCAACGAAAATACCGACGACGATCGAGGAAATATACGGAGTGCGCCAGCGCGGATGAATTTTGCTGGCCCAGGCCGGCAGCAAGCCATCCTTGGACATGGCATAGAGCACGCGCGACTGGCCGAGCATCATTACCAGCATGACGCTGCCGAGGCCGGCGATGGCGCCGAGCTTGACGAAGAAGCTGCTGAGCTTCACGGCGTGACCGGCGACGTGCATCGCGTAGCCGATGCCCGTGGCGTCAACACCGATAGCGACGGGATCGGGAACGTTTAGCGCTTTGTAATTCACCACGCCGGTGAGCAGGCCGGAGACGGCGATGTAAAGGAACGTGCAGATCAGCAATGAACCCAAAATTCCAATGGGCATGGATTTTTTGGGATCGCGCGTCTCCTGCGCGGTGGTGGAAACGGCGTCGAAACCGATGTACGCGAAGAACGTGACTCCCGCGCCGCGCGCGATGCCCGACCAGCCGTAGTGCCCGAAGGCCCCGGTGTTCGGCGGAATGAAGGGATGCCAATTGGCCATCATCACCGCGGGATGGCGGAAGGCGAAGGTGGAGGCCACGCCGATGAAAACCAGAACAATCGAAACCTTGAGCGCCACGACGAAATTGTTGGCGTTGGCTGATTCCTTGATGCCGATCACAAGCACGACCGTGACCAGCATGATCGCGATGAAAGCAACGAGATTGAAAACCCCGGTGGCGTGCGGAAGCAGCGCGGGATCGACGCCATGCGCCTTTAGCGTCGGCAAAACCGTGGCGAGACGGTCCCAGCGCGCGTTATAAAAAACTAGGTCCGTTCCAGGCGTGGCGGTGAAGCGCGGGGGAAGGTAGATGCCGAAATCTTGCAGGAAGCTGACGAGATAGCCGCTCCAGCCCGACGCCACAGTGGCCGCGCCAAAGGCATATTCGAGGACCAGATCCCAGCCGATCACCCAGGCAAAAATTTCGCCCAGCGTGGCGTAGCCGTAGGTGTACGCGCTGCCCGCCAGCGGAATCATCGCGGCGAATTCGGCGTAGCAGAGGCCCGCGAAAACGCAACCGACGCCCGCGAGAATAAACGAGAGGACAATCGCGGGCCCGGCATACTGCGCGGCCGCGGCGCCCGTCAGCACAAAGATGCCGGCACCGATGATCGCGCCCACGCCCAACGAAACAAGCGACCAGGAGCCGAGATGGCGGTGCAGCGTGCCTTCGCCGGTCTCCCCGGCTTCGGCGTGCAGCATGTGCATCGGTTTTCTTGCGAAAAGCGGATTACGCATCGGGGAGTGCTCCGTTTCCCGGCGCGCATCGCGCGGCCGATGACGAGCGAACTCGATCTAACTCGGCAGGGACGCTGCCGACCGCTTGTGCCAAATCCAGTACACCGGCGCTCCGCAGACGACGATCACCAAACCCGGCCATGCCGTCTGCGTTTGATACAAGAGCAGTGCCGCCATAATGACAATTGCCGCGCAAATGTACAACGCCGGAATTACGGGATAGCCGAATGCGCGGTAGGGACGCGCAGCATCGGGTTTAAGGCGGCGCAGGCGGAAAATGCCGGCGATCGTGAGGACGTAAAAGATCAACACGGCGAAGACGACGTAGTCGAGCAAATCGCTGTAGAGATTGCCATAGACGACGGCGCCGCTGACGGCGTCAACGCGGCGCGTGCGCAGCAGCACGAGAATCGCCGCCCAGACTCCTTGGAGTCCCAAGCCCATGGCTGGAACGTGTTTGCGATTCAGGCGGCCGATGCTGCGGAAAAACAAGCCGTCACGCGCCATGGCGTAATACACGCGCGAACCGGCGAGAATCAATCCATTGGCGCAGCCGAAAGTGGAAACCATAATCGCCAGCGCCATGATACCGGCGCCGGCCGATCCGAAAATCACGGCCAGGGCGGCCGTCGCCACGCGATCGTCAGGCGCGGTTTGGATGCGAGTGAGCGAAAGCGTGAACAGATAGGCGACGTTAACCAGCAGATAGAGCGCGATCACGATGGCGGTTCCCGCGGCCAGAGACAGCGGAACGTCGCGCCGCGGATTTTTCACTTCGCCGGCGGTGAACGTGATGTTGTTCCACGCGTCGGCGGAGAAAAGAGATCCGACTTGCGCCACGCCAAACGCGATCACCACAGCGTACAGGCCGCCAGTGACGGAGACGGACGGAATCCATCGCGCGAGAAACGGCGCGCCGGGCGCAATCGTTTGCGGGCTGTGCAGCGCCCAGAGCGAAGAAAAGTTTGCGTGAAGCGCCGCGGCGTTGCGGCCCCAGAAAATGCCCAGCAGAATCAAAGCGGCCAGCGCCAGCGTTTTCGCCGAGGTGAAAATATTCTGGATGATTTTGCCGAGCCGCAGCCCGTGTGTGTTCGCCCACGTGAGCAGCAAGATCAGCGCGACGCCGACAAGTTGTTGCCGAGAGAGGCTGATCGCGTATTTCGCGGAAAGCCGCAGCGGCGGCACGATCCAAGCCGCCGGCGAAACCCACGGAGCGAGCACTCCGAGGTAACGCGCGAATCCCACCGCGACCGCGGCGATGGTGCCCGTCTGAATCACCAGGAACACGGTCCATCCGTAGAGGAAGCCCCACAGCGGCGAATAACTTTCGCGAAGATAAACGTACTGGCCGCCGGCCTTGGGCATCATCGCCGCCAGCTCGCCATAGGAAAGCGCGGCAGCGATCGTGAGGGCGCCGGTGATCAGCCACGTGAGCAAGAGCCCGCCGACGGAACCGGTGAGCCGCGCGATATCGGCGGAGACCAGGAAAATTCCCGAGCCGATCATCGAGCCCACCACCAACATCGTGGAATCGAACAGGCTTAAGCTGTGAACGAAGCCGCCGGGCGCAATCTCGGGCGCCGCTGGCGCGCCAGCTTCGGCGTTGCGCTTAGGATTCGTTTGGTTCATCGCGGCGCACCAATGGCTTCGGCTGCAATCGCCAAATATTCTTCCGCGCGTGCGGCGGGATTTGCGGCGCGAAGCAGATCACTGGCGACGGCGAGAGAATCCGCTCCCGCACCGTACACGGCCCGAGCGCGATCGAGTGTGATGCCGCCGATGGCCACGATCGGTTTGCGCGTTGCGGCGCGGGCGGCGCGCAAGCCTTCAAGCCCTACGAGCGCATCGGGCTGCAATTTCGTCGTGGTCGGAAAGACCGGGCCGAAGGCGACGTAATCGGCCGAAGTCTTGTCCGCAGCGCGCACTTGCTCAAGCGTATGCGTCGAAACGCCGACCCACATCACAGGCCCGCAGATCGCGCGCGCTTGCTCGACTTTGAGATCCTGCTGGCCGACATGCACGCCGCCGGCCCCGGCGAGCAGCGCGATATCCGCGCGGTCGTTGACGATCAATCGCACGCCCGTGGAATCGAGCGCGCGCGCGAGTTGCGCTGCGATTTCAAGTTGCTTCGCCGGATCGATTTGTTTTGCACGGATTTGCATCAACCGGCAACCGGCTCGCGCAAGCGACGCCGCGAAAGCAACCCAAGCCGCGGGCGCGTCGCTCGCTATCAGCGACGCATCCAGGATCGCGTAGAGCGGCGGAAACACGCGCGGCCTTAGCGGTGACCCGCCGTCACGGGCGCGTAGCGATCCATGAAATGGGTGTCAAAGCGGCCGGCTTCAAAATCCGGATCGGCCAGGATGCGGCGATGCAGAGGGATGGAAGTCTTGATGCCTTCGATGACGAACATTTCCAGCGCGCGGCGCATGCGCGCCAAAGCTTCGGCGCGATCGCGGCCGCGCACGATCAGTTTCGCCACCAGTGAATCGTAATACGGCGGAATCACGGCGTCGGCGTAAACGGCGGTGTCCACGCGAACTCCGGTGCCGCCCGGCTGCTGAAACACGGTGATGCGCCCCGGCGACGGCGCGAACGTGTCCGAATCCTCGGCGTTAATGCGGCATTCGATGCTGTGGCCGCGCGCTTCGAGCGCCCCGACAACGTCCTCCAGACGCTCGCCGCTGGCCACGCGCACTTGGGATTTGATTAGGTCCACGTTGGTGACCATTTCCGTGACGGGATGCTCCACCTGAATGCGCGCGTTCATTTCGATGAAGTAGAATGCGCCCTCTTCGTCCATCAAAAATTCCACGGTACCGGCGCCGCAATATCCGATGCGCTCGAGCGCGCGCACCACTTGCGCGCCCAATTCCGCGCGGCGCTCGGGCGTGATCGCCGGCGACGGAGATTCTTCGATCAGCTTCTGGTGGCGCCGCTGAATGCTGCATTCGCGCTCGCCGAGATGCATCACGCGGCCGTGCTTATCGCCCATCACTTGGAATTCGATGTGCCGCGGGTGCTCGATGAAGCGCTCAAGGTAAACATCAGGCACGCCGAAGGACTGCTGCGCTTCCGCGCGCGCCGTTGCAAAATTGCCGGGCAATTCGGATTTGTTGCGGACCACGCGCATGCCGCGGCCTCCGCCACCCGCGGCAGCCTTGATGATCACCGGATAACCGATGCGCTTGGCCTCGGTCAAAGCCGCGGTTTCATCGGCCACGATTCCCTCCGAGCCGGGCACGATGGGCACGCCGGCGGCGGCCATCTCTCGCCGGGCCTGATCTTTTTCGCCCATCAGCCGCAAGATATCCGCGGAAGGTCCGATGAAAGCGATCTGCGAGGCCTCGCAAACTTCGGCGAAGTTCGCGTTTTCGGAAAGAAAGCCATAGCCGGGATGAATGGCATCGACATTGGTGATTTCCGCGGCGCTGATTACGTGGGGAATGTTCAGATAGCTTTCCGTGGAGCGCGGCGGCCCGATGCAGACCGCTTCGTCGGCGAAGCGCACATGCAAGGAATTGCGATCCGCTTCGGAATAGACCGCGACCGTCTTGATTCCCAACTCCTTGCAGGCGCAGATCACCCGCAGAGCGATTTCACCCCGATTGGCGATGAGGATTTTGCGGAACATTTTCCGTGTGGTGTGATCCGGGCCCGCCGAAGCTAGCTTTTCCCCGCAGGGCGAAGCGAGAACAACGGCTCGCCGTACTCGACCGGCTGGCCATTTTCCGCGAACACGCGAACCACTTCGCCGGCGATTTCGGCTTCAATCTCGTTCATCAACTTCATGGCTTCGATGATGCACACCACCTGTCCCGCGGCGACTTCATCGCCGACTTTGACGAAAGATGGGGCATCCGGGCTGGGACACGCGTAGTAGGTGCCCACGATCGGAGACTTGATGAGGTAGAGATTTTCCTCTTCGGCCGGCGCGGGAGGTTCGGGCGGGCGCTGCGCTTCCTTGTGGCGCTCGGCGCTCGTCTCTTGCGCCCATGGCGGCGGCTCGCCCGCGGGCGGATGAGGAACGACGATTTCCGGCCGTGGCAACGCCCTGGGTGCGAGCGCATTGGGATCGGCGAACGCTTTCTTCAGGCGGATGCGCAGGTCACCGCTGGCATATTCAAATTCTTCCAGGCCGTTCTGGGACATGAAGGCCAGCAACTGTTCGAGCTGCCGCAGGTCCACTCCCGGCACAGCGAGGGCTTTGTTTTCGGATGATTTCTGGCCCGCTGCTTTCTGGGCCGACGATTTCTTGGAATTTTTCGGTTTCATCTGGCGTCAAATTTCCAACAGGTCCCGCCCCAACCTGGTGAGCAGTTCCGAGCCATCCGCCGTGACCCGGGCGTCATCTTCGATGCGGATGCCCCCGACTCCTTCAGTGTAAATCCCGGGCTCGATAGTCACCACTGAACCAGCCTGGAGCAAGGTCGTCTGGCCCTTTCCAAGGCGAGGCGCCTCGTGGATCTCAAGTCCCAAGCCATGACCGGTGCTATGGACGAAAAAGCGCCCAAGCCCATTGCGTTGCAACACTTGCCGAGCCGCCCGATCCACTTCCTGGGCCGGCACGCCCGGCCGAAGCGCGTCACAGGCCGCCGCGTGCGCGTTCTGTACGGCTCGATACCACTGCTTCACTCGTGCTGGTGCGCGACCTACAAAAACCGTCCGAGTTAAATCACTACAATAGCGGCGCAGTATAGCACCCAGGTCCAGCACGACCAACTCATTTTTCCCGATGCGCCGCTCACCCGGGCGCGCGTGCGGAATCGCCGAGCGCGGGCCGGCGGCGACGATCGCTTCGAAGGATTCGCCGCTAGCCCCTTTACGGCGAAGACGATACCCGATCTCGGCCGCCAGGTCGAGTTCGCGCACGCCGGGGCGAACCAGGGCGATGACCTCGTGCATTACCTCGCAAGCGACTTTGCCTGCCGCGCGGATCGCGGCAATCTCAGCAGGGCTCTTTAGGGCCCGCAATGCCTCGATAATGCCCTCTGCGGCGCGCCAGCGGACTTTGGAGCCGGCTGCGTGTCGCGCGGCCTGCCAGGTGGCCAAGCTGAGCTGCGACGGGGAATACGCGACAGACAACTTTGCTCGCGCGATGTGGGCGCCGACAGTGGCCGCCAAACCCGCGCGCTGCATGATGAGTTTCGCCCACGGCGCTTCCACGCGAGCCTGAACGCGAAATCGCCCGTCCGTGAACAAGCTTGTTCGCTCCGGCTCAACGAGCAGAAAACCTGAGTCTCCGGTGAACCCCGTCAGATAGAAAATATTCGGGAGGTGGGTGACGAGCAGGGCTTCGCCGTGCTTCGAGCCCAGCGCGGCGCGCACGAGTTCGATCCTTCCAGCGTAGACACGAGCTTCCATGGCTCTATTTTATCGGTCCTCTGTGGAGATCGCACGCGGGCAAGAAAAAAGGGGGAGACTCGCGTCTCCCCCGATTGAAATCCGTGGCTTGGGCCCCAGTGTGATCCCGATCAATCGGGCAGTATCCGGGGGGTGACGAAGAAGAGCAGCTCCTGCGAGGAGACGCTCACCGAGGTTTCTTTAAATAGATGCCCGATCAGCGGAATGCTGCCGATCAACGGCACCTGGTTCACGTTGTTCTGCTGGCTGGAGATGATCACGCCGCCGATCACGACGGTGCCACCGTCGCGAATGAGAACCTTGGTTGTGGCGGCCTGCGTATCCAAAGCCGGTATGCCTTGAATTCGAGGAATGCCGTTGTCCACCTGAGTGTTTTCGACGTCGACGTCGAGGAACACGGTGCCGTCCGCGGTGATCTGCGGGGTGACCTCAAGCTTCAGCACGGCGTCAATGTACTGCACGGAAATCGTGTCGTTGATGGTGGTTTGGATGGGAATCTCTTCGCCCTGTTTGACGGTCAGTTTCTCGTTGTTCTGCGTCACGCCTTCGGGCTCAGAAAGAAGTTTGCCGTCACCCTTGTTCTCCATTGCGGTGATGGTGTAGTCCAGCGCGTAGTTCGCGGCGGTGCGGGCGAACGTGAAGCCCGACGTGGGAGCCACGGCCGGGAAGTTCGTGAGCAGCGGCAGGATGTCCGTGCTGCCCGGCACACTGATCGGAAGCGTCGCGCCGGTGTGTGTAATTGTACTGGGCACGCCGCTGCCGCCGCCAATCACGTTGGAATTGCCGGCGCCGAAGCCGATGCCGAAACCGAGCTGACTTCCGAGGTCACGCGCGAAGGCGCGCGAGGCTTCTACAACGCGGGCTTCGATTTCGACTTGCTGCGATTTGCGATCGAGTTGACGGATCAGATCCTCGATCGAAGGAAACACCGCCGGAACGTCGCGGATGATCAGGCTGTTGGAGCGTTCATCGAACAGGATATCGCCGCGCGGCGAAAGGAATTTCTTGAGCGTGGGGGCCAGAATGGATGCCTTGGCATAGCTCAGCACGCGCGTTTCGGTGACAAGATCCACGGACGCGGCCTGGGCATTCGCCAGCGCACGCCGCGATTCAGCCTCTTTGCGAATCGTGTCCTGCGTCGCGATACGCAGCACGTTTCCATCGATCTGGCTGGAAAGGTCGTTGTTCTGCAACACGATGTCCAGCGCCTGATCCCACGGCACTTGGTCCAGAACCAGAGTGACCGTTCCGTGCACGGCTGGGTCCACGACGATGTTCAGGCCGCTGATCTCGTGAATCAGACGGAAGAAGTCTTTCAGGTCCACATCTTTCAGGTTTACTGAAATCGGTTCGCCCGTGTACTTTTTCGCTGCTTCAGCGGACACGGGTGCGGTTTGCGCGGAGGGAGCCTGCGGCCCGAGCACGGGCTGCGGTGTCGCTTCGACCACGGCAAATTCGCTCGCGCGCTGCTGCGCCGGAAGTGGTTGTGGCTGCGCTGGAGCCTGTGGCTCGCTGGTGGTCGTAGCCAGGGCCGAACTATCGGTCGTCAGCCAAGCGGGCAGCGACAACTGCGGAATCTGGCTGCGATCCGGCTGCGAAGCAGGCAGGGCGCGCGCCTGGGCTCCGGCGGGCTCGGCGGCGGTGCTAAAGGTGATCGTTATGCCGGATGCGTCCGCTTGCACACGATCGGCCGCTAGATGATCAAGGTCAATCACCAGGCGAACCGCGCCTCCGGCGGATTCGCCCATGCGAATCCCGCGCACCGGCTGCATCGTGCTGGCGACGTGGTTATCGGCCGTCGCGAGGCGGGCATTCGAGAAGTCCAGCACCACGCGCGGCGGATTTTCCAGGCGCATCTGCTTGTAGGCGAGCGGCGCTCCGGCCTCCACTCGCACCGAAGTCTCGTGGCCCGATTGCGCCACGCGGACCGCGGAGATCGTCGTGGCGGGCGCGCTCACGGCGGGCGCGCCGGTTCCGGCCCACACCGTCGCCAAGGCGGCGCACACGACAAATATCAGGCTGGCGAGCCGGTAACCCGGCCAGTGAATCTTCATTGCGTTTCTCCTGAACTGCTGGAATACAGGCGTTTCGTCAATTCGCGATCGACGGGTTTTCCGAATGCGTCCGTTCCGATTTGGTGGAAGGAAACGCCATCGAGCGCGATGTGCTCGACGGACCCGTCGTACAACTTGTCTCCGTCACGCAGGAAATAGACGCGCTCTTGCGGATTGGACACGATGGCAATCATTCCGTTGGGACCTGCCACGATTCCGTCAATCCGTAGCGAATCCACCATCAGGCCGGCTTTCCCCGGCGGCAAATTGTCCGGGTTTTTGGCGCCGCCCTGGTTCTGCGAAAGCAAGGCCACGAACGGATCGCGGCGGCCAGGCGTCGAGACGCTGACGGGCTTAACGTGCGGACCCGAAGCGGCAGCTGACGGCGTTGCTGTGCCCTTATGCGCCGGCTTGGACCCTGCGGCAGCGTGGTGCGCTGCGGGTTTGGCTGGAGCCGCGGATTGGTTCGCTGGAGATGAAGCCGGCGCCGCCGCGGATGGCGACGAGGCTTGCGCTTGGTTCACTTGGTTTCGAACTTGCGAAGGCTGAATCGGAACCTGGGCTCCGACGGGCAAGCACGCCATGCCAGCCAGCGCCAGGATTCCGGCGAGGGCAACGCAATATCGAATCTGGATTGGCAATCGCATGGTCAACTCAATCGCCCTTTCCCTGCGAGCGGGCCGGAAGCGGGCCTGAAGGCGCCGCTGCTGGCGCCGCACCGGCCGCCGGAGCCGCTGCCGGCTCGTCGCTTGGCTTGCTGAAGAATGTGGTGATGGTGCATGTGCCGGTGACGCTCGTGCCGGGCCGCGCCGTGAAACCCGGGCCACGAGCCGGATCCACCGCGCCAAAACTCAGATCCCCCACGTTGATGATCCGCGAAAGGCGGCTGAGGCGCGCGAAGAAATCCTCGATCGCGTAGTAGGGCCCATCCACTTGAATTTCAAACGGCATCTCGAAGTGATAGTCGTGGGGAATGATGGCGTCAGCGCTGAGGCGGCGAATTTCCACGCCGGAGGCCGAAGCCGCGCCTTGCAGCAAGCGCATGAATTCATCGACCTGCTTGTCCTCGGGAACGATGGCTTGCAGGGTATCCAGCTGCTTGTGCAACGCGGTCATTTCCTGATTGAACTCGACGTACTGCCGCTCGTAGACCTCGAGCGACTGCACTTCCTGTTTCAACTGGGTATCCTGGTCATGAAGCTGTGTGACGTTGGCGCGAGCCGTGGCCACCGGAGAAATCGGAATATAGATTCCGGCGCCGATAACGATCACCGCCAGCGCCACAAACAGCAGCGCTTGGATGTACCAAGGAAATTCGCGGAACGATATGGCCATCGCCGTCCCCTACCCCTTCCCCGCCGGCCGGCCCGGTGTCGGGGCGGGCGCCGGAGCGGAAGCCGCAGCTGGAGCCGCAACGTTTCTGGCTTGCGGCAATGCAAACTGCGCCGTTATTTCGAAAACAAACGTTTGAACTTCTTTTTCCGCCGGATCCTGATGCGACTCTTTGATTTCGATCTGGTCGAAGTAACCCGAGCGCTTCAGTTCGGTGATGAAATTGGCCACGGCGTTGATTGAGGCGGCCTCGCCGGTGAGGGCCAGGCTATCGCCTTTGCGGGACACGGTGGTCAGCCACAAGGTGTCGGTGCGCACCACGGTGTTCGCCAGCGCGTCCATCAACTCCTGGCCACCGGTGCGGTTGCGCTGCAGCTGCTCGATTACGTCGATGCGCTGCTGCAGGACGTCCTTCTCGCGCTGGAAGTTTTCCACCTGGGCTTTCAAATTTTCCAGACGCGCCTTTTCGCCCTGCTGCTTCTGGATATCGGCTTGATAGGCGTGCGCTTCGGCGTCAAGTTGCGCCCAGTAATACCAGAGCACTCCCACCGAAATGGCCAGCGCCGCCACCAGCAGAATCACTTGGAGAGTGGCTTCCAGCGGCACCGTCGACTGGCGCGCTACTTTGGGCCGGGCCCTGCCGAGTAAATTGATATGGATCATGGTTGGTCAAAGCTCCTCAACGCCAGGCCAACGGCAATTGCCAGGCGCGGCGCCAGCTCGCGAATCTGATCCTCGTTGTGGCGCCCGGGATTGATGACGATCTTGCGGAACGGATAAAGCTCTTCCACCGGCATCGCGAATTCCTCGCGCAGCAATTCCACCAAGCCGGGCACGCGCGCCGTGCCGCCGGCCACGCAAATCTTCTGGATGTTTTCGCCGCTGGCGGTGGCGCGGAAGAAATCGAATGTCTTTTGAATCTCGAGCAGCAGAATGTCGGAAACCGAGCGCAGGATCTGCGCCTTGTGCTCTTCGGCCACTCCGGCGATGGCGTCGCCCTTCTTCAGGCGCTCGGCGTCCTCAAAGCTCAGGTCCAGTTCCTTCTGCAGCGCGTCGGTGTACTGGTTGCCGCCGACCGAAACGTCGCGCGTGAACAGCGGAATGCCGGCGCGCACGATATTGATGTTCATCACGCTGGCGCCGATATTCAGCAGCGCGATGGTCTGGCCGGGGTCGGGATCGTAATTGACCTCGTAGCAGTTTTGGAGCGCGAAGGCGTCGATATCCACCACGGTCGGATTCTTTCCCGCCTGCGCCAGTACGTTGGTGTGATTCAGAATCTTGTCTTTCTTCACGGCTACCAGCAGTACGTCCATCTGCGAATCCACGGATTCCAGAAGCTGGTAATCCAGATTCACGTCGGCGATGTCGAAGGGAATGTGTTGGCTGGCTTCGCTCTGGATGCGGTCAAACAATTCTTCCGACGACATCGACGGCAGCGTGACGCGCTTGACGATCACGGAGTGCCCGGAGACCGACGTGGCCACATTCTTCGTCTTGATCTTCTGCGTGTCGAACACGCTGCTGATGGCGCCCGCGACAAGCGGCGCATCCATGATTGCCCCGTCTACAACGGTGTCCTGGGCCAGCGGCTCCAAGCCGAAACTCACCAGCTCGTAGCCCTGCTTGGTTTCTCGCAGTTCGACGGACTTAACCGAACTCGAGCCGATGTCCAGCCCGACCACCGCAACTTGCTTCGGCTTTCCAAACATTTCGTGACCCTTTCGGCTTTCTCGCGCCCGGCCGCTTCAATCTGCGTTTGCTGTGGCGCGACCGGCCACCTTGATCGACGCCGAAACCCTCTCGGCACTTCCTAGGACGAGGGTTCTAGTACCTGTGGGCGAGTTTGTGGTCAGCTTTCGGAAGTGTCAAGCAACGTAAAACGGGGTGTTGTCTTAAGAATACGTGGGCTGCCCAGGGGGCCAGCGGTGGCCGGCAGGGCAGGCCAGCACATCTAAATCGTGCGATAACGCAGTACAGAGGCCCTAAAGCGTTGATTCCGCGCAGTCGAAATTAGCAGATTTCCAGCACGCTTCAGCGGCTGAGGCCCATCTTGCTCCATAGGGCATCGACGCGCTTGCGCGTGGCGTCATCCATTTTGATTTCGTCGGGCCACGGGCGCGCGAAGCCCTCGCTGGCCCACTTGCGCGTGGCGTCGATTCCCATTTTCGAACCGAAGTCCTGCACGCGCGCGGCGTGATCGAGTGTATCGACTGGACCCAAGACGAATTGAACGTCGCGTTCCGGATCGACGGCGCACAGCGCTTTCCACACAACCTCGCGAAAATCCTGCACGTTAACGTCATGATCCACCACCACGATCACTTTCGTGAACATCGCTTGGCCGAGCGACCAAATCGCGTTCATGATTTTGCGCGCATGGCCCGGGTACGATTTGCGAATCGAAACGATCATCAAATTGTGGAAGATTCCTTCGGCCGGCATGGCTACGTCCACGATCTCCGGATATTGCAGCTTCATCACCGGGAGGAACACGCGTTCGACGAGGTGGCCCATCCAGAAATCCTCTTGCGGCGGAGGCCCGACGACGGTGGTCATATATATAGGATCGCGGCGATGCGTGACACACGTAACGTGAAACACCGGGAATTCGCCTTCGAGCGAATAGAAGCCGTTGTGATCGCCGAATGGACCTTCGGTGCGCATCTCGCCCAGCTCGACGTAGCCTTCCAGCACGATTTCGGAATTGGCCGGCACTTCCAGCGAGCACGTTTCGCACGCCACCATCTCCACCGGCTCACGCCGCAAGAAGCCGGCGAACATCATCTCGTCCAAATCCGGCGGCACGGGCAGAATTCCGGCCATGCACGTCGCCGGGTCGGAGCCGATCGCCACGGCCACCTCGATGCGCCCATTGGGATCGGCCGCGCGCGCGCGCCGGAAGTGTTCGGCGCCGTGCTTCTGCGTTTGCCAGTGCATGCCAGTGGTGCGCTCGTCGTACACCTGCATGCGATACACGCCGACGTTGCGCTTGCCGGTCTCGGGATTTTTCGTGATCACCAGCGGCCAGGTGATGAAGCGCCCGCCGTCCTGCGGCCAGCACTTTAGGATGGGAAAATCAAAAAGCGAAAAGCCGTCTTTGCGAATCACTTCCTTGCACGGGCCGGAGCGCACTGTCTTCGGGAAGAACGAACCCAACTCGGCCAGTTTCGGCAGCATCTTTATTTTTTCAAATATTCCCTGCGGCGATTGGAAATCCACGAACGCGCGAATGCGCTCCGCAATCTCGTCGGCGCTTTCAACTTCGAGCGCCATATTCATGCGCCTCTCGCTCGCAACCAAATTGATGGCCAGCGGAATATTCGGAAAACCCTTCGGATGTTCAAACAGCAGCGCGGGGCCGCCGGCGCGCAAAACGCGCTGCGCCACCTCGGTGACTTCCAGCACGGGATCCACCTCGGCGGAGACCCGCTTCAGTTCGCCTTCTTTTTCCAGGCGCGCGATGAATTCGCGTAAGTCGCGATACGCCAAATCTTCCTCCTGGGATGCACTCCGCGATCGCTCACTCTAACACGATGACGATCGTCGATTGTAGCGTTCCGGTCTCGGCTCCGCGGACACTTCGCAGTATTCGTGCGGGAACCTACTCTTCGTCAATGAGCATATCCGTGCGCTCGCGGGTGAGCGGTGTTCGCCAGCTATCCGCCGAGACTTGCGGCCAACGCAAATGTCCGTAAGCGACCCAAGCGTCGCGGTATGCGAGCCACACGCGCTCGGCATGCACGAGCTGATCTACGGTCGTGCAAAACTGTCCGTCACTGCAAGAAATAGCTGTATTCTTCGCGCCCTGATAGTGGTCATTCAACGCGGCATCGGCGCCTAGAAAGTCCTGATGTGTGAACTGGGGCAGTTTCCCGGCGGCGAGATCCGTGAGTGTCCGGGTCCAGATGTTCTCAGTATCGATGGCTTCGCTCAAAGCCTCCTGAGAAGTGCCCACGGTTCCCCCATGCAGCTCGTGAGCGTGCGCGTCGATGAAATCGGATCTGGCTTGGAGCAACGCGTCGAGCGCGGCTCTCCGTGCGCCGGACGCGTCAGGGTCAAAGCCCCGCTCGGCCGCGACGCGCGCGTTGTCGGCCCGGTCTTGGTCGCGTTCGATGCACATATAGGCCATCCTCCGACCGGTGGAATGCTCGCAAAAGTCAAAATCTACTCGAGCCACACCTTTCTGCTCTTGGTCCTGCAACCAGATCGCCGTCTCCGTGCCGCTATCCCATCCGTCCGAAATTCCGCAGGCGTAATGAATCGCGAGGGGCAAATTGGGAGCGACTCCCTTGCCACCCGCATAGATCATCGTAAGCACGCCGAGCGATTCCACGTCGTCGGTGGCCCCGAATGCGCAGAGTCGCGCAAGCCGCATGTCCGGCTGTTCGCCGATTCCGTAATACAAATTCCAAGCCGAGCAGCTGCCCGCCACACTTGAATCGCCCTGCGGCATGTCGGCGCTCACCTCGGCAACTTTGTCGGCCTGCACGCAGACAGGATCCTCCTGCTGGCCGGCGCCCTGGGCGTAGAGCTGCACCGCGCACCCGAGCGCCACCGCAATGCAGAACATTCTGAGCAGCGTTTTAATAGCGTGATTCACGCCGAAACCTTTATTTTTTCGGAGTCGACGTGGCGAAGGCGAAGCGGCTCATCATCATCATGGCTTGATCGCTGTTCGCGGGGCGAAAAACTACGAATTGGCTGGGAGGCGGCTCGTTGGGCCGGTTGGGCTGGCCGGGGCGAGAGTCGCCGCCGCTGTAAACGTCATGCGCGACAAAATAATAATCCTGGCCGGCTTCGGCTGAAAGTTCGAGGACCGAATCCGATTCCCTGTGCTGACCGCCGGCACCGACCGCGCCCTGCCAGCGAATGCAAAGATGATGTTCGCCGGGATCGACGGAGACGAAGAAATAGGAATTGCTATGCGTGGCTCCGGCCCATTGGCCGTCAATTCCGAAGCGGACGGAAGGACGCGGGTGCGGGACATATTCCGTATCGTCCTGAATAAGATAGATGTGGGCCCTGTTGGGCTCCGCAGCCGCGGTGGGATGGGTCTTGTCGTTGGTGGTGACGTCCCAATCCTCGTTCGACGGGCCGCATGCGCCATTGGCTTGCGGGCCGCTGGCTTGGGGAATGGTAACTTGCGGGCCGGTGGCAGGCGGGATGGTAGCTTGGGCTCGCGCGATCGCGGGCGTGGCGATTGCGAATAGAACGATTGCCAGAAAATTCTTCATGTCGCTCCCTTGAAATTTAGCGCGCAAATTTGCGCGTGGCGGATTCCGCAGACCGCGGGGCCGATTGAGCCGCAGAATACTACTACTATTGGCACTGGGGATGCACGCGTCTCGTGGAACACGGCCCGGAAGGAATGCGGGCGGCGCGAGGAATTGCCGTCGCGGGACTCGGACAGGCGTGGAAAAAGGAGAGAGGCGCTCGGATACCCACAAGCGCCTCCTCTACTGCGTCAACGTAAACCGTACCTCACCGGATCACCTCCTTCTCGGCAGGAACGCCGATGTCGACAGGAGTGTCGCATGGCCCGATTGTAACGCGGGAGCGGGGAAGGGCCAGAACAATCTTTCCGCCTCGCTTCTGGGGTCCCTTCAGCCTGCTACCAGTGCTATTTGCACTCCGGGACCGCTCACTCGAATACGAACCGCGGCGGGCGCATGGCACGCGCAAGGTGCGGGAAGCGGTTACTTTAGCTGTTGCGCTAGCGCATCCCAGTCAAGTGAATTCCAGATTGCGACGATGGTGGGGTAAAGAGGATCATCGCGCGATCGCGGACCCGTGCTCAGACTGACGCACAGTGACTGCGCTTCCCACGGCGGTAGCGATCGGTCGTAGAAATTGGGGTTCGGGTACACCACGGCCACGCCACCCGGAGTGCCCGCCGGCACCACCTGACCCACCGAGAATCTGCCATCGGGGCTTTCATATACGTAAGCGGGCGCCGCGCGCTGCGCGGGCGAGAGCGAATTCAGTTGGGCTTGCAGGTCATTTACCGCTTTGGATGCTTGCGCCTGATACCCGCTTGCCGTCTTGTTCACGTCGCTTCCCTGCTGCGCCATCGACGCCAGCATATCTCCGGTTTTCTTCTCCGTGTCGAGCATGGTGGCCAAGTACGCGTCAGCTTGCTGCTTGCCGAGCGACTTAACCATCTCGTCGTGCTCCTGCTGATACTCCTTCATGCGTTTGTCTTTGCCGGCCAACCATTGGGTGTAAGCATTCTGCGGCGCTGCCGCGTTCACGTCTTGCAGCGTCTTGTTGGCCTTGTCGAGTTGAACCTTCAGCACGCGCTCGGCGGTCACCGGCAACCACCGCGGCGCGGTGCGTTTGGTCATGAACACCTCACCGGCAGTCTCTGGCCAACCGTGTACTGTGCCGGTCTGTTGCGGCATCAAGTAGAACGCGCTTATCTCATCGCGCCCCAGATCGGTTTCCGCCGAAGGGTTGTCGCAATCGATCGAGTTCATCGCAAACCCGCCCAGGACCGGCCCCTCACCGATCGTCGCGAAGCGCCCATTGGGCAAACGCTTATGGCTATCGTAGGCCACCAGAATGAATCCCGAGGTCACTGGAATCGGCCAGCCGCGAGGAGTGCTTCGCGCGTCGGCGTTCACGTTGTGAAGCATCTCAAAACCGTGAGGGGGGTTTAGCAGAGGTATGTGGGAATATGCGGCGAAAATCGCGTCGGCTGTGGCCAAAGCTCGCTTGGTATCCGCCAAGGTGTGATAGGGGCCGGACATTGCCGCGGGGATTTGGTTCTGCGTAACCTTTCCCACCTGGTTGCGCGCTTCCTCGTCCGCGTTTGAATTGCTTCCCGCCTGCGAACGAATCCGGCCAGGATACGGCGCGACGCAAAACGCGACGCAGAAAAACAAGACGCCGGCGGCAACCAGCGCAGGAATCACCTTCTTCTTCATTCTCGCTCCCGCAAGAAATACGGCGCGCATTATCCCACAACATTCCTTCTCCGCTCTGCCTAAAGCCGCGCCCGATGCATCGCGCACGTCAAAAACTGACCCGCCGCTCAACAAAACCAGTACGAGCATTTGCGCCGCGCGGACGCTAGAATAGACGCCGGGAGCATCTAATCGCTGTGACCGAGAATCAACCAACATCGTCCTCTTCGTCCGGCGGCGCATCCGGCGCGGGCGCTGGATCCGGCAAGGGCACGGTTCAGCTGGATCCGTTTCAGGCGGAGATGGGATCGCTGATCCGCGGTGAATGTGCTGACCCGCACCATATTCTTGGCCCGCACTACGCCGGCGACGCTGCGAATCGGCAAGTGGTGGTGCGCGCGTTCGTGCCGCGATCCAGCCGCGTCACCTTGATTCTGGACGCAGCTCCTGACGCGCCAATTCTCGCTGAGCGGATTCATCCCGCGGGAATTTACGCCGCAACGCTGCCCGGCCCCCACGATTTGCCGCTTGAGCCCAACTCCTATCGCTGGCACGTGCGCGAACAGGGCTACGCCGACCGCGAATTCCGCGATCCTTATGCGTTCGCACCGCTGCTGAGCGATTTCGATCTGCATCTTTTCGGCGAGGGCACGCACACCGAGGCTTACGAGAAACTCGGCGCGCACATGCGCGAAGTGGAAGGCGTAGCGGGCGTCTCCTTCGGTGTATGGGCGCCAAACGCGCAGCGCGTGAGCATTGTGGGCGATTTCAATCAATGGGATGGCCGCGCGCATCCGATGCGCAATCGCGGCACTTCCGGGCTGTGGGAACTGTTCGTGCCGGGCTTGGCCGAGGGCACAATTTATAAATATGAGATCCGCACGCGCCAGGGCGGATTGCCGTTTCTGAAGGCCGATCCGTACGGCTTCCGCGCGGAGTTGCGGCCGCGCACGGGCTCGATCGTCGCGCGCCTGGATAAGCACAAATGGAATGACGACGCGTGGATCGCCGAGCGCGCGCAGCGCCATTGGCTCGATTCGCCGATCACGATCTACGAGCTGCATCTGGGCTCCTGGCGCCGCAACGCCGAGAAAGCCAATCGCTGGCTCACGTATCTCGAAACCGCCGACGAACTAATTCCCTACTTGCGGAAGATGGGCTTCACGCACATCGAGTTGATGCCCGTGATGGAGCATCCCTTCGACGGCTCGTGGGGCTATCAGACCGTCGGTTATTTCGCGCCGACCAGCCGCTACGGCAGCCCCGATGATTTCATGCAGTTCGTCGATCGCCTGCATCAAGCCGGCATCGGCGTGCTGCTCGATTGGACGCCCGCGCATTTTCCGCGCGACGCCCACGGCCTGGCCGAATTCGACGGCACGCATCTTTACGAGCACGCCGATCCGCGCCAAGGCACGCAGCCGGATTGGGGCACGCTGGTTTTCAATTACGGCCGCGCCGAGGTGCAGAATTTCCTGATTTCCAACGCGCTTTTCTGGATGGACAAATATCACATCGACGGGCTGCGCGTGGACGCCGTGGCCTCAATGCTTTACCTGGATTATTCGCGGCGGCCCGGCGAATGGATCCCCAACGAATTCGGCGGGCGCGAAAATTTGGGCGCGATTGCGCTGCTGAAACGATTGAGCGAAGTCGTGCACGGACGTTTTCCCGGAACGCTGAGCGTCGCGGAAGAATCCACGGCGTGGCCGGCCGTCTCGCGGCCGACGTACCTGGGCGGCCTGGGCTTCGATTTGAAATGGAACATGGGCTGGATGAACGACACGCTGAAATATTTTTCGCTCGATCCTATCTATCGCAAGTTTCAGCACAATCGCATGACGTTCTCGATGCTTTACGCGTTCACCGAAAATTTTGTGCTGCCGCTATCGCACGACGAGGTCGTCCACGGCAAAGCTTCCCTGCTGCACAAGATGCCCGGCGACATGTGGCAGCAATTCGCGAATCTGCGGTTGCTGTACGGCTACCTCTATTCGCATCCCGGGAAAAAATTGCTTTTCATGGGCGGCGAATTCGCGCAGCGCGAGGAGTGGAATCAGGACACCAGCCTCGAATGGCATTTGCTGGAGTACGCGCCGCACCAGGGCGTGCAGCGGCTCGTCGCGGATTTGAATGCGCTGTGCAAACGCGAGCCCGCGCTGCACGAAGTCGATTTTGAATGGCAGGGCTTCGAGTGGCTGGATTGCACCGACGCGGAAGATAGCGTGCTGAGTTTCGTGCGCCGCGCGCGCAACGGCAAGGATTTTCTGGTGGTCGTCGCCAACTTCACGCCGGTGGTCCGCGAGAATTATCGCGTCGGCGTGCCCGAACCCGGCCTGTACCGCGAAATCCTGAACACCGATGCGGAACTCTACGGCGGCGGCAACGTCGGCAATCTCGGTGGCGTCAACGCCGACCAGATCCCGTGGTCCAACCTCCCCGATTCGCTCAATCTTCGATTGCCCCCGCTCGCCGTGACAATCTTCAAGCTCGATCGCGGCTAACGCCGTCCCCCGTTACGTTCCCGCATTTTGACCGCAAGAAACGGATAGAAGCTGCGCACTCTTTTCCGGTAGTCTCTCACCGACGCGCTGGCCTGTGCAGCGAGGGATACGAATGACTTCCGCGAAAGACTACGTATTGGGCACGCACGACGACGAAATCGAGCGGCTTGGATTGCAGCACCGCGCGTGGCGCGATCGTGTGCGCGAAACATGGCGCTCGGCGGGCATCGGGCCGGGGCACACGGTTCTGGATGTGGGCTGCGGACCGGGGTATGCCGCGCTGGATCTTGCTGAACTGGTTGGGACTTCAGGGCACGTCTTGGCGATCGACAAATCTGAGCGGTTTCTGGGCGTGCTCGAAGCGAGCTGCGGGGAGCGCGGCGTTCGGCACATCACGACGCACGGGATCGATCTGGACGCCGGCGATTTTCCGGATGTGATCGCGGATGCGGTCTGGTGTCGATGGGTATTTTCGTTCATCAAGAATCCGCGCGCGCTTCTGGAGCACATGGCCGCGGCGCTGCGGCCCGGCGGCGTGATCGTTCTGCATGAATATTTCGACTATGCGACGTGGCGCTCGGCGCCGCGATGCCCTGAACTCGAAGAATTCGTGCGCACGGTGATCAAGAGTTGGCAGGACGTGGGCGCCGGGCCGGATATCGCGCTTTCGCTGCTGGGCTGGCTCGGCGAAATGGGATTCGAAATTCGGACAGCGCAGCCGATCGTGGACGCCATTTCGCCGGATCAGCCGCGGTGGAATTGGATGTCGAGCTTCGTCGAGATTGGCCGGCGCCGCCTGGTCGATCTTGGATACTTGACGGCGGAACGCGCGGACGCGATCTGGCGCGCGGTCTGCGCGCTGGAGAAAGCGCCCGGCGCGCACATGATCAACCCCGCATTCCTGGAAATTATCGCCGCGCGGCCAAGTCGATCGTCGAAATAACGGAACGGCCGCTAGCGCCCCGGGCGCGGCCGCGTCGTATCCTGCAGGTTGACATTCCCAACCAGCCAATTATGCTGGACCGGCCTACTGGAGGGTGACATGCGCGCTTTGACACGATTGATGCTTGCTTTGATGTTTATCGGATTCTTCGCAGGTGCGCTGCGTGCGCAGGAGCAATTTTCGACGCCGCTGATTCCACGCACCGTTCTGTTCGGGAATCCGGAGCGCGCGAACCCGCAAATCTCGCCGGATGGGACACAGCTTGCATATCTCGCTCCGGTGAACGGAGTGCTGAACGTTTGGATCCGAACCATCGGCAAGACCGACGACCGCGCCGTCACCGACGACAAAGTCCGCGGAATTCGCAATTTCTTTTGGCAGTACGACAACAAACATATCCTCTATACGCAAGATGTCGGCGGCGACGAAAACTGGCGCTTGCATCAGACCGATATCGCCACCAAAGAGACCCGCGACCTCACGCCCTACGAAAAGGTTCGCGTCGACATCGTCGCGTATGACTGGAAAACACCCGACACGATCCTGATTCAGATGAACAAACGCGATGCGCAGCTCTTTGACGTCTATCGCGTCGATTTGAAATCCGGTGCGGTAGATCTGGATACGCAAAATCCCGGCGACGTTGAAGGTTGGCAGGCCGACAACGATATGCACATTCTCGCTGCGCAGGTGACGACGCCGGACGGCGGCACGATCGTCCGCGTGCGCGACGACGTGAATTCCCCGTGGCGCGAGCTGATCCACTGGGGACCGGATGAGACCTTCGGCGGAATCGTGGGGTTCACGCCGGACAACAAAGGACTGTGGATCGATAGCAGCCTCGATTACAACGCCGCTCGCCTGCTGGAAGTCGATCTGGCCACGGGCAAGCGATCCGTCGTCGTGCAAGATCCGAATTTCGACATGGGCAACACCATCAACAATCCCAAAACCTACGCGCTCGAGGCCGTCAGCTTCACGCGGCAACGAACGGAATACGAATTCATCGATCCCGCGGCGAAAGCGGACTTCGAGGTTTTGAAAAAAGTTCGCGATGGCGATATCGACGCGATTTCCGCCAACCTGGACGATACCAAGTGGGTGGTGACCTTCGTCAGCGACAATGCGCCGGTCTATTGGTATTTGTACGACCGCACGAGCAAACAGGCCACTCTGCTTTTCAGCAACCGGCCCGACCTGGAGAAATACAAGCTCTCCACAATGAAGCCGATCGAATTCGCCGCGCGCGACGGCATGAAGATCTATGGCTACCTGACCACCCCGGCGGGCATGGTGCCGAAATCGCTGCCGATGGTGTTGTTCGTGCACGGCGGGCCGTGGTCGCGCGACGTCTGGGGCTATAGCGGAATGGCGCAGTGGTTAGCAAACCGCGGATACGCCGTGCTGCAAATCAATTATCGCGGCTCGACGGGCTACGGAAAAACTTACGTCAATGCGGGAGATCGCCAGTGGGCTGGCGCGATGCACACCGATCTGCTCGACGGCAAGGACTGGGCGGTGAAGGCAGGGATCGCCGACGCCAGTAAAGTATGCGTGATGGGCGGCAGCTACGGCGGTTACGCCACGCTGGCAGGCTTGGCATTTTCGCCGGACGCGTTCGCATGCGGCGTTGACATCGTCGGCCCGTCGAATCTGTACACTTTGCTGAAGACGGTTCCTCCCTACTGGTCAACACAGGTAGCGATGTTTCACAAGCGCGTGGGGGACACCGAAGAATTCCTCGAGGCTCAATCGCCTTTATTCAAGGCGGACCAAATCAAGGCGCCGCTGCTGATCGGCCAGGGCGCGAACGATCCGCGTGTGAACACCCAAGCCGAAAGCGACACGATCGCCGCCGCAATGCGCAAGAACGATAAGGCGGTGTTGTATTACATCTTCCCCGACGAAGGGCACGGATTTGCCAGGCCGGTGAACGCTATGGCCTTCGACGCGGCCACCGAAGAGTTCCTGGCGAAGTACTTAGGCGGACGATTCGAGCCGCCCACCGCGGATCAGAGCAAGCTTTTGGCCAGCGTCCAACATTAGCGGGGGCTCTGGCTCCGCGACGGCCGTCGAAACACCAGCGCGCTCGGCGGCCGCGCGAATGAAATTAGTGCTGCGGTGGCTGCTGCATGCCGCCCATCGCGCCACCCATGCCGCCGAAACTGGGCATTTGCTGGGGCGTGCCGGTGATCATGTCCTTAGCGTCGGTGACCACCTTCTCCAGCACCATCGTGGCGTCCTTGCTATTCATTTTCACCATGCCCCACGGGGAGACCTTGGTGGAGACCCACACATCGCCGCCATCGGCGGATTGATAGTGTTCGCAAGTGAACGTTCCCGCGGGCACGGTCACAGTCTCGCTGCCCAGGTCCTTCCCTTGCTTACTGATGTCGGCCGGCTGCGGCGGCGGCTGCCGATTGCCCATCATCCCCTGCATGGCTTGGAGGTCCATTTCCATCGGCGGCTGGCCGGGCGATTGCATGATCATTTTTATCGGCCGGGTGTTCCCAGCGTCGATCACGATCAGATATTTGATATACATCGTGCCGCCTTTGCGAGGATCCTGCATGGTCATCTCCAGCCAATAGGCGGGTGCTCCGTTGTAGTCTTCCTTGCCGACGACAGCAATCGTCATATCCGACGTCTGCTGCCCGCCGCGTTGGCTCGTTGTCACCATCTGATATTCAGCGCCCGCGCCGACCGTCGGGTTCCATATCCCGCGCATGGCTGATGCCCCGCCGCCGCCCATCATGCCGCCCATTTGTGCTGCGGCGATTCCCGCGGAGACCAGAATTACCGCCGTACAGACCCACAGTTTCGCCACGCCAGTGGAAATTCGCATCGGTTTTGCACCTCAGGCAGAAAAGATACGCGCCCTGCGCGTTTCTACAAATCCAAACCGTTCTGTCCGGTCATTTTCGTGAAATCGAAATGGACCTTGATCACGAACATCTTTCCGGTCTTGCAAATGAAGTCCACGCCCTTGGCATCCGGCGGGAACACGGGCGCGCCGCCGGCCGTCGTCTTCGCAAAATGAAACGTGATCGCTTCGAGAGCGCTGGTGGTCTGATTGCGGCCCAGTTCGACTTTGACGGGCGTAAGGTGGATGCCGCCTTCCTTGATTTCGAGCGATGTGGTCGCCTGCAACTGTTTGATCAAGTCGGTGGTGTCAAGCGGACCGAATGGCGTCATATCGCCGATCACCGCGATGTCGTAGGTGTCGGGCACGGTGTTGGCGTACTTTTCAGCGTCGGCAGCGTTGCCTTGGTTGTTCAGCTCGGCGTTGCGAGCCACGGCGTGATGCACGGTGACTGCCGAAGTCCATCGCACGGTGTAGGGCGACGTGGCTCCCAAGCCGGACGCCGGCGGCGGACCACCCTCGCTTGGCTGGGCTGGGGAGCCGTTGGCGGCGGGCTTCGCCGCTGTCCACGTCTTGCCGACGAGCGCCGTCTTCACCCACGGCGAATCGTTCAGGACTTTGTCCACATCCTTGATATCCCACTGCTTGTAATCCTTCACTCTCCAAACATCTGCCGCGAAAACAGTGGCGGCCATGCCCAGCATGATCGCGAGTGCAATCAACCGAGCGCGCGTATTCAACATGGAACCTCCAAGTTGCTTGACCAGCGTTGTATCAGATTCTTCACGACCGGCGCAACCGACTGCGCCGGCGCCACGGCTCATTCATACGCCAGCGCATCCACCGGATCGCTCGCCGCGGCGCGAATTGCGGGATAAAGACCGCCGGCCATCGCTCCCAGAATCGTCAGCGCGATGGCGCGCGCAATCCACATGGGTCCGATCATTACCGGGAGCGTCGGAGCGGTGTGCAGAAGCACGACGTAAACCACGCCGGTGAGCGCCAAACCGCACACAATCGCCAGGCCGGCCATCACCAGGGCTTCGACGGCAATCAATCCGCACACCTCAAGCTTCGAGAAGCCCAGCGCTTTCATGATCCCGATCTCGCGCGTGCGCTCCAGTACCAGCGTGTGCATGGTCATCAGCACCACAAGAAAGCTGATCGCCACGCCCAAGCCAATGAACGAATTGATGAAGGGATTGAGGCCCGGAATATTCGTTGACGTGACCAGCGACAGGTATTCGGCCATCGACTGCACCTTGGTGCCCGGCACAGACTTCACGATTTCCGCGCGCACCGCCTCGGTATCGCCATTGCTGCGCACGTAAAACATCGAAGCGCGTCCTTGGGCGTTCTGAATGTATTGCGCCGTCGGGAGGGGAATGAAAAAGCGCGCCCCTTTTCCGTGCTGGACGATCCCGGAGACTACGAATTGGTGGTCCACCAGCGTCACCACGCTCCCCACCTTCAAATGTTTCGAGTGCGCGATCAGGTCGTCGGCGATCACTTGGTTCGACGCGGTGAAAGGACCGCCGGAAAGAAACTTGAAGCCGTTGCTCAGCGCCGCATATCGAGCGTAATCAACGCCATAGATGATCACCAGATTCCCGCTGCCCACCGCATTTACGATCAGCACCGGGGAAACGTCAGCCACGCCGGGCAGGCGCGCAATCTTGTCGGCGAGCGAATCCGACATCACCGCGCTCGAGAACGCGAAAAAAATGGTGGAGTTGGGCGGCTGCACGATGATGTCGGCCCCTACACCTTCGGAGCGCGTGCGCCAATCGGCCATCATGCCTCCGGTGAACCCCACGATGAACAGGATCAGAAAGACCTGCAAGGACATAGCGACGATGCTCAGCGTCGAGCGCAACGGCCGCACGCCGAGATTGTTCCAAACCAACCGCCAGTAGAGGAATCGCGAACCCATTCGATTCGATCGAAGAAAGTGACCGCCGGGCGCGGGCTCTACTTAGAGCCCGTCAGAGAAGACGTACTCTAGCATTCCGCCGCAAAGCGGTCAAAGCGGGCGGCGAGGCAATTGAAGTGCCACCGTGCGCGCGAGTCCGAGGGCCGATGCAGATGAATATTCGGTGATTTCAACAGTTGTGTTGAAATCTTTGTGGAAAAGAAACCGATCGGCGCCGTAACCGCGCGTGCCTGCCGGGCTTTACGCTAATTGCACACAGATGGTGCAAGCGAGAACGGCGCGCGCGTTGCCCGCGCAAAAAATTCGCAGGCGTTGCGCTTCGATACACGCAACGCAAATGTTTTCAGCTGTGGTGTTTCAATACCAGCGAGGCGGACGTTCCATTTCGATATGAATTGTCTGATTGTCCTGAACCACGTCATAGTACTGCCCGAACGATTTCCAGCCGGTCGCCACAATCTGGATTAAAATTTTTCCCTGCGGAATATCCGGCGCGCGCGCCACGCCGTCGTCGTTGGTCTTGAAATCGAACTCGAACTTCTGATCCTTGCCATGCGGGTGAACGACTGTGAATTTGACGTACACGCTGGCCTGCTGGACCGGCTTCTTGTCCAAGCCGCCCACGACTTCGATGCGCAACCAAGATTGAATCGCAGCCGGTTGGTCGTTCTTATCTACCTTATTTTTCCCGCCCTTACCGGTGTCAGGCGGAGTAGTCAGCGCAGGGGCGGGCGGAGGAGCGGCATCGGTCGGAGCAGGCGCGGGAGTCTGGCTTGCGGAAGGCGCGGGAGAATTTGCGGCCGCTGATTGCGATTGCGGCAGCGCCAAAACAGGAACGAGCGCGAATATCAGTGCGAACGCAACCAACTCCGCCGCTCGCGCTATTTGCCTTCGCACGCCGTAAGGAACTCCTTTGCACAGTTTGGCCCGCATAGCACCCCGCAGCTCTGGCCCGACTCTCGATTGACTGCGGCTATCGCCTGCGTTACCTTCGATTCGCAGTCTGCGGCACCTTCATTTCTCTTACGCCGCCCGGGAATTTTGTGCAAGAGGATTCCGCGCGAGCCAATCCCGGCGGCCCGCGAGTCCCACAGCCCTAAGGAGAACATGCATGGGTTTTGCAACCGATGCGATTCACGTCGGACAGGAACCGGACCCCACTACCGGGGCCATCGTCGCGCCGATCTACCAAACCTCCACCTACGTGCAAGATGCGATGGGGCAGCATAAAGGATTCGACTACGCGCGCACGAATCATCCCAATCGCCAGGCGCTCGAGCGCACCATGGCTCGCCTCGAAGGCGGCACGGCGGCGTATGTGTTCACTTCAGGCATGGCGGCAATCGACGCGGTGTTTCGTCTGCTGCGGCCCGGCGATCACTGCATCATTTCCGAAGCGGTGTACGGCGGAGTGGTCCGGTTGACCACGCAATTTCTGGTGCAATTTGGATTGGAATTCAGCTTCGCGGATACGTCGTCGCTCGAGGCCGTCGAGGCCGCGATCAAACCATCGACGCGCATGATTTACGTCGAGACGCCGACGAATCCCACGATGAAGGTCACCGACATCGCGGCCGTCGCGCGGGTGGCGACGGCTCGCAAACTTACCCTGGTGGTGGATAACACCTTCCTGAGCCCGTACTTCCAGCAGCCGATCAAATTGGGCGCGCGCATCGTCGTCCATTCCATGACGAAATATCTGAACGGCCACAGCGACGCCCTTGGCGGCGCCGTCGTGCTGACGCAGCCGGAAGACGCGGAACGCATCTATTTCGTGCAGCGCTCGGCGGGCGCCGGACTTGCGCCGATGGATTGTTTTCTGATGTCGCGCGGAATCAAGACGTTGGCCGTGCGCATGGCGCAGCACGACGCCAACGGAATCGCTCTCGCACGCTTCCTCGAAAATCATCCCAAGGTGCAACGCGTGCTCTATCCCGGCCTACCGGCGCACCCGCAGCACGAAATCGCCCGCCGCCAGCAGACCGGCTTCGGCGGAATGATCTCGTTCGACGTTTCGACGATGGACGCCGCGCGCACCGTGCTCAATAACGTCAAGCTATGCTCGTTGGCGGAAAGTCTCGGCGGCGTTGAAACGCTAATCTCGCATCCCGCGAGCATGACGCACGCTTCCGTGCCGCCCGACGTGCGCAAGAAAATCGGAATCACGGACGGCCTCGTGCGCCTTTCGGTCGGCATCGAAGACGTCGAGGACCTTGTCGCCGATCTCGATCAAGCGCTCTCGCACATTTAGGCCCTTCTTAGTCCTTGGTTTTGGGGTGCCCCATATTCGCCCGCATTTTCAGGGCGAATGCCTGCCCGCCGCAGGCCGAAGGTCCGCCGCGGCGGAAGGGTGTGGCCGTCCCCTTTCGCTCGCGTCAGACCTGACGGCTGCCGAATTTTTAGTCGTTGGTTTTGGGCGTTTTGGTGCTTTGGTGTTTTGGGTCTTGGGTCTTGGGTCTTGGGTCTTGGGTCTTGGGTCTTGGGTCTTGGGTCTTGGGTCTTGGGTTTTGGGTCTTGGGTTTTGGGTGCCCCATGTTCGCCCAGCCTCATCGGGCGAACGTGGGTCCGTCGCCTTTCGCCAGCCGCAAGCCTGTTGTGTCGCGCGCAGGAGAAGCGTACGATGCGCGAGTTGCAGATCGGGAGGAAACGATATGCGTTTCAAGTTCGCTGAAAGTCAACGATTCTATGCGGCGCTCGCCACTGCGGTGGTAGCTACGGCCCTGTTGGGCGCGGGCCTGCGCGGCGCCGGCGTCGATTTCGTCGAAGCCGTTGTTGCAACGCACCCTCTTGCGTATTACCGCCTGGAAGCGACGGCGGGAAGAAGCGAAGTCGGCGCGACTTCGTACAGAGCCGTGGGCGGCGTCGGCAGCGCCGCTCCGGGCGCCCCGATCGGATTCGGCCACAATCACTACGCGAGACTCAACGGCGTCGATGGCTACATTTTGACGACGCAGGCCGGCGGAGTCAGCACCGACGCCAGCATGATGGCCTGGGTCAATCTGGATAAGTTGCCGGCCGAAGCCGGGCGCTTCTTTTACGTGATGGGCGAATCGCAGAATGGCAACGATCTCGACGTGCAATTCGAGACCGATAACCAGCTGAAATTTTATACCGCCGCCGGCGGCCATCTCACTTACGCCCCAGATCCTTCCACGTTGGTCAATCAGTGGCACATGATTGTCGTCACGATGGACACGCCAACGAACACCAGAGTGCTTTACTGGGACGGCAAAGTCGCCGCGACGGATAAAGGCGGCGGCCGGGCGGGCAAAACAAGCACGTTTTCGATCGGCGCCAGCACTGTGTTCGGCGGGCGATGGTTCCAGGGCGGAATTGAGGAGGTGGCGCTGTGGAATCGCGCTCTCAGGCGCGGCGAGGTCGCGGAGATTTACGCCGCGGCCAGTACTACCGCAGCCGGGGCAGGTGAGGGCGATCACGCGCGCGACGACCGTGACCACGACCGCGGCGGCGAATACTCGCACGGCGAGGCTGCCGCGGAGCCCGGCGCAGGTCCATTCGCTACGACAGCCAAAATTGAAATCGAGGACAGCCGTGGTCCTATCAGGCTGAAGCGCGAAGAGCAGATCGCGTTCCTGTTTCTATCGGCCATCGCGACTCTTGAAAACACGTGCCAAGTGGAAGCGCAGCACGCGTGCACCATGCAGGAACTTTTGACGGGAGGAAAGGCGCCGAACGGCTGGCACCTCGATCACTTGAAGTTTGACCCCGCGGTAGATCCCAATTACACCTACGTGCTCAACACCAACGGCATGATCTGGGAAGCCCACGCCAATCCCAAAAAACCGGGCATCGGCGGATTCTATTTCATGTCCAACGGCTCGCCAACCTCATCGTCTTATTACAATCCCGCTGGCGATGCTTCGCTCATCAGCGATCAGCTCACCAGCACCTCGATCGAAGGCGATACATTCGACGTGCAGTAGCGCGCTCAGATCTTTTGCCGTGTCCGCGTAGGGGCGGAGGTTGTCTGCCGGTAGGCAGGCCTTATCCTAATCATGCGCGAATCTCTTCCAGTCAAAAATCGTCCTGAACTGGCACCCACCATCTGCAGAAACTAAAACGGTGTATCGAGTATTTAGAAAGAGCCGATTTGAATTGCTGGGGTCTATTAACATCGAATGCACTTCGTAAAGGCTCGGTGGCATCCCTGCATAAAGCAGACGCCAAGTTCGGCCCGAGTCTTCAGTTTTATATAGCCCCTTGTTGGTAACCAAGTAGATGACATTAGGATTGCCACGCTGATATACGACTGGCTGAAGCGCGAGAAACGCAAACTTCGGATAAAGACGCACCCACGGCTTATCCTTCAGATTGCTTACATACTCTCGACGGCCTTTGATTTCAGCGGGTGCTTCCAGTTCAGCTTGTTGTCCGACAGGAGACCACGATTTTCCGCCGTCAATTGTCAAGACTAATCCCGATGTTCCGTGGCCGATCATTCTCCCTGGATCAGATGGGTCAATTGCCAGGAGCGTCCTTTCGATTCGATTCGTCCCACCTGCATCCAGCGTGAAGAGAAACCAATGATCCCCGGCATCGTGCGAGACATAGATGCCAGGCACATCGACGGACTTCGGATAGGTGTCGGGAATCTTCACCCAGAAAGTTCCATAGATCGTGGCGGCGTCACGTGGATTCGTTGCAGCGAGATTGAAAGCGAGAGATGCCTGATTATTCTGGGCGATTTTCGAGGCGAATTGCGGAGCGGAGAGGCCATCCACATCGAATAGGCAGGCGATCCAATGAATCCCGCCATCCAATGATCTACTTACAAGGTCGCCGTTCTCGTTCGGTTCGTAGATTACCGAGGCCTTCTGTATTTTCACGGAGGGATCTTCCAAAAAGTTCGTATCCCGTTGCCAACTGATCCCGCCATCCTGCGAGGAGGCCACGCGAGTGACGGCGTCTTGGCTATTTGGCGGGGTGTACGTGTACTTGACCCAGATGACCTCCCGAGTGTCTTGCCTCGTGATTCTCGCTACAGTCGGCTCTGGCCCGTCCCCCTCAGTGGGCACGGACTCATATAGCACCCCAGTTCCAGGTGGAGTGCCGCATTGACGATCACACAACGCTTGAGACCAGAGCAGCAGCCCAATGACGACGAGAAAATACCGCTTTAACCGATTTAGCATTGCGCTTCTCATTTTAGAGTGCAGTGTTGGCGGGTGGCCCGCCGTTACCCCACTCTCTGGATTCCTCAATACGCACGAGCGAATGATAACACCGGCAGCCTTCACCGCTGAGCAATACGGGCGCTCCGCGGCGCTGCGCGAAGCGCAGAACTGGGCGGGTGGGTCAGCCTTTCTCAATGTTCTGCTTTTCACCCCGCGCGCGATTGCTAACACTGCCAGCTTTCACCGCGAAGTAGGATCGAGCGTCCGTCGGACTGCGCGCAGCGCAGCCCGGGGTGGCCCATCTTTTGTCCGCCGCAGCGGACAAAAGGTGGGGCTTTTCGCGTCTCAGATTGTCTCGTTCCGAATCCCGGACCTCAAAGCAATCTCGCCGCCGCGCACCTCCCACTCGCCACCCGTCACTCGCCACTCCCACCGGACTGTCGATATCCATTCGAATACTCATATAGTACTTGACACTTGCATACACGCATGCTCCACTTCTGCGTGTTCGCTCTTCTCCATTTCGAACAGTCGCCCCAGCCCGCCGAACGAGCGCGCCTCCTCCATCCCGAATGCGCTACCAGGATGCAAAAAACGCCGCCGCAACTAGATTTGTTTTCAATCAAATGCAAAGGCATGTACAACTCGTTGAATCCAATGATTTTTAAGTCCCCGTATTTTCACACTCATGCGCACTCTTTCGCCGCATCCCCTGCACTTTCAACACTTTTACAAAAACACACCGGGGGTGTGGGTACCCCCCTCCTTTCCACTCAGCGCCCCCGCAAACGCGAAAAACGCCAAGTTCCCTACTATCATCAAGTTCTCTCTCACACCCTAATTGCCTTCCACGTTTTCGCCGATCCACTCGAGATACTGCTTGAGGCCGCCAACAATCGGCAGCGCGACGATCTCTGGCACGTCGTAACTATGCGCGCGGCGAATTGTGTCGCGCAGCTTGGGCCACGCGCGGCGCGTCGTCTTCAGCAGAAGCAGAGTCTCTCGCGCGCGCTCAACCCTTCCCTTCCAGCGATAGATCGATTCAATTTTGCCCGGCAAAATGTTCGCACACGCGGCGTGGCGCGATGCAACCGCAGCGCGAGCGACGCGCCGCGCCTCGGCGGACGATTTGCACGTGACGAGTACGACGACGCAATCAGTCATTACGCTACCTCTTTCGAGATGCCACCTCGTTGCCGTTACTCTTTCTCGCGCGCGGGAAATCCTTCGGATGATCGCGCCGCCCCGCGCGGGTTAGAATACCGCGCGGGGGAACCGTCAGCGAGCGCTTCTGCATCGAATGGACGCGGCGAGATTGGCGCGCTGCGGAGTGTGCGATGACGGCGAAAATGGCCTCAACCAAATCGGTCATACACTTCGGCACGTCCGGCTGGCGCGCGATCATCGCCGACGAATTCACGTTTGGCAACGTGCGCCGCGCAACGGCCGCGATCGCCGATCACGTGCGCAAGAAAAATTCCAAGGCCACGCTGATCGTCGGCCACGACACGCGATTTTTCGCCGAAGAGTTCACGCTCGCCGCGGCCGGCATCCTGCGCGAGCGCGGCGTCACCGTGCTGCTGTGCGATGGGCCCGCGCCCACTCCGGCGATCGCCTACGAAATTCGCCGCAGAAAAATCGACGGCGCGATCAATTTCACCGCCAGTCACAATCCGTTCGCGTACAACGGCCTGAAATTTTCCGGCCCTGACGGCGGCCCGGCGCTGCCGGAAGTCACGAAGGACATCGAAGCGCGCGCGGCAAAATTGGCGGAGCCGGATCGCGTGGACGTTTCCGCGGATTCGTTCGAGCGCATCAGCCTGCGCGAACCGTATCTGAAGCGCTTGGCGGAACTTGTACATTTCGATGCGATACGCCAAGCCGGCATCACCATCGTCTATGACGCGCTGCATGGCTGCGGCGCCGGATACTTGGATCGCGCGCTGGCGGATCACGGCATCACCGCGCACACCATTCGCGCGAATCGCGACGTTCTGTTCGACGGCACGGGCCCGGACGTTGTGGAATCGAATCTAAAGCCGCTGCTCGAAGCCGTGCGCGAGCGCCGCGCCAACGTCGGCTTGGCCACCGACGGCGACGCCGATCGCTTCGGCATGATCGACGCCGACGGCACGTGGTTCCAGCCGAATCACATCCTCGGTTTGGTGTACGACTACGTCGTCACCACGCGCAAATGGAATTTCCCCGCGGCGCGCAGCGTGGCCACTTCGCACCTGATGGACGCCGTCGCGAAGCTCCACGGCACAACGGTCTCAAAAAAGGACGCGGTGTTTGAGACGCCCGTCGGCTTCAAATATATCGGCGCGCTGATCGAGCAGGACAAGATTGCAATGGGCGGCGAAGAAAGCGCGGGCCTTTCCATCCGCGGACACATCCCGGAAAAAGACGGCATCCTGGCCGGCCTGCTGGTGGCGGAAATGATTGCGGCGCGGCGCGCATCGCTCAGCGAGCAACTGAAGGATCTGTTCCGCCGCGTGGGCCGCGAATTTTGGCCGCTGCGAATTAATTTGCACTTGCCTCTCGACGTTCAAGCGCGGACCGTCGCGCAATTGAAAAAAGATTACAAACAATTTCTGGGCCGCCCCGTCGTGCGCATGGACCGCACCGACGGCCTGCAACTCGAGTTTGACGATGGCTCGTGGGTGTTGATGCGCCTTTCCGGCACGGAGCCACTGCTCCGCGTTTACACCGAAGCGGCCACGATGGAAGCGTCGAAGAAAATGGGCGAGCAAGCGCGCGCTTGGGTGCTGGGCGAAGCCGCGGGAGGAACCGCAGCATGAACGAATTTCACGGTGGTAGCGCGGCCGCAGCTGCGAAGAAGCCTCGGACTCAGAAGGAAAAGGAATCGGGCACGCCATCGTGGGTGACCCGCAATGCGCGCTGGGTGCTTCTGTTGGCGCTGGCATTCCTAGGTGTGCACGATATTTTCGGCGCGCACGGTTTCATCGCCATGCGCCGCACCGCACAGGAGATTCAGGCGGCGCGCGATGAAATCACCAAGCTCGACGACGAGAATCGCGCGCTCACCGATCAGGTGACCGCTCTCAAGAGCGATCCGCGGATAATCGAACGCATCGCCCGCGAGGAAATGGGCCTGGCGCGCCCCGGCGAAGTGATTTTCAAAGTGCCGCCGCCACCCGCAACTTCTGACAGCAGCTCCGCAGGCGACAGACCCCAGCAGTGATTACGTCGATCGGCTCGCGGGCCGGCGAAACCACGCCGCGAGTTCCGCGCCGCGGCCTTTCCATCTGACGCGCGCCATCGCCAGCAGAGTCATCATCACGAAAATAATCAGCAGGCCCACCGAAGCTTTCCCAATTCCCACGGCGCGCTTCGGCAAAATCGAAAAATCGCCATACACAAATTCAATGTGCACCCAATACACCAGCAGCGAAGCCTGGCCCATCGTGACCAGCGGACTGAATCCCCACTCCCCCGCTCCCCAACGGCACCACGCGTAACCGAAAAGAACGATCACCAGAAGAACGCCGACGCGCATCAGAAACCAATTCGGACTGGTGTGCCAGAAATCGTACACGGCGTAAACCCGCACAGGCAGCGAGTCAAACCACCACGCCGCGGCAAAAATCGCGACGCCCGCCGCGCCAAGCCACGCGACCGTGGAAACTTCGCGATCGCGTTCCCGTGCCGCCGAAAGCAAATGTCCCGCAGCCAAGCCGATGAACCCGAACGCGGCCCACGGAAAAATCGGAAACAACCAGGTTTGCGGAACGCCATAAATGTGCACGCCGTTTATGTAGGATTCGAGATACCACGGCAGCCAATGCAGGCGCGCTGTGGTCCACAACGGTGGCGTTGCCAGCGCAATCGTGAGAGCCACGCCAATCGCCGCCGCAACATTCCACGCGCGCAATCGCGCGCCGGCAGCGCCGCTCCGCGCCACGGCCCAATTCACAATCGACATCAATATCAGCGTGACGGCAATGGCGTTGAGAATATCCACGCGCAGCAGATCGGTCCACGGCGCGTGCGCCAGGCTGAGCGCATACTCCTGCACGCGAAACAGCAGCGCGAGCAGAAATATCTCGCTGCCGCGGCGAATCGTGCTGCGCGCGATCGGGCCAGCGGACATTCCGCGCTGGCGCATCCGGTCTGTGGTGAATGCCAGCGAAAGGCCGGCGAGAAAAAGAAACAGCGGCGCGGGCAGTGTGCCGCCCAACTGCGAATAGCGAATGAAGCTGCCCTGGCGCGCCGCGCCGCCCAGCCACGAATCGTAGCAATGCGTCTGAAACATCACGGCGCACGCAAGTCCGCGCAGCCAATCAATGTAAGCAATTCGTGCGCGTGGGTTCGATGCCATCGATTATTTCGATCGATTCGTTCGGTTGATTTTTGATTGCGCTACTGTACACTAACTCGGCATGAATTCAGCGCGTCCACTTCCTCTCTATATCGGATTCATCGTCTGGGCTGCCGTCGGAATCGCGGCAGCATTGTACGGCCATCGGATGGGTTATGGCGGCCCGCGTTACGCGGTGATGGTCGCGGTGACGCTGTGGCTATTCGGCACCGAAATCTTTCTAGCCTCGGACAGAATGATCGAGCGCATCTCCAGCCGCCTTTCGCCGCAAGTCGCCGCGGCGCTCGGCACGGTGCCGCTGCTCACGTACATCGTCTATGCCGTGGGCGTGCGCTACTTCATTTGGAGCCAAGTGGGACTCGTCGCGGGAATGGCGATTGTGCCGGTGCTTTTCGAGGCGTGGGCCGGCGACAAGCCGTTCGGTGCATGGCAGGACTACGCGGCGATGGCCGCGCTATTCATTCCCTTCTGGCTTGGATGGGTGCAGTATCTGTGGCCCTATCCCACACCGCATGTCAACTACGCGATGTCGGTTCTGCTGGTTGTTCAGATCGCCACGATCGCGTTCCTATTCGTGCGCCGCGCGCCGGACGTGGGATTCACGTTCGCCTGGGCGGGGAGATGGACGCTGACCGTGGTGCTTTGCTTTGCCGCCATCGCCGCGATCGATATCCCGCTCGCGCTCAAGATCCACTTTTTCCGCTTTGACCCGAACATCCGGCATTACGGACTGTTGCTGCCTACCTTTCTAGGATATTTTCTCTTCACGGCTTGGGCGGAGGAATTTTTCTTTCGCGGTCTTTTGCAAAACGCGCTCGAGCGCACGTTACGCAGCAATGCGGCCGGCTTGATTGTGGCTTCGATCGCCTTCGCCTTCTCCCATATCAATCACGGGCACTTTCCAAATTGGCGGTACGTCCTGTTGTCTGTATTCTCGGGACTCTTCTACGGCATCGCGTGGAGACGAACGCGCTCGATGACCGGCAGTGGGGTGATTCACGCCGCCGTGGACGCAACCATGCATCAACTCTTCCGCATGATTTGAGGGCTCGAGTGGGGCCGCGACGGAAATTGCCGTGACGCCTTACAAGACGCTGATGTACGCGTCCTAGCGGACGACGCCGGCCAGTGGACTCGACGCCGAAGCGTAAAGTTTTTTCGGCATGCGCCCGGCTAGAAATGCCTTGCGCCCGGCAGAGACGGCCTCGCGCATCGCTTCCGCCATCAGCACGGCATCCTGAGCTTCGGCGATGGCCGTATTCATCAGGATCGCGTCGGCGCCCAACTCCATCGCGACGGCCGCATCGGAAGCCGTGCCCACGCCGGCATCGACGATCAGCGGCACTTCCGTGACGCGCTCGCGCAAAATTCGCAGCGCGGCGTGATTCTGCACGCCCAATCCCGAGCCGATCGGCGCGGCCAGAGGCATCACAGCGGCGGCGCCGGCGTCAATCAGTTTGCGCGCCACGATCAAATCGTCGCTGGTGTACGGCAGCACGATAAATCCTTCCTTCACCAACACGCGCGTGGCCTTCACCAACTCTTCAGTGTCCGGAAACAAAGTCTGCTGATCGCCAATCACTTCCAGCTTCACCCATTCTGAAAGTCCAGCTTCCCTGCCCAGGCGCGCCGCGCGAATCGCTTCGTCCGCGGTGTAACAACCGGCCGTGTTCGGCAGAATGAAAATCTTTTCGCGATCGATGAAATCGAGAAGCGATTCTTTCGTCCGGTCGGAAAGATTCACACGGCGCACCGCAACCGTGACCATCGCGGCGCCCGAGGCCGTGTGCGCGCGCGCCATTTCCGCGAACGACCGATATTTCCCCGTGCCCACTATCAGGCGCGAGCCGAAAGCGCGGCCGGCAATCACCAATTCATCGTTCATTGCGTGAACCCCCATGCGCGAGAACCGCATCGCCCAAAACTAAATGGTATTGTACCGCGCAGGCGCAGCGAACAAAATCAGCGCCGCGGCGCGTCAGTCCGAAGGCGCCGTGCGGGGATCCGCGTCGGCTTCGGCGTAGAGGCGATCGATCTGCGAGGCATATTTTTCTTCGATCACGCGCCGCTTGAGTTTCAGCGTGTAGGTCAGCTCGCCACCCTCGAACGTGAAATCGTCGGGCAGCAGCACGAATCGCTTCACGGTTTCGTAGTGCGCCAGCGGCGTACATAACCGTTTCACTTCTTGCTCGATTCGCTCGCGCACCCAGGGTGCGGCAATCAATTCCTCGCGCGAACCGTCGGCCAGACTTCGCTCGCTCGCTAAAGTTGCCAACACCGCGAAATTCGGCACGATCAGCGCCGAAATAAATCTGCGCTGGTTGCCCAACACCATCGCGTTCGATATGTACGAGCTGCTCTTCAGAAGATTTTCGACCATCTGCGGCGCGACGAATTTACCGCCCGCAGTTTTCAATAGTTCCTTCTTCCGATCGGTGATGTAGAGAAAACCGTCTTCGTCTAAACGCCCAATGTCTCCGGTCGAAAGCCAGCCGTCAGCCGAAATCGTAGCGCGCGTCTCGTCGGGGTGCTGGTAGTAGCCGAGCATCACACACGGACCGCGCACTTCGATTTCGCCGTCGGCGGCAATGCGCACTTCGACGTTCGGAATAATCGGGCCCACACTGCCAACGCGATTCACCGACGGAATATTCGTCGAGACGACCGGTGAAGTTTCCGTCAGCCCGTAGCCTTGAAAAATCGGCAGGCCCACCACCCACAGAAATTCGAGCAAATCTTTCGCCAGCGGCGCGCTGCCAGAGGCGACCATCCGGAATCGGCCGCCCGTGGCCGCGCGAATCTTGTGAAAAATCAGGCGATCGGCGATGCGCCATTGCAATCGCACCCACGCTGAAGGTTGCGCGCCATGCGCCTTCCACGGCACCGATTTTCGCCCGACGCGCAAAGCCCAATCGAAAATCGCCCGCTTCAGCCGCGTCCCCGAACGCCCCTTGTCAACAACGCGCGCGTACACTTTCTCGAAAAATCGCGGCACTGCCGCCAGAATCGTCGGCCGAACTTCCGTGAGCGCTCGCGGCACGTCGTTCATGTCCGTGACGTACGCCACCGGCACGCCGGTAAACAAATACGCGTAGCCCATCACGCGCTCGTACACGTGCGAGAGCGGCAGGAACGACAATCCTTGATCGCTGCGATGATCGAAATTGGTGCCGCAAAATCCGTCAGTCACGTTCGAGCTCAAATTCTTGTGCGTGAGCATCACGCCTTTCGGCTCGCCCGTGGTTCCTGAAGTGTAGATTAACGTGGCAAGCTGCTCGGGCACGACGCTTTCCGCGCGGCGCCGGTAGGCTTCAATTTCTGCGGCTCCGTCTCCAGAGCCTCCCCCGGCTGCATTTCCACCCACGATCGTTTCATACCGCAACACGTCGAGTTCTCCGTCCACCGGCGCGTCGGCGCAAATCACGTGGCGCAGCGCGGGCAGCCGGTCGCGAAGCTCCAGCACGCGGCGCGTTTGCTCAGCGCCCGCTACGAAAATCGCCTTCGCCTCAGAATGATTCAGGATGAAAGCCATCCGGTCCGGCGATTCATTGAAATAAATCGGCACGTTCACCGCGCCCAAACCCAGAATCGCGAAATCGGCCACGTGCCACTCCGGCCGATTCGTCGAAAACACGCCGACTCGATCGCCCGCCGCAATGCCGAGACGCTCAAGCTCCGCGGAAAGCGCCGCGATTCGCCGCAGCAATTCCGCTGCCGGAATTTCATGCCAACCATTTTCGTCGCGATACATCTGTGCCCGCGGTGACGCGTAGGTGTCCACCGCGCCGAGCAGCCGTTGTGGCAGAGGAAGGTATTCCATGCTCAAACGCCGAACTCTACAGGATGCCGCGCCGCCGATGCAATGGAGGAACGCGAATCGCCGGGCGCGCCGGGCAATGCGCTTCCGCACGGTTTCCGTCATAGACTAGAATGGCTGCGCAGAAAGGCTGCCCGAGAACCAATCCCTGTGCCATCCGAACCGCCCAATTCGACTTCTCCGAAAAGAGCCGTCGTCCGCTCGCCGCGCGGAACGCGACTTTCCTGCAAGGGTTGGGACCAGGAAGCGGCGCTGCGCGTGTTGATGAATTCGCTCGACCCGGATATCGCCGAGCGCGCCGAATTCTTCGACGACCCGGGTCCGTGCGGCGCCGCGCGTCAGCCCGTGCAAGATTGGGCTGCGTACTTCGCCATCGCCGAAGCGTTGAAGTCGCTCGAAAACAATCAGACACTTCTCGCGCAATCGGGAAGATTGGCACGAATCTTGCGCACAAGCGTCGCCGCGCCTCGCGTTCTGATTGACGCGAAGACAACCGCGGCAAGCTGGATGTACGTCGGCACGCAAGGCTCGCTCGAAGAAACTTACGAAACGTTTCGCGCCGCGGCCCAGCGCCACTTCGGCGGCGATCTTGCCGGCCGCCTGGTTGTCTCTGCCGGCATGGGCGGCCGGGGCGGTGCGCAGCCGCTCGCCGCGCAACTGAACGGCGCGGCGTTTCTGGGCATCGACGCCGACCCCGCGCGCATCAAGCGACGCGTAAAGGGCGGCTACTGCGACGTGATGGTGACATCGCTCGACGAAGCGCTGCGCATTCTCAAGAATGCCGTGCGCCAACGCGCCGCGCGCTCGGTCGGCCTGGTCGGCAACGCGGCAGATGTGATGCGCGAACTCGCGCAGCGCGGCGTTGTGCCCGATCTGCTTACCGATCGCACCGCCGCGCACGATCCGTTGTGTGGCTATTGGCCGCAAAGTTTGGATTTGGCGCAGGCCGCCGAGTTGCGTCGCCGCGATCCGGCGGAAGCGCGGCGCAGATCGCTCGACTCGATCTCGACGCAAGTGCCCGCGATGCTTGAGCTGCGCACGCTCGGCGCGATCCTCTTCGATTTCGGCAACCAACTTTTCGCGCGCGCACGCGACGCCGGCGTCGAAGGCGCGGATACCGTGACCGGGTTCGCGGAGACGTGCCTCGCAACTGCGCTAACTGAAAATCGTGCGCCGCTTCGATGGATTGCGCTTTCGGGCGAACTCGCGGACATCGATCGCATCGATCGCCTCGCACTCGAAATATTTCCTGACGACGAACGTCTTCATACCTGGCTGCCGCTCGCGCAAAAACACGTTAGGTCCCAGGGCTTGCCCGCGCGAGTTTGCTGGATCCCTGTCTCGAAGCGCGCCCGATTGTGCGTCGCCGTGAACGATCTCGTCGCGCGCGGCGAATTGCGCGCGCCCGTCGTGCTTGGCCGCGATTTTCTGGAGTGCGGCCCCGGCGCCGAGCCCGCGGGCGAATCCAGCGAGCCACCGCTCATGGAATCCGCCGGCGGCGCGATTTCATCACGCGTGCAGGCTATTCTCGATGGTGCACGCGGCGCCTCCTGGGCTACGACTCAAGGCCGAGCCACGGCCATCGCCGCCGACGGCACGCCCGCAGCTGCCGCACGTATCGAGCTTGTAATGAACCGTTAACAGCGCCGCGGCGCCCCGCAGTCCATCACCCTGAGGTCGCGCGAGAAAATTTCCCCGATATCCCGGTACCTTCGCGCATCCCCGCGCATCGAATCATTCGGACGATCAACCACCGACAAACCAGCAGAAGGAGAATTCAATGTTCGTGATCACAGGAGCCACAGGCAACACCGGCCGCGTCGTAGCGGAATCTCTTCTTTCGCGCGGACAAAAAGTGCGCGTGCTGGGCCGCAACGCCCCGAAGCTTGCGCCGCTGGCCGCCAAGGGCGCGGAAGCCTTTCCCGCGGACGTCCTCGATGTGCAGGCTCTGACGAAGGCCTTCACCGGAGCGGACGCCGTTTATCTCCTCGTGCCCCGGGACATCAACACCCCGGACGTGATCGCGCACTACGATCGCGTGTCCGAAGCGTATGTCGCCGCGATCAAAGCCTCTGGCGTGAAGTACGCGGTCACGCTTAGCAGCGTCGGCGCAAATCTCACGTCAGGCTCCGGACCGGTACTGGGCTTGCACCGAATGGAAGAGAGGATCAATACGATTCCGCATCTCAACGTCGTGCATCTGCGGCCCGGCGCTTTCATGGAAAACAACCTGGCGCAAATTTCCATCATTCAAAGGTTTGGCAACATGGCCGGCGTCATCAAAGCCAGCACTCCGTTCGCGCAGATTGCCACAAAGGATATTGGAGCCGCCGCCGCGGAGCTTCTGGTACGCCGAGATTTCACCGGCAAATCCACGCGAGAACTTCTGGGACAGCGCGACCTTTCGATGAACGAAGCCGCAAAAATTATCGGCGCCGCAATCGGCAAGCCCGGCCTCGCCTACACGGAGGCGCCCGTTCCGATGTTCACAGCGGGCCTGCAGCAGGCCGGCTTTTCCGCAAATCTGGCGGAGCTGTTTGCGGAAATGAGCCTGAGCATCGGCTCCGGCGTGATGAAACACGAAGAGCCGCGCACCGCCGCGAACACTACGCCGACTTCGTTTGAAACTTTTGCGGCCGAAGTGTTCGCGCCGGCGTTTCGCGGCGCTACCGTTTCCGCCTAACCCGAACGGCGAAATTTGCGTAGCGGCGCAATCCAAGTGGCGAGTTCGCTGCCTCGCCGTGCTGGGCGTAGCCGCGCGCTCGAAAATTCTCTACTATCGTTCCATTGGATCATGGAACGCCTGATCGAATGCGTGCCGAATTTTTCCGAAGGGCGCGATCTCGCCAAAATTGACGCCATCGCCGCCGCGATCCGCGGCGTCTGGCTGCTCGATCGTCATAGCGATGCCGATCACAATCGCACCGTCATCACGCTCGCCGGCGAACCTGACGCCGTCGCCGAGGCCGCGATTCGCAGCGTGGGTCGCGCGGCGCAACTGATCGACTTGACGCACCACTCCGGCGTGCATCCGCGCCTGGGCGCCACGGACGTGGTGCCGTTCGTTCCCCTGGAAGGTTGCACCATCTTCGATTGCATCGAGATTGCGCACCGCGTCGGCCAGGAGATTTGGAAGCGGCATCGCATCCCCGTTTATTTCTATGAAGCTGCGGCGTTGCGCCCCGGCCATGCGCGCCTGGACAAAATCCGCAGCGGCGGATTTGAAGCCCTGCTCGAAACTGATTTCCCGCGTAATCCGGAGCGCGCGCCCGACGTCGGCGATCCGAAGATGCACCCCACTGCCGGTGCGATCGCCGTCGGCGTCCGAAACTTTTTGATCGCTTTCAACATCAATCTCGCGACAACCGATCTCTCCGTTGCGCAGCGGATTGCGCGCGCCGTGCGCACCTCAAGCGGCGGCTTGCCTAACCTGAAGGCCATGGGCGTGGCGCTCCCTTCGCGCGGGCTAACGCAAGTCTCGATGAATCTCACCGATTTCGAGAAAACGCCTCTCGATCTCGTTTTTCGCGCCGTCGAGCGCGAAGCCGAACGCAGCGGCTGCCGGATCGTCGGCAGCGAAATCGTCGGCTTGGCGCCGCGCAAAGCCATCGCGATGATTGGCGACTTCGATTTAAAGCTCGAAAATTCCGTCATCGCGAAAATCTTGGAGGATCGTCTGGCCGCCGCGCGCGCCACATAGCGATTTCCAGAAAAGAACACACCGGACAACTCGAATCACCATTCCCGCCGTCTATAGCTCTATACTCGAATGCGACCCCCCTTTCAGAAAGAGCGCTTTGAAAGAAGCTCATGAGGAACTCAATGACCAAGATTAGAACCCACCGCAGCATTCTATGGACCGCAGCAGCCGGGTGCCTCGCGACGCTGGTGCTCGCGCTCGCGCCCGCGCCGGCCGCGGCCAGTCCGGTGAACAGTGACATCATCTCCATGTTTCCCAAGAACGCGGGGGAAATCGCCTACGCCAATTTGAAAGCCGCGCGGCAATATCCGTGGTTCGAGTCGTTGAAAGAACAAATGTTGCCGGCGCGCTTCAAGCAATTCGAGGCATTTCTGAAATCGGCGGGTATCGATCCGGATTCGCAGGTCGAGGAATTGACGTGGGCGATGGTGCCCAGCATGCCGGCCAATGCAACGGCCACGTCGGTGCCGTCCGGCGAAGAGGTGGTGGGCGTGGCGCTCGGACAATTCCAGCCCGATGTGACCGAGGCCTACTTTCAATCGAAGAAATTGGCGAGCGTGAAGATTCACGACTTCAATCTCTACGCGTTCGGCTCAGGCAGCGGACCGGGCGATCTGTTCTTCTTTTTTCTTGACGCCAATACCGCCGCGTTCGGCCAGCGCAAGCAGCTGGAGCAGTTGATCGCCGTGCGCTACGGCGAAGCCGAAGGCGTGATGACGAATAGCGATCTCGCTCCGCTGGTGAGTGAAGCGAACGGCAGCGGACTCGTCTGGGCCGTGCTCGATCCCGCATACACGCGCCTGGCGATTCAGCAACTGGCGGCCGGCGCGTCGCAATTTCCGCAAGCGGCGCAGGTGATCGCGCAATTGAAATCGCTGATCATCACGTTTGACGCCAGCTCCGGCATCCAAGTCCATTTCCAGGCAGTGTGCGCAACGGCCGACGCGGCCAACACGTTCGCGGGGCTGCTGCAAGCGGGCTTACTGCTCCAAAAATATCAGGCGCAACAGACCAATCCGGACCTCGCGCAGATGTTCGATCAAACCGAGGTTTCGCCCAACGGCGATCGCCTCGACATTCGCCTGAGCCTCAGCAATGATCAGGTGATCGCGCTGATTCGCCGCAACACTTTCGCGATTGGAATGTAACTGGAAATTGTTCGAGCGAAATTACCTCTGGCCGGAATCCGCCGCGGCGGACGAAAAACGCTGAACGCGATTCAGGAAGCGCCGCCCGTTGCCAGCGGCACTTCGCAGGCCTCGCGGCAATCCGGGCAATAATATTGACCGTCGGCGGCAAGGCGTATGTTTTCCTGCCCTTGGCAATAGCAGCAGTACCGATCGCACTTGCACTCTTGCTCCGTTTTTTCACAGGACGCGCAGACTGTGTCGGCCATGGCCGCCTCTGCGTTTACTATAATCTCCGCCCGCCGCAGGGACAACACAGCGTGTCCCAAACGTGACTCGCTCCGCCGACTCGCTCGACATATCCGCGGGGATTCTAGAATTCAGCAACCGTGCGGCGCCTTGACACTCGTTTGCGGCACATGCTACGTTCGATTTGCTCGCGATTTTCTCTGTGAGATTGGATCGCAGCGTGACCGCGCCGCCAACCACTCAACTCCGAAAGACTGCTCTGAATTCCACGCATCGCCGCCTGGGCGCCAAGATGGTGAATTTCGGCGGATGGGACATGCCGATCGAATATTCGGGCATCATTTCCGAACACATGGCCACGCGAACGGCCGCCGGATTGTTCGACGTGAGCCACATGGGCGAAATTGAAGTGCGTGGCGGCGGCGCGCTGGCGCTGGTGCAATCGGTCACGTCGAACAATGCGGCGAAGCTCGCCGACGGGCACGCGCAATATTCCGGATTGCTTAATGATCGCGGCGGATTCGTTGACGATCTGCTGGTGCACCGCATTTCCAGATCGCATTATCTGCTGTGCGTGAACGCCGGAAATCAGGATGGCGATTTCGAGTACATTCGCGCGCACAATCAATTCGCGGCCGAGCTGGAAAATGCGGGACCGCGCTATTCGCAACTCGCGCTGCAAGGGCCGAAGGCGCTCGAGATTCTTTCGCGCCTGACGGCGACACAACTCGGCGCGCTGCGCTATTATCAATTCGCGTTCGGCGACGTGAGCGGCGCGCGATGCCTGATTGCGCGCACGGGATACACGGGTGAGGACGGCTTCGAGCTGTATCTCGCGCCCGAGCATTCCGAAACGCTGTGGGCCGCGCTGCTGGACGCCGGACAATCGGCCGGAATCAAACCGTGTGGATTGGGCGCGCGAAACACTTTGCGCCTGGAAGCCGGCATGCGGCTGTACGGCCACGAACTCGATGAGACGACGACGGTGTGGGAAGCGGATCTCGGCTGGATCTGCAAACTGGATAAAGGCGATTTCGTCGGACGCCAAGCATTAGTGGATCAGAAAGCGCGCGGGATCGAACGAGTCCTGGTTGGTTTCGAGATGAGCGACCGGCAAATCGCGCGCGATGCGTGCGGCGTTTCGCATGACGGCGTTGTGGTCGGCCGCGTCACCAGCGGTTCGCCGGCGCCGTTCTTGAAGAAGAATATCGGCATGGCGTATGTGCCGCTAGCTGCGCGCGCGGCGGGCACGCGGATCGAAATCGATATTCGCGGCACGCGCGCGCCGGCGCAAATCGTGCCGCTGCCGTTTTACAAGCGCGGGAAGTAAACGAACACCAGGAGCGAGAGAAAACATGGCGACGTATCCAACCGACTATCGCTACACACGCGAACACGAATGGGTTTCGGTTAAGGACGATATCGCCACGATTGGGATCACCGACTACGCTCAGCATGAATTGGGCGACGTCGTTTTCGTCGGCATGCCGGAAGTCGGCACGGCGCTGAAGGCAGGACAAACGCTCGGCTCCGTGGAATCCGTGAAGACGATGAGCGATATTTACGCGCCGGTTTCGGGCAGCGTCGTCGAAATTAATTCGGAACTGGCCAACGCTCCGGAAAAAATCAATCAAGATCCGCACGGCGCGGCGTGGCTGGTGCGCATGAAGCTCGCAGACGCCACCGAAGTTTCCACGCTGCTTGACGCGGCGGCCTACCAGGCGTTCGTCGCCGAGAAAGATTCCTCCGCCTGATGCGCTATCTTCCGAAGAGTCCATCCGAGCGCCAAGAGATGTTGGCAAGCATCGGCGCCGGCTCCATCGAAGAATTATTCGCATCGATTCCCGCCGCGTTGCGGCTGGATCGCCCGCTGGATCTGCCGGGGCCGCTGTCGGAGGCCGAAATCATTGCGTGGTTTCGCGCGCGCGCGGAGGAAACTTCGCTGGGGTACACCAGCTTCCTGGGCGGCGGCGTGTACAACCATCTGCGATCGGTGGTCACCGACGCGATTTTGCAGCGCGGCGAATTCTTGACGTCGTACACGCCGTACCAAGCCGAAATCAGCCAGGGCACGCTGCAAGCTATTTTTGAATTCCAAACGCTGGTGTGCCAGCTCACGGGCCAAGAAGTCGCCAACGCTTCGATGTGGGATGGCTCGACGGCAACCACGGAGGCGGCGCTGATGGCCGCGCGGCTCACAGGGCGGCGGCGATTGCTGGTGGCGCGCACGCTGCATCCCGAATATCGCGAGGTGCTGGCAACATACGGCCGGCACATCGGGCTGACGGCCGACGAAATTCCGTACAGCCCATCGGGGCAAATCGATAGGGAGCGCTTGGGCGCGGCGCTGAACGACGAATGCGCCGCGGTGATCGTGCAATCGCCCAATTTTTTCGGCGTGCTCGAAGAAATTCCCGAGCTTGCCGAGATGGCGCACGCGCGCAAAGCGCTGCTGGTCGTCGCGATCACCGAAGCGGTTTCGCTTGGCGTGGTGCGGCCGCCGGCCGAAGCCGACATCGTGGCGCTCGAGACGCAAAGCTTCGGCATGGCGCCCAGCTTCGGCGGGCCGTACGCCGGAGTGATCGCCACGCGTGAACGATTCGTGCGCCAGATGCCGGGGCGCTTGGCGGGACAAACAACCGACGCGACGGGGCGGCGCGGCTTCGTGCTGACGCTGGCGACGCGCGAACAACACATTCGCCGCGAGAAAGCCACGTCGAACATTTGCACGAACCAAGCGTTGTGCGCGTTGGCCGCGACCGTGCACCTTTGCCTGCTTGGCAAAGAAGGCCTGCGCGAACTAGCGTTGCAGAATCTGGCGAAAGCGCGATTCGCCGCCGAGGAAATCGGGCGCGTGCCACGCGTGCGTCTGCCATTCAGCGCGCCGACGTTCAACGAATTCGTCATCGAATTGCCGCGCTCGGCACGCTTGGCGAATCGCCGGCTGCTCGATGAGAAGATTGTTGGGCCGCTGGCGATTGGCCGCTGGTATCCCGAGCTGACGAAACACGGATTGGTGTGCGTGACGGAAACGATGCCGCGCACAGAAATCGAGCGCTTCGCCACGGAGCTGCGCGAAGTGCTGGCGGGGCCGCTGTGAAAACAATATGAGCGAAACGAATCTCAGGGCCGGCCGCAACATCAGTCTGAACGAAGGGCTGATTTTCGAGAAGTCCGCGCCGGGCAAGCGCGCCTTCGAGCTGCCACCGCTCGATGTGCCGCCGGTGGATCCTGTCGCGGCGCTGGGGGCGGCGCACGCGCGCGAATCCGTCGAAGGATTTCCCGAAGTCAGTGAGATCGAGGTGCTGCGCCACTTCACGCGGCTTTCCTCGTGGAATTACTCGATCGATCTGGGAATGTATCCGCTGGGCTCCTGCACGATGAAGTACAACCCGCGCGTGAATGAATTCGTCGCGCGTCTCGAGGGCCTTGCGACGGAACATCCCTACCAGCCGCCGGAAGTTTCGCGCGGGTGCCTGGCGATCATGCGCACGCTGGAAAAATGCCTGCTGGAAATTACCGGAATGGATGCGTGTACGTTGGAGCCGGCGGCGGGCGCGCAGGGCGAACTGTGCGGATTGCTGCTGATCCGCGCGTACCTTGAAAGCCAAGGCTCGGCGCGGCGCAAAGTACTGATTCCGGATTCGGCGCATGGCACGAATCCCGCGACGGCGACGATCGCCGGATACGAGGTGCAGAACATTCGCTCCGACGCCGCGGGACAAATCGATGTCGAGGCGTTGAAATCCATTGTGAATGAAGATGTGGCGGCGCTGATGGTGACCAATCCATCGACGCTGGGCGTTTTCGAGCAACGCATCGCGGAGATCGCGGAGATTCTGCACGCGCACGGCGCGCTGCTTTACATGGACGGCGCGAACATGAACGCCCTGGCCGGAATCGCGCGGCCCGGAGATTTTGGCGTGGACGTGATGCATTTGAATTTGCATAAAACGTTTTCCACACCGCATGGCGGTGGCGGCCCGGGGGCGGGGCCCGTACTGGTGAAAAAGATTCTGGAGCCGTTCTTGCCGGTGCCGGTGCTGGTGGAGAAGAACGGTAAGCTGTCGCTGGAGACACATCGGCGCACTTCGATTGGGCGGATGCGCGCGTTCGGCGGAAATTTCGGCGTGCTGGTGCGGGCGCTGGCGTACACGCTGGCGTATGGTCCCGGAATGCGGCAAGCCACCGAGGACGCCGTGCTGAACGCGAATTACATTCGGCGCAAACTCGAAGACGTGTATGAGCTGCCGTACAAATCGCCGTCGATGCACGAGGTGGTTTTCAGCGACGCGCGGCAGAAAAAAAACGGCGTGAACACAATGGATATCGCCAAGCGCTTAATCGACTACGGATTTCATCCGTACACCACCGCGTTTCCGTTGATCGTGCCGGGCGCGCTGATGATTGAGCCCACGGAATCGGAATCGAAAGAAGAGTGCGACGCGTTCGTGGAAGCGATGCGCGCAATCGCCGCCGAGGCCGAAACCAATCCCGAGATTGTGAAGACCGCGCCGCACAATACGCGCATCGGCCGCCTGGATGAAGTGACCGCCGCGCGCAAACCGATCCTCCGCTGGCGCCCGCCGGTGAATAGACCGCCGTCGGAGTAAAGAAAGCCGTTGGTTGACAAAATGACGGACCCTGCCTCCGGCAGGCAGGCCCGTCCGCCGCGCCTGTTTTTTGGAACGGACTTGTATCGTTGACAAACCCACGGGAGGCGCAACTCTGCCGGTTTTCGGTGGCCCTGTTTTAGCTCAATAAATCGGCTATGAGTGCCAGAGTTCCAACGCTTAATGAAATTGCAAGACTGGTTTCCAACGCGCGGTTTGGCATTCGATAGACGACTTGAGGAGGGAGAGATTCCGTGGGAAGGGGCATCGGCCCGTACTGTTCTCTGCCTGGTATAGGTCCTCCAAAGATCAAGAGTTCCTTGCGCCCTTTGTTCAGATATTCGGTTCTTGTGTCGTTGCGTCTCATCGGATCGTCTCCTTCGTATTCTAGTCTCCGCGTGCGGCGCAAGAATGAATGTTGCCTTATGAGAAATCGCTTGGCAATTGAAAGGAGATTCACAAGTGATAGACGATTAGCACGGCATTACTCACACGCGGTGGCCCTCGTGAATCAGCTCCTTCACCGAAACGCCTTCGAGGCGGACGTGGTTCTTTCCAACGAAGGCCAACATTTCGCGCACGGCCTCGCGTTGCGAGCCGTTAGGGGTGTTCCCCGTTAGAGATTGCTCCTTCTCCCGCAGGACGTTCAGGGCCTCGCCGATTACTTCCTCAACGCTTCGGAAGTGGCCGGAGTTGAGTTTGTCCTTGACGATTTTTTCCTATTCAGGTGTCAAATTGACATTCATCGCCTGAGACTCCCGAGCGTCTCGCTGTGAGGTGTGAGGCGGATAGTGTCGCCCATATTCATATTATACGCGGACGACTCTAGATGTGGAACGCCGTCGTCGTTGACAGGTTCCGGCGAAGCGGCACTTGGCGGCTGTCGCGTGGTAGCATTCCGGTCGTCGCCCAGCGAAGCGTTATGCGAGCTGGTTCGCGTTGGGCGCGGTGACGACAAGGAGGAAGATATGCAGTGGTATTACATTGTGGCGTATTTTTTTGGCGGGGCGTTTTTTGTGAATGCGATTCCGCATTTTGTGAGCGGGGTGATGGGGAGGAAATTCACGTCGCCGTTTGCTTCCCCACCGGGCAAAGGGCTTTCGTCTGCAGCTGTCAACGTCCTCTGGGGAGCGGTGAATTTCGTGGCGGCGTATGTGCTGATACTTCGAGTGGGCGCGTTTAATTTTCATAGCAATGCGGACGTGGCCATTGCGGGGATCGGCGGGCTGGCGATGGGAATCAATTTGGCCCGGGCGTTCGGGAAGCTTGCCTGATTTATTGCGCTCGACGACGGGCGACCACGAACACGAACTAATTTTGTTTCAGGCGGATGGTCGTGCCGGTATCTTCGATCTCGTAGAGCTTGGCTTTGGAAAGGCGCGGATCGAAGGGGTGATGCAGTACGAGCATCAGGCGGCCATCGAAAGTTCTGAAGAGCATTCCGTGGCCGCTATCGTCGCCGACGAGCACGCCGTCTTGCTTCCACGGGCCCGCCAGCTTGCCGCTGACAGAATGCGCCAGCGCTTCGAAGTACAATCCATCGCGATAGCTTGACCACAACATAAGCAACGCGCCGCCGCGCGTGCGATACATCTCCGGTCCATCGGTGACGTAAACCTGCGGAATATTTTGCGTGTCGTGGCGATCGTCAAACCACGGCGCATCGGAAGCCTTGAAGAGAAAGAACGGCGCGCCCGCGGCAGCTGAAAGATCGGGCCTCATGGCGATGGCTTCCATGTTGCCATCGACAAGCTGCGTCCACTCGTGCGCGTAGACCATATACGGAATCCCATCTTCGACGTAGAAGGTTCCATCGAGCGTCATGTAATCGGCGGGAGGAATGGGTTTGTCGACGATGATCTTGAAGGGGCCGAGCGGAGAATCGCTGACAAAAACTTGCGTGCCGCGCGGGTGCGGGCCGGCGCCATTGTAGGCGATCTGAATGTCCGGCCCCGTGGCGCTTTTTTGCGCAGCGGGCGTGCTGGCGGGCAGCGGCGCTTTGTAATTATTTAAGGTCGCGAACAAATAGTATCTGCCGTTGTACGCGTGCACTTCCGGCGCCCAGACGCCCGCCGTCGGATCAGCCCACGATCCATCGGGCACCTCGAAAACCACGTGCGGGCCGGACCATGTCTTGAGGTCGCTGCTTTCGTAGGCGATCACGCCGGAATGCTGATCGGGGCTCTGCGTGCGGCGCGACGCGGTGTAGAGGTAATACGTGTGCGTCGGCTTATCGGCCAGGATCCACGGGTCGTGGACGTGAATATCGTCCAGCGCCAAGCCGTTTTGAACCGGCTCCTGCGCGAACGCTGCGGGCGCGCCAAGCGCCATCGCGACGAACGCCGCGCCGATTACGAGGGCTGTTCGCATTTCGATCGCCACCTCTGATTCGTCGCGCCGTTGCCGCGGTCGACCAACTGCTCGAGGCGGATGATACCACCGAGCTTCCAACACGAAAGAGGCGCGTGGAAGAAATAATCCAGGGCGGCGCGGGCGATTACTTTGAGCCGGAGGCTTGCGATGGCCGCGCGGAGGCAGGCTGCGATGCGAGGGTGGTGCCGGGCGATTTGCGTTTGTGCTGCGGCGCGGGCGGCGCGGGCATCACGCGGAGATAGCGGCGAATCGAGACGAAATCGTCGGTGGGGGTTTGATAATTCGGCGTGGGCCCGCCGAGCAAATCCACTTCATGCATGATGCGATCGATGCGGTGATCGGGATTGGGATGGTCTTCAAAAAAAGCGGCGCGCTTGGGCTGCTTGGTTTCGTCTTGCACGATTTCAAAAAATTGCGCGAGGGCGCGCGGATCGTATCCGGAGTCGTAGAGGATCTGCGTGCCAAGCACATCAGCCTGGGTTTCGGCGCTGCGCGAATACTTCAGCAAGATGGAATCCTCCGCAAAGCCCGAGCCCAATTGTTCGACGGCACCGCCAATTCCGCCGAACAAACTGGAAGCCGCGGCGATGGGCAGCGTGGTCCAATATGCTTTTGTGGCTTGATGCGTGCCGTGGCGCAGGGCGACGTGGGCAATCTCATGCGCCAAGACGCCGGCCAATTGGGCCTCGGTGTCGGAGACCTCGATGACGCCGCGATCGACAAAAATAAATCCGCCGGGCAGCGCGAACGCGTTCACGGATTCGTCGTTCACGCAGCGAAACTGATATGGAAACGGATAGCCGGGCGCGTGCGCGGCGAGGCGTTTGCCGAGGGCGTTCAAATAATCGTCAACGCGCGGGTCATTGAGCATCGGCAATTGCGCTTCGGCGTTGCGCGAGCTGCGCAGTCCGATATCGATATCTTGCGGCGGCGTGAAAAGATTTACGCCGGGCTTCAGCGGCGTGCGATCAGCGCGAGCGGCAAGAGCGGCGGCAAGGAAGACGAGGATTAGGACGACTCGGGCGGGCCAGCGCGCTCCGCGACGATCGGGCGACACAGCGGGCGGCGAGATACGAGCTTTGGATGGGCTGGTGCCAATCCTCAACAGCGCCCTCCGGCCGGAGGATCATAGCCTATATAAGGATGCCTGAGATTAACCGTTCGCTATGATGCGGGGTGAAGGCAAGAAGGTTGACCGCGGAATTTGAAATTCCCGCCGGACCTCTGGGCGCGGGCGTTGCGCGGGAAGCGGCGTCAGCGCGAGAGTGCGGGCTCGGGCAACTCGGCGTAGGGACGCGTCTCGAGGTGGTGCAATTGCGCCACGCGCGCCGCGGGCAAATTGCGCTGGCGAGGAAGGCGCGGGATTGCGGCGTCCTCGGCTTCGCGGTCGAACGATAAGCACGCGCGCTCGGAATCCCAATCGACGCAAACGATATCGCCGTAGCGGACTTGTTCGGTGGCCAGCAGATTCGCAAGCGGGTAAACAACGTGGCGTTCGATTGCGCGCTTCAGGTGGCGCGCCCCGAACTTCAGGTCCGTGCCATCGCGCAGCAAGAATTCGCGCGCCGCCGACGTTACGCGAAACAAGAATTGACCGCGCGGGGTTTCCAGCACCCGCTGCTGCACCATGCCCAATTCGATTTCCAGAATTTTCTCGAGCTCCACCACGCGCAGTGGATGAAACACCACCACTTTGTCCAGGCGATTCATAAATTCGGGCGAAAACTTTCGCCTCGCCGCCGCCGCGGCCGTGCGTTCGACTTTTTCGTCCAGGTGCTTTTCCTGCTTGTCTTGCGGCTGGACGAATCCCATGCCGCCGGCCATCAGCTCGGTGATCTCCCCGCCGCCCAGATTTGAGGTGAGGGCGATCACGCACTGCGAAAGATCGACGCGACGGTTATCGCCTAGGGTCAGCGTGGCTTTGTCCAGAATGCCGAGCAGTAATTGCCACAAGGAGTCGGACGCTTTTTCGATTTCATCGAACAGCAGGAAGCTCAGCCTCACGTGGTCCGTGTGGTGCTTCGCCAGCTCTTCTTGTGTGATCAGCGGATGCGTTTCGCGATGGCCCAAGTAGCCCGGCGGCGAACCGATCAGCTTGGAAATTTCGTGCGAGTGCTGAAATTCGGCGCAATCGACTTTGATCACCGCTCGAGGATCGCCGAAGAGGACTTCTGCCGCGGCTTCCACGATGCGTGTCTTGCCGGAGCCCGTGGGCCCCAAGAAAAGCAAGTTCCCTACCGGCCGATGTGGCGAGCACATGCCCGCTAAATAGACCTGATATAAGTCCACAAGCGCCGCGATAGCTTCCGGCTGACCGACAACACGTCTCCGCAATCCAGCTTCGAACTCTTGCGAATCGCCGCTTCGGCGAGAAGTGTCGAGTGGTTCGCGCTGCAGTCGCATTGTAGTGCCCCGAGAGACTGTTGAGCAGGCGGCGCACCAAACACGCGGGCGAGACAGGGCGAGGGAAGGGGCGAACGTCGTTCAGAATCAATGCGTTCGGGCTACGAGGAAGTGGGCAATTGGGCGAAGCACTAACGAGGTGTACCAAATGCGCGCATTGGGCCGCGCGTGTGCCGCGTTGGCACATTGATTTGCGCGGCCCGTCGTGCGCACGCGAAGCTAGATGTTGTCTGTCTTACGCCGATTGGTGGGCGCAGGAGCGGGCGCGACCGGAGACGCGCCGGCCGGCGCTTGCACTTCTCTGGCGACACTGGGAATAGGGAGTTCGAGGGCGCGGCCGCCACTGGCTCGACCTGCGTACGCTGCCGCGACGCGAGTCGCAGTGGTAGGCCGCGCGATCACCGCGCCTTCGCCTTCGCGCTCGAAGGTCAAGCAAGTGCCAACCGGGTCCCAATCAATGCGCAGGACGTCGCCGAGGCGGACTTGTTCCGTGGCCAGCAAATTCGCAAGCGGATAGACCACGTGGCGCTCGATTGCGCGCTTCAAGTGGCGCGCACCGTACTTCAGATCGGTGCCGTCGCGCAGCAGGAATTCGCGCGCCGGCGGCGTCACTCGAAACAAGAACTGGCCGCGCGGAGTTTCCAGTACGCGCTGCTGCACCATACCCAGCTCGATTTCCAGAATTTTCTCTAGCTCCGTCGCGCGCAGCGGATGGAACACCACTACTTTGTCCAGGCGATTCATGAACTCCGGCGAAAACTTTCTCTTGGCCGCCGCGGATGCGGTGCGTTCCACCTTTTCATCCAGCCGGCCCGCGCGCTCTTCTTTCTTGTCGCCGGGCTGCACGAATCCCATGCTGCCGGTCATCAGCTCCGTGATTTCTCCGCCGCCCAAGTTGGACGTCAGAATAATGACGCACTGAGAGAGGTCCACACGGCGATTGTCGCCAAGCGTTAGCGTGGCCTTGTCCAAAATACCGAGCAGCAATTGCCACAGTGCATCCGACGCTTTTTCGATTTCGTCGAACAGCAGAAAGCTCAGTTTCATTTTCTCGGTGTGATACTTCGCCAACTCTTCTTGGGTGATCAGCGGATGCGTTTCGCGATGCCCCAAGTAGCCTGGCGGCGAACCGATCAGCTTGGCAATTTCGTGCGAGTGCTGAAATTCCGCGCAATCCACCTTGATCACGGCGCGCGGATCGCCGAAAAGGATCTCCGCCGCGGCTTCCACGATGCGCGTTTTGCCGGAGCCCGTGGGCCCCAGGAAAAGCAAGTTGGCCACTGGCCGGCCGGGCGAGCACATTCCCGCCACGAACACTTGATGGAGGTCCACCAGCGCGGCCACAGCCTCGGGCTGGCCGACAATTTTGCGGCGCAGCGCGGCGTCGAACTCGAGCGAGTCCGCGCTGCGGCGCGAGGTGTCGAGAGTCGTCTTGCGGCTGGCGGCGGTCATGATGCCCTCCTAACGATAGGTCCCGCGCGAAAGCAATCCGCGTTGGGGAGACCGGTCAAACTGATCGAGCTTCACGCCGACCGTGGACTGCAACAACCGCAACTGCGTGATGATTTCGCGGCCCGTCTCGGGCGAATGCGAAACGTCCAGCAAGGGCGGAAACAGGTCGGTCAAATCCAGATTGAGCGAGCGCAACTCGCCCAAAAGCTTTTGCACGTACTGCGATTGGGGATCGAAAAGTTCGACGCGGCTATTGACCTCTTCGCGCAGCTGATTCCAATTCACTTCGATCAGCGGATATTGGCGCGAGACGCGGCGGACGACGTCGTCGGTGATGCGCGGGCGGTCGCCGAGCTTGGCAAGGTGCAGTTGGCGAACCTTGCCGTTTTCGCGCACGTTGTGCACGAGGTAGAAGGCGTTGCCCTTGCGTCGCAAGAAAGCCATTGCAAGCTCCTAAATGGAACCCGGCACTACACTGTTACGTAGTGTATTTAGATTCCACTACGCGTGTCAAGATGCTGTTCCGTGCTAGCAACGGTTTTTGCGCAAGAGTTACTCCCTGCCCCGCACGCGCGCGCAGCGCCGATCACGGTTAGAATCACTCCGGATGTCTAAGGCAAAAAAGACGCGATCGGCCGGCGCCTCGCCGCGCTCCTCCTGGGAGCCGGTGTATCGATTCGTGAAGAAGATTCCGCGCGGCAGCGTCGTCAGCTATGGACAACTGGCGCGCGCGCTGCGCTTACCGGGCGGAGCGCGCACGGCGGGGCGCGCCATGGCTGCAACGCCGCGTGGGCGCGGAATTCCCTGGCATCGCGTGCTCGGCGCCGGCGGCAGGATTCTGGTGCGCGAGCCGTACGCCAGCCTGCAGCGGCGTTTGCTGGAAAGCGAAGGCGTCGGCTTCATCGAAGGGCGCGTGGACTGGAAGCGTCACGCATGGAAGATGCCCAATCGCAGCGCTCACCGGTAATAAATATTGGATTCTGAGGCGCAGCGGCAGAAGGGTGGAGGGTTTGCATTTTGGGAGGCCGGACCTTTAGGTCCGGCATAGAGGACGATCGGAGATGGGCCTTTAGGCACTGAAGCTTCTGGGGCTTTTCTTTTTCTGGGGTGCCCCATCTTCGCCCAGGTTTTGTGGGGCGAAGGTGGGTCTGTGGTTTGGATCCGGCTGCGCACAGGACAAAATTCACAATCCCCACGTTCGCCCGGTGAGACTGGGCGAACATGGGGCACTCCAAATCAACACCGTAAACGCCGGGGCTGAAGCCCCGGCCTCCCAAAGAAAATCGCTCGGGCCGCGCACAATCTCATGCCGCGGAGCTCTCGCTCGGCCATTCGCTCGGCGCGCGCGAGTATGTTATAGATAGAAATTCGTCGTGGCCGCGCCAATCATCCAAGTCGAGAAGCTCACCAAGAGTTACGACAGCGTCGTCGCGCTGCGCGGCGTCAGCTTTGAAGTGACCGAAGGCGAAGTGTTCGGCCTGCTGGGGCCGAATGGAGCGGGCAAAACCACTACCGTCGAAATCCTGGAAGGATTGCGGGCGCCGGACGGCGGGCGCGCCAGCGTCTGCGGCCTGGATCCGCAACGCAGCAATTACCGATTGAAAGAAGAGATCGGCGCGACGTTGCAAGCCACGGCGCTGCCGGACAAAATTCGCGTGGGCGAAGCGCTGGCGATGTTTTCCAGCTTTTATCCTCGCCGGCGCAATTTGACCGATCTTTTGCGCCGCTTCGGCCTGGAGGAAAAACGCCACGCGTTCTACGGCCAGCTTTCCGGCGGGCAGAAACAGCGCCTGGCGTTGGCCTTGGCGTTGGTCAACGAGCCGCAAGTTTTATTTCTGGATGAGCCGACGGCGGGCCTGGATCCGCAGGTGCGGCGCGAAATTTACGACGTGATCGAAGAGCTGAAGCGCGAGCGCAAAACGATTTTGCTTACGACGCATTACATCGAAGAAGCCGAGCGTCTGTGCGATCGCGTGGCGATCGTCGATCAAGGCCTAGTGATCGCGCAGGGCACGCCACGCGAATTGAAGCAGCGCGCGGCCGGAACCACACGCATCGAAGTGCGTTTGGCGCGGCCGGCGATCGATGGCGCTCTGGCGCAGCTCGACGGCGTGGCGGACGCGCGCGAAGTGGATGGCGCGTGGGTGCTGCACTCCTCGCGCGTGCCGGCGACGATCGTGGCGCTGGTGAAGCATCTGGAAAGCGCCGGAAACGAATTGGCCGGGCTGGACATCTCGGCGCCAACGCTCGAAGACGTTTTCCTGGAGCTAACGGGACGCAAGTTGCGCGATTGACGAGACGATGAGACACACGTGGACATTGACGGTGAACCGGATGCGCCTGGCGCTGCGCACTCCGGTATTTATTTTCTTCAGCGCGGGAATGCCTTTGGGGCTTCTGATAGGAATCTGTGCATTTATCGGGCGCGGAAACCCCATGATTCCGCGCGTGCTTGCCTCCGTGCTGGCGCTGACGGTGATGGGCAGTTTTTGGGGACTCAGCATGCAGCTCGTGACGTACCGCGAGATGGGAATTTTGCGAAGGTTTCGTCTGGCGCCGGTGGGAGCCGGGGAGTTGCTGGCTTCCAGCATTCTATCGAACTATTTTCTGACGCTGCCCATCGTGATCGCGCAAATTCTGTTGGCGCGCTGGGTATTCCACATGCCGCAGTGGGGAAACCTGGTTGGGGTGTTCGCGATGGTCACGCTGGGGACTGTGACGTTCGCCTCGCTCGGCTTGATCGTCGCCAGCGTCACAAACACCGCGCAAGAGACGCAGATGATCAATCAGGCGCTGTGGTTTGTGTTTCTGTTTCTCGGTGGCGCGACGTTTCCCCTGAGCTTGTTTCCGAACTGGCTGAAACATGTAGCTCTCTACGTCCCCGCGACATACCTGATGACAGGGCTTGAACGCACTCTGGTACGCGGGGATTCGATCTTGCGCCTTGGCCCCAATATCCTGTCGCTGGCGGGCTCCGCGGCGGTGGCCTTCGTCATCTCCCAACAGTTGTTTCGATGGGATCCCGGCGCGAAGGCGCCGCGCCGCGCGAAGCTTTGGGCGGCTTCGACAATTCTTCCGTTTCTCCTCTTGGGTATGTGGGAAACGTATCACGGCGGGATGCGGTCGCTCGAAAATACCGGCAGCCCGTCCGTGCAAAAACAGTTCACACTGACCGCCGCGCCGCCGCGCTGAGCGCGTGCGGGTCACCAGCATTTCCTTCCGCGCGTCATCGGCGCAATCACGATCGCATAGTCCATTTTGGCCCGAATCGCGCGTAACTACGCGCCTGCGCTCGGCCTCGGCGCGAAGGCCGTATGTTATACTGCTGCTCACTTTGGTATGCGCGCGCTTGCGCGGAGAATTTCTATGAGCATCGAAAAGACCGAGAAGATTTGGCACAACGGCAAAATGATTCGCTGGGACGACGCTACGATCCACGTGCTGTCGCACGTGGTGAGCTACGGCTCCGCTGTCTTCGAGGGCATCCGCTGCTACCAAACCAAACAAGGTCCGGCGGTTTTCCGTCTGCGCGATCACATGCAGCGCATGGTGCACTCCGCGAAAATTTATCGCATGGAATTGCCCGCGTCGCTCGACGAACTGTGTCAAGGCGCGGTGGAAGTGGTGCGCGCGAATCGCATGGACTCCTGTTACATCCGCCCAATCGCGCTGCGCGGTTACGGCGACGTCGGCGTCAGCCCGCTGGGCAATCCGGTTGAGGTGTACATCGCGTGCTGGGGCTGGGGCGCGTATCTGGGCGCGGCGGCGCTGGAGCAGGGCGTGGACGTGTGCGTCAGCTCATGGGCTCGCATGGCTCCGAACACGCTGCCTTCGATGGCCAAGGCGGCGGCGAATTATATGAACTCGCAGTTGATTCGCATGGAGGCCGTGCTCAACGGTTACGCCGAAGGAATCGCGCTCGATCCATCCGGCCTGGTGAGCGAAGGCTCGGGCGAAAATGTTTTTCTGGTTGTGAATGGCACGGTGTGGACGCCGCCGATCAGCGCCTGCGGCCTGCAAGGCATCACGCGCGCAAGCTTGCTGACGCTGTGCGAGGATCTGAAGATTCCCGTGCGCGAACAATCCGTGCCGCGCGAAATGCTGTACCTCGCCGACGAAGTTTTCCTCTCCGGCACGGCAGCCGAACTGACGCCGCTGCGCTCGATCGACAAGATTCAGATCGGCAAAGGGCGCCGCGGGCCGATCACCAAGCAGCTGCAAGAAGAATTTTTCGCCATCGTTCACGGCGATAAACCCGATCGCCACAACTGGCTCACGCCGGTGCCCGTGCCGGCCGGCGTCGCCGTGCGATAGACGCGCAAGCTCCAGCGCGTAGGACGCTTTCCCCGTGATTGAGAAGCGTGACGCTCGCAGGATTCAAGACGAGATCCGTAACGTGCTCGTGGACATCTGGGATCCTATCGGGATTAAACCGCTTGGAGGGCCTCGAGACGAATACGACAGTTACATCGGCGATATGTACGGAATGCTTGCCCGCGGAGCAACCGACGAAGAAATAGCGACAGAGTTGCTCAAGATTGAGCGTCAACAAATGGGGCTTACGAGTACCACTACCGATCCAAGTCCCGTCATCGTTGCCTTGAGAGCAATTAAGTTAGACTCTGGCACAAAGTAACTCGCTAATCAGACCGCGTATCTTTGACCTCACCCTATTCCCTCTTATAGAATCCGCCGCGGCGGCGGGATGGGTATCCGCGCGCCACCCAAATTCTCTCGCGCTTCTCGCCCCGCCGTGGAGGCTGCCGATGACGTATAGCATGCCGCAAAAGATGCTGGCTGAATTCTTCGGAACGTTCGCGCTGGTTTTTTTCGGCTGTGGCTCGGTGTGCGCCGATCAGTACCTGGTGGCCTTGGGGCAACCGGGGCTTGGCCTGCTGGGGGTTGCGCTGGGATTCGGATTGCCCATCGCGATTATGGTGAGCGCGCTGGGGCATATTTCCGGCGGGCACTTCAATCCCGCGATCTCCATCGGTTTTTGGGTCACGCGGCGCGCGACTACCTTTGACACGATTCTTTATTGGATTGCGCAGCTCGCCGGAGGCACAGCGGCGGCCTACACGTTGCGCTCGTTCGTGCCGGAGCCAGTGTGGCGCGTGGTGCATTTGGGCGCGCCGGCGCTGGCGCCCGGGATCACGCGCGCTCAGGGGATGGTGGTCGAAGGGCTGATGGCATTCTTCCTGGTGTTCGTGGTGTTTGCGACGGCCGTGGACGAGCGCGGCGCGTTCGACAAAATCGCCGGGTTCGCCATCGGCCTGACGATCGCGATCAATATTATGGTCGGCGGACCGTTCACCGGCGGGTCGATGAATCCCGCGCGCGCGTTCGGCCCGGCGCTGGCCAGCCGCGATTGGCTGAATCACGGCGTGTATTGGGTCGGCCCGCTGGCTGGAGGAGTGCTAGCCGCTTGGATTTACGACGCGGCGTTCCTGAGAAAAGCACGCTAAGACGCGCGGGCCGCGCGCCCTGTGCATGCCCTGCATGCCCGTCCGCGCATGCCGAAATTACCCCGTTACTAGCCTGCGCCGTTCTGGTACCGGCGGCCTTGTCTCGCCTCTGGGCGGATGCTAGCCTCGATCAGTGACGCATCGAGAGGTTACTTTTCCGCCATGGCTCTGATCATTGACGATCTGCTGCGTCGCGCCGTCGAAAGCAAAGCTTCCGATCTGCATCTAAAGGTCGGCAATCATCCCTATCTGCGCATCGATGGTGAGCTGGAACCCCTGGCCGATGTGCCGCGCGTGACGCCGGAAGAAATGCTGTCGATGGCCTTCTCGATGATGACCAATCGGCAGAAGCAAAAATTCAAAGAAACCGCCGAGCTGGATATGGCTTACGGCGTGGCCGGCCTGGGGCGATTCCGCGTGAACGTTTTCCAGCAGCGCGGCAACGTCGGCATGGTGCTGCGCGTAATTCCCACGAAAATTCGCACGATCGAAGAGCTGGAGCTGCCGCGCATTCTGGAAAAGATTTGCGAAGAGCGCCGCGGCTTGGTGCTGGTGACGGGCACCACCGGATCGGGCAAATCCACCACGCTGGCGGCGATGATTGACCGCATCAATTCCACGCGGCCCGATCACGTGATCACCATCGAAGACCCCATCGAATTTCTGCATCGCGATAAGCACAGCTTCATCAATCAGCGCGAAGTGGAAGTGGATACGGCGAATTTCTCAACCGCGCTGCGCGCCGCCTTGCGCCAAGATCCGGACGTGATTCTGGTCGGCGAAATGCGCGATCTGGAAACCATCGCCACGGCGCTGCTGGCCGCGGAAACCGGCCACTTGGTTTTCTCAACCTTGCACACTCTGGACGCCACCGAAACCATTCAGCGCATCATCGCCGTGTTTCCGCCGCCGGAGCAAAAACAGATTCGCTTGCAAATGGCCGCCACGCTGAAGGCCGTCGTCAGCCAGCGCCTGGTGCGCCGCGCGGACGATAAGGGCCGCGTGCCCGCCGTCGAGGTGATGATTGCCACGGCTTACATTCGCGATTGCGTGATGAATCCCGACAAAACGCGGCTGATCCACGACGCCATCGCCGCCGGCACCAGTCAATACGGCATGCAGACCTTCGATCAATCGCTCTACGATCTCTACACGCGGCAATTGATTTCGTACGAAGAAGCGCTGCTGCGCGCATCGAACCCGGACGATTTCAAGCTGCGCGTCCAAGGCGTGCGCTCGGCCGCCGACGCGGCGCGCGAAGAAATGGAACGCGCCATGACGGAATTCGAGCGCTTCGGCAAGCGCTAAGCGCGACGCCAGGAATCACTTATCTTCAGTTCCCTGCGTCGATTGATCATCCCGCACGCGCTTCACCATCACGATTTTTACTGCGCCACTTGGTAGCTCTTGAAGATTCCGTCGCGTTCGTAATATTTCATTCGCGTGCGCAATTTCCCCGGTGTTGGCTTGACGAGGAATTTGGGAGCGACCACAACCGAGCTCAGCCTCGATCCGTTGGGAAACTTCGTCACCGGCACGTTGCCGCTCTCCATGATGGTACGAAGCGACGAACCCCGGGCGCCGCTAACCGAAACCATCTCCGGCGCCTGATCCGGCTGAAGTTTCAGCGTCAAAGTACTTCCATCGTTGTCTCGCGCCCAATCCTTGTTCTTAGGATCGCTCGTCACCAGATTCCACTCTTTCGACAAGTATCCAAACAGCGGATCGAGCGTCGGCGTCCAGTCGATCGAGCCCGGCTGCTCAGCCTCTTCCACACTTCCGTCAATTGGTCCGTTGCTCGCCGCAGTTGCGTTACTCGGCGGAGTTGTATCGCTCGTCGGAGTCTCAGGCGTTCCTGCCGGAGGGTTTTCAGGCGCCGGCTCAGGGCTCGCATTCGTGTCTGCGCCGCCTTGCTGCGGCTTATTCGCGGCGCCGTTGCCGATTTCGCTTTGCGCCAACGCATATGCTGCATCGCACTGCGCGAACTCAGTCTTCGCGTCTGCGTAGCTTTTCTGCGCGCTCTCCTGCGCCCCGGTATTCGTCTTCGGCTGAGTGTCTACAGTGGTGTAACCCTTTTCCATGTCCGCGATCGCGTTGTTCAAATGCGTGGCGCACGGCATGAATGCGTCGCGTTCCTGTTGCGTAAGACTTTTGCCATAAGCATTCGTGCTGGCGTCCCATTGCGCCTGAATGGCGTCGGGATATGGAAACGTGGGCGATCCCCCCGGATGTTCCTCGGCTTCATTCTTCGGATTGGCGATGATCGATTTCGCAACCTCGTAAAGGTTCACCAGCGCGCGCTGCAGAGGCTGCGCCGTCTGGCCTTGCGTCTGAGTTTGCATTTGCGATTGGCCTGGCGGCGCCGAAATCCCCAGCAAGCCGATTCCCACGACGCCGGCAATACAAATCGACCACGACAATTTCGCCATTTGAACGCTCATCCAGGTTCCTCGCCTTTCTTCGTTCGCGCTGGGCGCGCTCTCGTGCGTCTTCCGCGCCCTATGGATCGCGCATCCTAGTGCTTCTTCCAGCGTCACACAAGGAATTTGTGAATTTTGCCGCTCGGGCTGCGCTCGTCAACGTTTCCGTTACGCAGGTCTACCGCTTCCTTGCTTCTGCTGCGGACCGCACCTATGCTTCTGCTGCGATGTCTCGCGGGCCGCGCAAACACGATTCCGACGAAGATCTTTACGTCGCGGCGATGCGCGCGCTGATGCGCCGCGCGTATTCCGTATTCGAGATGCGCAAATATCTCGAGCAGCGCGCGTTCGATCCGGAAGCGGCGCCGCGCGTGCTGGCGCTCCTGCGCGAGCGGCGCTATTTGGATGACGCGGTGTACGCGCGGCAGTTCGCGGCGCATCGCACGCGCGTGCGGCGGCAAGGCTCGTATCGCATCGCGCGGGAATTGCGTGCGCGCGGCGTGCCGGACGTGCACATCGAAGCTGCGCTGGCGGAAATCGGAGTATCGACCGACGAAGGCGCTGTCGTGCGGCAAACCATTGCGCGGAAGTTGAAAGCTTTGCGTGGCCCGCTCGATCAGCGGCGATTGGCATCGCTGCAGCGCAGCCTGATCCGCGCCGGCTTTTCCGGCGATACAATTCGCAGCGAGCTGCGCGTTGTCATGCGCGATGCCAAAGCCGCTGCCATCGCGGAGGATGCCGCCGCGCTCCTCGAAGAGGGTGAGCCTTTGTAGGGGCGGAGCTTGTCTCCGCCCGTTTCTCACGGCCGCTAATTTCTCATCGTCGCGCACGATGCTGCGGCCTGCGTTGCGACCGCGGAACGCGTCTGCGATAATGCCAGCCGGAATCAATCGATGACGCACATCACACGAACATGCTGACCGGCAGCGAAATTCGCCGCAAATTCCTGGATTATTTCGTGGCGCAGGGGCATCGCGAAGTGCGCAGCTCCTCGCTCGTGCCGGCGAACGATCCGACGCTGCTGTTCGCCAACGCCGGGATGAATCAATTCAAGGATGTTTTCCTGGGCCTCGAGCAGCGCGATTATAAGCGCGCTACGAGTTCGCAGAAGTGCGTGCGCGCCGGCGGGAAGCACAACGATCTTGAAAATGTCGGCTTCACCAATCGTCACCACACATTTTTTGAAATGCTGGGCAATTTTTCCTTCGGCGATTATTTCAAGAAGGATGCCATCGCCTTCGCCTTTGAGCTGATCGCCTCGCCGAAGAGGTTCGCAATTCCGGTCGACAAACTCTATTTCACCGTCTTCGGCGGCGCGGAAGTGACGCCCGGCAATCCGCTCGGCACGGATGAGGAAGCGGCAGCGCTTTGGAAAAAGGTTGGCGCGCCCGAAAAGCGAACGCTTGCGATTCCCGGCCTAAAAGAAAATTTCTGGGCCATGGGCGAAACCGGTCCGTGCGGCCCGTGCAGCGAAATTCACTACGACATGGGCGCGGCGGCCAGCGACGCCGGGCACCAGGATTGCGCGTTTCCGTGCGATTGCGGGCGCTACGTCGAAATCTGGAACCTCGTCTTCATGCAGTTCAATCGCGACGCCGAAGGCCGCGTCACGCCGTTGCCCAAGCCTTCGATCGATACCGGCGCGGGCCTCGAGCGCCTAGCCGCGGTGTTGCAAGGCAAAACCAGCAATTTCGACACGGATTTGTTTCGCCCACTGATGGAAACCGCGGCGCATCTGGCAAACGCGGATCCGCATAAGCCTGAGATTCAACCCTCGCTGCGCATTCTTGCGGATCACGCGCGCGCCGCGACGGTTTTAATTTCCGACGGCGTCGTTCCGTCGAACGATGGACGCGGCTACGTGTTGCGCAAGATTATTCGGCGCGCGCTGCGCCATGGCGAGCTTCTTGGGGCGTCGGAACCGCTGCTTGCGCCATTGTCTGACGGCGTGCGCGCGCTGATGCGCGACGCGTACCCGGAACTAGACGATTCCGCCGCGCGCATCCGGCAAATCCTCAATGCTGAGGAATCGCGCTTCAGCCGCACGCTGGATGTCGGCCTTAAGAAACTCGATGAGGACCTACTGTCTTTGATCGAGAGCACCTATGCCGCCGGCAACCCCGCCTGGATTCAGAAGCACCACGCTGAGTGGCTTAGGGTGGGCGCTATTCTTTCGTCACCCACAGCAGGTGTTGGCGAGAAAGCGCGGGCTGTCGATGCGCTCGCAAGAAAAGCAGGCGATCCAGTCCGCAAGTTCTCCGGCCAGCGGGCATTTAGGCTTTATGACACATATGGTCTACCGCTCGATTTTATCAGGGACGCTTTACGGGACTCGAACATAGAACTCGACGAATCCGAATTCGAACAAGAGATGGAACGTCAGAAATCGACCGCGCGCGCATCGTGGAAAGGCGGCCACAAGGACGTCGCGAAGCCAGCGTACACGAAACTCGCGGAAACATTTCGCACGGAACCGGATTTTTATTTCGGTGCGCAATCGAAAGATAGCCGCATTGAAGCGATCCTCACGGCGGACGGGCCAGTCGACAAGCTTTCCCCAGGGGCCGAAGCGGAAATCGTGCTCGATCACACGGTATTCTTCGCAGAATCGGGCGGGCAGGTGGCCGATATCGGCGCGTTGTGGAGCAACGATCTCGCGACGCCATTGGCCGAAGTGCGCGGCGCGTATTACCCGCTTGCGGGGCTGATCGCGCATAAAATCGTCGCGAAAGAAAATCTGCGCGTCGGCGAGCGCGTCGCCAGCGTTGCCGATGGCGAGCGCCGCGAGCACATCAAGCGCAATCACACGGCGACGCATTTGATGCACGCGGCGCTGCGCAATATTCTGGGCACGCATGTGAAGCAGGCCGGTTCGCTGGTCGCGCCCGATCGCCTGCGCTTCGATTTTTCGCATTTCGCGGCCGTGGATAGCGCCGAATTGCACGATATCGAAGAGCAAGTGAACGAGCAGATTCGCAACAACGCGGAGATCGCGACCGACGTGACCACTCTCGACGACGCGCTTGCGTCCGGAGCCCTCGCGTTTTTCGGCGATCGCTATCCCGAGCAGAACGTTCGTGTGGTCACGATTCCCGATCCGGCTTCCCCGCGCGGCTTTTATAGCAAGGAGCTGTGCGGCGGCACGCACGTTCGGCGCTCCGGCGAAATCGGCGTGTTCAAGATCGCGGTTGAGCAAGCGTCGTCGGCAGGCGTGCGGCGCATCGAGGCGCTGACGGGCCAAGCTGCGCTAGCGGATTATCAGCGCGTGCGCGAGCTGGTGGCGAATCTCTCCGGGCGCATGGGCGTGGCGGAGGAAAACCTTTTGGCCGCCGCCGAGCGCGCGGAAGAATCCAATCGCCAACTCGAAAAGCAGCTCGAAACGCTAAAGCGGAATCAGGCGCTCGGCAACGTTGATGCGCTGCTAGCCCAAGCGCAAACCGTTGCGGGCATAAAATTGATCGCGGCGGAAATCGAGGGCGCGGACCGCACCTCGCTCCGCGCGGTGGCCGATGGGCTGCGGCAGAAGCTCGGCTCCGGCGTCGTCGTCCTCGGCGCGATTGACGACGGCAAAGTCGCCCTCCTCGTGGCCGTCACGCGCGACCTCACCGCAAAACTCCACGCGGGTAAGATCGTCCAGGCCCTGGCCAAGGAAGTGGGCGGCAGCGGGGGCGGCAGACCCGACTTGGCAGAGGCTGGCGGAAAAGACACATCCGCACTCAAAAAGGCCCTCCTGCAGGTTCCTACCCTGATAGACCAAGCTATAATTTAGCCAGCGCCAGAACCGTGTGGGGTGAATTCGCCCCATGCGACAACTACAGAGCCTTATCGACCCGAGGCCTGCCCAAGCCCAGTCATGAACACACGGACCATTCTCGTCCTCGCCATATTATTGACAATACTAGGGTTGTCTGCGCTGCCGGCGCACGCTCAGATCGCGTTTTACACCGAGGCCGATGGCCGCCGCGTCTACATCAATGCCAACCGGCCTGCCGCCCCGAAGGCCCCCATTTACCGCACGCCAGCGGCGGCAACGCCTCATACGCCTGCCTCCGCCACGGAGTATGCCCCTTCGGGCTACACGCCCGATAATTTGGCGGCAGACCAGCCCGCAGCGGCGCCTGACGCATCCAACACTACGGCAGCCGCACCGCGAACGCTCGATCAAATGGTTCACGAAGTGGCCGCGCGATATAACGTCGATCCGGAGCTGGTGCGAGCCGTGGTCAGCACGGAATCGAATTGGAATCCACACGCGGTGTCGCGCACGGGAGCGCAAGGCCTGATGCAGCTCGTGCCCAGCACCGCGCACGACCTGGGTGTGCGCAATGCGTTCGACCCGCAGCAAAATCTTGATGGCGGCGTGCGTTACCTGCGCATGTTGCTCGGACGCTACGGCGGCGATCTCGATAAGGCCCTTGCGGCATATAATGCTGGGCCAGGCGCGGTGGATCGCGCCGGCGGCGTGCCGCACATCGCGGAAACTGAAAGCTACGTGCGACACGTTACCGCGACTTACAATCATCCCTACGCGGATCGAGCGGAGCGCAGCGCGAGCGTCACGTCGCATCCGATCTATCGCAGCGTGGACGATTCGGGGCACGTGATTTTTACGAACGAGTAGTTTTCGATTTTGGGGGAGCGGCGATGACTGCCGCGTGAGGCAATGCGCGGAATTTCACGTCTGGCTTGCGTGGCCTTGTGTGCCGTGTGCTTTGCGGCTTCCGCCGCCTACGCACAGGATTCCGCTGCGTCCGGCTCCAAACACATCCTCGCGGGCCAGCAATTTGCGCGCGCCGAATCCCTGCGCTCCGATCTTGAATCGCAACCCGCTGCAAGCCGCACCGAAAAATCCTACCTCGCCGTGGTTGACGCCTATCGCCGCGTCTACTACATCACATCGCACGCCGATGAAGATCCTGCGGCGCTGTTCGCCGTCGGATCGCTGTATCGCGCGATGGGCGATCGCTTCGATGCGAAATATTACCAATCGGCGGTGGATGCCTATCAATTTCTGCTGCACGAGTACCCGGCGAACCGCTATCGCGCAGATGCGATGCTGGCCGTCGGCGAAATCGAGCGCGACAATCTGCGCGACTCCGCGCTGGCCAAGCAAACATTTCAAGAATTCCTGAAGCTGCATCCGCGTTCCGACGGCGCCGCCGAAGCGCGCCAAGCGATTGCAAACATAGATGCGGGCGTGCAGAGCAAGCCTTCCCCCGCAAGCGCCGCGGCCACCACAGCTCCGCCGCCAAACGAAAGCGCGCAGCAGACGCCGCCCAGCAGCACTGCCGACGGCGCTGCATCCGGCGGCTCGACATCGGACAGCTCCACGGACGGATCTTCTTCGTCCTCAAATGCCAAGGTCGCCGAAGTGACGCGCATCCGCACCTGGAATGCGGATACTTACACGCGCATCGTGATTGATGTTGGCGCGCCGGTAAAATACCAGGCCGCGCGCATTCCCGGCCCAGATCGAATCTATTTCGATCTCGACGGCGCGCACTTGGATCGCTCCCTGCTAGATAAGTCGATCGACGTCGAACCGGGCGGCTTTCTGAAGACTGTGCGCGTGGCGCAGAACCAGAACCACGTGGTTCGCGTCGTCCTGGAAGTGAATCAGGTGAAGAATTATTCGGTGTTTCTGCTGGATCATCCCAGCCGGATCATCGTGGACGTGTACGGAACGCCGGCATCGGATTCGCAGTTGGTGAAAAATTCCGCGCCAACGGAGCCGGCCGACGCTTCACCTGAAGTCTCGGAGCAAGCAGCAGCCACTGTGCCGGCCGATGTGCGGCAGCCGTCATCCTCGTCGGATCGCGCAACCGATCGCAGCGCGCGAACTTCGACGCACGCGTCGTCGCACAACTCTTCCGCGAATTCGGCGGCGAATTCCGCTTCGACCATGACGACGACCGACACCGCAACGGCAGCCGTAACCCCCGCGACTTCCGCAATGCCGCGCCCGATCACCAAGAGAACATTGCGCACCGCGGCCACGCTGCGTCCTCCCTCGATCCCGGAGCCGATGCGCGACGGCCAAGCCTCCTTGACGCGTGTCCTGGGCCTGAAAGTTGGGCGCATCGTGATTGACGCCGGCCACGGCGGCCATGACACCGGCACGATCGGCCCCACCGGCCTGCTGGAAAAAGATCTGTGCCTGGACGTGGCGCTGCGCCTGGGCGCGCTGATCAGCGAACGCCTGCCCGGCGCCGAAGTGATCTACACGCGCGACGACGACACGTTCATCCCGCTCGAGCAGCGCACGGCCATCGCCACGCAGTCCAAGGCCGATCTGTTCATTTCGATCCACGCGAATTCCAGTCCTGACCCCAGCGCGCGCGGAATTGAAACCTACTATTTGAATTTCACGAGTTCGCCCGCGGCTCTGGCCGTTGCTGCGCGTGAGAATGCCACCTTCGATGGCGGCGTCCACGATCTGCAAGATTTGCTGCGCAAAATCGCGCAAAACGAAAAAATCGACGAATCGCGCGAATTCGCCGAAGACATTCAGGATGCGCTTGCGCGGCACATGGAGCGGACCAACGCGGCGGAGAAGAATCGCGGCGTGCGCACCGCGCCCTTTGCCGTGCTGATCGGCGCGAACATCCCCTCCGTGCTGGCGGAGATCGCGTTCATCAGCAATCCCACGGACGAACAAATGCTCAAGAAGCCCGACGCTCGCGAGCGCGTGGCCGAGGGCCTCTACGCGGGAATCGCCAGCTATCTGCAAAGCACCAACAGCCTCACCGACAATCAAGCGCCGCCAGGACAATCGGCGCTTGGCGCTCCCCCGCTCCCACTGGCGCGCGCCGGTAACCGGCGCTAGAATTCCGGCATCTAATATCGATGGCTATGCGAAAAACACTTTTCGTCGCTGTAGTCGTTCTGTGTCTCGCCGTCGCCGCGGTGCCCGCGCACGCCCAGGGCTTGCTTCCCGCCTCCTTCGGCGCGTGGAGCGCGTCGTCCCCTGCACAGCCGCTATCCGCTGCGGACCTCGAGCAATCCGCCGGTTCCGATGGCCTCGTGCTTCAGGAATACAAGATCGAAGGCGGCGCCCGCGGTTCCTATGCGCGCGGCGCTGACTCAGCCTCGATCACGGTCTATCACCTCGCCGATCCCAGCGCCGCGTACGGCCTCTACACATTTTTTCGCAGCGACGCTCTTACGCCGATTGAAGCCGGCTCGTTCGGCTGCGCCTCCGCGAATCGCGCGCTGATCGTCGTCGGAAACTTGCTTATCGATGTCACCACGCCACGCGCGCGGCCCAGCGACGCCGATCTGAAAGCGTTGGCGCAAACTCTTGTGGCGCAAGCCGATGGCTCGCCCTTCCCCATCCTCGGCCAATTCCTGCCCGACGATGGCCTCGTGCACCGCTCCGAGCGCTACTTCATCGGCCCGCAAGCTCTCGCCCGCGTCGTGCCCCTGGGCACGGACGACTGGGTCGGCTTCAGCTACAGCGCCGAGGCCCTCACCGCGCGCTACCATTTGGGCGGCGCGAACGGCGCGAGTGGCGTGAACGGCGGGGGCGTTGCGAATGACACCACGCTCCTGCTCGTCTCCTACCCCACGCAGCAGATCGCCGCGAAGCAGTTTGACGCGATGATGCGCCGCTTCCCCATCGACCCGCCCGGCGGCGCCGCTGCCGGCCAGCCCGTGCTCTACGGCCGCCGCATCAGCGAGATGGTAGCGCTGGTCGTCGGCGCGCCCACGCGAGCCGCGGCGAACTCCCTGCTGGATCAAATTCAAAGCGGCGACCAAGTCACATGGAATGAGCCCAAAACGAAGTATACGGATCCCAGCATCAACACCATCGTGATCCGGAGCTTTCTAGGAACGGGCGCGATCATGCTCCTGGCCGTCGCGGCGGGAATCGGATTCGGCGGCGTGCGCCTGCTCGTCAAATATTTTCTCCCCGGCAAGGTTTTCGACCGCGAACAGCAGCTCGAAATCTTGCAGATCGGAATCAACAGCAAACCCATACGTGCCAAGGATTTCTACTAAATTTCTCACGCAACTGTTGAAATCCGGTGCAAGATTTCACGCGTAATATGAGGATTTTAGCCTAACGCGCTGAAAATAAGCGACTTCTAGTTCTTTGATTTCAACAGCCTAGCCTCTTGACTTCCCGATTTGGCCTCTTCTAGACTCACGCCCGAGGATAAAGAGTTCGGGGCCTTCCGCGCATAGGCCTGGGACTATTCTCCCCTCTGGAGAGCCCACCCCCCACCGGGTGGGCTTTCTATTGTCCGGCGGTTTTTCTGGGCTCCTGACTCCCCTCACTCAACTGCGATTTGTTTCGCGCGCCACGAGACAATTTCAAAACCCGCATTCGCGTCGGTGTACGACAAAAAATTCGAGGATCCCCCACGCCTCGCGGTTTTCTCTTTAGGAGGCCGGGGCTTCAGCCCCGGCGTATCGTCGCACCTGAAATTGGGGCTTTAGCCCCTGAAGCTTCAGGGCCTGAAGGCCCTTCATCGCTTGCCTTCAATGCCGGACCTGAAGGTCCGGCCTCCTGAAGAAAAGTCCGTCTATTTCGCGCGGCACGAGACAAAACCAAAACCCGCATTCGCGTCGGTGTACGACAAAAGATTCGAGGATGCCCCACGCCTCGCGGTTTTCTCTTTAGGAGGCCGGGGCTTCAGAGTCTGTGTCGCAACTTCGATTTGGGTGCTGTTTTTTGGGTGCGGGAGACTTTATGGGCGCCGGTTTTGGTGCTCGCTACAACTCCTAGGACGAGAGGCCGGCCGGGACGATCAAGTGCGG
>Ga0187875_10000084_pt1 | contig 84478 bp, 71 predicted proteins | sample June2016WEW_17_1_2_FD_132978 | JGI IMG/M metagenome (GOLD analysis project Ga0187875, IMG submission 132978) | Peatland microbial communities from SPRUCE experiment site at the Marcell Experimental Forest, Minnesota, USA - June2016WEW_17_10 | ecosystem: Environmental > Terrestrial > Soil >... | reverse complement strand
GTTCGAGCGGGTTGCGGCTGCTTTATTCTCAGCTGCCTTGTTCTCGTTCGAGCGGGTTGCGGCTGCTTTATTCTCAGCTGCCTTGTTCTCGTTCGAGCGGGTTGCGGCTGCTTTATTCTCAGCCGCCTTGTTCTCGTTCGAGCGGGTTGCGGTTGCGTTATTCTCAGCCGCCTTGTTCTCATTTGAGCGAGTTGCCGCTGCCTTGTTCTCGGCCGCCTTGTTCTCGTTCGAGCGGGTTGCGGCTGCCTTGTTCGTAGCCCCCTTGTTCTCACTCGTGCGAGTTGCCGCCGTCTTATTCTCAGCGGCCTTGTTCTCGCTCGCGCGAGTTGCCGCTGCCTTGTTCTCCACTGCCCTGTTCTCGCTCGTGCGGGTTGCGGCTGCCCTATTCTCAGCCGCCTTGTTCTCATTTGAGCGATTTGCCGCTGCTTTGTTCGTAGCCCCCCTGTTCTCGTTCGTGCGATTTGCCGTCGTCTTACTCTCGGCAGCCTTGCTTGCGGTGGCCTTGTAAGGCGCTCCCGCCTGCCTGGCGGCTACCACCCCGTGGCCGCTAAACTCCGCAGGTTTGGCAGTGGCGGCAATTGCCGGCCTGCCATGATTCACGGACGCCAAAAGTTCGTGGTTCTTACCCGCGGCCTGTTGATGCTCGGACTGAGCTGCTGTTGCCGGAGTATGACGCTCATGTGACGCAGCCTCTTCCCCTACGGTTGGGCGTGCGTGGGTTCCACCGTTGCCGCCGTTATAGCTGACGTGGTTGAATGTGGTGTTGTTGATTACGGTCTTGTTATAGACATTGTGAATATTCGTGACGTTCACGTTATTCACGGAGCGGTTGTAGTAGAAGCCTCCATTATTCCAGTATCCGCCTTGATAGCCGATGCCACCGTACCCGAATCCGTAGTTGACGCCGCCGTAAAATCCGACATTTGTACCCCAGTAGCCCTCATTCCAGGCAAAGGCGTTGCCACCCCAACCCCAATAACCAGGCGTCCAGAGCAAGCCAGCTTCGGGAGCCATCACCCAGGTACCCGGCACCCAGAAGTAGCCTTCCTCTCCATAAGACCAGTAGCCGGGCGTCCACAAATAGCCCTCAGCTGGAGCCATCGGTTGGGTATAAACGGGTAGCGCGGGCGGGGCGATCGTGATTGCCGCGCCGAACTGCGCGAGCGAAGCAGCAGGTATCGCCACTATCAGAAGTGTAAGCAACAGCAAACGAATAGTACGCATTTTGAATCACCTTGCCAGATCATCCTTCGATTGCCCGATGAATCTTGTTGTCGCGGGCTGCGTGGAGTAAGGCGACGCGTCAAGCGTCTAGGCAAGGATTGCACGCACGCAATGGCAGGTCTGTGCACTAGGGCTCACTTTTGGGAAAGTCGTCATTAAATCTGCTAAGTCGATTTCCGAGACCGCGTTGCTGGCGCCGGCCAAAAAACTGCGCCAGTCCGGAAGGTTGAAGCCGCGCCGATCAAAGTTGTTCCTAAGCGGCACTCTTTTTTTGACCTGCTTGCGCGGAGGCTGGCGTCATCAGGCTGGCGCATTGCTCGGCGTGCAGTTTCGCTGCCTCGGCGTCATGATGAACTGCTTGCTGACTATGACCATGAGCCAGGTACGCGTGGTGCGCCGCCTTTTCGTGCTCCTCGGCCTGATCGTATTTCGCTGCCTCGTTGAAATGATAGGCCGCTTTCTCATGATGACGAGCAGCGTGATGGTAATGCTCCCAGGTTCTTGACATCTGGTTCTCCTTTGTCAGATGCCGGCGCCGGATGGGGATGGGACGCATGGCAAAGCTTATGCCGCGCTGGGAACCCTTGATTCTCCTGACATGCGGTATTTGAAATCAAATCGCATTTCGCCGTCCGCTGAGCAGATTGATGACAAGGACCACCAATCCCACAACTAGTAGTAAGTGGATCAGACCACCTCCGATATGCAGGCTGAAACCCAGAAGCCACAAAATCAGCAGAACCACGAAAATCGTCCAAAGCATATTGATGCCTCCGATCTCGGTGTCATGTCTGACGCACAAGTCGAATCGTGCTTAAGTTCGCCTAGAAAAAGTCAGATGCACAAGATCAGCTGCGACCTTAGCAAATGCGGGATAGTAAGGTCTGAGCAATTGTGCTCACGACAGTCCCGTGGAATTGCCGACACTGCACTCCGTGGTGGTGTCTTCGATTCATCATGTCTTTTCGAAAGGTTCGGTCCACCCTAAGCCGGTGGGACGGTCGGAGCCGATTTCTTAACCGCCATCCGTGGCGTCTTGCTGGTTCGCCGCGAGCGATTGGACCCCTTTATGCCTGCCGAAGGCTTATCCAGCGGAGTCTCGTAACCTTTCTCTTCGCGAACTTCAGGCCTTACTCCGAGTTTGCCGGCGGTCTGAACATCAAGCTCCCCGGTGACCGGCAGATTCTCAGCCTTCTGAAATCCGCGGATACTCGCCCGGGTTCGCAGACCAAGAACACCATCGACCTTGCCTCGATAGCGTCCTTCGTCCTGCAGAATCTGCTGCATCTTAATTAACATCTTTCGGATCCGCGAGCGCTGGTACCTCGTTACCGAGGTCAGGACTCGAAGTTATCGGCGTCGGGCGTGTTCCCGAGATTCCCGTCGTCAGCAGTAGTAAGACAATCCCGGCGCACGCGACTTTGCTGCCTAAGAACATCTTTTTCCTCGTTTCGTGCGCTGGTAGGCCAGCGTAGAACATCAGACCACAGTTTCCGGCGGTTTCGCGGAACTCATCCTCTGGCATCGGTGCCTAGTCTTGTACCTGAGAGGGTCAGTCAAGCCGTGTGGTTATGGCGGGGAGACTGCCCTATTGCGACACGGATAGATTCGCTCAGCGCTTCTGGAAATACTGTGCTGAATGGCTCATGTCGCAGGCCGAAAGACATAAATCGGCCGAGTGGTTTTCTCGAGTGGGCTTTTTCATGAATGGAACGACGTTTAGTTTTAGTCTGCTGAGGCATTTCAAAGACCCATGGCACGTTTGGAAACGCAGCAGGAGAGGGCGCGCTCAAAGTGGTCCTCATGAGTGACAAGGCCTCGTTGATGATAGTCGAGAAGAATCAAATCGCGGCGCTCCTCCACGCACACTATCCCACACGACACTGTGCACGTAAGAACAGTTTTCCATTTGTTCGGGCTGTCATAGTTCGAGCTCGGACTTCATCTAACTTAATAGTCCGAGAATGACGGCAGGTTGCTGAGGAGATAAGAAAATGTCCATTGAAAATTCAGTTGTTGCCTTGTATCACACTCATCCCGAAGCGGATCAAGCGGTAAAGGAATTGCAGAGCGGCGGAGTTGACATGCGCAAGTTATCGATCGTTGGGCAGGGCTACCACACGCACGAGCAGGTAGTGGGGTACTACAACACCGGCGACCGCATGAAGTATTGGGGCAAGACCGGTGCATTCTGGGGAGGTTTTTGGGGACTTCTGTTCGGTTCGGCTTTCTTCGCAATTCCGGGCATCGGCCCGATCTTAGTCGCTGGACCGTTGGTGGCCTGGATCGTGGCAGCGTTGGAGGGTGCGGTAGTGGTTGGAGGGTTGAGTGCCCTGGGAGCTGGCCTCTACAGCATCGGAATTCCTAAAGACAGCATTGTGAAGTACGAAGCCGCGCTCAAGACCGATCAGTTCCTGCTGATCGCCCACGGGACCGCTACCGAAGTGGCCAAGGCGAAGGAAATCATCGACAGCACACATCCGGCCTACTGCACGCTGCACGCAGCCGAAGCAGTAGCAGCATAGCATCAACCCTTATTGCGGCTGCGCCGTTGGGGCCGTCGATGTATGAACTGATTCAGCCGAGGTTGTTTCGGCTGGGGCACTCGATTGCGTCTGCCTGTTCGGCGGAATTTCGGTCCCGGCTGGGTAGATGAAAATCTGCACCGTACCCCAGCCTGGATCGGAATTCCCGTTTGTCTGCTTGCCCATTCCTAGAGTTCTGAGTCGGCTATCGTCAAATCCGAAGTTCTCGACCAGATATTCGCGCACAACCATGGCCCGAGCTTCCGTTAACACCAAGTCTTTCTGGGTGTCCCCTTCCATACCGGCGGACACAACAACCACGGCAAAGCCAAATTGGTTATTGGCCAAGAACTCGCCGCCGGTAGTTAGAGATTTTTGGTTCTTCAGCTTGGCCGAATCTTGCCTATCGAAAAGCTGCTTGGCCGAGTAGGTAAACTGCTTTATCGGTGTGCCTTGCGGCAACCGCTCAATCTCATTCTTGGCGAGTTCGGTGGAATCTTCGTATCCCCGGCTCTTGAAATACCCGCGCAGGAAGAAATTGTGCTTCATGGCTTCCATATTCTCTTGGAAGTCGGTAACACCCGCTTGCGCCTGGGCCATGGTGTCACGCATGGCGCCCGTCGTCTGTTCGAGGTTGGTGTAGAGCGCTTTGTCGTTGACCAGCGCGCCGGCAGTGCCCTCTCCTCTATCGATCTTGGCGCTAATCGAGTCCAGGTTCGCCGTCGCCCGAGTTGCGTTCTTGATGGCCTGCTGGCTGCTATCGAGAATGTCGCTTGTTTTCTGGAACAGATCTGACATTTCGAGTGGCGGCTCGCTGGCAATGAGATCGCCATCGCGCACGTCGCCCGATCCAGCCGATCCGAACGAGATCGCCAGAAACTGGTTGCCCAACAAACCTTCCGTTTCGATTGTGGCCACAGAGTCTTGCTTGATGATCTCGTGCGTGGACCTGCCGACGTCCATGATTACAGTGACCTTTTCGCCGGGCTTGTGAGGCAACACGATGTTGCGCACAGTCCCGCTGTGAACGCCACCCACCCGCACGTCGCCTCCAGCATCGAGGCCCACCACGTTGTCGAATTGTGCTTTCAATTGGTACGTCGAGCTGAAAAGATACTGCTTGCCTCCGATGATGAAGACACCGACGACCAGAATTGCAAGTGTTGCAACGATGAAAGCCCCTAGCCGCGCCGCTCTCGACATGTGTCCTCCTACGAATGCCTTAGAAATTCCCGGACAAACTCGATGTCACTCTCTTGAAGCTCTTCAAAGCTGCCTTCAATCACCACAGTTCCATCGTTAAGCAGAGCCAGTCGGTCCGCGATTGTCTTTGCGCTGTGCAGATCATGGGTCACCACGATGGATGCCATGTGATGTTCCTCCTGGAGCTTGAGGACCAGATCATCAATCTCCGCTGAGCTGATGGGGTCGAGACCGGCGGTGGGCTCGTCGAGCAGCAAAATATCTGGCTCCAAGGCTAGCGCACGTGCTAGTCCTACTCGTTTTTGCATGCCGCCAGAGATATCGGAGGGCATCTTCGCAAAGCCGCTTTCCATTCCAACTTCCGCCAATAGTTCGTGGACTCGGTCTCGCTGCTCAGACTTCGACATGTCCTTTCTATGGTGCTGCAGGGGAAAGGCTACGTTTTGCTCGACGGTCAGCGAATCGTAAAGGGCCGCGTGCTGAAACAAAAATCCCATTTTCTTCCTGATTGCGCCGAGCTGGTCGAGAGCCAAGCCGGCGATGTCTTGCCCCTGGATACGAACCGATCCCCGGTCAGGTATCTCCAGTCCGATGACGAGTCTCAGCAATACGCTCTTGCCCGTACCACTGCGGCCCAGCACCGCCAGGGTCTCGCCGCGCCTCACCGCCAGGTTAATTCCGGTCAAAACCTTTTGACTTCCAAAGGACTTGTGCAAATCCGCGACGGCAACGACTGGCACGCTGCGGTCTTTCTCGGCTTCGTCTTGCTGCAGCGCAACTTGATCGATGGTGTGCATGTTTGTTTGCCAGCTTCTGATCAATTACGGGAAAAATATGATGATGAGTTTTACCAGTACGACATCGGCCAGTATGACGAACAGCGACGACAAGACCACCGAGCTCGTGGCCGCACGTCCCACGCCCGCAGCGCCACCCTGTGTCCGCATTCCCTGGAAACACGCAATCAGCCCAATGATCAGTCCAAACACGGCGGTTTTAAACGTTGGTGGCAGGAAATCGTTGAAATCCGCGCCGTTAAAGCCCGCACTTATGAACTGATGTAAAGAAACCGGCTCAACCATGGCCTGCGTGACCCAGCCCATGAGCAAGCCGCAAAAGTCGGCAGCGAGGGTCAGCAGAGGCAGCATCAGGATGCAAGCCAGGATGCGGGTCGCCGCCAGCAGCCTATAAGGGTTTACCGCAGATGCCTCGATGGCGTCGATCTGTTCGGTCACTTTCATCGACGCCAATTCCGCGCCAATGCCAGCTCCCGCTCGACCGCTCACTACCAGACCCGTGATGATCGGACCGGTCTCATGGATTACCGAGAACACGATGGCGGCGGGAAGCAGCGACTTCGCCCCAAATCGAGTCAGGCTGTAGCGGGCTTCCAAAGAGAGTACAACGCCGGTTGCGCCTCCGGCCAAAGCGACCAGCGGCAGAGACTTTGATCCGATCTCGTCGAGTTGTCGAAAGAGTTCGCCAAATTCAAACGGTGGCGTGACCGCAGCCCGGACAACCTGCCAGAAAAATATGCCCAGATCGCCGAACCACTCGAGAAACTCATTGATCAGGCCCAGGCCCTTGGTGGGACTCGCAGCGGGCGGCATGAGTGGGGTCCGCGGCACCGGAAGGGTGAGTTCCGAGCCTGCGGCCGCGACTAATTTTCGGTCGATCACGGGTTTGAACCAGGATTGGGCGCGCCGTGCCCATTGTTCAAGTGCATGCGATGAAGCAGGGAGTGAGGTCCGCTATAGAGGAATTCAAGAGCGCTGTTCCCGCCCACATATCCCAGCATGGTGTAATTACCCATCCGAAGAGCATCCTTGCCGTTGTAGCGGCCGGGATACCACGCATAGACGGCAGTCATAGAGCCGGCATATGGCGCGACGAGCGCGGGGAAAGAGAAGACGATGTGGCCGTCTTGGCCGCGGCGTGCTGTCAAGGTGGAGATCACGGCATGGCGCAACCGTGGAATCACGCCCTTGCATTCACAACGGTAGTACAACGTGTCTTCCTTGAACGCTTGTGCCAGCCCATAGCGCGTCGTAGTGCTGACCGCTGCAATGCCGAAATCAGACCCGATTCGCTTGCCAAATCCCTCGGCGCCTTGCTTCCACTCAGGAGGTGTGTTGTACGCTTGGCCAACGCCAGCCGCAAACGCTGCACCCGCGATGGGATAGGGGCCGAACGCGTCGAAAGCGTAGTTGCGGAGCTTCGTTCTCTGCGTCGGACGCGTGTACATCAGATCAGGTGGGGCTGAGGTTGGGTTTACAACAATGCCGGAGGAATCTTCCCCATTGACCAGTGACTGCGCCCCTGCAAGCAACGACATAGCTGGCAGGGCTAGCAGCAAGACCATGGTTCGGCGTGATTTCATTTCGAGATTCTCCCTGGGAATTCCAACTGCGGAGCGTGGGTTCTTAGACGGTCAAAGGACACGCTCCGTGGTCGCACTGGCACGCAATCTCGACTGCGCTGGATCCCGCTTCCTTACAGGCTTGACCGCAGTATTCGTCGCCAGGTTTCGCCAAGCACAGGCATGGAAGGTGTGCACACTTGCTCTGCTCAGTTGTCGTCATCGTGGTTCTCCTTTTAAGAAAGCGATCGTTAAATGATTTCGGTCGCTGCAGCTATCGGAGCAAATTCGCATGGTGTTCCGCCGTTTACTACAGCACCGTTCGTGCCATGGTCCGTTTTGCCAGCCAGGGTACTTGTTTATTCGCCGACGGCCTTTTCAGCACGGCCGAACCGCTTGTGAACTTTGCCGGCTTTCTTTTCCGCATTCCCTGAGACTTACAGATCGGGGTCGTTCCTCGTCTTTTCGAGCTCCTCCTTAGACCTTCCCTTTTACTTCGTGAAGCTTGCCCTCCGTGCGGTCTTGCGTACTTGGCCTCATCATTTTTCCCTGTCTGCCCGTTTGGTCGCTAGGCGACTTCTTTTCTCTCCACAGCTACTGGGACCTGCACCAGTTCCTCAAATAGAGAGCGGTAGTGAATCATCGCCGTTCGGAGATCTTCGGTGGTTGCTCCTTCTTTTCCAGCCCGAAGCGCAATCTCATGGGCCGACCGGTAGTTTTCCACTACACGAGGATGGTCGACAGAAATGTCGGCGGCACGTTGTTCGAAATCTGCGACGGGATAGCCGCGAGCCTTCATAACATAGGAAACCAGATCATCGGCTTCCGCGACGGCGCCCTTCGGGGAATCGACGAAACGAGACTGCACCGCCTCCCACTGCTTCGAATACCGCTCATGTTCCATTGAATCAAGATCGCGAATGTTGAGCTGGTTAATCCGTTTCTCGCGATCCGCCAGTTTCCCTTCCGCTTTTGAGCCATGTGCCAGCACCGCGCGGTCGTACTCGGGCCCGAATTTCTTCCGTAGGCCTGCAGTCGTGCCCCTGCGTTTGCGCACGTACAACCAGGCACCCACCGCGACGATTACAATTAAGGCGGCGGCGATAGCAATGAGCCTCGGATCCATCAAATTCAAGTTCATCGAAACCTCCACAGAACCAAGTTTGTTCACCATCGTTGCTTTGTCGTGAAACCATTGGTGAGTTGCCAGTATGAAGCTTCCCGCGTAGAAAAACTGATCAGAATTGACCGCCATGAGAGTGCCCACCCTCCGGAATAGATTCAGCACATACTTCATGTTCTGAAGCGTCTGCACTGCAGGTTGCAACAGAGCCATCAGAAGCGCGTGGTGTTGTTTTACCGTTGTGGCCGACACACGGCGAAGGTTGGGGTCTTCCGAGAAGCCGATACGCGGCAGTTATTGGGCGCAGAAAGCAAGAAGCGTCCTATGAACTCGCAACAGCTTGCTTTTGTTCTCGTAATAGATGAAGCCTGAGTTTTTAAACCTCTTCATGAAGAAACAGACGCGCGACCGCGTGGTTCCTACCATTTCTGCCAGCGTCGCATGGCTAATCCTCGGAACCACAGTCTCGTGCGATCCATGCGCATCGAAATGGGCAAGCAGCAAAAGAGTGCGCGCAAGTCTCTTCTCGCTGGGATTGCAACGTTGATCGACGAGATCTTGCTGGTATCGAATGTTGCTCTCCAGCACGTATGCCCAAAACACATTCGCCAGCTTCACCTGCCGCGTCAGTGCGAGCATCATGGCCTTCTTGTCAATCCGAAGCAGGCTGCAGTCCATCATTGCCGTGGCAGATGCCGTGCGGGAAGACTGACCGGCTACAGCATCGTTCCCAATAAAATCGTCGTTGCTCAATATGTCAAGGGTCGCTTCCTTGCCAGCCTGGGACTTTACGCTGAGCTTTACTTTGCCGGTTTGAATGACAAACAGCGCATCGGCCGTATCACCCTGAGCGTAGATTGTTTGCCCTCTGCTAAAAGACATCATCTCTCTCCCCGTACCCGCTGTAGAAAGGAATGTCTTCGGGTTGAAAGCCGGCTTGGTCATGGCGTCCCAGTGTGCTCGTGGCCAGAGAACGTCCCATCTGAGCACAGGAACTGATGAAGAGAATGTGCAAAATCGCTCACAATGCTCCCGGGTCAGGCACCCACTGTCCCTTCCGGCCATGCGCCATGGCCGCGCACCCGAAAGAGGCAGTCGATCCGATCTCGCTGGCTGCCGAGTCAAGCGCAGCGCAGGACATTCGGAAAACGGCTTGACGTGGCCGAAAGTGAGCTACATGCACGACTTGGCTGACTGCTGCCCCCATGCTGGCATCGAAGATCACGACATCGTGACCTTTTGATCCGTCGATCCGCTAATTCTTCTTGAGATCTTCGATGCCAGGCATTTCGTCGAGGGCGGAGCTTGCGCTTTTCTACGGGATTCCGAAAAGGGGCTAAAATATTTGTCTCGCTCATTCGTCTAGAAAGGTAGATGGACGATGCGCTGACAAAACAGTGGATCACAGTGCAGCAAGACCAGCAGATCTCTGAAGCGATCGCGCGGGAAAAGCCCCGGCTTCGCAACTTCATCCGTAAACGGGTAGCCGACCCGAGCGACGCAGAAGACATCCTGCAGGAGGTTTTCTACGAGCTTGTGGAAGCCTACCGCATGATGAAGCCGGTGGAACAAGTCACTGCCTGGCTGTTCCGCGTGGCCCGCAACCGGATCACCGATCTGTTCCGCGGCAGGAAGCGTGTGGCGTCAGGCGAACCGGCGGTCCGGGCAGAGGATGGCGAGGATTTCCAGTGGGAGGACCTGCTGCCCTCGCTGGATGCTGGACCTGACGCGTCCTACGCGCGGAATTTGTTGTTGCAGGAGATGGACGCCGCGCTCGACGAATTGCCCGAAGAGCAGCGGGAGGTGTTCATGGCTCACGAGTTCTTCGGGTACAGCTTCAAAGAGCTCGCCGAAGAAACCGGAGTCAGTGTGAACACGCTGCTTTCGCGCAAGCACTACGCGGTCTTGCACCTGCGTCAGCGACTCCAGACCATCTACGACGATTTCAGGAAAGCATGAGGGAACGAAGATGAAGGGGAAATGGTTCGTGCGGGGACTGAAGTTCGTGCTGTTTGCAGCGCTATGCGTCACCGTAGTCGGTTTTGTGGTGATGGGCCTGTGGAATTGGCTGATGCCGCCTCTGTTTGGCTGGCATCTGATCAATTTCTGGCAGGCTGTCGGCATTCTCGTTCTTAGCAAGATCCTCTTTGGTGGATTCCGCGGCCGTCCGGGCCGCCACATGCGCTGGCGGCGCGGGATGTGGGAGCGGTGGGAACACATGACCCCCGAGGAGCGGGAGAAGTTTCGGCAAGGCATGCGTGGACGTTGCGGATCATTCGGAACGCCCGCGGCGGCGCCGAAAGCCTAGCCGAGTGGAGAAAATTTGTTGGTCAAGATGTTGATTTATCGTAACACTTGATATTCGCTTTATATTCGCCTACAATGGGCCGCCGTGGAATACCCGTTCCGGAGAACTTAACATGCTGACGATCACTGTCGAGAACTTCGCGGAGGCCGCGATTCTGCGCTGCCAGGGCAGAATTGTACGAGGTGACGAGACGAGCATCTTATGCTCTGTCATGCACCAGGAGGGCCGGAATGTCATCCTTGACTTAGCCGAGGTTGACGCAATCGACGCGGCGGGAATCGGCGCGTTGGTTTCGCTGCAAGCGGCGGGGATTTATCTCAAACTCATGAACCCGACCCCGCAGGTGCGGGAAATATTGAACATCACCAAACTGGACTCCATCTTCGAAGTCTTCGAATCTCAATTGCCTGTCGAGACTACGGGATCAACCCGGACGCGGAATGAGTGCTCCTCGATCGCGTTGTGACCGGGCATAAACCACAAAATCGATCAAAACCCCAGCGGCGCCCGAGATGACCCTCGTATTAACAAACGGATAGACCGAACTTGTCCTCCGGTTGTTTTCGCGTGTAGTCGAATCGAGACGGCCGACCCGAGCATCCATTGGCTCAATGAGACCGCCTTGCGACGAAGCGGTAATCCGGTCGGGAGATGCCCGATCGCCCTGCGCGGCAGAAGCGAGAACGTGGATACTGGCCGCGACCATTATCGCTACCAGCATGGCCTTCATCGACAGCACGGTCGTGAATGTCGCGCTGCCTGCGCTTCAGACCAGCTTTCATGCGACGGTCGTGGGAGTGCAATGGGTCGTCGAGTCTTACGGACTATTCCTGGGAGCGTTGATTCTGGTTGGGGGTTCGCTCGGCGACTTGTTTGGCCGCCGCTTGATGTTCGTGCTGGGGGTGGCGATTTTCGCCGTGGCATCCTTGAGTTGCGGAGTTGCCTCGAACATCGATCAGCTGATCATTGCCAGAGGCATTCAAGGTGTGGGAGCCGCCCTGCTCGTGCCCGGGAGCTTGGCGATTATCAGTACATCCTTTGGCGAGAAAAGCCGCGGTCAAGCCATCGGCACGTGGTCCGGCTTCACGGCGATCACGACTGCGGTAGGGCCCGTTCTCGGTGGCTGGCTGGTCGAGCACGCTTCCTGGCGCTGGGTATTTTTTATCAACCTCCCGTTGGCAGCGGCGACGATAGCTATTTCGCTTTGGCAAATTCCCGAGAGCCGGAGCGCCGCTGAAGGCCATGTTGACTGGCTGGGGGCGCTGATCGTCACCTTTGGATTAGGCGGCTTGGTCATTGGGTTCATGGAATCGTTGAACCTGGGTTGGATGAATCCCCTGGTGCTGGCCGGCTTGATTGGAGGCTGCAGCTGTCTGGTTCTATTCTTGTTCGTCGAAACCCGCGTGACTTCGCCGATGGTTCCGCTAACGCTGTTTGCATCTTTCACCTTCAGTGGTACCAATCTGCTGACGCTTTTCCTCTATGCCGCTATCGGAGTTTTCTTCTTCTTGTTTCCGTTGAATCTGATCCAGGTACAAGGATATTCCGCGACGACCGCGGGTGCTGCGATGTTGCCACTGATTCTCTTGATCTTCTTTCTTTCCCGCTGGTCTGGGGGACTTGTGACGCGTTACGGCGCAAGGCCTCCGTTAATCATCGGTCCGTTGGTTGTCGCACTCGGATTCATTCTGTTCGCTGTTCCGTCCGTAGGAGGAAGCTACTGGATCGTATTTTTTCCTGCCGTGATTGTTCTCGGCTTTGGAATGGCGATTACCGTGGCTCCTCTCACTACGATCGTGATGAATTCGGTGGGGCAGGACCGCGTTGGAGCGGCCTCTGGAATCAACAATGCAGTCGCCCGCGTCGCGGGAGTACTTGCGATTGCAGTCTTGGGAATTGTGATGGTGAAGGCCTTCAGTGCTCGCCTAAACCAGAGCCTGGTTAGTCTTGCGTTGCCGCCGGGTGTTGTGGAGATGGTGCAATCCAACGAAATCGAGCTTGCCGGCTTGCAGTTGCCCGCAGGGCTTGACGCCGACACGAGAGCCTGTCTCACTGCGTCGATTGCGGACGCCTTTATATCCGGATTTCGCAAGGTGATGTTGATTTGCGTGGGTCTATCTGTGGCAAGCGCCATGGTCACGAGGATCATGATTCCGGAGAACACAAACTAGAAGTCTGTTGGCTGGCCTCGGGCGGGGGGCGCCCAGGGTTTGCCTTGCAGCCGCTTGAGTCAGGCAAGAACACGCTCCTTTTTTAAGCCATGGCCGGTATACTATTCCGATCTTGTGGGTAGGGTGAGGGCCTCCGGGTCTAGGGTCCTCTTCGATTCGAAAACAGGGAGTTCGGAGCAGCCGGTTCTGTGGAAAGCCGTCCCCGCCATGCTGAAAAATCAGCAGTTGCTTGAAATCAGGTACAAGAAGAAGCGGAAGGATTGTAGTGGATTCAGCCACTTGCGATTGGCACCATCCTGCTTTTATCGAAGACAAGAATGGCGAGATGACGCACAGCCAACCGAGTTCCTGGGGCTTTGTAGAGCGTATGGCGTGTGGCGACAGCCAACGAAGCGTTTTTCACGGGACCACGGATTCTGGTGTGCTACCACAAAGGGGTTATTCGCCTCTCACTCTTCTAGGGTAGCCAAGAAATACCGCAGTTTGTGATGTGTCCTCGACTGGGGAGGCGCAAAGTGTTTGCCCTAATCCGGTCGAAACGGAGCGGGAGCATCGGGAGGGTCGAGTTGAACAGTATCCGGCTCTGCCCAAGGCTTGAAGCTTCGCCTGGGGTGATTCGGTGCCGCCGGCTGGGGGAAGTTCGGGAGATCCTAAATATCCACGTTTAACAGGTGTACGCTGCCGAGGAAGAAGGTGAATATGCTCTCGAAATACAAACTCTGGATAGGCGGGGCGGCTTGCTTGCTGGTCATCGGTTTGATCATCGGGGCGATCTACCCAAAGCACGTATCAGGAGCGCAACCGGGCGCTCCGCCGGATGTAGAGGTCATCCAGGTTGAGCAGAAAGATGTTCCGGTCTTTGGCGAATGGATTGGAACGCTGGACGGATTCACCAATGCCGATGTCAGGGCACAGGTCACCGGCTACATCATGCGGCAAGCCTACCAAGAAGGTGCATTCGTCAAGAAGGGGCAGTTACTCTTCGAGATTGATCCGCGACCCTTTCATGCAGCGCTCGATCAGGCCGAAGGCCAGTTGGCACAGGCCAAAGCCATGCTTGCCAACGCCCAGGCGGTGCAAGGCAGGACTGAACTTGACGTCAACCGCTACACTCCGCTGGCCAAGGTGCAAGCCGCCAGCCAACAGGATCTCGATAATGCCATTCAGAACAACTTAGCGGCAAAGGCAACCGTCGCCACGGCTGAAGCTCAGATCAAGACAGCGGAGGCCGCGCTTGAAACAGCTAGGATCAACCTCGATTTTACCCGTCTCGTAGCGCCCATTGACGGCATCGCCGGGCAGGCTCAGCTTCAGGTCGGCGCTCTGGTGAATTTAAGCAGCGGTCCCGTCACCTCCGTTTCAACCGTCGACCCTATCAAGGTTTATTTCACGGTCGGCGAGCCCCAGTATCTCGCATGGAGAAAGCGTTTCCCAACGGAGACCACGCGGCAAGCGGCGGACAAGGGTCTGCGCCTGGAACTGATTTTGGCCGATGGCTCGATCTATCCACATGAGGGCGCGTTCTACTTCGCCGACCGCCAGGTCAATGAGAGCACCGGGGCAATTCGGCTCGCTGGGCTGTTTCCCAATCCCGAAAATATTCTGCGTCCCGGCGGTTACGGCAAGGTCCGCGCTGCTGTCCGAGTGCAGCAGGACGCGCTGCTCGTCCCGCAGCGCGCAGTCTCAGAGCTGCAAGGCAGCTATCAAGTCGCAGCAGTAGACGACGAAAACAAAGTGAGCATCCTGGCCGTCAAAGTCGGCGACCGTGCAGGAAACCAGTGGATTATTGCGGACGGACTGAAACCAGGGGAGAGGGTGGTGGTCGAGGGCGTGCAGAAGGTGCGCCCGGGCATGCAGGTGAACCCCAAGCCATTTGCGCCGCAAACCAACGGAAGGTAATCCGATGTCAAAATTCTTTATCAACCGTCCCATCGTCGCCATGGTGGTCTCGATCGTCCTCGTGATTGTCGGCGCCATTACCATCTTGAGGTTGCCGGTCGCGCAGTTTCCCAGCATCGCTCCGCCCGAAATTCAAATTCTCGCCACCTATATCGGGGCCGACGCCCAAACCCTGGAGCAAGCGGTTGCCACTCCCATTGAGCAGCAGATGAGCGGCGTGGACAACATGAACTACATGTACTCGCTCAATGCCACAGGCAACTCAAGTACCAGCCTGATCGTAGACTTTGACCCAAAAACCGATCCCAATACCGATTACATCCTCGCCCAGAGCCGGGAAACGCTGGCTGCCTCTCAGCTTCCTGTAGACGTCACCAACTACGGAGTCACGGTTCGAAAATCCGTGACTGCTCCCCTCATGCTAATCGCGGTGTACTCGCCGCATGGAACCTACGACGCAAAGTTCCTGGCGAACTACGCGTACATCAATCTTACGGATCCTATTCTGCGTTCGCCCGGCATCGGCAATGTGCAAGTTTTCGGGGCCGGCCAATACGCGATGCGGTTGTGGGTAAAACCCGACCACTTAGCCAAGCTCGGCATTACCGTTCCGGAAATCGTCAGCGCCATTCAAGCGCAAAACACGGTGAACCCAGCCGGAAAGGCAGGCGGCGAGCCGGCTCCCAAAGGCCAGGAATTTACCTATACGGTGCTTGCGCAAGGGCGTCTTGCGTCGCCGGAAGAATTTGGCCAGATTGTCGTGCGCGAGACGCCCGACGGTGGAACTGTCCGGGTGCGCGATGTCGCTCGAATCGAGCTGGGTTCGCAAGACTATAGCGTCGCTGGACGTTTTAACGGAAAGCCGAGCGCCATCGTTGCTACGTACCAACTGCCGGGGTCGAACGCGGTCGATGCCGCGGCTGGCGTCAAGCAGCTGATGGCCCAGATGAAGCAGCGTTTCCCCGAGGACTTGGATTTTGTCGTCGCGCTGGATACGACGCGCTCGGTTACTGAAGGAATGAAGGAAATTGTGGTAACGCTCGTGATCGCGCTCGCGCTGGTAATTCTGGTCGTCTACATTTTCTTGCAGGGCTGGCGCGCCACACTGATTCCGCTTCTTGCAGTGCCGGTCTCCCTCGTCGGAACTTTTGTGTTTTTCCCGCTCTTCGGTTTTTCCATCAACACACTTTCTCTCTTTGGTCTGGTGCTGGCAATCGGTTTGGTGGTGGACGACGCGATCGTCGTGGTCGAAGGTGTGGAACGCCACATCGAGGAAGGCATGACGCCGAAGGCCGCGGCGTTGAAAGCGATGGAAGAACTTTCCGGACCCGTGGTTGGCATTGCTCTGGTCCTCTCCGCTGTCTTTGTGCCCACAGCCTTCATCCCTGGAATCACCGGCCGTCTCTACCAGCAATTCGCGGTCACGATCGCGATTTCCGTGCTGCTTTCCGCGTTCAACGCGCTCACGCTCAGCCCGGCGCTGGCGGCGCTGCTGCTCAAGCCGCGGACGCCAAGCCGCGGACTCTTGCAAAGATTTTTTGACTGGTTCAACCGCATATTTGAGCGAGCCACCGAGGGCTACGTAAGCTGGAGCGCGGTACTGGTGAAAAAGACCGCCGTTGTGGCCATGCTGCTTGCAGTTTTTTGCGTGGCGGGTTTCTTTTTCGCCAGCCGCATTCCGTCCAGCTTTCTTCCTGACGAAGATCAAGGCTACGCCTATGTCAATGTGCAGTTGCCAAACGGGGCCTCGCTGGAACGAACGACGGCCGTGACCACTGACGTGGAAAAGATTCTGATGAACACGCCGGGGGTGGATCACGTTTCCTGCTTTGTCGGCTTCAGTTTGCTGAGTTTTGTTCGCACCAGTTACAACTCGACTTTTTTTGTGACCTTCAAACCTTGGGATGAGCGCACCACAAGAGCGCAGCAATTTCAATCGCTCAAGGCACATCTGAACCAGCAGTTGAGCAAGTTGCCCGCTGCGGTCGCCTTCGCCTTCTCCCCGCCTGCCATTCCAGGGGTAGGCACTTCGGGCGGGTTTACCTTCATTCTGGAAGACCGTTCGGGGGGCGATCTTCAGTTCCTCTCCAAGAACCTGGCCACTTTTCTTGAAGCGGCTCGAAAGCGGCCGGAGATCGCCAGCCTGAGCACCACTTTTCTGGCGAGCGTCCCGCAACAGTTTGTCGAAGTAGATCGCGACAAGGTGCTGAAACAAGGGGTGGCCCTCAACGACGTTTACCGTACGATCCAGGCTTTCATGGGGGGATATTTCATCAACTATTTCAATCGCTTCGGCCGCCAGTGGCAGGTCTATATCGAAGCGGAGGGCGAAGACCGCGCCAAGGCCGAAAACGTCGGACAGTTCTATGTCCGCAACAACAAGGGAGAGAATGTCCCGCTTTCCACACTCACCACAGTGAAGCCGCGCCTCGGCCCGGAATTTACTTTGCGCTTCAACGAATATGGTTCCGCACAGATCAACGGCAGCGCTGCCCCAGGCTATAGCGCGGACCAAGCTACCGCCGCTCTCGAGGATGTTTTCAAACAGACCATGCCGAGGGAAATGGGTTTTGATTATTCGGGCATCTCGTTTCAGGAGCAAAAAGCGCGACAAGGTGTGCCGGCGCCGGTGATCTTTGGCTTGTCGCTGTTGTTCGTCTTTCTGGTTCTGGCAGCCTTGTATGAAAGCTGGTCGCTGCCGTTCAGCGTCTTGCTGAGCACGCCCGTGGCGATCTTTGGGGCCTTTGGAATTCTTTGGTTGCGCCGCGTGCTGCTCGGCATTTTCCTCCCGCCTTACATGGTCCAGATTGAGAGCGATGTCTACTCACAAATCGGACTGGTCATGCTCATCGGCTTAGCCGCCAAGAACGCGATTTTGATCGTCGAGTTTGCCAAGGACGAATACGAACAAGGAAAGCCATTGGCGGATGCTGCGCTCGAAGGCGCCCGGCTTCGTCTGCGGCCGATTTTGATGACATCGTTCGCGTTCATTCTGGGCTGCGTGCCGCTGTGGACCGCCACCGGCGCCGGGGCGGTTGCCCGCCAGATCATGGGCACTACGGTGATCGGCGGCATGCTGGCCGCCAGCTTCATCGGAATCTTCTTCGTGCCTGCGATCTTCTACATGGTGGAGAGATGGTCAGGAGCCAGCCAGGAGCGCGTCCCTAACGCGATTCCGGGAACGCCTGCGCCGGCGGAGGGAGACTGAATTGGCCGACCACGGGATGGACGAGGTGGGGCGAGCAGCGGAGATAGTCATGACAACAATGGCGTCATTTTCATTGATGTCCGCAATCTTGGCCTCGATTTTCATGGCGGGGTGCGCGGTTGGCCCGAACTACCACCGACCTGCGGTTCAGACTCCTGGCGTGTATCGGGATCTGACAGAAAACCCACAGGCCCAGACACAGGCGCAAGCCGCATCATTCGCGGACCTTCCCTGGTGGCAGGTCTTCCAGGACCCGCAACTGCAGGAACTCATCCGTACAGCGCTGAAAGAGAATTATGACCTGCAGTTGGCGACCGAGCGCATCAGCGCCGCGCGCGCTCAGGTCGCCATCACGCGGTCCCGTCTCTTTCCCCAGGTGCAAGGAGATGCTACCTTCGCCGGCGGAAAGGACCCGAGCACGCAATCGAAGTACAACATTCTGGGCCTGACTGCGGATGCCGCATTTCAGTTGGATCTCTTCGGTCGCCTGCGACGCGCGACCGAGGCTTCGCGCGCCCAACTACTGGCCACCCAGGATGCAAAGAATACGGTCATATTGACCCTGGTGAGCGATGTAGCCAGTGGCTATTTTCAGCTTCTCGATCTCGATCTCGAGCTCCGCATCACTCGGGACACCGTGAAAACCCAGGAGGAGTCGGTCAAGCTGACGCAGTTGCGGCTCGACCACGGCGTTGGCACCAAGCTGGATGTTTTGCAAGCCGAGCAGGTACTGGATACCGCCAATGCACAGATCCCGGACCTGGAAAGACAAATCGGCCAGGAGGAAGATGCGATCAGCATACTGCTGGGCCGCTATCCCGAGGGCGTGCGACGCGGGCATCCATTGGCCGAGCAGCCGATTCCTCCAGATGTCCCGCCAGGGATGCCGTCGTCATTGCTCGAACGCCGGCCGGACATTCGCCAGGTCGAACAGGAGTTGATCGCAGCCAACGCCCAGATCGGCGTGGCCAGAGCCGCGTTCTTTCCGCAGATTTCCCTCACCGGCTCCGGGGGAGGCGCGTTCGGCCGCAGCACTCTGTTCACAGGCCTGATGAGTTCGCAGACTGGAATCTGGTCCTACGGCGCGCAGGTCTCTCAACCCATTTTCACGGGCGGAGCCTTGCGGGGGAATCTGCGACTGGCGGAGTCGCAGGATCGCCAGGAACTGATTGCTTATAAGCAGGCCATCCAGCTGGCCTTCCGCGATGTTTCCGATGCTCTCATCGGCTATCAGAAGTTGCACGAAGTCCGCGTAGCGCAGGAGATAACAGTCAAGGACCTGCAGGACTCCGTCAGCACGTCTCTCGTGCGCTATCGCGGAGGCATCACCACTTATCTTGAGGTCCTCGATGGACAGCGATCGCTCTTTACCGCCGAGCTTGCTCTCGCCCAGGCTCGCGGCAACGAGTACCAAAGCCTGGTGCAACTTTACAAGGCACTCGGCGGAGGCTGGCAATAGGCCTTCCCGAAGCTAAGGCGAATTCACAATTGAACTCTAGATCGAAAGGAGATGCATCATGATTTTGGGGATGAGCACCGCGACTTACACCTTCCTGCATGTGCTGATTAGCCTGGCCGGAATCGGCTCAGGTTTTATTGTCATGTTCGGGTTTGTGACAGGGAAGCGCCTCGACAACTGGAACGCGGTCTTTCTGACGACCACGGCTTTGACCAGCATTACCGGTTTTGGTTTCCCGTTTGATCATCTGCTACCGTCTCATATTCTCGGGATCCTTTCGCTCGTGATATTGGCGGTCACGATCCCGGCGCGCTACGTATTTCATCTTGCCGGCGCATGGCGTCGGATTTATGTGATCGGCGCCGCCATAGCGCTGTACCTCAACGTCTTCGTCGCAGTGGCGCAGGCATTCATGAAGGTACCGGCTCTCAAAGCACTGGCTCCGACGCAAAAAGAGCCGCCCTTCCTGATCGCGCAGCTTATTGTGATGGCGGTTTTTATCGGGCTTACCATCCTCGCGGCGAAGAAGTTCCGCATCGAGTCGGCGCAAGCAGCCTAGTCTGGACAAATTGTTTGTTGCCAACCCACGGGAAGAACAATCACAACTTATAAGGAGGACGTTCATGCCTACGATTTTTACAAAAGACGGTACGCAGATTTATTACAAGGACTGGGGAACGGGCCAGCCCATGGTGTTCAGTCACGGGTGGCCGCTCACCGCGGACGACTGGGACGGACAGATGTTGTTCTTCGGCCAGCACGGTTATCGGGTGATCGCGCACGACCGGCGAGGACACGGCCGTTCCACCCAGACCTGGGATGGCAACGACATGAACACCTACGCCGACGATCTCGCAGCCCTCACTGAAAAGCTTGACCTCAAGAACGCAATCCACGTGGGTCACTCCACCGGTGGCGGCGAAGTGGCGCGTTATATCGGCCGTCATGGTTCAAAGCGTGTGGCGATGGCCGTGCTGATCAGCGCGGTGCCACCGCTGATGCTGAAGACGGACAAGAATCCAGCTGGCGCGCCCATCTCGGTTTTCGATGGGCTGCGAGCCGCGTATGTGGAAAATCGGCCGCAGTTTTACAAGGATATTACCCTCCCGTTCTACGGATACAACCGGCCCGGTGCAAAGATTTCCGAAGGCATCCGGGAGAAGTGGTGGCTCCAAGGGATGATGGGCGGGATGAAGGCGGGCTACGACTGCATCAAGGCTTTCTCCGAGACGGACTTCACCGAGGATCTAAAGAAGTTCGACGTGCCCACGCTCATTCTTCATGGCGACGATGACCAGATCGTGCCCATCGGCGCGGCGGCCCTGCAGTCCGCGAAACTTGTGAAGGGCGCGACCCTTAAGGTGTACCCGGGCTTCCCGCACGGGATGCCCACAACCAATGCAGATCAGATCAATGCTGACCTGCTCGCGTTCGTCAAGAGTCGCAAGCAAGTAGCGGCATAATCGAACGGCGGCGCGGCCTGGTTGTTGCGGCGCCATTCAAAACTTCGGTGGCGGCGAGCACGAGCTGTCGATAGCAGTCAGGCAGCAGTGCTCGCCGACCACTCGCAATTCTTCTTCAAGGCGGTGCGTCATCGGAATCAAGAGTTTTCGGGAGCCTTGTTTTCTACGAGGCGCGTCGGCCTAATCCCTGAGTGTGAGCGGGTGGATGTTTCTCGAAGAGCAGATGTGAAGCCATACTGATAAAGGACGGGAGCCGATTCGAAAGAAGAAAATATCCGGGTACGGGTTACGAGCATTTGGTGTTAGACAGGAGGAACGGATGTGCAGAAGAAGAAATCAGCAAGTCCGCGGGAACAGCCCGCCAAGAAAGCCGGCGAATTCCTCGGAAATGATCTACGCGTGACGCGGCTGGGATTCGGTGCAATGCGGATTACCGGACCCGGAATCTGGGGTGAGCCCGCCGATCGAGCCGAGGCTATCCAGGTGCTACGCCGCGCCGTCGAATTAGGAATCAACTTTATCGACACTGCGGACTCTTGCGGCCCCTACGTGAGTGAAGAAATCATCGCCGAGGCCCTGCATCCGTATCCGGCGCACCTCGTGATCGCCACCAAAGGTGGTTTCGATCGGCCGGGTCCCGACCTATGGGTTGAAAACGGAAGGCCGGAGCACCTCAGATCCGCCTGCGAAGGTAGCCTGCGTCGCTTGCGTCTCGACCGGATTGATCTTTATCAACTGCATCGCATCGATCCAAAGCTTCCGGCTGAAGATCAACTGGGCACTCTTAAGGATCTGCAGGCGCAAGGAAAGATCAAACACATCGGTTTATCGGAAGTGAGCGTGCGGCAAATCGAACACGCACGAACCATCCTTCCGATTGTCAGCGTCCAGATTCGTTACAGCATTGCCGACCGCGGATCGGAAGATGTTCTGGAATATTGCGAAAAAGAGAAGATGGTTTTCATCCCATGGTTCCCATTGGCCGCCGGAAAAGTATCCGGCGCCGACAGTCCAGTTAGTCGCGTGGCTGAGCGATGGAAAGCTACGCCATCCCAGGTAGCTCTGGCATGGCTACTTTCACGATCGCCAGTGTTGCTTCCGATCCCGGGAACTTCCAAGATTGCGCATCTTGAAGACAACGTCGCGGCAGCCGGTTTGAAGATCGAGCAAAACCAAATGCAGGAACTGCGTCTTACAGCCTAGGATCGAGAAGGCGGGCGTGTTCCTGCCATTAGACGATAAAAATCGAATTTTTTCCTAGTGATGGAGCGCCGGCCCTCGGGATCAAAAACTCAGCTTCAAGGAGAATTCGAGCACACGCGGAGAACCGAGTGCAAAGACGCCGGAGCCGAGCCCCAGGCGGTTGCTGCTTGGCTGCTCGCCGGAGGTGCCATTCACCGATCCGGGTGTCCCGCTTAAGCCGCCGCTGAGCGGATTCCCCGGTCCGTCAAAGTTCGAAAAGTTCATCACGTTGAAGAATGAAACTCCGGGCTCCAGTTGAAAGTGCTCCTTGTATTTATAGATCCAGCTGAAATTAACATCGAATGCCCGCAACCAGCCCATCCCGGCTTCGTTGTTGGGCGCGGTCGGTACAACCTGCTGCACTCCTTGCAGAGACGTCAACTGTCCCTGCGTGAAGAGTCCGCTGGTGATCAGCATCTCTCCGGCAGGAGTCGGCTGACCGGCAAAGTTGTGGTTGTAGTCGTTGATCACGCTGTTGATGTTATCGCTTTTGTAGCTGTTGTTATTGTTGGTGACGTTGTTGCTGTCGTTGTTGCTCACGCCGTGTCCGAACGAGCCAATATTGGTGCCGGGAAGCACATCGCCTGAGCCACCGTTCGAGGCAAAGCTGCCGTCGCCAGTGCCGTCGCCAGTAACGTCGGTTACGAAGATGCCGCCCGCGTTTCCGGTTGGGTTCAGAGTGAGTGTCACCGGAAGCGGACTGTAAAAATGGCCAATCATGCCCAGGCGAAAGTGCAGGGGCAGATCCACGGTGCCGCCGAAAGAAATCTGGTGCTTGCGGTCGAGCCCATTGGGGCCGAGATAATGTTGTGGGTTGTTGAAGTCCGTGGCGATATTGATGAAGTCATTGTCGGTCGCCGCTGCGATGTAGCGCTCGAGTTGATAGGAAACTTGCAAGTCAAAGTTTCTGACCCCGCTAAACGGATGATCCAAGTGTTGTTTGAGCGACAACTGCAGGGCAGTATTCTTCGCATAGCCGATCGGAAAAAGCATCTGGTTGGCACCCAGATTCTGGTTAATGCCGGGGAAGGCAGCCGTAGGGCAGGGGCCTCCGCCGCAGAGCGAGTACCCGGAATCAAGTCCGTTGGCGGCGTAGTTGCTAATCGTGGCGCCTGCGGCGATGGCGCAGTTAATAGAGCCCAGGTCAAATCCCGCCCCGCAACTAACACCGTTGCTGTTATTGAATTGGCTATTGGTTGCCGAGATCGCCGCTCGCGCATTCGTCAGGTTGAAAAAGCGAGCATCGCCCACGTGGTTGGTATCGATCGCGAGCAGCGTGTGCGTTTCGATGTTACGCAGGTAGTCAGCGGTAAGAACCATCCCTGGCCGTATCTCGTGCTGAATGCCGGCGTTGATTTGCAGGGAGCGTGGGCTGACGTAGTCGGGAGCCAGCAATGTCGTACCTGTGGCGTCCAGCCCGTCTGCCAAGGCGGTTCCGATATATGACGGATTGGGAGCCTTCGTTCCCACCGAGGCTGTGGCTGCCTGATATTGAGCTTGCAGCGCGGCAATTGCCGGGGCTGCTTGCCCGATCGGCTGCCCGCAAAACGAAAGATCGGGTACTGTCCCGTTCGGTAATGTAAAGCTTGAGTTGGGTAATCCGTTGGTGCACACCGTCGGATTGGCGAGGAATAGGCCCGTTTGCAGCCGGGCAGGCCGGTCGAACTCGATGTTGTTCCAGATCGAATTCTCGTAGAAAAGGCCGGCACCGGCGCGGAATACACTCTTGCCTCGGCCGGAAGGATCCCAAGCCAGACCAATCTGCGGTGCAAAGTTGAGGTTGGGCTGATGCACCCGACTGCCCAGGCCTGAATAATACTGATTGTCGAACTGATTCAAAGCCGAGATCGATCCGAGATCGCTGTCGGTGCGCCCCGAATCACGCACGTAGCGCAAGCCGTAAGTGAGAGTGAAGTTCGGTTTCAATTTCCAGGCGTCCCCGACATAAAACGAAATTCGATTGTCGGGACCGCTGCCGCCGGCGGGAAATCCAAAGGCTGGTATCTCCGAGTCATAGCCCTGCCCGTTGCCCAATGCCACCGTGTTTGCGGGGTAGTTCACCGGATTGGCTGCTCCACCAGGTAGCGCCAGGCAGGCAGCACCACAATCAGAAATTCCCGCACCTACTGCCGGCGCGAGTTTCAGGAAACTCGCAAAGCCTCCGCCGAAAATGTGATTAAATCCTCCGCCATAACGGATGATGTGTGCACCCAGCGCTCTACTGCCGTCATACTTGATCTGATGGTCGGACTGGTAGGTCTGCTGCGGCGCCAGAAAACTGGGACCGGAGCAGAAAAAATCCGCGCCTGAAGTAAGACAATCCGGATCGCTGCCAATCGCTAACTCAATTCCCGGAAGCGGGTTGAAGATATTGCTTCCCCCAGTTGCGTCCACAATTCCGTTACGGAATTTGGTGTAGCCGAAACGAATGCTATGCGTGTAGTTCCCGGTGTTGAAGTCCAATCCGATGGCATGGACTGGCGTGTGGTTCACGTTGCCAAAAGGCTGGAAGCTATTGGGGATGATGGCCAGCACGCTGTGATTTTGATCGTAAGAGAAACGATAGAAAAACTTATAGTTGTTGTTGATCTGCCAGTCGACGCGTCCAATGCCTTCCACCTCGCGGAAGGGCGAGCTATAGCTGCCGATGAGCGTAGAAAATGGACCGCCCGGCAGGACCGGATTCAGCAGGTCTTGTTTCGTCCGCTCGGCGTCCAGAAAGAAAAACAGTTTGTCCTTTATGATAGGTCCGCCAAAGTTCCCGCCGAATTGATTGCGCTGAAAGGGATTATCCGTGCCTCCGGGCAGATTGGCGTCGAGAGTCTGATCGCGGAACGCGTAGTATCCCTCGCCGTGGTACTTATTCGTGCCGGATTTGGTGGTTACGTTCACTGAGCCGGAAGAAGTGAGTTCGGTAGAGAGATCGAGCGAGGATTGCTGAATTTGAAATTCCTGAATCCCGCTAGCCGGAACGTTTTGCGTGGTGGTGCCTACCGTTTCATCGCTGATATCGAGTCCGTCCACCTCAATACGGGCAGTGCGTCCAAACCGACCACCGAATGAAATGGAAGAAAACCCGTTCTTGGTGGGATCAAAATTTCCCCCGTCCTGGATCTGCACTCCCGGTTCCAATTGCGCCAGGTCCAGAAAGTTCCGTCCGTTGATGGGCAAATTCTCGATCTGCTCTGCTGTCAGCACTCCTTGCACGGTGGCCTGCTGCGTGTTCACCGCAACCTGCGCGCCCTGCACCACGACCACCTGCGTCTCTTGTCCGACTTGCAATTTGACGTTCCCCGAAGCGGTCACACCCACCTGCACCGTCACGGCGATCTCCGAGGTCTTGAATCCTTGAGCTTCCACTCGCAATGTGTACTCGCCCGGAGTCAACGCGCCCGAAGTGTAGGCCCCCGCAGAAGTGGATTTGGTGATAATCACACGCCCCGTCGCCTTATTGCTGATTGCTATCTTCGCGCCACTCACTACGGCGCCGGAGGGATCGGTGACTAAACCTTGGATGCTGCCGGTTGAAATTGTCGTTTGAGCCAGCAACGTCAGAGAACACAGCGCCACACAGAACAGGAAAACAGACGCAACGCAAATCAGCGGCATGCGGCGGAGCAAGGGTCTGACCGACAACATGGACACCATCCTTTTGGTTTGTCTACTGACGATTTCTGCTAAGCCAAGCTTTTGACGTCGGGCTTGAAAGCGGTAACCAATTGTAAACCGACTTTCATCTGCCTGTAGATTGAAACGATTTCTTCGAGCCCATTAACTTGGATCGTGCCAGGTCGGAGCAGCCTCAGAATGGAAGCTTGTGACGGCTCCATCCCCCGTCTGATTCCATCCGCTCGCAAACCGTTGTACGGATCCCGCAACCGGGCGACGGCCAGCTCCCCGGAAGAACTTCATCAGACTCCGAGAGTAGAGGCTGGCGGCTTGGGGAGCGCCTTCGACGAACATGCTAGGACAGAGAGAGCGTCTAGCTGAAATCCAAAGGTCGAAAAGGGAGACAGTCGATTGGGAACGGATCTCGTTATCGTCACTGATAAACCGCGCGTTGGGTTTCCTCAAGCAACGTCGAGCTGGAACTGGTGAGCGCGGCAGGATTCGAACCTGCGACCCATGCCTTAAAAGGGCATTGCTCTACCAACTGAGCTACGCGCCCATCCTGTCCAAATAGTTTACCATTGGCCATTGAGCGAGAACTTAGATGGTTCTTACGAGATGAACTGAGGCGCAACCAAAATAAGATCTGGGATACGCTCCACGTCAGCGAAGCAGGTATAGACTGAACCCAGTGCAAATCGCATGACGCAAGTCTCGGGAGACGGGAACCTCATCGGCGTGGATGTCGGCGGCACCAAGGTCGCCGCGGGTCTGGTAAACGCCGCAGGTGAAATCACCTACCAAACGCGGACGCCGATGGCGGCAAACGATGCCGCCGCTGGTTTATCCGCCGTAATTTCAGCCATCAACTCCGTACGAGCCGCCACCAAAGCACACGCCGAGAGCCGGATTTCGGGCATTGGCATCTGTGCGCCCGGACCGCTCGATCCGCGAACCGGCGTCGTGATCAACCCTCCGAATCTTCCGGGTTGGCGCAATTTTCCACTGGCAGCAGAGATATCGAAAACCTATGGTCTGCCGGTTCGCGTCGACAACGATGGTAACGCCGCTGCCTTGGCAGAAGCTTTGTGGGGCGCAGGCCGTGGCTTCCGCAACGTTTTTTGCGCGACAATCGGCACCGGAATTGGCACCGGCATCGTATTCGATGGCCACATTTATCACGGGCGTACCGGTGCGGCCGCAGAAGGTGGTCACAATACAATCGACTATCGTGGACCGCGCTGCGGATGCGGCAAGCTGGGTTGCATTGAAGCGCTGGCCTCCGGCCCGGCGATTGCTCGCAGAGCGTCCGAAAAAATCGCAAAAGATGGGCGAGCGTCGTCGATCCTGGAGCTGGCCGGAGGACAAGTGGATCGCATCACCAGCGAGATGGTGGGTAAGGCTTACGCGGCAGGGGATTTGCTAGCCAAGGAAGTCTTGCAGGAAACGGCGCTGCTCCTGACGGTGTGGCTGGGAAATATCGTGGATTTGCTCGAGCCCGACGTGATGATTATTGGCGGGGGCGCAGGCGCTATGCTGCGACCATTCTTCGGGGAAATACGGGAACGACTACCCAGCTGGTGTGTGAACTCGCATTGCCAGGAAGTCCCCCTGTTGGCGGCGCATTACGGTGGAGAGGCTGGCATTGCCGGCGGCGCAGCTCTCTGTCGCTGAAACGTCGCCAGGCGCGATTTGGGCCGGCACTAACGATCTGCGTTACTCGTCAGGCCCGCGCTTTGTCGATCATGGCTTCCCAAATTCCTTTCGACTTGAGAATGAGTTCAACCGCTTCCCGGACGGCTCCGTGGCCCGCGGGCGCTTTGGTCGTGTAGTGCGCGGCCGCTTTCACTTCCGGGACGGCGTCGCCGACAGCGACGGCAAGTCCGACGCGCCGCATTAAAGGAATATCGGGCAGATCATCGCCAATATAAGCGACCTCGGAATCGGGCATGCCCGTTTTCGCCAGAATATCTTCGTAGGCTGGCATCTTCAGTGGTTGCTTCATGTAGATGAAATCCATCTTCATCTCGCCCGCGCGGCGGAGCAACGCTGCACTCTCGCGACCGGTGATGCATCCCGTGCGCAGCCCCGCCGCATGCGCGAGAGTCAGCCCCTGGCCGTCGTGAGCATCGAACGTCTTGATTTCAAGAGCGGAGCCGTCGGTTTGGGAGAGGAGGGTAACGCTCCCATCGGTCATCGTGCCGTCCACATCCATCAGAAGCACTTTGATTTGCGCCGCACGCTTCTTGAGTGCGAGAGATATTTTTAGGCTACCAGCCAAAGACACCTCCTATAAAAACAACAGATTAGAGAGTTTAAGACAAAAACCAGTCGCGCGGCGACCGGTCCCTTCCGGGCTTTGACTGGTCGGGTTGTGATTCGTATCACAACGCGTCGTGACTTTGGCTACGGTGCCGAAAGGGTTCCGGGGAGAGAATCGCACAACCCAAACTATTTCTACGATTGGGTTAAAAACAATTCGCTCGCCTTACATTTTCCATCCTCGTTGCTGGAACGCAATTATGTTTTGAAACGAATCATGACTTGGAGTCGAGAATGGAAAATGAACATAAGCATCACGTTGTAGCTTGGTGGAGCTCAGGTCTGTCCGGGCTCGCCAAGTCGGATTCGGCCCCCAATGCCATCCACTTCGCCTCGCCACCGCAGTTTGGCGGTCTGGAAGGCCGGTGGACCCCCGAAGATTTGTTGATCAGCGCGGTTGCGAGTTGCTTCACAACCACGTTCCATGCCATCGCCGGAAGCTCGAAGTTCGATTACACCGACCTTGAGGTCGAGGCCGAAGGGATCGTAGTTAAGACTGAAACAGGGTATAGCTTTAGCGAGATTGTGCTTCGTCCCAACTTGACAATTCCGAATGAAGACAGTCGCGAGCGGGCAATCAGCCTATTGCAAAAGGTCAAGCAGTTATGTCTGGTGTCGCGAGCGCTGGCAACCGCCCAAAGGTTCGAGATTAAGATCAGGATCGGCCGGCAGACCACCGCATAGACCGCCATCGACGGCGTTTCTGGATCGAAGGGGAAGCACCTATGTTTGTGTGTGTGCGCCCTTCTGAGGCGCCGAGCTGAAAGAATTCTCGCTCCAGGAAAGACCTTACAAGGGCAAACTGGCGGCTACGTTGGCTTAACTTTTTCTGCTTCCAGTTTACGGATTGTCGTTCGGAGCCAATCGCCGAGCACCGTCTCAATCTCGTGCTGTGTTCCCGTGCGGTACAAATTCTCGAGAGTCTCTCCCGCTAAAGACAACGGGATGTGGATACATGGAGTTTGTTCCTTGCGTGCCTCCTCCGGAACAAATTGCATTAGAAGACATTCGCTGCACGGTTCGCGGTCCTTCGAATTGAAGTTCATGCAAGTGGGCGAATCTTCGAAAACGAAACGCGGTCGCCAGGATTCACGAGGCAATCGGCCGTATCCGCCCTGCTCAAGGAATTCCAGCTCGAACTTCAGTACATCCAGCAGGTTGCGATCATCCCTCGGCATAACCCTACCTCACCGACATTCTGGTCTCGGGTTCCAGGTGACGCCGTGACCGGCATCACAGTTTGTCGTGAGGGCTATCACGTGGGCAGCCCGGATCCGTTTGTACCCAATCGCGTGTCAGGAAATTGGACAAACAAGCAGGCGTGACCGGGGTCACAGAACCTCCTTACTCAAAAAGTTCAATATTGCAACAGTGTTTGGATGTATGCTCGTTCCGATGTTGCGGCAAGAATTCGAATGGAGCTTAAAGATGAAGAGATTTGATCTTATGGTATTTACAATCGCAATGGCTCTTGTTGTTGTTTTCAGCGTTTCCCTACCTGCGCATGCCCAGGACGCAGCGGGACTCTTCAAAACCAAATGTGCCGCGTGCCATGGTGCTGACGGAACCGGCTCGGCGATGGGAAAGAAGATGGGTGCTCACGATTTCACCACGGCCGAAGTGCAGGGAATGTCGGATGCGCAACTGACGGATACCATCACGAACGGCAAGAACAAGATGCCGAAGTACGGCTCTCTGCCCCCGGACCAGATCAAGGGCTTGGTGGCTTATATTCGTACCCTTAAGAAATAACCCGGTTTTTCTAGCACCTTAGTTGACTGGTGTGGCGGATGAATCGCTGCGAGGCGTGAAGTGTGTCCACGGGGCGGCGTTCAGGATAAAGGGAAAAGAGGCGCAGATACTTTAATGAATCAGCGAGAACGCGTCCGCGAGTGGTCCCAACCCATCTACTTTCTAGGGCAGAATGCCGTCACGCTTACGGGCGCCGTGATCACTACGAGCACGGCGCTTACCACTATCGCCTTCTGGTTTTATGACTTCTTCCTGCCAGGACCACCACATCCTTATATAGGCTTGCTGGTCTACCTGATCCTTCCCGGTATTTTTGTGCTGGGCTTATTGCTGATCCCGATCGGAATCTGGTTCAGGCGGCGAAGCTTGCTTCAGAGCGGAAATCTGCCGGAAATCTACCCGGCTGTCGACTTTCGTCTCCCGATTGTTCGCCGGACCTTGGGGTGGGTAGGCTTCGCCACGGTGGTCAACCTTCTGATCATTGCCACAGCTTCGTATCGCGGCGTTGAATACATGGATTCGACGAATTTCTGCGGCACCACCTGTCACACCGTGATGGCCCCTGAATATGCGGCCTACCAGAATTCTCCGCACTCCCGCGTGGCTTGTGTGGAGTGTCACATCGGGCCCGGAGCCGGGTGGTTCGTACGATCCAAGCTTTCTGGTCTGCGCCAAGTCGCTGCAGTCACGTTCCATACCTATTCTCGCCCAATTCCGTCCCCGGTAAAGTATCTCCGACCCGCACGTGAGACCTGTGAGCAGTGTCACTGGCCGCAGCGCTTTACCGGCGACAAGTTTCTGGTGAACACAAGCTACAAAGATGACGCGAAGAACACCCCGCAAACCGACGTTTTATTGCTGAAAGTAGGCGGACGCACCTGGCAGGGTTCGGTCGGCATCCACGGGCACCATCTGGCGGACACCGTGCGCATCCGCTACGTATCGACCGATCCTGAACGGCAGACGATCCCCGTGGTGTATTACACCGACGATAGCGGAAAGACTACTGAATTTATTTCCACCGATGCAAAGCCGACCCAACAGCAACTGGACAAGGGAGAACACCGCACGATGGATTGCGTAGACTGCCACAATCGTCCCACGCATACTTTCGAGTTACCCGAAAACGCAGTCGACAAGCAAATGTCTCTCGGACGCATCAGTCCCGAACTTCCTTACATCAAGAAAAAGGCGATCGAACTCCTCAAGGTGGATTATCCCGCGCGCGATGTGGCCAAGGAGCGCATCCTCGAAGAACTCAACAAGTTCTACCGGACGAATTATCCGCAGATCTACGAGACGCGTCGCACGCTGGTGCAGGAAGCGGGAGATGAAGTGGCGAACATCTACCTTCGCAACATCTTCCCCGACATGCACGTGACCTGGGGCGTTCACCCCAACAATCTCGGGCACAATGACTCGCCGGGATGCTTCCGCTGCCACGATGGCAGCCATACCAGCGCCGACGGTCAGACCATCACCAACGATTGTTCCGCGTGCCATCAGGTTCTGGCCGCGGGTGAAGAAAATCCAAAAGTCCTGAGTGATCTGGGAATGAAATGAAAAGCGGAAGTACGACTTTATTACGCGCGCCACTTATCGTCAGAAGATCCGGCACTTTCTATATTGGCTTATTTCTTGTAACTCTTATCCTTTTCGTATTCGCACCGCCATCTGCACGGGCTCGATCCCAAGTAAAGTTTCCCCCTCCTCTCAAGCAGGATGAAAACTGCCTCGCGTGTCACGGCCAGGCGGGGATGACAGCAGGGAACGGCAAGAGTATTTCGGTTGATCCGGGCAAGCATGCGGCCAGCGTCCACGGTACTTTGGGCTGCAAAGATTGCCATCAGACCATCAAGGATTATCCGCACCCCGCGAAAGTGGCGAAGGTTCTGTGCGCCAGCTGCCATGATGATGAAGCGTCCCATGTCCCAAACAGCGTGCATAGCGCACTGGGCGAGGCAGCCTGCGAATCCTGTCATGGAAACCACCACGAGGTTGCGGCGGCGGCGCAACTGGCACCGGCAAAGTGTGCGCAATGTCACGCGGATGAGGTGAAGGAACTCCGGCAAAGCATCCACGGACAAGCAGCCGCGGCCGGTGATCCCGACGCGCCGACCTGCGTTTCGTGCCACGGGCCCATCCACCAGATTCAAACTTCGAGCGATCCCACGGCGACAGTGGCCAAGAAAAATCTTCCGGACACCTGCGCCTCTTGTCACAGCAACCAGCAATTTCTTTCGCGGCACAAGATTCCATTCGCACATCCCGTGGAACTCTACAAGCAGAGCGTGCATGGACGAGCCATTGTGGCTGGCGACGGAGCTGCCGCGACCTGCTCCGATTGCCACGGAAGCCATGGAATCCTACCTTCGCAGGACGCGCGCTCGAAGGTAAACCACTTTAATATCCCGTCCACTTGCGGCCAGTGTCATATCGACATTGCCAATACCTACATGGAAAGTGTTCACGGACAAGCCATGAAAAATGGCGTGTCCGGCGCCCCGGTCTGCAGCGATTGTCACGGTGAGCACCTCATCCTGGCGCCGAAAGAGCCGGCGTCACTGGTGAATGCATCCCGCGTCTCCATGACTACCTGCGGGCGCTGCCACAGCGATGAACGCCTCGCCTTGCGTTACAACCTGCCCGCCGACCGGGTTCCTTCTTTCGCTGACAGTTACCACGGCCTCGCCATGCGAGGCGGGTCCCAGAGCGTGGCTAACTGTGCTTCCTGCCATGGAGTGCACAACATCTTTCGTACGTCCGACGCGCGCTCCACAGTGAATGCGGCGAACCTTCCAACAACCTGCGGAACCTGCCATGCCGGTGCGGGCGAACGATTCGTCATCGGACCGGTTCACGTGCGAATCAGCACGGGCCCGGCACATGCTGTGGTGAAGTGGATCCGATGGACTTATTTGACCCTGATTCCACTTACCCTGGGCTTCATGATCATCCACAATCTGCTGGATTTTCTGGCCAAGATGATTCGCCGGCAGCCGCGACACGAGACCGGAGCGCAAGTCACCAGGATGAATCGAAACTTCCGGATCGCGCACTGGGGTGTGATCCTTAGCTTCCCAACCCTCGTTATTACTGGCTTCGCACTGAAGTATCCCGAAGCGTGGTGGGCGCGTCCGTTGTTGCTCCTCGAAGGGCACTTCGCATTTCGCGGCATTGTGCACCGTACAGCAGCAGTTGTGCTGATCGCTTCTACCATCTACCACGTGATTCACCTCACGGTGAATCGGCGCGACCGATTGTTCCTGAAGGCGATGCTCCCCGAATTGAAAGATGCGACCGATCTGCTGCAGGTGTTCGCTTACAATCTCGGGCTCTCGAAAACCGAACCGCACTTTGCAAAGTTCAACTATGCGGAGAAGGTGGAATACTGGGCATTCATGTGGGGCACGTTGGTGATGACGGTCTCCGGATGTCTGCTTTGGTTCAATAATTTCACGCTGCGCTATTTACCCAAATGGGTATCGGATGCGGCCACCGCCGTCCATTATTACGAGGCGCTGCTCGCAACCTTCTCCATCCTGCTGTGGCATTTCTATATGGTGATCTTCGATCCACTGGTCTATCCGATGGATACTGCCTGGCTCAACGGCAAAGTCCCCGCCGATCATTATCGCCATTCCCGGCCAGCGTATTTTCGTGCGCTGGAGCGGGCTCACCTGATCAAGCTGCCCGCCGAACTTGATTACCGAAAAGAGGAGTCCACATCCGCCGACGCTTCCGGCAACAAGCCAGCGGGAAAGAATTAGATTCAGGAAGATCGAATAGGGAAGAATCGAATAAGAAAAAGAGAGTGGACCGGTAGGAGGAACCGGCCCACTGCAAAAGGGACTTTACGCGATGATCAGGGATTCCAAAGCAACGCGGTTGGGGATGACCAAAGTAGATCCGCTCTGCTGTATGAGACGCTGCCTCTTGAAGCCTGCGAAGAGCCGGCTCACGGTCTCCCGCGACGTGCCGATCATCTGCCCGATTTCTTCGTGAGTCAGCACCAGCTTCATTTGGCTGGGATTTTTGGAACTTGAGTTCTGATCGAGCCAGCCCACCAACAATCGAGCGAGTTTCTCGCTCGCCGAGTCGGAGAGAATCAAGTCACGGATTTCGCGGCAAGTGGAGGCGTAATCCTGGCTGATATGGCGAGTCACCCACAGGGCAAGGTCTCCATGCTGGCGCATCAGTCGTAGTAAATCGCTCTGCCGCAGGAAGCTGATCTCGCTGGGTTCCTGGGTCTCGGCCGTTGCTTCATACTGGCGTCCGGAAACCACGGCAGCCACTCCCAATGGGTCGCCGGCCTCTACCATTCGCAGAATCAGCGTTCTGCCATCACTGCCGCAAATCGAAAGCTTTACCCGGCCTCGGCGCACAACAAAAATTCCCCGCGGAACTTGCCCCTCCGCGAATAGCACCGCTCCCGTGGGATAGGTGGTGGTGACCCCTTCTTGCTCCAGTGCATCCGTTACGATTGGAGGAAGTTCGCAAAAGTCCCTGTTCTGCAGGTTGTTTACTGGATGTGTGGCCATAAGTGCCTCCGCTTCGCCAAGATACATGGCAACTCCTCTGCCACACTGCCGCATGATCAAGAAAGACCCTGTTAGATTGCTCTAGATATAACAAAGCAAAAAGCTTGCATCGAAACTGCTCCAGCCGAAACATGCCCTCATCGCAATGGGATCGGTGCCGATAGCTGGGTGCTTTCCCACAGTGATGTGTGATCCCCGTCACCGGTCAAGCGGTTACAGGGCACGGGCGGACGTCCGACATTCGAGCAGGGGGGGCTTGCTGGGATGGGTACTTAACGTTCACCCCAGCATCGCATGGATCGTATTCAGCAGCGCCGCCCGGGTAAATGGCTTTTCCAGCAGAGTTACGCCAGGTTTCAAAATATCTCGGTTCGCCATCAACTCTCCGGTGTACCCGGACATATAGGCGACCTTTAAGGAGGGATGCGAAGCTTGCAGGCGCTCGGCTAATTCCGGCCCGCTCATGCGGCGCATCACCACATCGGAAAGCAGCAGGTCGATCGAACCCGAGTTCGACTGCACCAATTCGAGCGCAGACTGGCCGTCATTCGCCTCGACCACCGTGTATCCGTGCTCCTGAAGAAGCTGCCGAGTCAAGGCACGCATGATGTCGTCGTCTTCGACGAGTAGGATCGTCGAGCCCAGGTGTTTCGGACTAACGGTTTCCGGTTCAGACTTGGATCCCAGCCCGATCTTGTGCTCAGCATTGGGAAGGTAGATCTTGAACGTTGTCCCCTGTCCCGGTTCGCTGTAAACGAGGATGTGCCCCCCGCTTTGCTTGACGATGCCAAATACCGTCGCCAGGCCCAGCCCGGTTCCTTTGCCTATCTCCTTGGTGGTGAAGAAAGGTTCGAAGATGCGCGACACGGTCGCTTCGTCCATGCCGGTGCCGGTATCGCTGACCGCGAGCAGAACATACTTTCCCGCAGGCATGGCTTGGTGCTGCTGGGAAAAAGCTTCGTCGAACCTTACGGCTCCGGTTTCGAGAATGAATTTACCGCCGCGCGGCATGGCGTCGCGCGCGTTCACTGCCAGATTGACCACGATCTGATCGAGCTGGCCGGGATCTGCCTCTACCACCGCCGAACCGGACCTGGGCACAACGAGGATTTCCACATCGTCTCCCAGCAGCGGACGCAGCAGTTTCGTGATTTCTCTTAACCGCTCGTTCAGATCAAGGATGACGGGCCGGACGGCGGATGTGCGGCTGAAAGCCAGCATTTGTCTAGTCAACGAAGTGCCGCGTTCAGTAGCCTTCGAAATGTTCTCAACGTAAGTGGATGATTCGGCGCCGGGGGCGATGCGGTCGCGCAGGAATTCCGTGCAGGCGTTGATGATCGCCAGAATATTGTTGAAGTCGTGCGCCACTCCCCCCGCAAGCCGTCCAATCGCTTCCATTTTCTGGGCTTGACGAAGCTGGCCTTCCGACCGTTTCTGCGCCGTGATATCACGCGCAATCGCCGATGCCCCCACGACTTCGCCAATGGCATTTCGCATGGGAGACACTGAAATCGAGACATCGACGTTACGCCCATCTTTTGTCACTCGCACCGATTCGTAGTGTTCGATGCTCTCCCCCCGAGCAATCTTCTGCAGAATCTCCGCAATCTCATTCGGACGATCACTGGGAGTGAGAATGGTCATGGGCTTTCCAAGGACTTCCTGTGGCGCGTACCCATAAATGCGCTCTGCTCCCTTGTTCCAACTGGTGATAATTCCGTCGAGATCCTTGCTCAGAATCGCGTCCTCGGAGCTGTCAATAATTGAGGCCAGGCGGGATCTGTATTCCCCGATTTGCTCGGCCGTCTTCTGATGCAATTCCTCATTCGCTCTGCGCAGCTCTTCCGCGATTCGCTTGCGATCACTGATGTCGCGGATCGCGCTCAGGACGAACCACCCCGCCTCCGTGGAAACCGGGCTGAGGCTGATTTCGACGGGGAACTCCGAGCCGTCACGCCGCCTTCCATAGAGATCCAAATCCGCGCCCATGCGTCGGGTTTTCGGCGTCCGTGCGAAGGCCTCGCGATGTTCATGGTGTTGGCCGCGATAGCTATCCGGGACCAGGATTTCCACCTTCTGGCCGATTAATTCCCCCTGGTCATAGCCAAACAACTCCTCAGCCTGGGAGTTGACCTGCCGAATGGTTCCATCGCGATCAACCGCGACGATGGCATCCGGAAGGGCCTCCAAAAGATCGTTGGAAAGCAGAAATGAAGACATGATTCTGGTCGTGACCGTCGGCTCTGCTCCGCCTTGACCTGAGGAAGATCGCAACATATACGGCTACGGCTTGCTAGCACTCTAGTTAGTACCTAAATCTAGTCCCAATCGGTAGGACTGTAAAGCTGCCCAGACACAATGGGTATGTGCTTTATTTCTGGGGACGTACCTATGACAGAGGAAGAGTTTCTTGCAGAGTGAGTGTGACCTACATCACAAACACGGAGTGACCTCATTCACGGTGCGGGATCGCGAGCTTTGCCACTATGCAGAAACCGTAAAAGCGATGCTGACAATTCCGTCATCCCTGACAGCACAAACCAGTGCCGAAGTTGGCTGTGAAGTTTCTGCGAGCAGAAGCAAGCTCTCCCTCCCACAGAAAGAGCGCCGGCGCGCGCTGATCGTGCCCCGTGAGCACGGCGCCTGGGGAATGTTGCTGATCCCACTGTTGACGGGCGGAGCCGTCGGCCACTTTGACGGAGGCCGCGTCCTTCCCGTTCTGTTGTTGACGCTGGCGGTGCTGGCGTTGTTTTGGCTGCGAACACCGCTGGAAAGTTTGCTCGGTACCGGCGCGATTCCAGTTCAGACAATAGAGGAACGTCAAGCCGTACGTGCCGTTATCTTGCCGCTCGCCACGATCGTTGCCGTCTTCTGGACCATCTTGTTCTGGCAAAAGAACTACCCTGATCTGATTTGGCTGAGAGTAATCACTGGCGCGGCGTTGGGGCTGCAGATTTTCTTGAAGAAGGCGGGCGGGCAACCAGGATGGCGGCGGAAGTAGTGGGCGCCTTAGCTTTAACCTCGACCGCACCCGCCGCATACTATGTGGCTACGGGCCGGCTCAACCACAAGGCGTGGATATTATGGCTCGTCAATTGGCTCTTCGCCGCCGATCAAGTCCACTTTGTATGGCTCAAGATTCGTGGAGCGCGAGCAGGGGGCTGAAGAAGAAGGTTGAGGTGGGTTGGAGTTTTCTGGCGGGAAATTTACTGCTCGCCGGGATTCTGGTGCTCGCTTACTGGCTGAGATGGTTGCCGGTAATTGCGCTCATCGCGTTCCTTCCGGTCTTTATTCGCGGCCTCGTTTGGTTCGTACAAGGACCTCAGCTAATTGTGGTTCGCCGACGACTGGGCTGGACCGAACTGGCCCATGCGCTGGCTTTCGGTGCACTCCTCACCGCCGGGTTCGGTCTTATCCGATAGAACGAGAAAAAAACCTCCGCAGGGTCAATCTGTGTTGGACGTCGTGACCTAAAGCACCGCACCCACAGTCATCCGTCACTGTATCCTCAAAGCTGATTGTGCTATCTTCCCCTCGGCCCGAGCTCCCGGCATTTAAGGGAAGCACTGCAAGCCTCGTTAGACCGAGGGCCCCCGCCTGGAGTACCTCCGAAATCCCGCAACGAAAGGAATACTCCCATGGTTGCCCGTATCGTCGATTGCGAAGTGAAAATGGAGAAGAAAGATGAGTTTGTGATGGTCCTGAAGAATGAAATCCTGCCTCTCCTCAAGGAGCAGACCGGCTTCCGGGCGCTTCTGCCATTTTTCCCCGACAAGATGGAGGATGGAAAATTAATCATCATCAGCCTGTGGAGAACCAAGGCCGACGCAGAGCGTTACGGGCGAGAGTTCCATCCCAAGGTGCTCGAAATTCTGAAGTCATTCCTGATCACACCCGTCAGGGCAAACTACTATCGGCTCGAGACCACTCTATGCGAGCACGTCGTTGAGGTGCTTTCGGCATAGGTCAAGCGACCCGGGTCCGAAGTTTATCGCGAGCCCTGTTTGCCGGATGCTTGCATTCCTCCGTTACAAAAGCCGAGGAGCGACGACCCGCTAAGCGGGCACCGGCGGGCTCTTCCTGCGCTGCTTGACAGTCACTGGGTCGAGAAACTTCATCATGCTTCGCAAGCGTTCGCCCACCTGTTCGATCTCATGTTCCTGCTCGCGCTGGCGGGTAGCTTCAAACCACTCGCGCCCCGACTCGTTCTCCGCAATCCAATTTCGTGCGTAAGTTCCGTCCTGGATCTCTTTCAGCAGTTGCTTCATCGCCTGCCTTGTCTGGTCGGTAACGATTCGCGGACCGCCGGTATAGTCTCCGTGCTCCGCGGTGTCGCTGATGGAGTAACGCATGTAGTTCAGACCGCCACGATACATCAGGTCAACGATGAGCTTTAATTCGTGCAAGCACTCGAAGTAAGCAATCTCCGGCTGGTAGCCCGCTTCGACCAGCGTTTCAAAACCGGCTTTCACCAGCGCGCTCGCGCCCCCGCACAACACGGCCTGCTCGCCGAACAGATCGGTTTCGGTTTCCTCGGTAAATGTAGTCTCGATCACGCCGGCGCGGGTTCCGCCAATCGCCTTGGCGTAGGAGAGCGCAAGCTGCTTGGCGCTCCCGCTGGCATCCTGGTGCACCGCCAGGAGCGCGGGTGTGCCGCCGCCCTCGACGAAGACTTCGCGCACGCGGTGTCCCGGCGCCTTGGGCGCAACCATGGAAACATCGATGTTGACAGGAGGAGTAATCGTCTTAAAGCGAATATTGAAGCCGTGGGCGAACATCAATGTTTTCCCGGCTGACAAATGAGGAGCAATGTCGCGGTGGTAAACGGAAGGCTGCGCCGTGTCGGGCACGAGGATCATGATGACGTCTGCCCATGCGGCTGCGTCCTTAACGGAGGACACCTTCAATCCAGCCGCTTCGGCTTTGGCTCGAGACTCACTTTGCTGGGGAAGTCCAACGCGCACTTGCACCGCGCTATCTCTGAGGTTGAGCGCGTGAGCATGTCCTTGCGAGCCGTACCCGATGATGGCTACTTTCTTCGCGCGAATCAGTGCCAGATCAGCCGCGTCTTCGTGATACATGGTTGCCATAATGATTCCTTTCGAACAAGAATTATCCCGAGTTATACCGACTGCGAGAGGTCGTCATCTGCCACTGCCTGCGCCGGCTCTTCCGACGAGGCAAGGGCAACGGACGATTTATTTCCGCGCCGCATCGCCACGATACCAGTGCGCACCATTTCCAGAACGCCGTAAGGACGAAGCACTTCCAGCAGCCCGTCGATCTTGTCTTCGCCGCCTGTGATTTCGATGATCAGAGACTCGGGCGCAACATCCACCACCCGCGCGCGGAAAACGCTAGCCAGCTCCAACACGTGGGAGCGCGCCTCATGCGTGGCTGCAACCTTGATCATCGCCAAGTCGCGCACGATGGCCGGAACCGCGGTGATGTTTTCCACCAGCAGCACATTCACCAGTTTGTACAGATTGGCTTCGATCCGGCGCGCCTGGTCGTGGTCGGCATCGACCGTGATGGTCATGCGCGACACTTCCGGCTTTTCCGTCCGCCCCACCGTGAGCGAGTCGATGTTGAAGGCGCGCCGCCGAAACAGCGATGCTACGCGAGTCAGCACGCCCGGTTTGTTCTCAACGTATACCACGAAGGTATTCAGCATATTTGGTTATTCGTCGGTAGCAGTCTCCACGATGGGGCTCGGCCGCCGGATCATCTCGTGCAGAGCAGCACCCGCCGCCACCATGGGATAAACCGTATCTTCCTGCTCCACGTGGAAATTAATCAGCATGGGTCCATCGTGCTGCCGGGCTGCTTGAACAGTGGGCACGACCTGAGAACGCTCCGTCACGGTCGCGTTCCGAATACCGTAGGCGGCGGCGACCTTGGCGAAGTCCGGGTTCAGCAGCGGTGTGGCTTGATAGTTTCGTTCGTAGAAAAACTCCTGCCACTGCCGGACCATTCCCAGGAAGCCATTGTTGATGATGGCAATATTGATCTTGAGGTTTTCCTGCACGATGGTGGCGAGTTCACACATGGTCATTTGAAAACCACCATCCCCCACCACGACCCATACCTCTGCCTCCGGGCGCGCGACTTTTGCTCCAATCGCCGCGGGCAGGGCAAATCCCATCGTACCCAGACCTCCGGAAGTGATCAGCGAACGCGGATCTTCGTGTTTGTAGTATTGCGCTTCCCACATTTGGTGCTGGCCTACGTCGGTTACCACCACGGTGTTGCTGCCGCGCGCCTCGCGCCACAGGTCGTTGATCACATGAGCGGCGTAAAGATGGCCGCTATCCGGCAGGTTCTGAATATCGCGGACCGCGGAGTCACCTTTTAGCCGATCAATAAAGTCCAGCCATTCACTGCGATCCGGGGATTCAACCTTCGGCAACATGGCCTGCAGCACTTCCCGCAGATCGCCCACCAGCGCCACATCGACCTTCACATTCTTGTTGATCTCCGCCGGATCGATCTCCACATGAATCTTCTTCGCGTTCGGCGCGTAGGTTTTCAGGTTTCCCGTGACGCGGTCGTCAAAGCGCATGCCGAGTGCGATGAGCAGGTCCGCTTCCTGAATAGTGTGGTTGACCCACGCTTCCCCGTGCATTCCCATCATTCCCAGGTTGAGCGGATGAGAAGCGGGCAGCGCGCCCAAGCCCAACAGAGTAAGTGCGACGGGAATTCCAGCGCGCTCCGCTAAGTCGCGCACCTCGCGCATTGCGCCAGAGACGATAGCGCCGTGCCCCAACAGGATCACCGGCCGTTTGGAATTGTGGATCAGTTCGAGCGCCTGTTCGTACTCCTTGGGCGCCGGCGAAAGGTCAGGACGATACCCTGGCAGTTGCGGCTTTGCGGCCTCCCAGTCAAACTCACACGAGGACTGTTGCGCATCTTTGGTGATATCCACAAGAACCGGCCCCGGGCGGCCTGAGGCGGCCACATAGAATGCTTCGCGCAATGTGCGTGCCAGTTCGTCGGCTTGGGTGACCAGATAATTGTGCTTGGTAATCGGCAACGTGATGCCGGTGATGTCGGTCTCCTGAAACGCGTCGGAGCCAATCAGCTTGCTGCCCACCTGACCGGTAATGCAGACAATAGGAGAAGAATCCAGCATGGCCGTGGCGATGCCCGTGACCATGTTGGTGGCTCCTGGGCCCGACGTCGCCACTGCGACGCCCGTTCGTCCGCTGGCCCGCGCATATCCATCTGCCATGTGAGTGGCGCCCTGCTCGTGCCGCACCAAGACGTGATGGATCTTGCTGTACTTCAGGGCGTCGTAAGCTGGCAGAATGGCGCCCCCGGGATATCCGAAGACATGCGTGACGCCTTCACGCTCCAGGCATTCCCACAGAATCTGCGCTCCGGTTTTCATCATGGCATTATGTTCCCTCGACTGTGTTTCGTGGCAGCCTAATCTACCGCAGAATCGATGGAGTTAATCTACAAGTGTATCCGGGTCGGCTTCGGCCTGGTATCACACACCCCACAGATAGTCTTCCTGCTGGTCATTTTCATGCTCGTGCGTACCCAGCACCACGGGTGCCGCAGCGCCGCAGGGGTTGAAGACGGAATGGTCCGATTCTACAGCAGCGCTTGCATGCGAGGCCCTGCGATGGACCTGCGGAACGAGATTGAGTATCTGGTCGTCTCCTACAGTCTTCATGCCATCGGCCAGTGCTAGGAACTTGCGGTAGAGTTGATCGAGTTCGTAGCGATCCAATCGGAATCCTAGTTCTTCGCAGCGCAAGCCGAGGGCATGGCGGCCCGAGTGTTTTCCCAGGACGAAGCTTGTGCTAGGAACTCCCACGGATTGCGGAGTCATGATTTCATAGGTCAAGGGATTCTTGATCATGCCATCCTGATGGATGCCTGCTTCATGGGCGAAGGCGTTTCGACCAATAATTGCCTTGTTGGGCTGTACGGGTACGCCGGTAATTTCGCTTAACAATCGGCTAGCTGGAAAAAGCTGTTCACTGACAACTGCCGTAGGAAAAGAGAACTTGTCCGCACGGACACGCATGGCCATCACTAGCTCTTCCAGCGAAGCATTGCCGGCGCGTTCCCCAATGCCATTGATTGTGCACTCCAGTTGCCGGGCTCCGGCGCTGACTGCTGCGAGGGAGTTCGCCACCGCCAGACCTAAATCGTCGTGGCAGTGCACGGAAATGGTTACGCGTTCGATGCCTCGTACTCGCCGGCGAATCGTCTGAATCAAATCTCCGAACTCGGACGGGATGGCATAGCCGACGGTATCGGGGATGTTAATGGTGGTCGCTCCGGCCTCGACTACCGCTTGCAGCACGTCGCAGAGAAAGTCTGGATTCGAGCGAGTAGCGTCCTCCGGGGAGAATTCCACGTCCGCACACAGCGACTTGGCGAAGCGCACCGCGTCTTGCGCTCGCTCGATACACTGGCGTCGTGAAAGTTTGAGTTTGTGTTGCAGGTGGATATCAGAAGTGGCCAGGAAGGCATGGATACGAGGGTGGGCGGCTGCCTGAAGGGCTTGCCAGGCTCGCTCGATATCGCCAGGGCAACAGCGAGCTAAGGCCGCGATTACTGGCCGGCGAATTTCGTGCGCCACCGACTGCACCGACCGGAAATCGCCCTCCGACGAAACCGGAAATCCAGCTTCAATCACGTCCACACCCAGCCGATCCAGTTGGTGCGCCATGCGCACTTTCTCATCGGCAGTCATGCTGCAGCCCGGAGACTGCTCCCCATCCCGCAGCGTCGTATCGAATATCGTTACCTGATCTCTGTCCGGCAAGTTGCTCCTCCGCTACATCGCAACCACAAGTCTTGATCCGCAAAAGCGAAAAGGCCATCATCGTCTGTGGATGATGGCCTTTTTCAAAATCTCTCTAGATTATGGCTGTATCATCCGACGCATCCTGTGGGTGCTAGCACCAGGCCAGGAATGGCCACAATAAGGACCAGCAGACGCAGTCGTCCATCTCCTGAAATTCGGATCGCATTGGATGACAGAGGCATTTCGGTAAAAGGCTTCTCTCGCAGCTTTGAGTACTTTAGGCGAAGGGCCCAGGGCCGTCAATGGCCGTCTTGACACCGCAACATGCAAATTATCGTTGCTTGTCATCGGTTTCTTGAATCGATGGTCCGGTCCTCGAGGCCGATTGCCGGTGACCACGGTGTGACTCAGGTCACTGACATCCGTCATTCCCTAGTGTGGCATGAATTCAGCCCAACGCTTTGAGGCAAAGGATTGCTCGCAAGGGCAAATGCAACCTTACGAATACTTAGGGAGCAACAGTGAAGACGAAGAAAGGTGTGATCGGAATCCTGACCGGTGGAGGCGATGTGCCCGGCCTGAATCCGGCCATCCGCGCGGTAACCATCCGCGCGCTGCGCGAGGGCTGCGAAGTGATTGGCATCCGCCGCGGCTGGGCGGGACTGGTCGACATTGTCCGCGAAAAAGACTACGACAATCGCGAAAACTTCCAAGTGCTGTCGGAGGATTTGGTCAACCGCACCGGCCGCACCGGCGGCACCTTCCTGCATAGCTCCCGCACCAATCCCAGCAAGGTAAAGAAGTCCAGCGTTCCGGTTCATTTGCAGTCCACCTACAACGCCGAGAAGAACGACCTGACCCCGGAAGTTCTGAAAAACCTGGATTGGCTCGGCGTCGACTACCTCATCCCGATCGGTGGCGATGACACGCTTAGCTACGGCGTCCGTCTTTACCAGGAAGGTGTGAAGGTGGTCGCCATTCCCAAAACCATGGACAATGATGTTCCCGGCACCGACTATTGCATCGGTTTTAGCACCTGCGTGACGCGCACCATTTCCATGACCAACAGCCTGCGCACCAGTGCCGGCTCCCACGAACGCTTCTTGGTCCTGGAAGTCTTCGGCCGTTATGCCGGTTTCACTGCCATGCTCCCCACGATGGCCGGAGCCGCGAACCGCTGCGTGATTCCCGAGCACAAATTTGATATCGAGCGCCTTACGGAACTTTTGGTCTCCGACCGCCAGAAGAATCCCAGCCATTATTCCGTTGTCCTGGTCTCAGAAGGAGCGATGTTCCAAGGCGGAGAGATGGTTTTCGAAGCCCAGACCGCCGACGCCTTTGGTCACAAAAAACTTGGGGGGATTGGAGACCTGGTATCGGAAAAACTGAAGGAGCTTTCTCCCAAATACAACAAGGGCAAGGCGATCGACGTCATCAACCAGAAGCTTGGCTACCTGGTCCGCTGCGGCGATCCCGATGCCATTGACTCCATTGTTCCGATGGCCTACGGTAATCTCGCCCTCGACTTGTTGTTGGGCAAAATCCACGGACGGCTGGTTGTCCTCAGGAACGGCCGTTACGACAACCTGCCCATCGACACCGTCACGGCCTCGAAAAAAATCGTGAATGTAAGAGAGCAGTACAACGTCGACCGGCTCCGTCCCCACTACAAGAGCTTCGAGATGAAGCCGCTGTTTATCATGACCAGCGAGGTGGGCTAGGGCGTGATCGCATCGCAGTTCTGTGCTGCCGCTTCTCATCGATTAAATCCCGCTTAACCCTGCCGCGAGCACCGTACCAGTCAATCATTGGTGGGTGGACTGTCTCCGAACCGCGATGAGCGAGACTTGCTCCAACCCAGGGAAGTGATCTTCTTTGTCGGCTTGGCGTTCCGCAGGTGCAATTTGCTGGATGGTGGTTCGCGCCGGCAGCACAGGGCCAAAATACTGCGCGTATACGTCGTCAAAAGCTTCGAGGTCAGACAAATCGTCCAGGTAGACATTTGTGCTCACAACCTGATTGAAATTCATGTTGGCTTCTTCGAGGTTGTCGAGGAGATTGCGCATGGTCTGCCGCAGTTGATGTTGTGTGGTAGAGGCATAGATGCCACCGTGCGGACCAGGGATAAAGCCGTCCTTGGCGGAGCAATACAAGGTGTCGCCGGCAAAAACACAGGGACTGGCGGTGGGGCTGGGCGGCATGTTCCTGGGACGAACGGCCTTCCTTTGACGGAGGTCGCGAATGGCCACGCCTGTGTACTCGATGTGGGCGCCACCGGGCAAACTCGATACTTCAATTGTGGCTCGAGCTGGAGTATTCCCGAACTCAAAGCGCCGAGCGTAACGCTCATTCATGACCCCCATTGGGATCTTCGAAGTCAGGTAAGGATTGACGAAAACCATGTTGCTGAGTTCGAGACCGGCAGCTTTCACGACTGCCTGCACGCGGTCAAGCGCCAAATCGACTTGCGTCGCCGGGTCGTCCGGAACCTTGCCACTGATGGGATCGCTACCAGACATGCTGGATATGAAAAGTCGATCATGAGTAAGAATGCCGGGCGAAGCTGAATCGCCCGAACTATAGTTTGGGGGATAGACAGCCCGCCGGTCGGCCAAGCTGCGCACTGCGACCGCGCTTATCTGAATGGGGGGCTCTGGAATACGAGCAACCCCTAGCACGGCTCGAGCCGGCGGAGCCTTCGCGAAGTATTCGGCAAAGGCTCGATTCATTTCGCCGTACCTGCTGATGTCCTCAAGATAAACCTGGCTGTAGACCAGGTGCTCCATGGTCAAACCGGCAGATTCCACAATCGCTTTGATGTTATCGAGCGCCTGACGGAGCTGCGCTTCAAAAGTCGCTGGTAAACTGCCGTCCGGACGACGAGGCCCCTGACCGGAGATGTAGACGTAGTCCCCTCCGTCTACAGCAGGCGAGTAGAAGCGATTCCCGCGAGCCGAGGTCGTCGCGGGAACGATGGCCCGCACCTGTCCCTCTGAAACGAGCGCTGGCGAAAGCAGAAATACAAGCAATAGAAGTCGCATTTGAACTCTCTGTCGTTTTCTCAAGCGGGGTTCCCTTCGAGCGGCTAAGCAGTGTACTTTTTCTGAGCAGCGCGCAGAACGGCGCGCAATCTCTGTCCCACAACGATTTCCTCACCGGGCTTGATGGTCATTGAAATGAGTTCGATGTGGTCGGGCTCCTTGCGCTCTTTTCGGTTCGGGTTACCCTCACGTACTGCCGTCACCAGGCTGGGATTGTCTGCTCCAAGCACCTCGATAACAGGATCGCCCGCACGCAGTTCTTGCACGCAATCGGAAATGCTGAATCGCCAGGCTCGCGTGTCCCAGGAGATCCTGAGCGTTGGATATCGATTCCCGTCCTCGGGAATGTAAATGTCGGTCTTTACGCCGGGCACCGTCTCCACCAACTTCCGAATGCGATCCACACGGCCGTTCCAATCGGCATAGAGCTTTTTCTCGTCCATTTTTAGCCAGGTCTCAAGCGAGGTGAGGCAACCAATAACCTCTTCTTTGCCAACTTTCATCGGACGGCAAATGGCTCCCTCTCGCGGATTGCAATTCATGAGGGCTGACTCGATGAGGTCTTTTCGTCCCAGAAGCAAGCCGCTGCACTGTGGTCCGCATAGTCCCTTCCCTCCCGAGAAGCAATAGAGGTCAATGCCCATCTTGGCGTAGAGTTTGGCGTTGTCGGCGGGTGGTATGCCTGCGGCGTCATCCAGCAGGAGAGGAACCTCATGGTTTTTTGCAATCGCCAGTTCTTGCTGCAGTTTTTCACCGAGATCGGTGGTGTAGATCATCGCGGTGTTTTCGTTGATGGCATTGAGGAGTTCCTCGGAAGAATATACGAGAACCAGCTTGGCGCCGACGAGCCGGATAGCACTGTCGAAAGCGCTCCTGCCCCCCACCATGATGACTTCGTGCTTCAGCCCGGTGGGGTCGGGGAGTTGCCAAATATATTTATCGTCGCTGCCGGCCATACATGCTGCCGTTGCCGCGGACATCGCGCCAGCTGAGCCTGAAGTGACGATGCCGGATTCGGCGCCAGTCAATTCCGCCAAGCGCCGGCCCACCGCACGCTGCAGATCGAGCATGTTAACGAAATACTGGGATGCTTCCAGCTGCGCTTGACGTACCTCTGGAAATTCAAGCGATCCACTCAAGTAAGTCCAGGTTCCGCGGCAATTGATGACCGTCTTTACCCCCAGCTGAGTGTATACATTCTGCCGAGGATCCCTGCCGATGGCCGTGGCGGCTTGGGCGTAGAGTTCGCGGGCCACAATCTGGCTGAGCAGCGGTGTAGCCGCCAGTAACTTAATGAATGATCGCCGACCGGAATTCTGGATACGCATTAAGAGATCTCCTCAACCACCGTTCGCCGGAGTACGCAGAGTTCACCGCTCGAACTTGTTCGTGACGTTGGAACAAATTAAACACTGGCAATCTAATCTTCATCTTTAGGCAACGAAATCCGCGATCGCACCGCCAGGATGCGGGCCTTGGCTCCCGGTCCGTTCTGGTTGTAGAACCCCACCGTGCAGTTGGGCCGAAAGTAATAAGCGTCTCCAGCCTTCGCTGGATAGCGGCCTGCAATGCCATCCCCTCCACTCCCCGCTACCATTTCGCCTTCTCCGTCAAGGACGAGATAGATTTCTTCCGCGCTTTCATGATGGTGCGGAAAGTTCGTGCCTCCTGGGGAAAAGTTCATCCAGAAAAAACTGGTCACAACATAAGCATCATCGATCGCGTCGCGCTTGCCATTCCGTGGACCGAGGAGGAGCTTGTACAGAACCGATGTGGGGTGGCCTTCAACCGTCTCTTCCTTAACGTCGTCAAGATTCACAATCTTGGGCTGTGGCGATGGCTCGCTGATTGAAATTTCTGCAGGAACTTTGAAACTCATGACTAAAACCTGCGTCGGTCGATCGGAGGTATTCCCAACCGAATGTTTCATGCCGGGAGGCAGGTAAGTGAAATCATTCGGGCGCATCGCATACGTTTGGTCTCCATAGTGCAGATCGCCTTTGCCTTGCAGAACGAAATAGATCTCTTCTTCATGATCGTAGAGCGTGGTCTGGCAATTGCCATGGACATCGAGCGTGACTTCACCGAAACGAGCAACGCTCTGCAGAGTTCGATCATCCGCATCGCCTTCACCGAAGATTGCCTTGTAGTGGCAAGTCGGGGATGCAAGATCAGCTCGTGTTTCACTGAGATGTGGAAGGTAACGATGGAACCAGGTGGGGTCGATTTTCCAGTCCTGGGCCAGCAGATTGGGCGAGAGCAGCAGCAATAACAGCAGAGTCTTCAACTTTGTTCCCGAGGAGACGTCCTCATACTTCTTTGCCCACTCGGTATAGCACAGAATTCGCTTGACGCAAATTGAAATCTTTCGTTTTATTGCATTTCATTCCGTTTTGTCTGACGGAGGATGAGGTTCTCAAAACTGGTGCATGCTACCCTCAACTCCGGCGGCTTCCGGAAGGGTGCACTTATGACAAGGCATTTCCCACTGGCGAATCGGATGCGACGTCTGGTCGTGGTTCTTCTCCTTGGCGGGAGCGGGGTGTGGCTGGCGCTTGCTCAGACTCCGAGTCCTGCCAATTCGCCAGCCGCCATAGGCTGCCGCGTCGAAGCCGTAGACTACAAAGGTTGGAGTGCAGAGCAACTTTCCAATCGATGGGTGCAGTTGATCGTGGTGCCGCAAAATGGTGGCCGATTAATACAGGTAAATTTCGCGGGGCATCCCTACCTGTTCGTTAATCCCAAACTTGCAGGGACGTACCGGCCGCCGACCCCGGGTCAGTGGTTCAACTACGGAGGCGACAAGCTGTGGCTTTTGCCCGAAGGGAACGACGACGAACAACATTGGGTGGGCGACTCTGATCTGTTGGATGACGGCCCTTTCGCCTTTCGAAAGCTTTCGGAAGGACGACAGTGCGAGATCGAACTTACCGGTCCGGCCGATCCTCAGACCGGAATCCAGTTTGTGCGAACCATTCACTTGGACGCTGACTCTTCGCAAATCCGCTTTCATGCGTCCATGAAGAACGTGAGTGGGCATACCGTAGAATGGTCGATGCAATCGGTTTCGCAGTACAACACCGCCGACCCGTCCTCTACCTCCGGCTTCAACCACGATTTCTGGACCTTCACCCCTACGAATCCATCCAGCAGTTATCTTAACCGCTATCATGTTCGCTTCGGTCCGGCGCAGAATTCTGCGGCGTCGGTGAGAAACGATGGCTTCTTTGCCGTGCACTACGTCCACATGGCGGCTGAATTGTGGTTGGACTCGACAGAAGGTTGGCTGGCAGTAGTCGATGGCAGCAGCAGATACGCCATGGTTGAACGCTTTCAGTTCAACGAAAACAAACCCTATCCAGGCAAGGCTTCTGTCATTTTCTGGACAAACGGTCCGGAAACGAAGCTGAGCAGCGAGGGAATTCCTTCGCTGAGCGACGACGCGGACGCAGCCCCGTTCTACCTTGAAGCGGAGATTAACAGTCCGATATGCCGCTTGCGACCGGGAGACTCCTGTGACCTGGACACGGAATGGTTCCCGACGCGAGCCGGAAACGAATTTCACGGGGTGAAGGATGCCGGTATCGTGATACGCCCGTTTCAAAGCGTTCGTCTGGAGAACGGAAAAATCGAGCTTTCAGGTTCTTTTGGAGTTTTCTCTGCCGGGCACCTGGTCGCTCACTTCTACAACGAACAGGGTTCGAGCCTCGGGACCATCGTAGTTGCGAGTGTCAATCCTGCCGAACCGGTGCTGCTTGAAACGGAGGTTGCCCCGACCGGAAAACCAGCGCGAGTCTCCCTTCACCTGGAAGATGATCACGGGGTGGACTGGGGTTCTCTTCAGGAAGTACAAGTGGGTAGCGGCGACAATCGCTGATATGAAATCGCCCGCGGAAGCACTCGTCCTGTCACTGCTAGCGGCCATCTGCACAGGAGCGCCCATGGTGGGGCAGCACCCGACGCAATCCCCGGTCACTGCTGTTTCCGATGTGAGCACAGAAGATCTTCTGGTGCGGCCGGTTGGGGTCAACTGGAGCTCCTATAACGGCGACTACAGCGGGCTGCGCTACAGCAATCTGCGTGAAATCAACGTCACAAACACTCCACAACTCCGCGCGGTGTGGGTGTTTCATCCCGGCAACTCCCAGAGTCTCGAGGTAACGCCTGTGGTCGTTGATGGAGTGATGTACGTAACTTCATCAAATGATGTATTCGCCCTGGACGCGCGAACCGGACGGATGGTGTGGCACTACCAAAGGCCAGTGAGCTCAGGCCTGCTCGACGATGCCGCGGCTCACAAGAATCGCGGCGTGGCTCTGTGGCGGCATTTTGTTTACGTCGAAACCGACGATGCCCACTTGCTCTGCCTCGATGCTCGTTCGGGGGGCTTGCGATGGGATATTGAATACGCCGACAAAGCCAAACACTACGGCGCGACCAGCGCCCCGCTCGTTGTGAAAGGGGCAATCATCGTCGGTACCTCCGGCGGTGACTCTGGAGTGCGAGGATTCCTGGCTGCCTACGATGCCACGACCGGAAAGCTGAAGTGGCGCTTTTGGACGATCCCTGGGCCTGGTGAATTCGGCTCCTCAAGTTGGCGCGGTGACTCATATCTGCATGGCGGCGGCACAACCTGGATGCCGGGTACGTATGATCCGGAACTCAATACTTTGTACTGGACAACCAGCAATCCTGCGCCTGACTTTGTGGGAGAATCCCGCCCCGGCGACGACCTTTATACAGATTGCGTTCTTGCGCTCAACCCGGATACGGGAGAGTTGAAATGGTACTTCCAGTTCACCCCTCACGACCTGTATGACTACGACGCCACTGAAACCCCAGTGCTGGTGGATGTAGAGCAGAGCGGAACGATCCTTCGACTGCTCATACAGGCTAACCGGAATGGCTTTTTCTATGTTCTCGACCGGGTCAATGGTAAGTTCATTCGAGCGACGCCTTTCGTGGACAAGTTGAATTGGGCCAAGGGCATAGACGCATCCGGCCGACCCATTATTTCCGGTCGAATACCGACCGCGGAAGGCGCTCATATCTGTCCCGGCATCAATGGGGCCACGAATTGGTTTTCGCCTTCTTACAATCCCGATAGCCGGTTGTTCTATGTGATGGCTCTCGAGAGTTGCAATCTGTATTTCGCCAACCCGAAGCCGTTCGCACCAGGACACACATACTACGGCACAGGCACGAAGCTCCCGCCCGATGAGGACGCACATAAGATTCTGCTGGCGCTTTCCGTCGCTGATGGGAAGCCGGTTTGGCGTTATCCGCAAACTGGCCAGGGCAACTCATGGGGTGGGACGTTAACCACCGCCGGTGGCTTGGTGTTCTTTGGAGATGATAGCGGATCCCTGGAAGCGGTGGATGCAGCGACCGGTCGTGCCCTCTGGCACTTCAATACTGGTCAGGAAATGCGCGCTTCTCCCATGACCTACGCAGTCGATGGGGTTCAATACGTGGCAGTCGCGGCGGGAAGTGACGTTTTCAGCTTCGCGCTTCCACATTGAAGGATGGGTACATTGCAATGCTTGGCAGGTAAGGCACGCTTCCAGTGATGTGGTCGAGCGGCGCCCATGTGCATAACTATGACGATTCTTTGCGATCACTATTTAAGCTGTAAGGCTCCTCCCGCTGGAGCTGCGAACCCCACCTTTTGCACTCGTAAGTTTCCACACATCATAGTCACACGGCGCGTACGCTTGCTCCAGATCGTAAACGGACCTCAATCTTCCTCGTCTTTGTCTTTAGATGTCTCGTTATACGGTCGAGTAACCTCATCGGCGCCAATGGTCTCGGCGCATTCCCCTTTTTCGTCGTAATCGCAGGCGCGACCAGGGTGAGCTTGTTTGCATTTCTGGCATAGTTGTGTAGCCATTTTCCACGTCCTCCCATTCGTAATAAATCGTATCAGGGATGCGACCTGATGCCTTTACGCGCATTGACCGGGGGGGTGACGATTGGGCGCTAAGCCCTCCGGCGCCGGCAGCGGTCGCCGCCGGCGCCGAGGTAGAGAATCATTACTTCGCACCAGTCCTAGGCGGCTTTGCGTGGTCCTTGTTTGTCACTGTTGCCCGGTTCGGAGCTCACTGCGCGGGTAAAAGAAAGATTTGGGGCGCCGGTTCGCTCCAAACTCTTCCTTTTTCTCCACCTGCTGAAGAAAGGGAACACTACGCCAATGACGACAACCACCACGGCAACCGCAATCCAGAGCCAAAAGGACCAGCCCTTGGAAGTGGCGGTGGGTGTAGTGGCGGCTGCAGCGGGTGTGCTGACAGGCTCCGAGGATGTGCTGGAAGTCGCGGCGGGTGTAGTGGCGGCTGCAGCAGGCGTGCTGACAGTCTCCGGGGACGAGTTGGCAATCGCAGCGGGTGTAGTGGTGGCTGCAGCAAGTGTTTCTGATCGTCTCCGGTGATGTGCAGCAGGTGTGCCGGTAGTCTCGGAAGGCGTGCTGACATTCGCGGCGGCGGCAGCGGTGTCCGCATCGGGTGTGACAGCCGTCTCCGTAGGTGGAGTAGCGGCTGCAGCGGGTGTGATGGCATTCTCCGCAATTGTGCTGGTAGTGGCAGCGGGCGCAGCAGCGGCCGCAGCGGGGGTGATGGCAGTCTCTGCAGGTGGAGTAGCGGCTGCAGCGGGGGTGATGGCAGTCTCGGCAGGTGGAGTGGAGTCTGCAGCGGGGGTGATGGCATTCTCCGCAACTGTGCTGGTAGTGGCAGCGGGCGCAGCAGCGGCCGCAGCAGCCGCCACAGCGCAGTGCTCGGAGATCATGTTCAGTTCGGTAACGGCAAAGCTGTCATCAGCAGCGGCGGAACTTGCCCCGCTTGCTCTGTGCCCGATGAGGGTTACGTCATGGCTCAGATGTGGCTTGAGATCAACACTGCTGGTGGTGAGCTTGAAAATGCGGCCGGTGTTGTCTTCCATAACTGTGTAGTTACCATCAGAGCCACCCAGGCAACCCTTAATGTTGGTTTGGTCTGGGTTCGTGCTCGCCGCGGGAGTTTGTGCAAACCCCAGCGCGACCAGCAGGGTCGGTACAGCGATCAACAGGAATGCTCTCTTCATGGAATCCTCCGAAGATTCTCGCCTTGCGGCGGTCTGAAATTTCGCTTGGGACTTGATTCTGCTTCCGATTCTGGTGTCGAACCCTCGGGGCTTTCGGGCTCTGGCGTGAGAACTTGGAGCATCTCAGGTGAAATCACACAATCTTATTCCGCGAGAATCTGACTGTCTGCTCCAAACAGCTCACATTCAAAGGAGAGACTTACAAGAAATCGATCAGAATCTTCCTGACTAGTCTGGGACGCGCAGGAGCGGTTGTTCGACGGCGCCCTCCAGGGGCGAAAAATCGCCATCTCACTCCTTTGCCATCGTCGTGAGTGCTAAGGGCTTCCAGGAGAAGGTCGGTCAGTTGATCTGAAGCATATGCTTCCCACATCGGAGAACCAGAACTTCGAGTCGCTGGTCAAAACAATGCTCGAAAACGGCGGGGAGTTTTCGAAGCTTTGGAACGAGCAGTATACTGTTTCACTCGATCCGGTAGATTTCACTCTGACTCATCCAGCTTCGCTCAGTTGCGCCTCAAATCGATTTGCCTTCTCTATCCCAGACTCGCTGAGAGTACGGTGCTCTTGGTATCTCCTGCAGATAAGCGCACGGAAACAACGTTCGAAAAGCTCCGCCGCAGAGACTTCTTGAATTCTCGGCGCAAAGGAACGAGTGCATGAAATGAACTACTTGCGGCGAGGATCTGAGCTCGACGCTTATCCGCAAGCCGTGTCCTCAGGTGCAGACGAGACGCGGGGAACTAACGTGATTCTGACCTGAATCCGCCATAGGTTAGGTAGATGCCGAGGGCAAGTGAGACAGCGCCATACAGGTAGAAAAGTTCTTGGTAGTGAAGCTGTCGAAGCAAAAGCTCCGTCTCCACCTCTGAAGACAGGAACAAAAAGGAGAGGGCTTTGATAAGCGTTATCCAGCCTACGAGGGTGACGACCACCGCTAGCGCACTACCCGACCAGATATTGTGCGCCAGAACCATCGCCAGTCCAGCGACCAATGTGATCGCACCAAGGATGAACTTCATCGATGGATCGTGAAGAATTGCTGTCACCGACTCCAAAGTCGCTTGTCTGCGAACGCTCAAGGATAGCGCAACCAGAATGCAGTACAGCCCAATCAGCCTGCTGAGAAAAAGTGTGCGCGGCGACATGGTGCCCCTCCAAACGAATCACAGATTTGTCTGTCAAGTCCAAGCGCGCAGCGAAACGGCACGCATGGATCGTGACAGGACGGTGCTTCGACCTTCCGGCGAAGACTATTTTATACACCCCGATCACGCTCTGCTGGTACGCAAGCCAGAAGCGACCACCGTCAAGAGGGTCGAGACGACATTCTGCCCAACAGGGCAACATCTATATTTACACTTTGCGACGGATCAAATCGCCAGCACTTCCGATAAGGCAGATCCTCACGCGTGCTCGTGAGAGAGCGCGCTGCGTGTCGAAAAAATGGCGGCTCTCCCGATGCGAGCGAGCCGCCGCTCCACATCTACAGGGGGCGATCAACGGTGCCCAGCTGCCAGACGGCGTCGTAACGCACTTCGTCGCCGGGCAGCACGTACGCGTTGAGAATGTAAAGCCGCCAGCCTTCGGTCCATAACGTGTTGTACTCAGTTTGGAAATCAGAGAGTGTCCAGTCGTAGACCTGGATTTCGCCATGAATCGCCGGCCGCCAAACCGCGTTGTAGCGCACCGTCCCGTCGGATATGACATACGAATCGAGAATGTAAAGGCGCCAGCCTTCTGTCCATAACGTGTTGTACTCAGTCTGGAAATCAGAGAGCGTCCACCCGTAGACCTGAGTCTCGCCCGAATCCCCCGGCCGAAACACTGCGTTGTAAAGCACATCGCCGTTGGGCAATACGTACGATTGAAGAATGTAGAGACGCCAACCCTCCGGATACAGCGTGTTGTACGTGCTGCGGAATTCTGAGTAGGTTACTCCGTACAGCTGCTGCTCACCCAGATTCCCCGGCCGAAACACTGCGTTGTAAAGCACATCACCGTTGGGCAACACGTACGACTGAAGAATGTAGAGACGCCAACCCTCCGGATACAGCGTGTTGTACGTGTTGCGGAATTCTGAGTAGGTTACTCCGTAGAGCTGCTCCTCAGCCGTATTGCCGGCTGGTCGCCACACCGCGTTGTAACGCACATCGCCGTTGGACAACACGTACGATTGAAGACTGTACAGACGCCAACCTTCTGGAAACAACTTGTTATATTCGTTTCTGTAATCTGCGTACTTCCAGCCATAGACCTGGATTTCATTGAGGCTCGTATACCCGGTGGTCGAACAGGTGCCGCCGTTGGTGTTGTCGATGGCGGGGGGGATCGGTCCGAAGGATAGGCTGATTGGGCTTGCGCTGTCACACTGGTCTACCACCTCGTCCCAGCCTTGAAAATTATTGACTGCCGGATCGGCCGAGGACTCGAAGATTTCGTGAGCGATCACCACCTGTTCCTGATCCTCCGGGATGACCGCCCAGAAGGCCGAGGTCGATTGCGAAGCGTGGTAACCTCCGCATCCATCGCACCCTGTGACGGTGAAACCGTGAGCGGGGAACACCACGATCAGCGTGTGCAGGCCGAAAGCCGGCAGGTTCCTGCTTTTTTGGTTGGCGTGAATGATAGTGAGCAGGGCGCTACGAGTCAGGACCACGGGTTTCGCGTCCGGGCTCGCCGTGGTCGCCGCTGCCACCGTGACCTGGTTCACACCGTACTGTTTCATCATCGGTTGCTCGCCGGCGGGCGCACCCACCCCCGACAGGTAGGCAGCGAGATTAACCACATAGGCCTGCTGCGTAGTGATGTCGGATTCGGCCCAATTCCCGTAGTACAGCGGGTAAATCTCGAACCTTTGCAGGAATGGTCCGCCGTGGTACTGCAGTGCGGTTGTAGCCCAGACAGGCCGGGGTGTGAGCACACACAGCATGCCGATCAGAAACGCCGCAGACAAACTTGCGGTTTTTCGTGTCTCAACTTGCCTTCGAACCTCAATTGTCGTTTTCATTGTGATTCTCCTTAAGTGATTTGTTTTTCGCTGAATCCTTCCCCTCGATTCCCTCGGCCTGACTGCTATTTTCCCGGCGGTGAGCCTTTGATCACGCGGGTCCCGGGCAACGTATTTCCCCTGTTCGCCAACCGCACCAAGGACTCCAGACAAATACGCGGTGTGCCATCGGAGACAACGGGCATGTGCAAGTCCGACAGCGCCTGACCATGCGTCAAGTCCAACTGGAGCGAGTTGGCGAGCAGAGAAGCCGTTTGAGGGGTGACGATCTCCACTTCGGTGTCGCACTGCTGGCACCACGTTCGGGCAACCCCGGTGGCATGAATCTCCACTCGCCGGTCGGTCTGGATGGTGATCTCGATTTTTCTCGGCTTCGGCATCGCCTCGTCCTTTATCTGGTCCGTGATCTCGTGGTAAATTCGGGGCCACTAAACCCGGGCGTCTGGCCTAACCGCCTCGACGTGGGGCAGAATGCCGCGGTGAGCGGATCAAAGTCCTCAAGAATGGTTCAAAAAGATCTCAAAAGTGCCTCAATGCGGCTATGAGCAAGGAAGATAAGAACTTCTACAAATTCGGCCCCTTCCGGATTGACCTCGAGGAAAGGCAGTTGTTGCGCGGGCAGAACCCGATTCCACTTACTCCCAAAGCTTTTGAGACGCTTTTGATCCTGATTCGCAGCAGTGAGCGAGTCGTTCTGAAAGACGACTTGATGAAGGCCCTGTGGCCCGACAGCTTTGTCGAGGAATCAAACCTCACCCAGAACATCTTTGTGCTAAGGAAGGCCCTGGGGGAAAGTGCGCAGGGCGCCCGCTACATCGCGACGGTCCCGGGAAGGGGCTACCGCTTCACGGAAAAGGTTCGGGACGTAACGGACGAGCCGACCGGGCTTGTCATCGAAAGTCATTCCATCCAGAAGGTGACTATTGAGGCGAGCAAGCCGCAGCCCAACCTCCTGCGTGTGAGTTTGACGGCGATCGCGCTTGCGGGTCTGGTTGGGCTTCTCCTTTATTACGTCGTCCGCAATCGCCAGTTGCGCGCCAGCCGAGAGGCAACTTCCTCTTTCGCGGTTCAGAATACAAAGTCTCGCCGCTCTGTTGCCGTTCTCGGCTTCCGCAATCTTTCCGGAAACCCCGTCAAAGCATGGCTGTCCACGGCGCTCGCGGAAATGGTCAGCACCGAGCTGGCTGCAGGAGAAAAGCTTCGCCTGATCTCAGGCGAGGACATTGCCCACGCCAAGCTCGATCTCGCGCTCACCGACACGGGAACTTTCTCCAAAGACACGCTGGCGAGTATGCGTCAGCACATGGGCAGCGACCTGGTTGTGATCGGCTCCTACACGGTTCTCAACGGGAAGTCCAAGTCCAATGAAAGCATTCGCCTTGACCTCCGAGTCCAAAATGCATCCGCTGGAGAGACAGTGGCCGAGGTTGCGGCCACGGGAGCCGAAAGTGACCTTTTTGATCTGGTCTCGCAAGCCGGAGCGCGCCTGCGGGAGAAACTGGGCGTGGAAGCGGTGTCTCCGTCCGACGCCGTGAGCATCCGAGCATCGTTGCCGGATAACCCGGACGCCGCGCGCTGGTATGCCGAAGGTCTCGCGAAATTCCGGGTCTACGATTTCTTGGTGGCGCGCGATCTGCTGCAGCAGGCGGTGGCGGCCGATCCGAAATATCCCTTGTCGCACGCGGCTCTGGCAAATGCGTGGACTGCGCTGGGCTACAATGCCAAGGCGAAGGCGGAGGCCGCCAAGGCTTTCCAGTTATCGGGCAAGCTCAGATACGAGGAGCGGCTGGTGGTGGAGGGGCGCTATCGCAGCACCACTCTCGACTATGCCAAAGCTATCGAAGTCTATCGCACTCTGTCTAGCTTGTTTCCCGACGACCTCGATTATGGGTTGAGCCTGGCCGAAGCGCAGGGCTACGCGGGCAAGCCGGCCGATTCCATCGCTACACTGGAAACTTTGCAAAAACTCCCCGCGCCGGCGGGCGCCGATCCTGCAATCGACTTGCGACTGGCATCAGCCCTGTCGGATTCCGACCATGCCAAAGCGCTCGCCGCCGACGAGCAAGCCATAAAGAAGGGACTAGCCTCCGGTGCGAAATTGCTGGTTGCCCGGGCCAACGGAAACAAGTGCGTTAACCTCGTCGCCATCGGCAAAATCAATGAGGGTATCGCGGCCTGCCAGCAGGCCCAGCATCTCTATGCCGCCGCCGGTGATCGCAACGGAGTGGGGAAAGTATTGAACGACATCGGCTATGCCCAGGTTCAGCAGGGAAACCTTGCCGAGACCGAGCATTTGTGGCAGGAGGCGGCGCAAACCTTTCGCGCGGTTGGCAACGATGACAATGTCGCCGCCAGCCTGGCCAATTTTGCGGCTGTAGTCTATGTCGAGGGGAATCTCTCAAGAGCAAAAGATCTTCTTCGCGAGGCGCTCCTCAGATACCACAAGGTTGAGGATAGCGAAGGAGAAGCTCTAACCCTCATCAATCTTGGTGAACTGCAGGCCGACCAGGCAGACTTGAGCGTCGCCGTCGCCACCTATCGGCGGGCCCTCGAACTGGCACAACGGATCGACGATAAGCACGCGGTGGGATACGTGCTGGCCGGACTCGGCCAGCCACTTCTCCAGCAGGGGGACCTGGCGGGGGCGCAGAAAGCGTTCGAGCAGTCGCTCGCGCTTCGCAACGCACTGGGGGAAAAGCCAACGGCGGCTGAGTCTCGAACCTATCTGGCCGAAGAATCCATCGAAGAGGGCCACGCCGCTGCCGCCGAAAAGTCGGCGCGTGAGGCTATGATGGAGTTTCGCAGCGAGCAACAAGCTGACGATGAGCTGACCGCGGCCGCAGTCCTGATCGAGGCATTGCTGGCGCAAGGCAAAGCGGCGGACGCCAAAACTGCGGCCGACGCCGAAGCCGAGATCGCAGCCAAGAACCAGAATCGGCCCGTCAGTATCAAGTTCGCAAACGCCTCCGCTCGCGCCCTGGCCGCATCCAGCAAATTCGCGCAGGCTAAGTCGAATCTCGAAGCTATCTTGAAGGGCGAGATCAAGCAAGGATTTCTTGCCGATCAATTCGAGACTCGTCTCGCACTTGCTGAAATCGAGATGAAATCAGGACACGCTGCAGCTGCCCAAGCTCCGCTCGCAGCCCTCAAGCGCGATGCTCAGGCGCGGGGCCTGGGCCTGATCGTCCGAAAAGCAGGGGAATTGCAAATGTCTGCGCCGGACAAGACATAAGACTTCAAACCGGAAGTCCGGGTTCGCTGCGACGCCGACGGCTACCCCCCAATGAGCGGATCTGGACGACCGTCTCGAAGCATCAATTCCTGACCGTAGATTCAATCAATTCAATCGTCCTGGCACGCCCGTATCATGTCCGCTCCCCTGTGTAACCGTAGTGTGCTACTGTGCTCGCCAGGACAGCGCGGGACTGTCCGCTCGGCCAATGCGCGCCGAATTCTCACTGCGCTACTCGCATTCGTTTTGGCCGGGATGGCGCCATTACGTGGTCAAGATCGGTCCCCGAGCACGGACGCGGCGGGACCGATCGCAACCGATCGGCCGGCAGTTACCAACTCCAGCGTGGTGGTCTCGGCCGGCAGCCTACAGATGGAAAACGGCTTCCTTGAAACGAGCAGCCAGGGACAAAGCGTCTTAGACGGCCCAGAGAGCTTAGTACGGCTTGGTATTGCGAAGAGGACTGAGTTGCGCTTCACGGTACCGGACTATTTTCACAACCTGAGCTCCGGCGGCGGCTCGGGATTCGGCGACTTTGCTCTCGGAGTAAAAGAACAGCTTGGCCCTACACCGGCTAAATTCGACGTATCCGCAATCCTGTTCCTGAGTTTTCCGACCGGCGCCAACGGCGTGTCCAGCGGCGGATACGATCCGGGATTGCAAGTCCCTTGGTCGCGCGCGTTGTCCACAAACTGGACGGCGGCGGGAATGTTCTCGCTGTATTGGCCTACTCAGGGCCGCACGCGAAATGTTACCGAGGCCACGTTCTTGTTAGATAGGCAATTGACGAAACCCTGGGACGCGTTCGTTGAGTATGCGGGCGACTTTTCGGAGGTTGGCGGTCCGCGGCACTTGCTGCATTTTGGGACAGCTCTAAAGATCACCGAGCAGCAACAGATTGATTTCCATGCCGGCGCGGGCCTATCGTCGGCTGCGGCAGATCATTTCCTTGGGTCGGCTATTCATTCCGCTTTCAGGCGATCCGTCGCTAGGGTGGATTCTCGGGCAAAAAGCAGGTAGTGGATCGATCGTTGCGACGTGGGGCGACATGTGAACGGAACAAAAACCGTCTTGCTAGCATCGTTGCTTCTGTGCTCCGGAAACACCTTAGCGCAGTCGCTCGACAAGGAGCCCGATGCAGTTTTGGAGCTTGGGGGAACTGCTGACTGGAATGTCAAAGGCGGATCGAGCTTCGGCCCCACCATCGCGGTTGAAGTTACGCCGATAGAGAACTGGCTGGAACTTGAGGCGGGGGTTACGCCGCTTTTCACCCTTCACTCGACAGAATGGGACATCGACCTTTTGTTCAAGAAGCCTTGGAGACTATCGAAAAAAGCGGAGTTCATGTTGGGCATTGGCCCGGAATGGGTTCATACGACAAAATACAGCATGACAACGAATTCCGTCGGCGGTGAAGTCGTACTGGATTTTATGTTCTGGCCCTCCGCGAAGCATAAACTCGGTTGGTACTTGGAACCGGGCTACGAATACAACTTTGGGCGGGGGCATGAGCAATCGCTGGGGCTAAGCGCCGGCGTATTGATTGCGATCCCATGAGGCTCTGTTTGCTTTAGGCGTTAAGTTCACGGGATAGAATAATTTCCAACGGCCCTACATTTCAACGTGACCTTCTACAACTACAACAATATGCTCCCTTTCAAAGACGTCGACGCGACACTAAAATGCTTCAAAGACGAGCGCCAGAGCGCATAGCGGGGTCCGAGACCCGGTGATTGATTTTGAGACGCTTCGCTCGGGCTGCTCCTGAGTAGATCGTGGATTTCTACAGCGCAATTCAATACGTGTTGTTTGTGGTCATCGTCACCATCCTGGTGAGACCCTTGGGCGGGTACATGGAACGGGTTTTTTCCCGGCAGCGGACCGTACTTGATCATTTATGCTTGCCAGTTGAGCGGCTCATTTATCGCATTACTTCGGTTGATCCCAATTTTGAGATGACGGGCCGGGAATATGCGACGTGTTTCGTACTCTTTGGCCTTGCCGGCACACTCCTTTTGTATGCCATCCTAAGAATGCAGCAGTTTCTGCCCTGGTTCTTTCCCCAGTACCACACGACGCCGTTATCCCCAGACCTGGCGCTGAATACGGCGATCAGCTTCTCGACGACCACGACGTGGCAGGCCTACGCTGGCGAGGACACGATGAGCTATTTCAGCCAGATGGTGGGACTTTGCGCGCAAAACTTCTTGGCTGGAGCGGCAGGGTTAGCCGTGGGCGTTGCTTTTATCCGCGGGCTCGCCCGACAACTCTCCGACACGCTCGGCAACTTTTGGGCTGATCTCACACGCGCCCTGCTGTGGATCCTGTTGCCCGGAGCACTGATCGGCGCCTCGCTGTTGGTCTGGCAGGGCGTTCCGATGAACCTCCACCACTATGCCGTCGTCTCTACCGTCGAGGGTACGCAGCAAGTCATACCGCAGGGTCCGGTAGCTGCGCTGGAGATCATCAAGAATCTCGGCACCAATGGCGGCGGCTTCTTCAACGCGAATGGGGCTCATCCTTATGAGAATCCCACGCCCCTTACAAACTTCCTCGAAATGTTGGCCATCGTGCTGCTGCCCGCAGCATTCACGAACACCTTCGGCCGAATGGTGGGCCAGCCTCGACAAGGATGGCTTCTCTACAGTGTGATGCTGCTTCTCTTCGTCTGCGGACTGGTCTTCGTACATCACTTTGAACGAGAGGGGTTCCCCCCCCTCGGAAATGTGAATTCCCTACACAGTCGCATCCAGTCTGGCGGGAACATGGAAGGCAAGGAGGTGCGCTTCGGCATTGGAGGTTCCACCCTTACGGCTGTCGTTACATCAAATACGGCCACGGGATCAAACAACTCAATGGACGACAGCTACACCTCGCTCGGTGGCATGGTTTTGCTGGTCGATATGCTGCTGGGAGAACTCGTATTCGGAGGACTGGGAACTGGCCTTTACAGCATGGTCATGGCCGCCGCGATTGCCGTGTTTCTGGCGGGACTCATGGTTGGGCGCACGCCTGAATACCTGGGCAAGAAAATAGGGCCCGCGGAGAACAAGATGATCATGCTCTACGCGTTGGCCGCGCCGCTGGTCGTTCTGCCACTCACCGCGATTGCCGTGAGCACAAGGCTGGGATTGTCCGGGTTGACGGTGAACACCGGCCCACATGGTTTCACGGGGATTCTCTTCGCCTTTACTTCCTGCTTCGCCAACAATGGCCAAAGCTTTGCCAGTCTGAGTGCTAACACTCGGTTTTACAACCTCACAACATCGCTAGCCATGATGGTGGGTAGGTTCGGCTTGGCGATTCCTGCATTGGCGTTTGCGGCTCTGTTCGGTCGTCAGAGGAACACTCCTTCTTCGTCGGGAACTCTTCCGACCCATTCCTTTGTCTTTGGGGTGTTACTCACGACCTGCCTGATAGTAATGGTGGCTCTGAGCTATCTTCCTGCCTTGGCCCTCGGTCCGGTACTGGAACGATTGCTCTTGGGAAGATAGAGCGTTTGAAGTTCACATCGCATGCTCACCCCGGGCCCTACCAAGCTCCGTTCGCAACTCAGGTTTAGGGCGGCTTTTGGAATAAGCGAATGGTCACATTCTGTCCAATGCTTAAATCATACGAAGTCCATACTTCTTCATAGACCCAATGAAGATTCCATGAACGCCATGGATAACCGTTTAGAGCGGGCAGCCATTGTAGCCGTATTCATGAATCGTCCCATCGCTGGGTGGTCCACTGGCTTGGAAACGCTTTCGATGTGTCCGCACGCGAGTGCGGGAACGGTGAGCTGAGTTACCCCAGGCGAGGGCAAGATGAGAACCCGGGTTGAAAGAATCTTGTATGCAATGAAGAGATTATTTCAACACTTCGCTCATCTGGAAACTCGAGCATCTGCCGTTTGGCGATCGCATGGCGCTGGCCTTATCAATGTCACCGTCGGGAGGATAATACGGGGGCTTGCAGGGGCCTCCAATCAAATGCGGATCCGACTTCGGGCATGGACACGGGTCGGCCGGCGCCGACATGATCTGTTGGTTTCTGTTGGCCCGACTGAGCTTGACTACGCGTCCGATCGATCTCATCGTGCGAGATTAGCCAACTGCCCAAATGGATTGATTTATTCGATAGACCGGATTTGTGGCTTTCGAGCGATTCCGATGGGTAATTTCTGCAAAACAGCTTGACAAAATAAATCAGCCTTATATTATTGCGTCTCAAAAGCAATAAGCGGTTAGATGTTTCCGTAATCCTTGGTGGGGTTGTCCGCATTCGCTGAGCCAATTGCTGGGTTGCAACTGCGCAAGAAAATCGACTGCTGTTTCTTACGGGGGGATGGGATGCGAACTTCGAGAATCGGCAAGTGTTTGGGCGTTCTAGTCGTTGCACTCGTGCTGTTTCCATGTGGCAGACTGATTGCTGGCGTTACAGCTAGCATCTCGGGGACTGTTATCGATCCCAGCGCCGCAGTTGTCGCCGGTGCCACCGTAACCGCTACGAACGTGGACACGGGCGTGGCTACCGCGCAGCCAACCAACGCCCAGGGCTTTTATTCGTTCCAATCTCTTCCTGTGGGGAACTACACCATTGAAGTGAAGCAGGGCGGTTTCAAGGTTTACAAGAAAATTGGACTGGTGCTCGATGTAAATCAGGCACTGGTCGAGGACGTAAGGCTCCAGGTTGGCCAAGGTACGGAAAAAGTCGAGGTCTCGAGTACGGCTCTGCATGTGGACACGGCGACCACCCAGATGGGCGAGGTGATCACCTACAAGGAGATGACTGACGTTCCGCTGGTCACCCGCAGCTATACCGATTTGCTCTCCCTGCAGCCCGGAGTTGTGTCTTCGGCGTCTGGAATGACGGGGGCTTACGCCGGGCCATTCATCTCTGCGGGCTTTGCCGCGCCTCCGGTATCGGGTGATTTGGACTCTGGCGCGCTTTCCGTAAACGGCATGCGCGAATCGGAAAACGGGTTCATTCTCAATGGGATGCTTGTGCAGGAGATCGGATTTTCAGGAGCGGGAGCAATTCCCAACCTCGATTCACTCGCGGAATTTCGCATTCTCACCAATAACGCTGACGCCGAGTACGGCAACTACTCCGGTGGGCTGATCAATGTGGTCACCAAGTCCGGTACCAACGGGTATCACGGTAGTGGCTTTGATTTCCTGCGTAATACGGACTTCGACGCAGCGAACTACTTTGCCACGGGGCAGCGGGGCGCCTACCACCAGAACCAATTTGGAGGCACGTTCGGCGGCCCCATCCAGCATGACAAGGTTTTCTTCTTTGCCGATTATCAGGGAAATCGGGTGATTCAAGGTCAGACCCGAGTTATCAACGGGGCACCTAGCGCGGCCACGGAATCGGGCGACTTCTCTGGCATAGCCAGTAGTTTTGTTAACTCAACCGGACCAACCGTTGTCACCGGACCAGCTTGGGCGGCCCAACTGCAAACCCAACTCAATAACCCGAATATTGTGGCTGGCGAGACACCCTATTATTTCCCAGGCTGCACCAGCAACACGCAGTGTGTGTTCCCCAACGCGCAGCTGTCCCCCAGCGCTTTCAATCCCATTTCGTCGAAGCTGCTGCAATATATCCTCCCCGCATCCGCTGGGAGCGTGAACTCGACCAGTGGTACCGGCCAATACCTGAATAGCTCGGAGTCCACCAACCTGAATGACAATAAGTTCAGCGGACGACTGGATGCCAACTCCAGCATCGGGCTTCTTACTGCTTACTACTATTTCGACCGATTCAACCGGGTGGATCCGTATTGGCCGGGCAATGCGCCTTTGTATCCAGGTTTCTCCGTGGATGGCAAGGGGCAAACTCATGACATTACCCTGGCGGATACCAAGACAGTTGGTGCGGCGTCGGTGAATGAGTTTCGGCTCGGGTATTTCCGTCTCGATACCAAGTTCAATCAGCCATTAGGGGGAACGGGAACAACTCTGGCAGCTCTGGGATTTGCTTCCGGCGCTGGAGGTGCGCCGGGCATCGTTCCGTTGGCGCCCACCCTGGAGGGCGTTCCGGAGATTGATTTCAATAACTTTGTAATTGGGGTGCCGAGCCGTCCGAATGGTCTGATCGATAACATCTATCAGATCCTGGACAACTTCAGCCGCGTGATTGGCACCCACACCTTCAAGATCGGCGGCCAGTATCACTATGACCAGTTGGAAGAAGATCTGATTGATAACGTTTCGAATGGCAACTTCTTTTTTGGCACGAATTTCAACGGCGGGACGAGCGAAACTGGAAGTGACTTTGTCGATTTCCTCCTGGGCGCCCCCAGTTCCTACGTTCAGGGACAATCCTATCCCTCCTATGGTCACAACTTTTATCTTGGCATGTATGCGCAGGATAGCTGGCGCGCCAAACCTAATCTCATATTCAATTATGGACTGAGATACGACGTCAGCGCTCCCTGGAGCGCAAAGTACAATCAGATCCAGACGTTGATTCCTGGGGAACAGTCCGTGGTCTTTCCGGGTTCGCCGACGGGCTGGGTTTTTCCCGGTGATCCCCATGTTCCAAGCTCTCTTGCGCCTACTCGCTGGAACAACTTTGCCCCAAGACTTGGCCTCGCTTATTCCTTTGGAGAGCACGACGGCATGCTGGGGAAAATACTTGGCGGCCCTGGGTCGACGAGTCTTCGGGTTGCCTGGGGCATGTTTTATAGCACTTTTGAGGGTGCCACGGACTTCAATGAAATTGGAGACGCTCCGTTCGGAAACTATACGGGCCAGTTCGCGTCGACGTTCGCTGCGCCCTTCACTAATCGGGCTAGTGGCACTCCGATCAAAAACTTCTTTCCAGCTCCACAGCCCCCACTTCACTTCTCCGCCAAGAATCCTGCCTCGGGTCCCCCCTATGACAATTTGACCGATTTTTTTGGCGCGTTCGGAACCATCGGCAGTTCACCGGCGTTCTACAACAAGAATGAGCTTCCTTATGCCGAGCAATATGAGCTTTCGATTCAACACCAGATAACAACCTCGGACCTGGTGACGTTGAGTTACGTGGGAACGCAAGGGCATCGGCTGCTTTCCTCTGAATCTGCAAACCCCGGAAGTCCGGCCCTTTGCTTAAGCGTGAGTCAGGCCAGCGAGGTTGCTCCGAAGACTTCCACATGCGGCCCTGGCGGCGAAAATAACATTTACACGCGCGCCAATAATTCGTTCGTAATTGGGACACGCCTAAACTTCCCTGGAACCACCCTGCCGGACGGCCAGCAGATCGTTCCCTTCGGTAATGATTCTTATTTCATAACCACAGGAAATTCTGCATACAATTCGGGGCAGATCAACTACCGGCACACCAGCGGTCGTCTCCAGACTTTGGTTGGCTATACGTTCAGCAGGGCATTTGACAACTCGTCTGGTTACGGTGAGCAGATGAACCCTATCAATCCACGCCTGTCTCGTGGGCTTTCCGCTTTTGATACCACGAACAATTTTGTCGCCAGCTACAGCTACCTCTTGCCGATTGATCAGCTGGCCGGCCCAAAACGACTGACCCATGGTTGGTCCGTGAGCGGAATCACGCGATTCTCCACTGGCCTTCCGGTCACCATGATCGAAAGCGATGATCAGTCGCTGCTCGGAACCGCCTTTGGTGGCCCGATCACGCTGGCGGTGGATACGCCGAACTTTGTGGGGCCACTGGTCATCTCCAATCCGAGAAAAACAACCGCGGGGCAGTACTTCAACCCCGCGGCATTTGCACAGTCTGCGCTCGGTCAGGAAGGCGATTCCAGACGGCGCTTTTTCCATGGCCCTGGAATCAACAACTGGGACATGGCTCTTCTCAAGGACACCGATATCACCGAACGCGTCAATATGCAATTTCGCGCGGAGTTCTTCAACTTGTTCAATCACACTCAGTTCTTGGGGCCAAACGGGATTACCGGCTTTGCCGGAGGCCAACCGACCTCGGGTTCATTTGGCGATGTTACGGGTGCGCAATCGCCACGGATTGGGCAGCTGTCCCTAAAAATGAACTTCTAGGGAAATTGACGACCGTCTGGCAAGGGGCATCCATTTTCATCGAACGATAGACACTCGTTTCAGCCGTTGCGCGCCGTCATCGCAGATTGATTCAGAGATTTAGCTCTTCGTCGCGGCCGAGCGCATAGCCTGCGAAAAAACGTCTACTTATATGGCAGCTCAAGGTGTGCTCGCGGCGACACTGGTGAAGCCTGGGCGGTACGAGATACGGGAGTACCCGCTTCCGGAGCCGGCTCCCGGATGCGTTTTGGTCAAGATGGAGCTTTCCGGCATCTGCGGCACCGACAAGCACACCTTTCAGGGTTACACGCGGCAATACGGCGGCCGCGAACTGGAGTTTCCCATCATTCAGGGACACGAAAATGTCGGGACCGTGGCAGCCATCGGAGGGGACGGGAACTACGCTGACTTCGAAGGAGTCCGACTGCAAGTCGGCGATCGCGTGGTGGTCGGTGCTAACGTGTGCTGCGGGCAGTGCTACTACTGTCGCCATGACTTCCCCTACTACTGCTGCGAAAACATGACCGACTACGGCAATAATTTGAGCGCCAGGAATCCGCCACATCTTTTTGGGGGATGGTCGCAGTACATGTATATCGTCCCCGGAAGCTTCTTGGTAAAAGTTCCGGATGATTTGCCCTCTGAAGTCGCCGTGCTGACCGAGATCTTTGCCGTTTCCGTCGGATTGGACCGGGCAAAACAAATGTCAGCTTTTCCCAACGAATCTTTCCGTTTCGACGACACGGTCGTGGTTCTCGGTGTAGGTCCTCTCGGAATATGTTTCATGATGAAGGCGCGCATGCTGGGTGCGGGCACAATTATCGCTGTGGATCTGTCGGATTACCGCCTCAATTTTGCTAAGAGACTGGGTGCAGACCACGTGTTGAACGCCGGAGAGCATTCCAAGGAGCGACGTCTACAAATCATCAAGGGTCTGACTAGCGGACGAGGGGCGGATATGGTCATTGAATGTGCGGGCGTGCCGCAGGCGGTTCCGGAAGGCCTGGAGATGTTGCGAATGGGCGGATTACTGGTGGAGGCGGGCAACTTTTCAGATTTGGGCGAAATACCGTTCAGTCCTCATCGCCATCTCTGCGCAAAAAACGCACGCGTCCTTGGTGTGGGCGGCGAAGAACCAGCCGCCTATGGACCAGGAATGCGGCAAATGGCGCGCTACATGAAACATTATCCGTTGCAGGAATTGGTCACGCACCGCTTCGCTCTGAGAGAGGTGGAGGCTGCGATGCAGAAATCAATCGCAGCCGACTCAATGAAAGTTGTTCTTCAAGCTTGGCAATAAACGTCCGGAATTATCCGGCCGATTTCAGCTCGCATACATAAAGGACTGGATCATGAGTGACATGAACGCGCGATTTCAATTCGCCTCGGCGCCCGATAGCTGGGGCGTTCTGGATTATCCCGGGCCTTCCTGGGGACAGTCTTACGAAAAAATGCTGGATGAAATGGTTCAGGCCGGATATACCGGATCGGAACTGGGACCTTACGGATTCTTTCCCACCGATCCAGCTATCCTTCAACCGCAACTCGAGAAGCGGAAATTGAAGCTGCTTGCTTCCTTCGTTCCGGTGAAAATGACCGACCCGGGCGCGAGCAAGGCCGTGATTGAGCGCATTCGGAAGGTTGGCAACTTGCTGGCGGCCCTCAAGGCTCCATTTCTCGTGATCGCTGACGATCAATCGAGCGAGCGAAATGCGTTTTCCGGCCGGGTTTACGACAAAGGCTGTCCGACTCTAACCGCGGAACAATGGAGGCATGTCGGCAAAATCGTTGCCGATGCCGAAAAAGTGGCGAACGAATTCGGACTTGATTTGGTATTTCATCCCCACGTGGCAACTTACGTGGAGACGCCAGAAGAGTGCGAGCTTTTCTTTGATGCCACTTCCCACACCAACGTCGGACTTTGTCTGGACACCGGACACTGCGTGTACGGGCATGGCGATTCGGTCAAAGAGGCGCGGAAATACAAAAGCAAACTACGCTTTGTCCACATCAAAGATTGCGATGTAAACGTTTTGCAACAAGCCCGCCACAACCAGTGGACCTTTGAAGAAGCCATCGAACACAAGGTCTTCACCATCATTGGCCAGGGCAACATCGACTTTCCTGCATTCTTCCGCACGCTGGTTGACAATGGGTATTCGGGTTGGTCGGTCGTAGAGCAAGACGTCAAGTTCGGCGCGACTCCCATTCCACCGGCCGAGAGTATTGCAGCCAGCTTGAAGCACTTACAGAAGATTGTGAAAGATCTGGGCGTTACTGCAGGCACGCGTTAACCGGTACAGGCTCGCAGAGCAAAGAATATTTTTCCGTGACGTGCCAGCGTTTAGAGGAAGGATGAATGCGAAAGCTGGGAATCGGCGTGGTTGGAGTCGGAGAGATGGGCAGGCGCCACGCGGAAAATCTGCGCCGGAATGTGCCCCAAGCTCGGCTGATCGCCGTGGCGGATGTCTCCGAAGATCGTGCGCGCCAAACCGCCGCAGAGCTGGAAATTGAACGCTCGTACAGCAGCCTGGAAGCGATGCTCGAGAACAAAGAAATAGAAGCAGTGGTGATCGCCACTCCCGACCGATTCCACGCTAAAGCAGTTGAGTGTGCGGCACGCGCGGGCAAGGACATTTTGTGCGAGAAGCCGCTGGCATTGAATCTGCCGGAGGCGCACGGAGCTCTCGGCGCCGTCTCCAAATCTGGCCGGCGTTTGCAAGTTGCCTTCATGCGACGTTACGACCCCGCCTACGCCGCAGCGATGCAGCGAATTGAAGGCGGTGAGATCGGCGTGCCGGTGATTTTTAAATCCGTAGGTCGTGACAAAGACCAGCCACCGCTCGCCGCCTATGAGTCGAATGTGAACGGAATGATCTTTTACACCAACACGATTCACGATTTCGACTTGGCGCGATGGCTCATGCGGGATGAGGTCACCGGCGTTCACGCCTACACCACAAGCGCCGTGCGGCCCGAGGTGGCCAAATATGGAGATGTGGTGGCGAGCGTGGTCAACTTGCAGTATCAGCAAGGCGCCATCGGAAACGTCGAGTCCTATGCCCAAGCGGTATACGGCTACGACGTTCGCACCGAGATCGTGGGGACGAAGGGGTCGATCATGATTGGCAGTCTCGATCGCATTCCCGTGGTTTTCATGACGGCAAAAGGAGGCGAACAAATGCTCGCCGATCACTTTCTATCGCGGTTCGCCGATGCCTATTTAGCGGAGATGAGGGATTTTGTGCGAACCATGTTGAACGATCAGACGCCGAGAGTTTCCGGCGAGGATGGCTTGAAGGCTTTGGCGATTGCTGTGGCCGCAGAAAAATCCCACCAGCAGTCCATGCCGATGGTAGTCGAACTCAAACGGGTGGGCCCGTAGCGGGAGCAGCCCGCGAGTTGCCAAGGAGGTTCGTTGTGACTGTTGCAGAACAGACTGCTTACAAAAGCCCGCTGCACAAAATGACCCAAAGTACTTCCACGTGCCTGTGGAATGACTCTGCATCGCTTCACGAACTGAAATATTCGATCGAACACGGGGCGGTTGGAGCTACCTGTAATCCGGTTATCGTGCTCGGCGTGATCAAGAAAGAGCTGAAGACTTGGAAAGAGCGCATCAACGCTTTGGCTAAGGAACATCCTACTGCAACGGAGGACCAGATCGCGTGGCAACTGGTGCGTGAAGTTTCCATCCAGGCCGCCAAGGTCCTCGAACCAGTTTTCCGCGAGCACAAGGGTAAGAATGGACGGCTGTCCATTCAAACAGACCCGCGATTGTTTCGGGACTCCCCGGCCATCCTCGAGCAGGCAGTCGAATTCAGCAAGCTTGCCGTCAATATGATCGTAAAGATTCCCGCGACCGCCGCTGGAATTCCGGCTATTGAAGAAGCCACTTACCGCGGTGTAAGCATCAACGCGACCGTGAGCTTTACCTTGCCGCAGGCTGTCGCCGTGGCTGAAGCGGTGGAACGTGGTCTGAAACGGCGTCAGGTGGAAGGCCTGGAAATCGCCAACATGGGCCCAGTTTGCACGATCATGGTTGGCCGGCTGGACGACTGGCTGAAGGTGTTGGTCGAAAAGAACAACATCGCCATCGATCCCGGTTACCTGGAGTGGGCAGGGATTGCGGTCTTCAAGAAAACCTATCGCCTGTTCCGCGAACGAGGCTATCGCACCCGGTTGCTTTCGGCCGCCTTTCGCAACCACATGCACTGGAGCGAGTTCATTGGCGGAGATGTGGTCATTTCCCCTCCTTACTCCTGGCAACTACGATTCAATGCCAGCGACATCGAGGTCCGTTCTCGGATTGCTGAACCGGTGCGTGAAGAGATTGAATCCGAACTCTCAAAAAAGTTTGCAGATTTCCGGCGTGCGAGCACCGAGCAAGGTCTCTCGGTCGAAGAATTCGATTCTTTCGCTCCGACACGTCGAACGCTCCGGCAGTTCATTTCCGCCTGTCATGAGTTGGACAGCGTGGTGCGCGACGTTTTGATTCCCGATCCAGATGTTGCTTAAGCAACCTAAGGAATGGTTGGAAACGCTCGTCCTGCACGAGCTTGTTCAATTTCGATGATCTGACTGGAGGTCGTAAGTGGGAAAACTAGCGATTACAGGTGGCGAACCGCTACGTAAGACGCCTTTTACTCAGTGGCCAATGGCCACCAGGGAGGAGGCTGCTGCACTTGAGGATGTGCTGACCAGTTCAAAGTGGGGCGGCCAACCCTTCCCCGGCAAGTATGCAGATTTATTTGCCAAGAAATTTGCTGAGGTCCACACCGCCAAATACGCTCAGTGCGTGAATACCGGAACCGTCGCGATTCAAGCGTCATTGAAAGCTGTCGGAATTCGCCCGGGAGATGAAGTGATTGTCCCCGCCTATACCTGGGAGGGAACGGTGGGGCCGGTGCTCCTTATTGGTGCAGTTCCCGTATTCGTTGACGTTGACCCTGAGACTTATTGTTTGGATGCGAAGTTAATTGAAAAAGCTATCACGCCGAAAACCAAAGCAATTCTCCCGGTCCACTTGGGCATGCGCTTCGCCGACATGGACGAAATCCTCGGGATCGCCCGGCAACACAATCTGAAGGTCATCGAAGATTGCGCTCACGCTCACGGGGGGATGTGGAAAGGCAAGGGCGCAGGATCGATGGGCGATCTTGGAGCATTCAGTTTTCAGTCGAGCAAGCTGATTACATCGGGCGAAGGCGGCGCAGTCATAACCAACAATCTCGAGTACATGGAGTTGGTCCAAAGCTACATCAACGCCGGCCGCGCCAGCCTCACGGATCAGTACCATCACCGCATCATTGGATTCAATTATCGCTTGGGCGAATTTCAGGCTGCTGTTCTTGGGCCGCAACTGGATCGGCTCCCGAAACAGGCTGCAATTCGAGAACAAAATATGAAGCATTTCGAAACGCGTTTGCAAAATACGCCCGGAATTGGTCTGCTAAAGCCCGACCCACGAATTACGCGGCTGGCCCCGTACGGTTATGTCTTCAAGTATTTTGCAGATCAAGTGAAAGATATTGCACGACCGTCGTTTGTCGCGGCCCTTCAGTTGGAGGGAATTCCGTGCGATGGCCTCTTCTACGAACCGGTTTATAAAAGTTCGCTATTTCCCGTTGACTCTGCCGACTTTCCGGCGCTCAGTTGGGGTCGCGAAAAAGCGCTCGATCTGCGCAATGCCTACTCCTGTCCGGAAGCAGATCGGGCCGCTTATCACGAGGCCGTCTGGCTTCCGCATCAGCATTTCCTGGGCAGCAGCGCAGATGTGGACGCGATCGTGGATGCGATTTCCAAAGTTCTAGCAAATATCGAAGAGCTTCGAGGATTGGATCACAAAGCGATTCGCAATCAAAAGCTAGGACGAGCAGACCGCGAGAGTTAGGCCTCGTCGGGCTTCGTTTTCGACTGATGCTTGCAGGAGAGGCACAAAGATCATAAGCAAAACGACTCGAGGAAAAAGATCGCTAAGAAAAAGATTGCAAAGCGGAAGATTGGATTTGCCGTAGTGGGCCTTGGCACTATCGCGCAAGGCTCGATTCTGCCCGCGTTTTCCAATTGCCGGCGGGCCAAGCTTGTGGCACTCGTTGGCCGGAACCTGGAAAAGAGGTCGCAGTTGGCGAGGGAGTTTGAGGTCAGTTCCCATTACGCTGACGATGCCTTCGCCGCGTGCTTGGCCAACCCTGAGGTGAGCGCAGTATACATCGCTACTCCACAAGGTGAGCACGCGCACTTGACAATCCAGGCCGCAGAGGCAGGCAAACACGTACTGTGTGAGAAGCCGCTCGCAACCACCCCGGAGCAGTCCGCAACCATGGTCGAGGTTTGTCGGAGCAGCGGCGTATTGCTCATGACCGCTTATCGCAAATATTACGAGCCCAGCACCCTCTATCTTAAGCAACTCATTCAGAGTGGCAAGCTCGGTCGCATCGATGTCATACACACAGCATTCAGTGAACTGCATTCGCCCGGCACATCGCTACCCTGGCTCCTGGACTTGACAATGGCCGGGGGCGGCCCACTGATGGATTTGGGTGTCTACTGCGTGAATACTACCCGCTGGCTGGTGGAGGAAGATCCTGTCGAGGTGAGTGCCCAATCCTGGGTCAACGATGCCGCGAGGTTTTGCGATGTGGAAGAAGGCATTTCGTTCCACTTGCGATTTCCAAGTGGGTTACGAGTTGAAGGCAGCTCGTCCTATGGCTCAGCAATGTCCTCATTTATCTTCGTCCAGGGAACTGCGGGTTGGGCTTCGTTGTCTCCTGCTTTTCAATTCGAGGAAGATCGACAATTGACTGGAAAAATTGGGAGGCATCCCATCGAACGAACCTTCAATACTGTAGATGAGTTTGCACCGGAGATCGACGCCTTTGCCGAAGCCGTCCAAAATGAGGGAGCCATCGAGCCCGATGGTGTTCAGGGCCACAGAGATATAATCATTGTGGATGCATCTATAAATCGGCACGTAATAACACGTCCGTTGCAATAAAGTACTGAGCTTTAATGCGGGATCAAGGGATCGGGTTGAATGTAGTCGGAAAGTGATTTTATAAGCATTAACTATTTATGGCTTCCTCGGAGAACGGCGACCGCAGAAAATCTTCCAAGTCCGCCAGCATCTATGACGTCGCGCGAGAGTCGAGCGTTTCGGTCTTCACTGTTTCCGCTGTAATCAACGGCAAGGGACACGTAGGGAATAAGCTTCGAGAGCGCGTTGAAGCAGCCATCCGCAAGCTCAATTATCGCCCTAATCTCATTGCCCGGAGCCTGGCAAAGCAGCGAACCCACACCATCGGAATGATTGTTCCGGATATCGCTAACCCCTTCTTCCCCATGGTCGTTCGCGGGGCCGAGGATGCTGCGCAAAAACACGGGTATAACTTGCTGCTATGCAACAGTGACGACAGTCTGGCCAAGGAAGAAGCCTCCGTCGAATTATTACTCTCAAAGCGCGTGGATGGAATTCTGTTAACAAAAGCTGCAGAAGATTTCCGGCCCTCCTTGCGGCAGATGATCAAGGAAGTACAGACCCCATTCGTCTTGGTCATGCGGACATATCCAAAGCTGACCAAGGACGCCGTAATCACGGACGACTACCAGGGCGCCTGTGATGCGGTGTCTCACCTGGCTCGTTGTGGAAGACGGCGTATCGGATTGATCGGCGGCCCGCTGAAGGTGAGCAATGCGCTGGCGCGTTGGGAGGGTTTCCGCGACGCACTCAAGGCAGAGGGTCTTCCGTACATAGGCGAGTTGGTGATCGAAGGAGACTATCGAATCGAATCCGGATTTCGCGCTGGACATGCTCTGCTTTCCCATCGCCCGGATGGTATCTATGTAGCCAACCACCTTATGACAATCGGGTTGCTGAAGGCGGCAGAGGAAATGGGCTTGCAATGTCCCGAGGATTTTGGCTTAGTGAGCTTTGATGACTATCCCTGGCTAGATGTTTTCCGTCCACGATTGACGACGGTCGAGTTACCCAAGCACCAATTGGGAAGTGAAGCAGCGGAACTACTCATCCGCCGCATTGCAGGGGACCGCTGCGCGGCGGGAGTCAAGAAATTGCCACCGGAACTTCGCATTCGCGAGTCCTGTGGCTTTGCCCTCAGCGTGTCGCGAGGCCGATTGCGGGAAACGAATGCCATTCCAACAGTTGAGAAGGGCAGCAGGGTACGCTCTTAACCCCATCGGCATCGCGACTACGATTCACTGAAATCAATCAGTTGCGGCCGAAGCGTGAATCCGCGCGTTTTGTACGCCCCGTAAACAACGCCCATTACCAGCCAGGCGATTCCCGCATATTTTGTCCAGGTTTGCAGGCTGATCAGCAAAACGAAGCAGAAGGCGATGCCGAAACCGGGAACAAAGGCATCCCGGAAAAAGTTTCGTTTCCCTATGGCTTCTGCCGAGAACCAAAAATGCTTCAGCGCCGCCAGATTAACTCCCATGAAGGCGAGTAGGGCGCCAAACGTGACGATCTCCGCAGCGTGCTCCCACGGTATTGTAATTACGCAAATGTAAGCCAGAAGCCCAACGATCCATACGTTGTAAACCGGATTGCTCTTTTTCGGGCTGAGATAGCCGAAGATCTTCTTCGGTAAAACGTCGTCCCGTCCCATGCTGTAGAGAAGTCGCGACGCGCCTACATGCCCCGCCAACCCGCAGGCAATGCTGGAAATCAGCAGCATCACTCCGTAAGCGGCAAATAGAAAAGGTCCGCTAGCCAGCCGGGCAACATCCATGAACGCGGTCTCCGGATTCTGCAAAGTGGTGTAGTCCGGCCACACTCGCTGGGCCATGTAGACCTGCAAGCCGCTAAAAAGCCCCGTGAACACCACCACCAACACCGAAGCCAGCAAGACGTTTCGCCGCGGGTTCTTAACTTCCTCCGCCAGAATCGAAACCCCATCGAATCCGATGAAAACCAGCGCCGCTAGCGATGTTCCGGCTGCCAGAGCTCGCACGTTGAATGTGGCCGGATTATAAATCGGGTGCAGCGAAACCAGACCCGCAAAACGATGGTGCAGCACCACGTAGCGAAATGCTTCCACCAGGAAAACGGTAGTGACCAGCAACATAAAGCCCAGCAAAACCTCATTTGTCCGCGCCGTAAACCGGATGCCCTGAACCGTCATCACCGTGATCAATCCCACCGTCAGCGCCGCCAGGACAGCAAAGGGAATGCGCGGCGTCATTCGTTGAATTGCCAGCACCGCATACAACGCGTTCTGAACCGGCTGGAACAAGTATTCTAAGAACATCGCCCATCCCACAACAAATCCTACGTGGGAGTTCAACTCTCGGCTGATATAGGTGTAAACCGAACCTGAAGAGGGATACACACTCGCCATGCGCCCGAAACTAACGGCGGTTACTGACATCGCCACCATAGCCAGGAGAAGAGTCGCTACCGTATGCCCGTGAGAGAGAACTTGCCCTTCACCAAACAGCGGGACGGCCGCAATTGGCGATGTCAGGATGATTCCGTAATAAACGAGGTCCCAGAGGCTGAGGACGCGCTTCAGGTGAGGCTGTTCGCCGGTAGTGGCTTGAGCCGCGCCGTTTGATGTTGCCACCACACCCCCTCTTGTCCCCGGAAGACTGAACTGACTTCGCTGTTACAGCCGAAAAGATCTCTGTCTAGAAAAATAATCGCTCTTTTCCCCGAGCTTCCTCGTAATTCCGGCGCGCGGCCTTGACCGCGTCCCGCTCAGAAACTTCCGCAATGGGCACGTCCCACCAGGATTCGTAACCCGGCACTCGTTGGTCGTACGAAGTCTCAATGACGACCACTGCGGTCCGATTCTGTTTTCTGCCGGAAGCTAATGCCAGATTAAGCTCGTTCACCGTAGTCGCTCGATCCGTCCAAGCTCCAAGGCTGGCAGCGTTAGCGACGAAATCCACTGGCAAGACTTCGCCATCGTATCTCTCGCCGCGGCGATAGCGATAGTTGGTGCCCATTCCATCGTTTCCGCAAGCGCGGCTAAGCCCTCCAATGCTGGAAAAACCGTGGTTATCCAGAAGTACAATGTTGAGTTTGTAACCTTCCTGCAAGCTGGTCACAATCTCCTGCGCCATCATCAGATAGGAGCCATCCCCAACCAGAACGTACACTTCACGCGACGGGTCAGCCATTTTCGCGCCCAGACCTCCCGCAATCTCGTACCCCATGCAGGAATTGCCGTACTCCATGTGATAGCTACCCGGCTGACGCGTACGCCAAAGTTTATGCAGATCTCCGGGTAAACTTCCGGCGGCACAGACCACAATGTCGGAAGGCTGGATGAAGTTGTTTACCGCTCCAATGACTTCTCCCTGGCTGATTGGCGGATCCTTTGCCAAGCCATAAATCCGGTCAACTTCCATCTCCCACTGCAAGCGCAGCTGTTGAATGCAGTTTTGGTATTTCTCCCCTACGTGATAGTCGCCAATCGCCGGCCATAGTTCATCAATCGTAGCCCGCGCGTCACCCGTCAGCGGCAAAGCCGCGTGCTTGTAAGCATCGCATTCGGCAACATTAATATTAATGAAGCGAACAGACGGATTCTGAAATGCGGTTTTCGAGGCGCTGGTGAAGTCGCTATAGCGTGTTCCGATTCCAATGACCAGGTCTGCTTCCCGCGCAACGATGTTCGCGCCTGGCGTTCCTGTAACGCCGACGGCGCCAAGCTGCTGCGGATGGTCAAAGGGCAAAGAGCCCTTGCCGGCCTGGGTCTCGCAGACGGGTATTCCCGCCGCGCCGGCAAATTTCGAAAGCGCTTCGGATGCCTCGGAATAGAGAACACCGCCACCGGCGACAATCAAGGGCTGCTTTGAGGCTCGGATCCATACGGCAGCTTCGTTCAAAAGATCCTTATCGCAGCGTGTGCGCCGAATCACCCAAACTCTGTTTCTGAAGAACTCCTTGGGAAAGTCGAAAGCTTCCGCTTGAACGTCCTGGGGAAAGGAAATCGTAACCGCACCGGTCTCGGCCGGAGAGGTCAATACGCGCATTGCCTCGGGAAGGGAAGTCAGCAATTGTTCGGGACGCTGAATTCGATCCCAATAACGCGAAACCGGCTTAAAGCAATCGTTCGCGGAAATATCCTGCGTGGTTGCGGATTCTATTTGCTGCAAGACGGGAGCGACATTGCGACGCGCAAAAATGTCTCCCGGCAGCAAAAGGACCGGCAACCGGTTGACGGTCGCCGTGGCTGCGCCCGTAACCATATTGGTCGCACCCGGCCCTATGGATGTCGTACAAACGAGCGTCCGTGTCCGGAAACTTGCCTTCGCGAATGCCGTCGCCGCGTGAACCATTGCCTGTTCGTTGCGGAACAGATAGTAGCGTAACCCCGGGTCTTGCTCGAGCGCTTGTCCAATACCTGCCACGTTGCCATGTCCGAAAATTCCAAGGCATCCTCCAAAGAAGAGACGTTTTTTTCCATCTCTCCCGGAGAATTGATTCCGAAGGAACGTGACGGTCGCCTGGGCCGCGGTCATTCGTACCGTCATAGGGGGAAGCCTTTCCGGCGTGCATAGCTTCCGAGCCGTTTATGCCGCGATCGATCCGAATGGAAGCGACAGGAAGCGCGGTAAATGGCGAGAAGACTGGGGGAAGCTCGCAAGTCCAGGTTGCTGGGCTCAGTGCATGGCGTAACAACGACTCGAGGAAGTGAATTCCGCTCAAGCCAGGTTGTCAGAGGCGAACATTCTAAGCGATTATAAATCTCGATCGATCGAGGAACTCTGATACTCCCGCCATTCAGTTGCGTCGCTGCTTTCAGGGTCCCCGATCCAAACCCATTCTCGCCGCAGAACACTCGCATGACTTATCCCTCCCGAAGAGCGGAATTTACTACTTCACGAGCGGCAGGCGAGGGTCGGTTTCCTTCCATGTCGACCGTATCCACATATGGTTCGGATCCTCCGTGACGGCTAGAGTGCGAGAAGATCCCGCAAGAAAATTTAGGTAATAAACGTCGTATCCCGGACCCGCCACAACAGGATGATATCCACTGCGAACCAAAACCGTGTCCCCGTCTCTTGGCCTCAGCGTCAGTTCGCTGGCATGGTCGGCAGAATACAGATGCTGGAACGCGAATCCCTCAGGCTGCTGGATTCGGTAATAGTAAATCTCGTCCAAGTCGACTTCGCCGGGCGGATTGTCTACATCGTGCTTGTGGGGGGGGTAGCTGGACCAATTTCCGCCAGGCGTATAAACCTCGATGGCAATTAGCTTATCTGCGGGGAAATCAGGAGCTATTACGTCGACAATTTGACGTGACGCATTCCCTCCGCCCCGCAGGCTGCTGACTACATCATCCGGAGTGATTAGCCGGGGTGCGAGTACGGCTTGGGAGGGAGCCCGGCATTCCGCAATTTCACAAACCGTCTCTGCGGTGAATGCCACCGTTTCTCCTGCAGGCAAATACAACGCGTACGGAAATCCATCGAAGACGTTCTTGCGTTTTCCGATGCGCTTCGAACCCTGACCCCAATCGGCCGTGCAGGTTCCGCCGAGAATGACAAACACGGCTTCTTCACCGGCGGTACTAGTCTGAAATACGTCAGTTGGATTTAGCCGGCGAACAAAAAAACTCATCCACTCCCACCCGGCTTGTTGGCGAGGCAAATGCATGAGCTCGCCACCATGCTGCGGCGGTAAATGTGAAGAAGCAAAGAGAAGGTCACCTTTACTCACTGGTCCCCCCGTTTTTGTCAGACACGCGCTTAGAATGGCTGAAAAACCGCCAGTCTAACCGCTTTGAGACTATGACAAATGCGTCTGGCATTGTCAATATGCGTTGGGCGACGCCGACTTCAGGCAAGAAGCTCTCTGCCGTTTTGGGTGCTGTAACTTGCGTGCCCCCTACGCATCCACGAGCAAGAAGGTTCGTCTCACGATCGGGGCAATGCTTGTGTGGGTGTTCTTCGAAAACCTGGGAAAGGGTCCCTACACTCCAGCCGGCTACGCAAACCTGATCAACTGTCACATAAAGGCGAGCCACTCGCCGGCCGCGTGGAAGGCAGTTATGGGTTGGCGGCGAGCCCTGCCGGGGTGGCTGTTCCTATGCAGGCGATGACCGAGATCGGTCTTGGGATCCTGCTGGTCATCGGTCTGCTGACCCGCCCAGCTGCCTTTTTGTAGCGTTTCGGTACAGTAAACCACCGCGACAAGATCGCCGACCACACATCCGCGATCCTCAATTCGCACTATGGATGGGCGGTAGCCAATTCTGCCAGAGCTCGCAAATCAGCTGGAAGAGGCGCGGTCCGCGATCACGTGGCTCGCATCGAAGCTCCCATTCATTGACGGAGCTCCAAAGCGCAGCCTAACATTGGGCGGTTAAGGAGCGCCCTGTGATTGGTCAGGTTCTCGGTCATTGCCGTGTCGTAGCGAAGATTGGGGAAGGAGGAATGGGGGTTGTCTATCGCGCTTACGATGAGGTACTGCACCGCGACGTGGCCCTGAAAGTCGTCAAGAAGGATGCTCGCCTCGATACTTCGTCGAGCCAGCGTCTGCTCCACGAGGCGCGCGCTTCTTCCTCTCTCGCTCATCCCAACATCTGCACCATTCACGAAGTTGGGGAAAATGCGGGCGAGCTCTACATCGTGATGGAACTGGTCGAGGGCAAGTCTCTGGCCGCCATGTGCGCAACTGTGGGACTGGCTCCAGAATCGGTCTTGCGATATGGCGCTCAGATTGCAAGCGCACTCGCCCGGGCGCATGACCGCGGCATCGTTCATCGAGACCTGAAGACGGCGAATATCGTCATTACGGCTGACGGTCTGGTCAAAGTCCTCGATTTCGGTTTAGCCAAACAAGTAGGAAGCAGCATATTTGAGGGATCTACCCGGTCCTTTGCAAGCATAGAGAATAGTTCCAGCGTGAGCGGTACTGTGCCGTACATGGCACCCGAAATCCTGCGCGGCGAGGCCGCCGACCAGCGCAGTGATCTATGGGCGCTTGGAGTTGTCCTCTATGAGGCGGCTTCCGGGCGCCTCCCCTTTGAAGGACGCACCGGCTTTGAGATCAGCTCGGCCATTCTGCGTGAAATCCCAAACCCACTTGGCCCTCCCGTGCCCCCCGGCCTATGGGCCATTATTCAACGCTGCCTGGCCAAGGAGCCAATACAGCGTTATCAACGCGCGGGTGAGGTGCAAGCAGCTCTGGAAGCGGTTCAGTCTGCCGCTATCGTTTCCCAGAGTCCCGGACCAGATCAAAATGCACCCAGGAATACCGTCTTGCACAGTGTGCAACATGTTCACGTGAGGAAGGGAGATTTTCTTTTGTTGCTGGGAACGACAAAAGGAGCATTCATCCTTCGCTCGAATGTCAAGCGCAGCCGTTGGGAGGTCGGCGGTCCTTATTTCCACGGGCACAGTGTCTATGCGATGGCCTACGACAACCGCGGAGGCCAACACCGCATATGGGCTTCGACGGCGAGTTATTGGGGCACCATGCTGCGATCGAGCGACGATTTCGGGAAGAGCTGGACCAATCCCCAGCAGGCTCCCATTCGATTCCCCTCTGATACCGGTGTTTCCTTGAAAAACATCTGGCAGATTACGCTCGGCCGGTCCGAGGATCCCGACGTTCTCTATTGCGGTGTAGAGCCGGCGGCACTGTTTGAAACCCGTGACGGCGGCGGAACCTGGTCGCTGGTCCGTGGGCTGTTCGATCATCCACACCGTCCCCTCTGGATGCCGGGAAACGGTGGACTGGCTTTGCACACCATTCTGCTTGACCCCGCTGACAACCGGCGGATGTATGTGGCAATCTCATCCGGCGGCGTTTACCGGACAAACGATGGCGGACGGACTTGGACGGCGCAAAACCAGGGCATCCGTGCTATGACTATGCCTGAGAGGTATCCGGAGTTCGGGCAATGCGTGCATAAAATTGTTATGCATCCCGCTTGTCCGGAGCGCCTCTTTCTGCAGAGTCATTGGGGACTGTACCGCTCTGACAACTGTGCTGAAAACTGGCTCGACATTGCCAATGGAGTGCCATCGGACTTTGGTTTCGCTATGCTCTCGCACCCCAGAAATCCGGAGTGCGTGTATATCGTTCCGGTTGAATCTGACGAGTTTCGCTGCACGTGCGATGGCCGTCTGCGTGTTTATCGAACCCGCAACAGTGGCGAATCGTGGGAGCCTCTTGTGCGCGGCTTGCCACAGAAGCGCGCTTACGAAACTGTTCTGCGTGATGCCATCGCCGCGGACGCATTCGACCCAGTCGGAATTTACTTTGGTACACGGAGCGGGCAGCTCTTTGGCTCGAGCGATGAAGGAAGGACATGGCAAAAGATACTCGAAGGGTTACCGTCGGTGGTTTGCGTACGGAACGCCATCGTCGAGGACGCCTCTTCCGGTTTGCGGCCAACATTGACTAAGACTGTGCCGGCGCCTTCACATCAAACGAAATCCCGGTCGAAAAGCAAGACGGGTCAATCGAAGAGGTGATCCCATGCCGGTCACTTTCCATATTCCGGGGGCGTTGCGCGAATTTGCCGCTGGACAGAGAAGAGTCGAGATCGAACAGTCGCCCCAAACTTTGGCCGAGGCGTTGTCGATACTCTGGACACTTTATCCAGGTGTTCGAGACCGCATCGCAACGGAGCAAGGACAAGTACGGGAACACGTCAATATTTTCATCGGGGATGAGAACGTCCGATATACGGGTGGACTCGCCAGTCCCGTCTCCGCCGGATCTGAGATTTCGATCGTCCCCGCTGTCAGCGGCGGCTGAAAGAACCCCCATGATTTGCAACCAGCGGGAGCTGGCTTTGTCTGCGCGGATGAACGCGCAGGAAGGTGAGACTCTGTACCCAGTAATTACGTTTCTTAGATCGATGAATTTACTTGGCGTTGCTCGCCAATTTGCGGCAGCATTCGGGTCGCTCCGGCGAACTGGATCGCGTCCCACCCGCCGCCGAGGGCCTGTATCAACAATACTGTGTTCGCCATGCGACGGCCCAGAATGTCGACCGCTGTTACTTCATCCGCCTGCGGGGCACTCGGCGCGGTGATCACCTCGAGGTAACTGGTGACCACCCCTTTAGCGAGTGACCGAAAGATCGAGCGAAACGCTCTGTAGTGCGATGCATGGGGTGCGTGCACGGAGCTCAACCCGGTCTACCGCCGGCTGGTGAAGATGGCGCTCGAGGAGTTGCAATTGATCGAGCAGCGGATCGGCCAACTGGACCAGGAGATGGCAAGTCTGCTCCGGCAGCATCTGGATGCAGTCCAGCGGCGGGCCGAGGTCCCCGGTCTCGGGGTGGATTCGGCGCAACAGATCATTGCCGAAGTGGGTGCCCAGGCGGCGACCTTCGCTTCCGCCAAGAATCTCTCCTCGTGGGTGGGGGCATGCCCGGAGAGGAAGAGAGCGCGGGAGTGAATTACAGCCCAGGCTCACCAAAAAGGGTAACCGGCACATGCGCCGCCTTCTCCATCAGGCTGCCAATGCTGCAGCTAAGCATAAAGGAAGCATCTTCGAGATCGTCTACTGTCGTCTCGTTCCGGGCCTCGGCCACAGCAAAACCATCCGGACAATTGCGCATCGCATCGGTCAGCTGATCTGGATGATTCTGAATAAAGGCGTTGGCGATGAGAAACGGGGCCCGGCGGTTTCGGAAAACTCCAGACGAGCCCGCACTTCCCGAATGATCCGGACACCCCAGAAGCTTGGCGACCGAGTCGAACTTCTAGGGGGATCCGGCATGAGCAGCGCGATTTTCGAGCCTGATTTCAACGAGGGTATCTGTAATCTGGGAACTCCCTCGTTGGAATCTGATTTCGTCTTCAACCGACGGACCCAACTACGTTAGTTCGACAACGGGGTCAGAAGCTGGCAGGCGCCGTATGAGGCAACCAGTGTGATTGTGCCGGCAGCCTGGGTCCGAACCACACCGTCATCCACGGCGCAATACGCCTTGGTACCGCTGG